>Ga0316232_1000325_pt1 | contig 78375 bp, 61 predicted proteins | sample TBHtaG_FD_206006 | JGI IMG/M metagenome (GOLD analysis project Ga0316232, IMG submission 206006) | Freshwater microbial communities from Trout Bog Lake, Wisconsin, USA - TBH18025_13 | ecosystem: Environmental > Aquatic > Freshwater > Lake > Hypolimnion/Profundal zone | place: USA: Wisconsin...
CGAGGGGCGAGGGGCGAGGGACGAGGGGCGAGGGGCGAGGGGTGAAGAGAACGGTGAACGAAGGGATCGGAGCAAGAATGACAACATGATTAGAGTCCTCCATTCTTAGGGAAGCGGGGCGGGTGGGGGGTGAGAGGGGCGGGGGCGTTCTGGCCAAGGAGCCTCTGGAAATCGGCGAAGGAAGTCCAGGCGACGTGGCCGTCGCCAAAGAGGACGTTGCGAGCTTGGCCATCGGGAAGTTTTTCGTAGGCGAGGACATATTCGGAGCCGCCGGCGCTGTCGGGGTTGGGGGTTTTGCCGGCTCCGCGGTAGACGTAGTCACTGTTGGCGGCTACCCATGCGGCCTGGGCTTCTTTGGGGGCGTTGCCGATGGCCGGCGGGATACTGGCGCCGGAGGAGGGATTGACGAAGACAGCAAGGGTCAGGTCTTCCTTAAGGAGAAGGGCGCCAAGATCGGGAGGGTATTTCTGGTCGGGATCCTCATTGGAGTAGAGGAGGCAACCGATGCCAATCTGTTTGAGGTTGCTGGCGGATTTGGCGCGGGTTTCAGTATCGCGAGTTTTGTTCAAGGCGGGGAGGAGGATACTCATCAGGAGGGCGGGCTCGGCGACGCCGAAGCTGCTCATGGCATCGGTGGCCAGGAGTTCGCTGCCGGGGAAGGAAGAGATGGACTTGAGGTGCCAGCCGGTGGCGTCGGTCCAGGTGGCCGAGCCGGCGGGGCCGAGCTCGGCCAGGAGCTTGTTGAGAGGGGGGATCACCATAAGGGGCGAGCGCACGCCAAAGATGTCGGCGGCGCCGACAAGACGGGAGAGTAAGAGCCAACTGGCGTAGGCGTTGGGGGCGGTGCGGGGCAGGTCAACGAAGGAAATGCTGGAGACGTCGGCGATTTTGTCGATGCCCAGGCGTTTGCGGAGGGTCTGGAAGTCGGGGTTATCGAGGATGGAGGGGCCATTGGCGGCTGCCAGTTGAGCCGCGGAGAGAGTGACTTGGGGATAGAGGGACAACCAGAGGGTGCCATTGGCGATGGTCCAGGTGGGGGTGAGGGCCGGTGCGGCAAGGTAGTGCAGGGTCAGATCGCCAACCTGTTTTTGCTGGAAGGCAAGGGTGATCTTGGGGTCATGGATGGCGGCGGCGATGCCTGCGTTGAGGGCGATTTCGAGCTTGTCGAGGGTGGCCTGGGCCTTGGCGGGATCGGCCAGGCGATTGAAGGCGGCCATGCCGAGGAGGCCGGTGCCGCCGACGTTGGGATCGACGTAGAAAGCCCACTCGCTGCCCAGGGAGGCGAAGAGGTCTTTCTGGAGGTCGAAGCCGAGCATGGCGTTGATCTGCTGGAGCAGAGCATCGATCTGTGGGCCGGCATTGGGTTCGATCCCGACAATGGTCTGGCGGGCGATATCCATCAAGGCGGCAAGGTCGAGGTGGCTGACGCCCATCCAGGTGGCGGAGCGGGGGATGGACTTGAGGGTTTGGTTGTTGATGGCCTGAGGGTTCAGCAGGGCCAGAAGACCCTGGCGCGGGGCGGAGGCGGCGATGAAGGCCTGCTGGGTCCAATCCTTGCCGTCGAAGCCGCAGGCGAGGATAAGGCCCTTGAGGCCGTCGAGGCCGAGGGCGGCGCGGACTTGCGGCCACTTGTCGGCCAGTTGGGGGTTATCCTGCATGGCGATCGCCTGGTCGATGGTTTTGGCCAGGAGGGCGCCATTGACGAAAACCGTGAAGACCGGGTCCTTGTTGACCTGGGCGAGGGCGGCTTGGAAGGTTGCATTGGCGTCGAGGCGATTGTCGCCGGCACCGATGACGGCGGTTTCCATGGCCGGGGTGACGGACCCGATGGTGACGGCGACGATGTCGCCTTTTTGATGGGAGCGGATGGGGAAGGGCCCGCGTGGGGCCATGGCGCAGAGTTTGGTGAGCTGGTCAAGGAGAGCCGGGGCATCGGGGCCGCTTTGGCAGATGATGGCCAAGTGAGGCATGGGCATGCCGGGGTTATTGAGGTCGAGGGTGAAGTAGATGGCCGTGGGATGATTCCACATGGGCTTGGCGACGGCCAGGACCATGTTGATCAGGGCAGCGCCCTGGGCGTTTTCTCTGCCGATGCGTTTGCCGAGCTGAGGGAGGAAGGTATCGCAGAGTTCGCAGAGGTTGGAAGCGTCGATGACAGCCTTGAGGTGGGAGGCATCGTAGGCGGGGCCGAGGGCGTCAGCGCCCTTCCATCCGACATAGACGATGGCATCGGCGGGGATGCGATCGGCCAGGGGCTGGGCGCCGGCGGTGGAGACGATAAGGGCCAGGGCGAGAATGCAAAGGAACGGAGCGTGCCGAGGTTGAGTAAAACGCGCGAGCATTAGGATTCTCCGTGTGAAAGAATCGTGGCAAGGGACAGGGGGTGGTTATCGCTTGTGGCGAAGGATTTGGCAAGCGGGAAGTTGGGGTCGGGAGTCGGGAAGAAGGAAGAGTGGCGAGGGGCGGTGAGGACGACAGGGCGACAGGGCGGAGGTGGCGTTTTTGAGGGAATATCTCAACATGGCGCAACGGGACAGGTTTGGAGTTGATGGGGATGGGGTCGTGTTGAGGGGGTGTTGTAGGGGAGGGACCTGTGCCAGGGGCCGCGATGGCCAATCTGCGCGAGGGTGACGGAAGAAGATTTATCCATCAAGAAAGAGGGAGAGAAGAGGTAGCCACAGATGAACACGGATGGGCACAGATAAAGGGTGCCCGAAGGCGTTCTATGGCGTCTTGATCCAGTAGGCTACAATCATGGCTACAGAGGTCTCTTATGAAACCGCACAACTTGCTACTGGTGGCGATTTTGACGGCAACATGGGCGACGACGATGTTCGCTGAGGCTCCAACCACCGCCCCAACGGGCATTCGGCGGGTGCATGTTTTGGTCTCAGGTCATGTCCAAGGCGTCGGCTTCCGGGCGTTCACGGCTGACAACGCCCAGCGGCTGAAATTAACCGGCTGGGTCAGCAATCTGTCCGATGGACGGGTCGAGGTGATTGTCGAGGGTCCAGCCGAGCAGATTGATAAGCTACTGAAAATCGTTGCGGTCGGACCCGGACGAGTGGACAATATGGAGACAACTGACGAAAGGCCGTCGCCGGGGGAGTTCGAACGGTTTGAGGTCAGACCGTGAACTGGTGCCCTCCAGCTGGAGAGAATGCTTGCAGCGGCAACAGGAAAGAAGCCAAAATATGAACTCCGTTCAACGAGCGGTCAAATGCTTCAACGGTGGGTTCTGCTGCTCACAGGCGGTCTTGTCCACCTATTGCACACGGTTCGGCATGCATCGGGACACCGCCCTCAAGGTTGCCTCTGGATTCTGCGGGGGCATGGGGCGGATGGCCGAGACGTGCGGGGCGGTCACGGGAGCATTCATGGTGATCGGCTTGAAGTACGGCGGCACCGAAGTGAGTGACAAGGACGCCAAACAGAAGACCACGGCAACGGTCAGGGAATTCGCCAAACGGTTTAAGGCCCGCCATGGGACCATCGTCTGCCGGAAATTACTTGGCTGCGACATCAGCACCGACAGGGGATTGCAAAGGGCGAAGGACAATGGGTTGTTGAAGCGCTGCCCGAAGCTTGTTGGTGATGCGGCGAAGATGTTGGAGGATGTCTTGCGGGACGGAAAGAAGCGTGGGAGGAAGCACTGCCAAGACAAGAACTCGTCGGGCAAGTAGTTGAGCCAACAAGCGGGCAATGAGCAAAGCCCGCAGGGTAGGGGAAAGCAGGTATATAATGTAACCGACGGAATACATTTTTTTTGGCTATTATTGCTTCGACGGGAAGGTGAAGAAACGGCCTTGGCGGGGTCGGGGAGGCGTTTGGTGGTCAATTTGCGGCGATAATGTTTTGTTGATCTTGAAAAACAATAATGTGTCCCCAGATTGCGGCGACAAGTCGAACACGATCCGCTTTTTCCACTTTCCCATTTTTCCTATTCACTTGTGCTCCAACCCTGATTAGTATCGTCTGATGCGGAGTTCGGCGGAGCTCGCAAAAGCAGAGGTATCTTGTCATGCAAGCTCATGCCGCCGCATGCCTTACGGAGCCTTCTCGCTTCCAATTTCCCCAATTGCTCGAAGCCCTTGAACCCCGACAACTCCTCTCTTCGTCGGCAACAGTGCCTGCGACGAGCGCCGCAGCCACGCCTGCCATTACCGTCTCTCTACGCCATGCCCACAGTTCACAAATACCCGTCTTCGGTGTCCTCGGCGACAGCTTCAGCAATGAATATGAGTTCGCTGATGGGCGTGCGGAGCAACGAAACTTTGTCGAGCAACTGGCCGCCGCTGGTATCGCTAATTTCGGAGCCTTCAGTACCCACGGAAGGCCGGATATACGCGGGGCTGGTTACGCCAATGATTGGGCGGTCGATGGGGCCACCAGTTCCGGTCTGGCTGCCCAGGTACAGGGTCTGCTTCCGGCGGTTGCTTCCTCCTCCGTTCAATATGTAACGCTGTTTATCGGCGGTAATGATTTCGAGCAGGCTTGCGTCACCCGGAATCCGAACACCGCGATGAGTGGACTGGCCTTGGCGGTCATCGGCCGCATACAAACCGCGGTTTCCCAACTGCTGGCCGCCTCTCCGACCGTGAAAATTGTCCTCGGCAATCTGGAGGAACTTGAGGAAACACCCCGCCTGGAAAATCTTGCCCAGTCGGGCCGGATTCTCTGGCAAACCCTCGTCCAAGCCGACCAGCAGCAGGCGATCGTCAACGCCGCCCTTAAAAGTATGGCCCGCCATTCCCCACGCATCGCTTTGGCCGACTTCGCCTCCCAACTCGGTTCCGTATCTGCCCAGCCCACCTTCAGCGTCGGCGATATCATCATCAATACCACCAGCACCGGCCAGAGTCTCCAGAACCTCTTTCTGTCCGATGGGGAACACATCGGCACTATAGAGCAGGGTCTGCTGGCCAACCTGTTCGTCAACGCCATAGACGCCAAATTCGCCGTTGCTATCACCACGCTCACCACTGCCCAAATCCTCAGTGCTGCGGGACTTACTTGATGTCTCCCCCGGGGATACTGCCGCACTGTGATAGCGCGGTTTTGCTACGCTCGCTACGCGCCACCGAGCCTCGGCATGCAACTCCACTGATATTGCCCTACCCCCATAATGACCCGTTGAAGGCTTCAATAAACTGCGCCGTTGGTCACCCTGACGTGAAGCCGTATCAACGATGGGCGGGTGCCCGCCTTCCAGAGATCCGAGTCATCGGAGTAGAAGCAACACTCGTGTCCCAGCCCTGTATTTCTTATGGCTGGATAGGCCGAGACTTGGCGGAATTGGAATTCGACGGTCAGCAATTACTGCGGGTTCTCTTACGGCAAGGCAATATTTCGAGGCTGGTTCCGTTTTAGTTAATGCCATCCACATGGCCCGGCCCAAACCGCGACACTAGCCGCGAAGAAGTTGGCAATCATGAAAACCTGGAAGATCTCTGACACATCACACCGATCCCTCTGGAGATTCCTGCCTTCACTACCTCGCACGAAGCCCGTGCATTATGTCATCGCCGTTGTCAGTGTGGCCATCGCCACCTTCGTGACCTGCAAGGTTCCCTTCCTCCGGCCAGAGCCACCGGCCAGTCCCAGTCTGGCCCTGTTCCTTGCCGCCGTTGCCATCACCACTTGGTACGGCGGCATGTTCCCCGGCCTCGTCGCCACTGCCCTGTCCATCCTTCTTGCCGACTATTACGTCTTTCCGCCCTTCGGGTGTTTCAGCCTGAATGCTGAGCAGTGGACGCGTTTGTGCATGTTCGCCTTGCTGGCTGTGCTGATCGGATCCCTGCATACAGCCGTCGAATACGGTAAACGCTCTCTGCGACACAGCGAAGAACGTTTGAATAGGGCTCTCGAAGCCGCACACATGGGGGCATGGGATTACAACCTGGCCACTGACGAATTCTGGTGGTCGAGCAACCTGGAGCAAATTTTCGGCCATGCCCCGTGGTTCTTCTCGCCGACTTACGAGGGGTTTTTTGGCTATATCCATCCGGATGATCACGAGTTTTTCACACACGCCATTACCAACGCCATCCAGAATGGCATGGATTACGAAATCGAGCATCGCATCATCAGGCCGGATCAGAGCATTCGCTGGATCAACACCCGTGGACGGATCTCTTACAACAAATCGGGCGAAGCGGAGCGAATATTAGGCATGGTCATCGACATCACGGATCAGAAGACTCGCGGCGGTTCAGAGGGCTCTGAGGTGCCGACGATTGATCTGTGTTCTCCTGCGAGCCAAGAAACCTGCCGGGACGCATTGCACAAGGGGCAGTCGTAGAAAGGCATAGGTATAGGCGGGGGCCATCGCCACCCAGACTTGAAGCCGTGCCAACGATGGGCGGGCCCACCTTCTTGATGTTGAAATAGCATCGATAACAAACACAATGTCTGTTCGAGGAGAATGAACCATGAGCAAACTTGGCGTGTGGTGCGTAATCGGGGCATTGATTTTGGCGGGATGGACTGAGGCGCTGAGGGCGGACCACGCCGCGGGGCCGGAGTTCACGAAAAAACCGACGGTGACTAAAACGGGGGATAAGACGCAAATCAGTTTTGCGGTGAACCGCGACACCGATGTTGCGGTCTGCATGATGAATGCCGAGGGGAAGATCGTGCGGCACCTGGTGGCCGGAGTGCTGGGCAACAATCCGCCGGAGCCGCTCAAGGCCGGCACATGGGAACAGTCGGTTGAATGGGACGGCAAAGACGACGATGGCAAAACCGCGACGGGCGGACCGTTCACGGCCCGCGTCGGCTTGGGCCTGAAGGCGAATTATGCCGGGCAGGCGTTTGCGGAAAAAGATCACACGGGGCCCAATCGGATCGAATCGGTATGGGGCATGACCACCGGAGCGGACGGCCGGCTTTACGTACTGGAGAGTTGTGGGAGCACGGTGTGGAGCGGAAGCAAAGTGCAGGTGTTTCGCCGGGACGGGTCCTACGAAAAAACCATCCAGCCATTTCCAGCGAATCTGGGGCTGGATGAGGTGAAATCCACGGGCGCGTTCACGAATTCGTTCGGCGGATTCAATCCGTTGGTCTATCATCCGTCGGGTTTTGCTTTCTATCCTATAGAAAACCTGGCGCAGCAACCGGCGATGACGCCGGCGGGACAATTGATCCTGGCGGGGGTGTCGACGGCCGAGCGGCGGGGAATGCATAAAGGACACACGCTGCAGTTGGCGGGGCTGAATACGGCGGGCGGCGTGGCTTTTGATACGTACGCCGGGCCGGACCTGGGAGCGGGATTGGTATTTGATGAATATGCCATCCCGTACCCAGTTCTGGCGTCCGCGGCGGATTCGCAAACGATATACCTGGCGGGATGCAATAAGAAGGCATTGTGTGCCGTCTATCGCGTGGGGTTGCCGGGTCGCGGCCCGGCCGAGGTCTGGTTTGGCGACGCGGCCAAGGCCGGCGACGACAACGCCCACCTGGGTGAGGTGCGGGGCCTGGCGGTGGACGCCAAGGGACATGTGCTGGTGGCCGATTTCGGTAATAACCGCGTGCTGGCGGTGAACGAATCCGACAAAAGCGTGGCGGGCACGTTAGCGGTGCAGAAACCGGTATGGGTGGGGGTTCACGCCAAGAGCGGGGCGGTGTATGTGCAAAGCGGCCTGGCGATGGTCAAGTTCAACGGGTGGGAGAATGCCCGGGAAATGTCGCGTCTAGAGTTGCCGGCGACGCCATACAAGGATTACACGTGGAGGCTGGCCATAGATGGCGCGGCCGAGACGCCCGTGGTCTGGGTGGCGTGCAACGACCAATTGCTGCGTTGCGAAGATCAGGGAGACCGCTTCACGGCGTTGGTGCCGGCGGATTGCTTTGCGGCCAAACTGTTCTGGCGTCCGAGCGCCGATCCCTGCCGGCGCGAGATTCTCTGCAAAACCACCGATGGCCGCTATGAAACGTCGGTGCGTATTCTGAATGAAGAGACCGGGGCGATCTACAAAGTTCCGGGCGGCACCGGTAAAGTTGGAGTCGCCGGCTTGGAAGGCCGCGAGCATCGCCTGGGCCCGGATGGTATGATTTATGCTCAGGATCACGCGGGCAGCGCAGGAGGAGTCATTCGGTTTGACCGCAACGGGAAACAGGTTCCCTTCGAAGCGACCATAAACGACCCGCTGCTTAAGGGGCGCCTTCCCGAGGGCGCCAATGGCAATTCACAATGGGAGCGCGACTTCACGGTGGATCGCAAGGGCGACATTTACGTGAAAGCCCGGGCCCCGGAGTATCACGGCCTGCAACAAGTTCATGTGTATGGCCAGGACGGCCGGCTCAAAGGCATCCCTCTGCAGATGGTAAGCGATGGCATGTACGGCCCGCGCGTGGATGCGCAAGGGAACATTTATATTTTTGACGCCGTCAAGGAACCCGGCTCCGTGAGCCCGCAGGAGTTTGCCGGGCGAATGGTCAGTCCGCGGATGACGTACGAATATGACTGGATGTACGGGAGCGTGGTGAAATTCGGCCCGGCCGGTGGCGCGGAATGGTTTGTGGACAAACAGGCTTCGCCGCTCACTTATGAAGGATGGTGCGCGGAGGCCAGCGTGAAAGAATTGCACAGGACCGGCGGGTCGCTGAACGGAACCATCGTCAAGAAGCCGGCAACGTTGATATTCCCGAACCTGCGGGTGGATTCGGCGGCGTTTTCCAAGATTACGTTCCGGCTCAAGAACGACAGCGACGGCACGCAGGCGATATTGAAGTATCACCGCCTGGACGAAGGGTACAGCGAACAGTGCGGACCGGGGCAGGCGAAAACCGTTGAGATCAAACCCAACAGCGATTTTACAGAATACACGTTCGACATGTCCGAGGACAAGGCATGGAAAGGGCACAATATCTGGCACCTGCTGCTGGTGCCTACGAACGCGGCCGGAGGCTCGTTCAGCATCGAGTGGGTCCGCCTTGGGGAAGCCGACAGCAAACTGGCCTGGAATTTCAACGCCGGGGAGGGGCAGGATAAGAAACTTCCCGCCGGCATGGCCAGGGAACATGTCGGGGCCTTCAACCGGCCCAACGGAGCGACTCTGGAAGGGGCGTTGTGGTGGCGGCCGGGGTTTTCGCCAAACGGAGACATGGGGCTCATGGACGGTTCGTATTGCCACTGCACGGGTACGGATTTCGATGTGGACGACTTCGGCCGCGTGTTTGCGCCGGACGCCTGCCGTTTTCGCGTCGGCGTGCTGGATACCAATGGGAACGAGATTGTGTCCTTTGGCGGCTACGGCAACCAGGATTGCTGCGGGCCGGACAGCTATGTGATCGATCCGGCGAGCAAACTGCTCCGGCCACGCAAGGAAGGCGATGCGGCGAACCTGGAAAGCCCGTCCGCCAAGCCGGAAATCGGCTTGGGCTGGATCATAGGAATGGCCGTCACCGACAAGTACGTCTACGTGGATGACGCGATTAACAAGCGGATTTTGCGCGTCAAACTGGATTACGCAGTCTCGGAAACTGTGGCTGTGCCATGAGGGCGTGAGGGGGCATTGATTTGCAGCTCGGACGGGCAGGTCTACGTCGGCGATGAATGTTCCCACCTTTTCCCTCCCCCTTGTATTCAGGGGAAGGGGAAAATGGTGGAAGAGGGGAGCTTATTTCCCGGCGTTTTTGTGGTTTGACACCGGGCCGTCATTGCAGCAGGAAACGCAGCCATCCTGGCAGCAGGAGGAAGAGTCGGCACAACAGGCTGTACCGGGCTGGCAACAGGAAGCGCCGGGCTGGCAACAGGCGGCATCGGGTTGGCAACAGGCGGCACCGGGCTTACAACAGGCGGCGGATTGAGACCCGGGCGAGGCAGCAAGCGGTTTGGGACGAGCGGCAGTCTGGGCATAGATCCAGCCGGCCAGACACAAGACAGCCAACGAAATGAAAAATAATCGCTTCATGGGCACTCCTAAAAAAGTTTTTACGGACACAATCGTTTACCAACGCAGGGCAGCGGCCAGTTGGGCCAAACGCTCAAGGGGCACAGGACCTATCAAGCAGACCCAACGATCGCCGTGCCGCATCAGGCAGAGGTTGTCTTCGCGCAGGGAGGCGACCTGGCAGGACAGGCCGGCGATATTCCGGGAAGGGACGGCAGGCGGACGAATCCTGCGATCGTCGCCAACGACCAGGGTCAGGCGGCAGCCGTCGGCCTGGCAACAGCAGAGACAGGAGACGGGGCAATTGCCCTGATGATGCACGCAGCAACATGTTGGGGTCAGGTTGGTGGCGGCAAAATCGGGCAAGGGCGGGGCATCGAAGGCCTGGCTGGCCAAGGCTGCATTGGCAGAGGCGGCTGAATCGGCGGGAAGGCAATGCCCGGTAGCGGAGGACATGTGATGGTGGAAATCGACCAGCATCTGCACGGAGGCCAAGGCCGGGCGGCTGGAGAGATGCAACAAGATGACCAGAGCCAGGCCAAAAATGGCAAATACAGCTGTGGTGCGGAGAGGCGTCAGCCAGTGCCAGAAACCCAGGAGAGGGCCGGGGACCAGGGCCAGGGAGCGCGGCCGGCGGGGCAGGCGATGTTCGATGGCCGCCAGCAATGGCGCAATTTCCAGCGGGGCATCGGCGAGCCTGGCCAGACGCTGCGACATGGCGTCATCGAAGGACTCGGGAGGCGAAGATGGGCAAGGACGGGTATTCATATTGGTTCAACTGATCCAACGCCTCTGGCGGGCCAGGGGAAGCAGAGCCTGGCGCAACATGGCCCGGCCACGAAAGGCGCGGGATTTGATGGTTCCCACGGGGACGTCCAATACCTGGGCGGCCTGGGCCTGATCGATCTTTTCCACGTCAACAAGCAGCAACGTCCAGCGGATATCCTCAGGCAATTGACACAGGGCGGAAATAATGTCCTGGTCGGAAAAATGCTCCAGCAACTGGCGGGGATGGTCCCAAGACGGCCCGGAGACGGAACGATCGACAGGATCGACCGCCGAATTATCGAGACTGACAGTGCGTATGCCAGCGGCGGCAGCACGCACCCGGTCGATCCGCAGGTTGCGCAAGATAGCCATCACCCAGGCACGCACATCAGTTCCCTGCTGGAAGCTGTCGATGGCCTTGAAGGCTCGGATCAGAGTCTCCTGGGCCAGATCGTCAGCCTCCGCGGGATCGTTTACCAGACACCGCGCGACGCGCAAAACCGATTGGGCCTGCGGTACGATAAGGTTATAGAAACGCCGGGTCGCGTCAGGCACATCCACGCATTCCTCACGTTAAATACCGCCGACACCATCTAAACGATGGCGCGAGGGTAAAAGGTTCAATGGTCCGGGAAAATTGCCGGGGCTCACATTAAAGTGTAGGCCCATCATTTGAGGGATGCGCGGCAGCAGGTCAATTGGTCATTGACAGCCTGGCGGCAGTTCTCGGCCAGGTAGGCGTCAAGTTGGCTGGCATTCTTATCTAATTCAGCCAATACTATAAACCAAGCCACATCCGCGGGTGGCCGTGGCATAAAGACTCCAAGGACGATGTGTTGCGGAGAAAGACCATGCACAATCAGCTTTGGGGAGCATGGCGGCGACAGGGACAGAAGGCCAGGCCGGCAAGCAGGGCCAGGACAGAAGAAGCAACCATTGGTTCGGGGGCGGCGTTGATGGTCTGGGCAGAGGAGACGTTGGTGAAGACGAAGTCCTCGTCGTTGTAGTTCAAATCTGAGCTGGCGTAGGGTTCATCCTCGAAGGATACAAAAGTACCGGCGGGAATGCGGGCGGATAGGGGGAGAGTGTAGTTGTTGTCGGCACGGGCTGGAGCCCCGGTGGAGATGATGTTCTCGGTGGCGGTGTAAGGGGCGGAATAGACGTGATTCTGGCCAACATAGTTGCCGGTATTCAGCGAGGGATTGGAGTAAACACGGGCCTGATGAGGACTGGTGGCAATGTCAATGAAGAAGGTGAGAATGTCGCCGGCGGTGACACTTTCGGCCAGGGTGGCGGAAGTTCCTACGGAGGTGATGTGATTGGAAAACACGCCGGAAGAGGTCACCACGCCGTTGACTTCCATTCCGAGGGATTCAGTCCAACCAGCGGTGGAGCCTGCGAAATACGCGGTGACTGGTCCATTGGCGGTTGCGGTGAAAGTATAGGTGGTGACATTGGCTGTGCCAGGATCAGGATAGGGAATGGAGTCACCATTTGCCCTGACAACTATGTCAATAACAATAAGCGAAGACAAAACGACGATAAATTTGCCATTCACGGGAGTCTCCTTCCAAGAAGATGCAGACCCAAACTTCCCATGCACCCACGCACGAACCTATGCATTTTAACGAGACGTTTTATGATTACAAGCAAAAAATTATTTTATTTTGCCAAGGGGAAGGTGAAGATGAGAAAATGCCTTGCAGGGAAGCATGTAAGCGAAATGGGCATTGAAAGCTAAGTGTTCGATTGGTCGGGGCCAAGCAATTTTTCGATTTGTTTCTGCATGGCTTTTACCTGGGCTCGCAGCTCGGGAAGTTTACGCAGTTCGCCCTGTTCGCGGAGGGTCTGGCGATGAGGGAGGGCGGGCATGCCGCTGACGATGGTCTTGGCGGGGATGTCGGCGGCGACGGCGGAGCGGGCGGCGATCATGGCCCCGTCGCCGATGGCAATGTGGTCGCGCAGTGCGGACTGGCCGCCGATGACCACTCCGGCGCCAAGAGTCGTGGAGCCGGCGATACCGGTCTGGCCGGCAATGATGCAGTGGGGACCGATGGTGACGTTGTGGGCGATCTGGACGAGGTTGTCGATCTTGGTGCCGCGGCCGATGCGGGTGGCGCCGACCTTGGCCCGGTCGATGCAGGTGCAGGATCCGATCTCGACATCGTCCTCGACGATGATGACGCCGATCTGGGGAATCTTGGCGTGGGCGGTTCCGTCCCAGCGGTAGCCAAATCCGTCGGAGCCCAGTACGGCGCCGGCGTGGATGGTGACGCGGTCGCCGATGGTGACGCGGTGGCGAATGACGACTCCGGGGAATAATTCGCAGTCGCGGCCGATGGCGACGTCGGCGCCGATGAATACGCCGGGATGGATGACGGTAGCGGAGCCGATGTGGCAGCGGGGACCGATCACCGCAGCGAAACCCACCGCGACACCCTCACCAAGCACGGAGGAAGCGTCAACGCGGGCCTGGCCATCGACGCCGGCGGGGGGACGCGGCGTGGGCGGCGCGTATACCGCCAGCAGGCGGGCCATGGCCAAGTCGGCATTGTCCACCAGGAGGATGGGGGTGGACGAAGGCGGGACTTTTACGTTGCGGCCAACGACCACGGCGCCGGCCCGGGTGGAGGCGAAGTACTTGATGTAGGCGTCGCTGCCGAGCATGGCCAGCTCGCCAGCGGTGGCATCCTCCAGGGTGGCCAGGCCGAAGATAATGCTATCGGCTCCGGCGACCGGGGGGGAGCAGCCAAGGATCTGGGCGAGCTGGCCGAGGGTGTGGGAGGCCATCATCAGTGCTTGTAGGTGGCGTCGAGGGTGATGATCACCTTCTCGCTGATGTCCATGGCGTCCTTCTTATACAGGACGTTGCGCTGGGCGATAATCATGCGCATGGTATCGACGGTGATCATGTCCAAGTCGGGCGGGAACTCCGGGCTCTGTTCGGCCAGGACCAAGTCATAACCGCCGTCTTTGGCGACCTGAGCGATGGCGGTCTGGATTTTTTCGTAGAGGGCGCGCATCTCGGCCTTCTGCTGCCGCTGGGCTTCGGCGGTCTTCAATTCGCGCCAAACCTTAAGCTCAACGGACTTTTTGAGGATTTCCTTGTTTTTGTCCTGGTACTGGTCGCTTCCGGGCTTCATGCCATCCCGTTCGCCGGCGAGATCCTTGATTTCCTGCTGACGTTTGCCGTCCTCGTTCTTGAGGTCCTCGGCGTCCTTCTTGAGGCGTTCTTGAAGGTCAACAGTTTCCTTCATTTTGGTGAAAATCTGCACGGGGTTGGCTACGGCGATCTTAGGCGCCGCCTGCTGAGCGGAAGCGGAGGCGGGGACAAAAGCGATAGCCGAGGCTCCGGCCAGAAACCAACCAAGAATATACTTCATCTGCATAAGGATGATCCTTTCGTTTACGGTGAAATTCCCAGAGAGAAACTGATTACCTGTGTATTGTCGTGACTGTCGTCAGTGACAGGCACCGCGAAATCCAGAGCCAGAGGAATCTGGCCGAACATGGGCAACTGGAGGCGGACGCCGGCGCCCACGGTCATGCGCAGCGTACCAAGACTAACGGTGGGTTCAATGGTGCCGAAATCGCTGAAGACGACGCCGCGGAGGGTTTCGCCGACGATGGGGAAATTGGCCTCAATGGTTCCCAGGGCCTCCCAGTTGCCGCCGATGGGGTCATTGTCGGGCCCGCCGCGCGGGCTGACGCCGCGGTATCGGAAGCCGCGCAGGGTCTGGGTGCCGCCGCCGTAGAAGCGTTCGAAGAATGGCGACTGCGAATCGATGTAGCCGGCGGTGAATTTTTCGGTCAGGGTGGTCTTGCGATCCTGGAGGTCCTCGGCGATGGTCTGATGGAAGGAGGTGTCGGCGAGGAACTTATTGAAGGTGGCCTGGCCGCCGAGGGCCCCGACCGATTCCCAACTGAAGCCGGTGGAATTTCCCTTGGTGGGGAGGATGGGGCTGTCGGTGGTATCGCGGCGGAGGTCGAAGCCGGCGCTGGTAAGGGTGGTGTGCCCTTCGCGTTCGATGATGTCCAGGGCGCGGCGCTGGGGATCCTGGACGTCGTACACCTTGACGTCCTCGGCGCGGAGGCTGATGCGGCCGATGAGCTCAGGGGTGAAACGCTTGCCGAGGGTGACCCTGCCGCCAGCGCGGGATTCTTCCCACTCTTCGCGGACGGCTTCGGAATAGTAAAAGTCGGTGCCGAGAATATAGGGCTGGTCGAAGAGGTAGGGTTCCTGGAAGGTGACGCGGGCGCGGCTCTGTTGAGTGCCGGGTTCGAGGAGGATGCGGAAGTATTGGCCGGCCCCGGTAAAGGCGCGGCTGGATGTCAGTTCCTGCCAACTGGTGGGGACGTTGGTGATGTCGAAGTTTTTCTGCTGGTAGCTGATCTCGCCGAGCACGCCGGCGTCGCTGGTGAGTCCGGCGCCGACCATGAACATGGCGGTCTGTCCCTCATCGATCTGAACCAGGACGTCGCGCACGTCGGGGTCATCGCCGAGGGGGGTGATGGTTACGTTGGAAACCAGGCCCAGGGCGCGGATGCGATCGGTGGCGTCCTGGAGTTCGCCGGCGTTGTAGAGTTGCCCGGGGGCCACGCGCAGTTCGCGGACGTAGACCTTGTCCTGGACCTTGGAATTGCCCTTGACCAGAACCCGGCCGACGCGGAAGGGGCGGCCCTCGTGGATATCATAGACCAGGTCCACCTTGCCGGATTCCTTGTGGAACACCTTCTCGACATTGACGCGCAGGTAATCGCGGTTGTCGCTGAGGGGCAGGTAGATGACGCCAAAGGGGCTGTACTGGCGGACGATCTGGCGGATATCGCGGCGTAGGATGTCGTTGTCGAAAGTCCGGCCGGGGGTGAGTTTGAGGGTTTCGCGCAGCTTGGCTTCGGTGATGTTGAGCAGGGTGGCCACGCCCTTGAACCGCACCGTGTCGACGACGTAGCGGTTGCCCTCCTCAATGAGGAAGGTGACCATCACCTCGCTCTGGTCGGCGGAAAAATCCACTTTCCGGCCCACATGGACATCGAAGAAGCCGTGCTCTTCGTAGAACTGGCGGAGGGCGGCCACGTCATCCTCGATAAGCTCGGGATCGAAGGTGCCAGGGCGGAAGATCCACAACCAGCGGGAGGTCTTGACCTGGTCCTTGAGTTTGTCATCGGTGAAGGAATTGCCGCCTTCGAAGGCGATGCGGCGGACACGCACATGGGGACCTTCGGTGATGTGGAAGGTCAGCACGCCGGTTTTGGAAAGATCCTCGAGGGCGATGGTGACGTGGGCGAAAGGGAACCCCTTATCCTTATAAATTTTCTCGATGGTCTGTTTGGCCAGGGCGATGCGGAAGGGGTCGATGGCCTGTCCGGCCTTCATGTCGATGCTACCTTCGAGGTCGCTGGTCTCCACGCGGGAGTTGCCTTGGTAGGCGATGCTGGCGATCTGCTTCTGCTCAACGACTTCGAAGATGATGATGACCCCGGTGGCGGTCGGCTCGACTTTGGCGCGGACGGCGGAGAATTTGCGCAGCGAGTAAATGCGCTGGTAATCCTCCTCGACGGTCGCCGGATCGAAGGTCTGGCCCTCGATGGTGCGGATGAGGTTGCGGATGACGGCGCTGGAAACTGTGGTGTTGCCGAGCAAGCGCACTTCTTCGACGTTGCGGCCTTTGAGTTCGGGGGCGATGGCGCTGCCGGGGGCGATGGTAACGCCGGGAAGAGTCGTCGGGGTCTGTGCCAAAACGAGGCGAACGGCCACTGCCGCCACGATGAGGGCGGCCATAATGGCCGACGTGATCCGCAAGTCGGGTTTGCCGAACGAAGAATCTGATTTCACGCGTCTCTCATTCCCTGAAACAGTTCGTTCTTCTTATCCGCCGATTCGTGGCAGAGTGTACCGGCGGGCTCGACAATGTCAAAAGGTAATGTGGGAAAGTGAGAGGTGAAAGTTGGAGAAGGGAGGACAGGGAATATCGGACTTGGTTTGACAGCGCCGATGGGGGACGTATAGTTTGGGCCGTGGAAACGGCGGTGAGGGGAGGAACGCAAGTTTCGCCGATCGGTCGTATTGGATCAGTGGTCGGTGAAACTCGCCTTCTTCACTTGCAGATGTCGCCGCTTGCCGCCTCAGGGCTGGCGCCTTGGGTATTTTCTGGGAGTCGCATACCCGTGACCGAAGAATGCCGCCGTCGTGCCGAGGAAGTCCTTGGCTATACCTTCAAAAATCCCGATATTCTCGAGGAAGCGTTGACCCACTCCTCGATCGCGGAAAACCGCCTCAACAGCAATGAGCGCATGGAGTTTCTGGGCGATTCGGTGCTGGACGTGATCGTCTGCGAAGCGCTGTACCGGCGTTTTCCCGAATACCTGGAAGGAGACCTGACCAAAGTCAAGTCGGCGGTGGTGTCGCGGCGGACCTGCGCCGAAGTATCCAACGAGACTGGGTTGACCGAACTTCTGGTAACGGGCAAGGGCATATCGGCGGATGCGATGCCCAGTTCGCTGGCGGCGGCGGTCTACGAAGCGGTGACGGCGGCCCTGTACCTCGACGGCGGCTTCGATGTCGTCAAGGAGTACGTGTTGCGGACGATGACGCCGAAGATCGAGGCCATAGCTTCCAATTCCCACCAGCACAACTACAAGGCGGTGTTGCAACAGCACGCCCAGAAACTGCTGGGGGCGACGCCGATGTACGAACTGATGGACGAGAAAGGCCCGGACCACAGCAAGTGCTTCGAGGTCTGCGTGGTGATCGACGGGAAGCGTTTCGAGTCGGCCTGGGGCGCCAACAAGAAGACGGCCGAACAGAAGGCGGCCCTGCTGGCCCTGAAGGAGTTGGGGGTGTTCAACGCCAAGGAAGTAGACGAGTTTATGGATGACATGGGCGCGCCGGAGGGACAAGGAACGCCGGCATCCTGAGGGAGGCGTTTCACCGACCGTCGGGAACGATGCCAAGATCGTCCGAAGTGAAGAGGCTTTCCAGGCGGAAGCCGGCGGCCTCGATGTTTTGACGGGCGCCCTCCTGGCGATCGATCACGCCGCAGATGGCGATGATGCGGGCGCCGGCGGCCTGGAGGCTGCGGGCGGCCTCGAGAACCTGGCCGCCGGTGGTGAGTATGTCTTCGACGAGGAGGACGGCTTCGCCGGGGTTGAGAACTCCCTCGACGGCCTTGGCGGTGCCGTAATCCTTTTTGGCGTTGCGGACGATGACGAATGGTTTGCCGCAAGCCATGGAGGTTGCGGCGGCCAGGGGCACGGCGCCGAGTTCGGCGCCGGCAATACGATCGACATCGGGGCCGACGCGCTGGGCGAAGAGACGCCCGAGTTCAATGAGCACATCGGGCTGGGTCTCGAAGCGGTATTTGTCAAGGTAATACTTGCTCTTGCGGCCGCTGCGCAGGGTGAAGTCGCCGTGCAAAAGGGCCACTTCGGCGATGCGGCGGGCGAGTTGCTGTCGGGTCATGGGAACGGTGGAGGTTTGGGAGTCCATGGGAGGGAAATATCGCCGGTCCAGGCCGGCGCGTCAACGGGTGGAACGGAATCGCCAGGGAGGACAGAGACCAGAACGGTCAGGAACAAGCGAACGGCAAAAGTGGTAAAAGACCGGTGGGCGCATGCGGCCCAGAGTCGATGCCTGATCCGTCTTCAGGGGCGATGCTCTCCCACCACAAAACCGTAGGGGGGCAGGGTAATTGTCGAGCGATGTTCGCGATCCTGCCAGAGGTCATGGAATGTTCCCAATAACGGGATGGTTACGGGCCGGCTCAGGGAATTGATGAGGAAGATGTAGCGTTGGCCGGCGGCGGTGATGCGCGAGGACAACTCCACGGATTGGGGAATTCCTGCCATAACGGGAACCACCCCGGCGTCGGCGGCCATCCGCCGGTAGATCTGGCGCCAAAACTCGTCTTCCGGCAAGGTGGCGACATACCAGGCTTGCCCTTTACCGACCTGGTTGCGAGTGACCATAGGATGGCCGGCATACCAGCCGTGGGAAAAACGCGCCAAGACCTCAGCGCCGCAGACCGTCAGCAAATCTGCCCAGGCGCGGCCCTTGCAGTGCACGCCGTCCCAATCTCCCTGCGGCACGACATCGTCCTGGTCTTCCAGATCGGGACAGTCAAGATTGGCCGCAGCCGAGGCGGGATCGACATTCAGAGGGCAACTGGCGCCATCGGTCCGTTTTAACCCCAGGAGCGTTTCCAGCCGGGGATGCAGACGGTCGGGGAAAACGCGGCCCTCGCGGTCGCGCATGCCGGTAAAAGGGGTGAGCAGCAACTGGCCGCCGTCGGCGACAAACCGCTGCAACCGGTCCACCAGATCATCGCTGAGAATCAGGCTGAGCGGGATGACCAGAATCCGGTATCCACCCAGATCTCGCTCAGAGGAGATGGCATCCACCTCCACGCCTTCAGCGCATATGTCGGCATGACAAAGCTTGAGGGTATCGAGGTAAAGGTCTGACGGTCCATTCCATGGCGAAGGCTCCTCCCACATCCAGCGGGCGGGAAAGTCATAGAGCACGGCGACGGGCGTTGCCACACGCGAGGCCAGCAAGCGCGGCGCCAAGTGGCGCAGTCGCGGCAACATCCCGGCCATCTCCTGATAGATGCGGGTGGGCCGCCCATGGTAATCGACCAGAGCTCCGTGGGGATATTCCACGCCAAACGGACACATATCCCAGCGGAAGAAGAAGAAATCGTTGACGCCATTGGCCAGGCAGTGCATGACCAGTCGCATCATCTCGCCCGGCGCCGGGGTGCTGGCTCCGCGTCCGGGAATGACGTGCATGGCGGAGCGGAGTTCGTGGACCTGAGGAGGAACGTCGCGATAACAGCGCAATGCCGCCAGGGCCAGGCTTCGGCTGCGGTACTGGCGACCATAGGCGGGATAGTAGTTAGTGCCGCAAATATCGAGGTGTTCGGCGGCGACGGCGTAGTCCGTGCGCGGATTCCAAAGGGCCTGGAAATTGGTGGTCACGGGAAGCCGCGAATGGCGGCGCAGGGCCGTGGACTGGCGGCCGATCACGCCGCAGGTGCAGTCGGAACGGAATTGCCGCCACGCCTGCAGCATACCGGGATTATGCACGACCTTGGTGCGACGCGGGGTGGGAATCTGTTCCCAGCGATCATAGGTATGGGCCCAAAAATCGGTCCCCCAGGCCCGGTTCAGCGCGGCGACCGTTGTGTAGCGATGAAGCAGCCAACGCCGCCATTCGGCAACGCAGAAAGAGCAATGGCAATCGGGCTCATCGCCATATTCGTTGTCGAGATGCCAGCCACTGAGGGCTGGATGGGCGTCAAAATGTCGGGCCATTGCTTCGGCCAGGGCCAGCCCGCGCGCAAGCAGTTGGGGATGATTGATGCAATAGGTGTAGCGCGAACCATAGGCGAGCCTGATGCCATCCTCGGTTTCGATGAAAAGATCGGGGGCGCTGGCCAGCAACCAATGCGGCGGCGAGGAGCGCAGCGGGACGCAAAGCAAGGCCGTCATCTCCCGTTCCGCCAGCAAGTCCAGGAAATGTTCGAGCCAGGCAAAGGCATACGCGCCGGCCGAGGGCTCCAGCCAGGGCCAGGCAAAGTCGGCAATGCGCACCGCGTTCAAACCGGCGGCACGCATCAGATCGAGGTCCTGGGGCCAACGCGAGTGGGGAAGGTGTTCCGGATAATAGGCGACCCCCATCTGAAACATCGCGTGGCGCGGCGAACGCGCTGGACGGCATTGTTGGACGGAATCATCGGTCATAGTTGGACTCCAGAAGGTTCAAGACGAATCACGGACCAAGGTCAGGCCGGCACGAGCGACTTCGGCGACTAACGCCATTGGCATGGTTGCGTAGGGTACTGCGGTCGGCAGAGTGGAACAATGGTGGCCCTGGCGCGTTGCCTGTGATTGTCCTTCAGGGTGCCGGTGGCGATAGTAAATGGGTTACGTGGAAGTAAACTAAGAAGAGTTGGCTGGCGAGCTGAATGGACAGGGAAGCGGGAGACCGTTAGTTTATCATGGATGTTCGACACGGCAGATAGGCGACTATTTAGGGAAGGAACTGGCATGTTTTCTTATCGCATGGCAATGTCGTTAGCGGTAGTGCTGCTTGGAACCGGCGTGCTGTGGGCTCAGGAGAAGCCGGTGGCCAATACGCCGGTGCCGGAGCCGTCTTATGCCCTGACTATTTATAGTACGGCCGATCCGGCGACGTTCGATCCGCAGGGGGCGGCGCGGGACCAGGCGGGCGCTGGGTATCAGGCAATAACCTTTCAGCGTCTGCCCGGGTACGGCGTGGTGCGCGACCAGCGAACCATCGATTTGCAGGAAGGCCAGAACATGGTCCGCTTCAGCGACGTGGCGGCGGGCATCGACCCGACCACGGTCTCGTTCAAGAGCTTGGCCGGGCCCGATGCTGCCAGCGTTATGGAGCAAAACTACGAGTACGACCTTGTCTCGGCCGACAAACTGCTGGGCAAGTACCTGGGCAAGACGGTAATCATCAATCGCAAGACCAACGCCGACCCGCGCACGGGCGTGCAGCAGTATGAAACCCTGGAGGGAACGTTGCTGGCTTATGATGGCGGGAACTTCGTGCTGCAGACGGCCAACAAACAGCTTCCGGTGCAGATCATCCCACGCGGCGAGGGGATCAGCGAGATCAAGCTGTTCGAGTTGCAGACGGGGCTGATCACCAAACCGACGCTGGTGTGGAAGGTGGCGGCCAAGCAGGGCGGCAAGCAGGAGGCGCAGGTGACATATCAGACCGATGGGCTTACCTGGCGCGCCGACTACAGCGTGACGCTGAACAAGGACGACACGGCGGCGGATGTGGGGGCGTGGGTGACGATCCTTAATCAGAGCGGGGCCGCCTTCCCGAATGCTAAACTCAAACTGGTGGCCGGAGATGTGCATCGTCTGGCTCCGCCGCAACCGATGGATTTGTCGGCCCACGAAGCGATTGGCGGAGCCGCTGCCGTTCCCGTTCCCGAGTTCGCGGAGAAGGCGTTCTTCGAGTACCATATGTACACCTTGGGCCGGACTACGTCGCTGGCCAATAATTCAACCAAACAGATCGAACTGTTCCCCACCAGGAACGGGGCGCTGGTCAGTAAGAGCTATGTCTACTACGGCGTTCCCGAACAACTGCGGGCCATCCCCTACGCCAGTCCATGCCTGGACCGGCAGTTGGGCGCTGAGGGCAACAAGAGCGTGGACATATACGTGACGCTGCAGAACACCCAGAAGAACGGGCTGGGAATTCCCCTGCCGGCCGGGCGGGTGCGCGTGTACAAGGTCGATCAGGCCGATGCCGCCCAGGAGTTCATCGGCGAAGACCTTATCCAGCATACGCCCAAGGACGAGGATGTCCTGGTCAAGCTGGGCAGCGCCTTCGACCTGGTGGGTGAACGCAAGCAGACCGATTTTGAGGTCAGCGAGCGCGATCATTGGATCAGGGAAGCCTTTGCGATCAAGGTTCGCAATCACAAGGACGCGCCGGTGAACGTCGTCATCAAGGAAAATCTGTTCCGCTGGGCCAACTGGGAGATCAGCAAATGCTCAGAGAAGTACCAGAAGGAAGATGCGCGTACGATCCATATTCCCGTTGACGTGCAGCCTAACGGCGAGAAGGTCGTCACTTACGAGGTGAAATACACCTGGTAGGGACCAGGATTTCCGACGGCGCAGCGCCAAGCCACGTACGGTTGGTTTGGGAATGGCGCTTACTGGCGTATGGTATCGGGGAGACAGACCGAAGGCATGGGGAGCGGCGCCCGGCGCATTCTCACCTTCGACAGACAAAACGTGCCATCGCGCAGCGTCGCGCCCAGGCCACAGGGAGCTTCGACGCCTTCAAGCACGGCGGTATAGGTCGCTTCCTCGTAGCCGGGAGCGGTGACCGTGAAACGGCGTTCCTGGCGTACCACTTCGTCATTGCAAGGCCATATAGGGTCGCCGATCTGGTAGATTGTTCGCATGGCACTTGATTCGATGACCGGGTCTATGCGGAAGTGTCCATCAGCATCGGAATTCACGCGGGCGTCAGGCCTGCTGACGTAGATCAAGGCGTTAGCGATGGGAGCATCGGTGTCGGCATCGACGACGTTGGCTTCGACGCCGTAGGCGGCGACGCGGGAATCGGGCAGAGAGACGGCGCAGCCCTGGATGGCCGCCAGAAGAATCACCAAGAGGGCGAAATGAAGACATGGTTTCATAAGAGGCTCCTCACGCCTGCCGGAGCAGGGAGGCGCTTATTGTTTGGTTTGAGGCGTGAACGTCAAGGGGGATCGTGGCGAGGCCACGATAGAGGAGTAGAACAGGAGATCAGTTGATCAGTAGAGGAGGAATCGTGGCGAGGGACGAGGGGGTAGAAGTTGCCAGAGTCGCCAGGGGTCTGGCATTGGCGCTGGAGCTTGCGAGGGCGTTGCGGGAAGGGGCAGAGACGGAGATGGTGGTTTACGCGGACATGGCAAAGTATCGCATATCACTCAATGCGATGGGCATTACCTGGTGGTTGCTTGTCGAAAATGATAGGAAAGCCGGGACGCTGCAGCATCGCTTGTTTCCGCTTTCCGTAATAGTAGCCGAGTGTAAACGCCACAATGCCTACAGCCAGAACCGTGGCACCCAGACAGGCCAGAGAAAGGATGGGGTCTAAGTTTAACATGTTCGAGATCGTACAGACCACAGTCTATCTCATCAACGCAGTTGGTGCCACCTCGGTGTGATCAGCCAAACATCAAGGGAAATCAAAGTCTGGAGTCTTTGATAGGCCTCACGCGCGGCCTGCCGCGGGGGTGGAGGGTTGCTTCCATTGCAAGCTGCCGTGGGTTCGTTGCTGTCAAAGTGGATCGCCCCAGGGACGGCACCGTTTGACGCATACTCGCAACGCCGCCAAATTCCCAAGGCGTCTGGGCGCGATTCGCTCAAGCCCCAGCCATGCCGCGGGGACGGGGATGCCAAGGCTGAGTATGCATCATCGTCCGCAAACGCATAAACTCGCCTGGGGAGCGATTGTCGGGTACAAAAGGGTGTCTTGAGCAACTGGTCGATCGACATCATCAGGCAGTCGGGTTGGGATCTGTGGATCCTGATCTGCGGGTTCGCATCACTGGTGCTGGTGGTCTATGCGATCGCGGGGAAACTGTGGACTAGCCTGCGGGGATGGCTGGGGCTGGCGATGATAGGAGCCGCCGTGGCGGGGACGGGGGCGATAGTGATTATCCCCGGGCTGCATAATGCGTTGCTGGGGATGGGCTGGACGTTCTGCGTGCTGGCGTTGCTGTCCATAACCTTCTACTGCAATCTCGTAGAACAACTGGGGAAATGGAAGACGGTGGCGCTGCTGGGCGTGCGCCTGCTGGCGCTGGCGATGGTGGTGCCGATGCTGTTCGAGCCGGTGTTGCGGTTTATCCGCCGGCCGGCGCCGGAGAAGCCGCTGCTGATCCTGGTGGATACCTCCGGCAGCATGTCGGTGCCGGATATCCAGAACGGACCGACGCGCATCCAGTCGGTATGGCAGACGCTGCGGCCGGAACTGGAGCGGATCAAAGACCACTTCATACCCATGTACGGCGTGTTCGACAGCGATTTCCGGGAACTTAAGAAGCCGGATGAGCTGAGCCGCATGGAGGCCGATGGCAAATCCACGGATCTGGTCGGCGGCATCAGCAAGTTTCTGGGCAAGACTACCAAGCCCTCGGCGGCGGTGATTCTGCTAAGCGACGGCATCGACAATACTTCGCCCAAGGTGGCGGAGGCGATAGCTCGGGAGGGTCGCCGGGTGCATACGGTGTCGGTGGGGTCGGATCAGGCCGAGCCGGCGACCATGGCCAATGTAACGGTGGAGAACGTGGAGACGGCGGATGATTTTGTGGTGGGGCACGAGACCAAGGTCAAGGCGACGATCAAGTCATCGGCCCTGTCCAACCGGGTGGTGGATGTGAGGATGGCCGAGATCGACCTGACCGGCAAAAACATCAGCAGCGTGGTCGCGCAGAAACTGGTGCTGCAGGCGGTGGCGGAGGGGCAGATAGTGGAGCTGCCGTACAAGCCCAAGTCGGTGGGGGTACACAGGCTGGCGGTGTGGATCGACCCTATCCCGGGGCAGCGCACCACGGTGGGCAACCGGCAGGAGTTCCAGGGATTGGCGTTGGACCCGCGGATCAAGGTGCTGTACATCGAAGGGCGGGCCAGGCCGGAATACAAGGACCTTACCTTTGCCCTGGGGCATGACAGCAACATAGAGCTGGCGACGCTGGAACGGATCACGCCGGAGCGATTCACAGCGGCGCGGACGGTGGACGGGGAGCCCTTCACGAAAATGCCCTCCAGCCTGGAGCAGTGGAAAAAGTTCGACGTTCTGATCCTGGGCGATCTGGACGCGAGCTTCCTGAACAAGATGCAGCAGGAGGCGGTGGAACAGTTCGTCGCCGGTGGCGGGGGGCTGATCATGCTGGGCGGGCAGAATAGTTTCGGGCCCGGAGGGTATCAGAATACGCCCATAGAAAAGACGTTGCCGGTGTTTTGCGGGGATACCAGGATCGGGCAGGAGATGGGCCAGTTTGTCCCGCGGTTGACCGAAGAGGGAATAGTTCATCCGGCGATGGAAGGGATGGCGGACTGGTTCGGCAGCGAGGATAAGAAAGGGACGAAGGATTTGCCGCCACTGCGAGGCAACGTGGTGGTAGGCAAGCCCAAGAGCGGGGCGCAGGTGTTGTTGACACATCCGGGGCGGCCCGGTCCTGACGGGCAGCCGCAGACGGTGCTGGCGGTGCAGCGTTACGGCCAGGGACGGTCGGCGGCGCTGACCGTGGATACCACTTATCTATGGTATCTGCCCTTGCGCGGGATGGGGCAGGACAGCCCATACAACAGTTTCTGGGGGCAGATTGTGCGGTGGCTGGCGGGCGAGGACGTGCGTAACCGCCAGCACGGGGCGGGCATCGAGGGCCTGCTCAATAAGAACCTCTACCAACTTGGCGAAAGCGTCAAGTTGCGGGCCATGGTGCGCGATGACAAAGGGGATGCGACACGGTATGCCCAGGTGGCAGCGGTCATCAAGCACGCCGGAGAATCCAACCGGCAGATACCATTGGGGCCATCGGATGCGCGGACGGGGATGTACGAGGTGATCATCTCCAGTCCCGACAAGGGTGATTACACGCTGGAACTGTCGGCGACCAAGGATGGCAAACCACTGGGCAAGCAGCAGTTAACCTTCACAGTGATTCCGCCGGCCGAGGAGATGCTGAAGATCGCCGCTAATCCGGCGCTGATGGCGGCGATCGCCAAGGCGACCAATGGATATAACTACAAACTGGATCAGTTGCATACATTGCTGGATGCGCTTATCGCCGAGAATGCCGGGGCGACGAACGCGACGGAGCAGACTATTCCACTGGTAAATGCGGTGGCTGCCGCATGGACGCTGAGCGGGCGGACCCCCGGGTGGGACCACAAATATGATCTGCCGATGCAGGCGGCGCTGGTGGTGGCGCTGTTAAGCGCGGAGTGGATCACCAGAAGAAGGTGGCAGTTGCCGTAGGTTATTGCTCCATGGTCGCAGATTGTAGAAAGAGTGCGGCATGGTCGGAGATTTCCTTCTGAAAGATGGTAACGTCCATAACCATGGCGTTGGGGCCAAGTCCATCGGCGATGGCCTGGAGCGGAACGCGCACATCGCACCACATTGCCTCGGCGGGCAGGGTGGTGTGGTAACTTAAGGTCTTATCTTTGGAACAGAAGACGATTCTGACGCCGCGTGGTCCGGTGACGGCGATGCGGAAGACAATGGCCTTCTGTGATCTGTCGGCGGGGAGGGCGAAAAAGCCCTGATCGTTGAGGAAGACAAGCTTCTGTTCGTTGGGTGTGCCCCTGGTGCCGCGGGCCACGAGCCCCTGGTTGGCGAAGGGATCTGGGACGGCCTCAAAATGCCGCCTGGAGGTGGCGCCATGGGATGCGTCGAAAAGGAGGGTGGTCCTGGTGGTTGGGCGCGATAGCGCCGCCGACGACTGGGCAGGAAATGTCCTAGGGGCGCATCCGGTCAGGGCGAAGGCCGTGGCAGTCAAGGCGATAACGCCGCTGTTGAGCCAAAGCGAGCGGATTGGAGCAACGCGGCGAGGATAGCCAATGGGGAGGCTTTCCTCGGGCAATTGCCTGGGCCGGGTTTTGCATGTTTCCACGGTAATATCTTGCCAAAGACCACGGCAAAAACAACTCCGCAGAAAGCCCCCGTCCTGGATTACCGGGGCGAGGGAGAAACTGCGGGGTTATTCCTGCGCACCGGCTATGGGGGCTATGTGTCGGCCAACCGCATGAGGGCGATGCCGACGATGCCGGCAACCGTAGCCCAAAACACGCGCCAGCCGATGCGGCTCTTGTAGCGATACCAGACCATGGGGAGGATGAACAGCGGGGATGTCGCCGCCAGGGTGCTGACGATGCCGGTGGGGGCGTAGCCCAGGGCAGCCACGTAGCAGAAGACGCCCAGTCCCGGTCCGATGAGCACGCCGGGCACGAAACGCCGCAGGAGGTGGCGGTCGTTCAGGGCTTTGAGAGATGCCGACACATCGCCGCGAACCACCAGGACGATGCCCAGAAACAATCCCGAGAAGGATACGCGAATAGTCGAGGCCACCAGGGAATTCATCGAGGGATCGATGAGCCGCGCCATGCGGACGGCTACGGCGGCCAGGCCGGTGAATGCCGCTCCGCCGACGGCCAGCGCCAATCCGCGCAAGGAAATCCGGCCGGGCTCGCTTTGCCGCCCAGTAGGGCCATTGAATACCGCGGCGGTGGTGGCGGCGATGACCATGGCGATGCCGATGAGAATGCGGCAGGACAAGTGCTCATGCAGCACCTTCCAACTACCCAGGATGGCGAAGACCGGGGCCAACATGCCGATCTGGGTGTCGCGGCGCGGTCCCACCAGTACTAAGGCTTCATAGGTCATGACGTCTGCAAGGACCATTCCGCACAGGGCCGACAAGGCCAGCCAGAGGATTGCGCTCGCCGATGGCGCGTGTCGCGCGGCGGGAACCAAGGCGAGGTAGACGGCCAGAACGGAGGCAAAGAGCAGGCTGGCCGCGACCGAGCGCAGGATGGCTACGCGGAGCGAGCCTATGCGGCGGGCAACCGACGTGAAGACCAGCGGGGAAAATGCCCAGCAAAGTCCGGTCGCTAGAGAAAGAATGACGCCGAGGTTCATGGAACGGTTTCTTCCCGGGCCGCGGATGGTTGGGGCGGCTCAAGAGGTTGAGCGAAAGTACGGGCAAAGAGAAGAAGATGCAATGTCAACGAGCGCGTTGGCTCGGCAAGGCCAGGATTAAAGTATGGCCGAGGCAATCACCGGCCGCGTTTCTGGCACCTGGGGCAGAAGTGCGTGGAACGGCCGCCGAGAACCATGCGGCTGATTCGTCCGCCGCAGCGGGCGCACGGTTGGCCGGTGCGGCCATAGACGCGGTGGTGATCCTGAAAACCCCCGGCATTTCCGGCGCCGTCGCGGTAGTCGCGGATGCTGCTGCCGCCGTGGAGGATGGCGCGGCGTAAAATATCTTTGATGCATCGAGTCAGGCTAGTCGCCTGTTGGGCGTTGAGCTTATTGGCGGGGGTGCGGGGGTGGATGCCGGCGGAGAAAAGGGTTTCATCGGCATAAATATTGCCTATTCCGGCAATAATGGTCTGGTCAAGAAGGGCGGTCTTAACAGGCCGGCGCGTGTGCTGTAGAAGTCCGAGGAGTTGGCCTTGCCGCAGGGCCAGGGGTTCGGGGCCAAGATCCTCGCCGGGGTTCCGGTTTGCCAGCCAGAACAACCCGCCAAAACGGCGGGGATCGCGGAAGCGAAGTTCTATGGGGCCACAATAGATAATAAGGTGGGTGTGGGGGGGTAGGGGTGGGGGAGCGGCCAGTGGCGAGGAAGGGTGGACGGAGGAGGAGAAGAGGAAAAGCTGGCCGGTCATGCCCAGGTGGATGTAAAAACAGTGGCCGTTATCGAGGGCAAATACGATTCTTTTGGCGCGGCGGACGATGTCATGGATGGAGCGTCCGGCGAGTTGGGCGGCAAGGTCGAGGCCGACGGGATGGACGATGTCGGGTCGGCGGAGGTCAATGGCGGTGATGCGCCGCCCGCAGAGGCTGCCACGGATGGAACGGACGACGGTTTCGACTTCAGGTAGTTCAGGCACGATCTTACTCCTTGGCCGTGAAACTTTCCGGTCCACGGCGCATTAGTTGTGCAAAGGCCACGTTCGTCTGGCCGTGATGGCCTTGTTTTTCCGCGGAGCATGGGGTACATGCTCGGCAACGCGTTTTAATGGCTGCCTTTCAAGGCATTGGAGTTTAACCGCTCACGAGGAGAATTTCATGGAGTCCAAGATCGGGATCGTCTCCCAGCAACCGGTGGATCTCGCCGCCGAGGAACTTGCCGCCGTCGAGAAGCTGCAAAAGGGGTATCACAATCTGAAGGCGGAACTTGGCAAGGTCATCGTCGGGCAGGATGCGGTGATCGAGGAATTGCTCATCGCCCTGTTCTGCAAGGGTCATGCCCTGCTGGTGGGTGTGCCGGGATTGGCCAAGACCCTGCTGATCTCGACTCTGTCGAGGACCCTGGGCCTGAGTTTCAACCGCATTCAGTTTACGCCCGACCTGATGCCATCGGACATCACTGGCACGGAAGTGATTGAAGAGGACAAGACCACGGGTGGCCGGCAGATGCGTTTCGTGCGCGGCCCGGTGTTCGCCAACGTGATTCTGGCCGATGAAATCAACCGCACGCCGCCCAAGACCCAGGCCGCCCTGCTGGAAGCCATGCAGGAGCACCAGGTGACGGCTGGTGGCAAGCAGCACCGGCTGCCGCAGCCGTTTTTCGTGCTGGCCACGCAAAATCCCATCGAACAGGAAGGCACCTATCCGCTGCCCGAAGCCCAGCTCGACCGCTTCATGTTCAACATCAACGTGGGCTATCCCAGCGAAGAGGAGGAATTCCAGATCGTGCGGCTTACGACCATGGGGCGGCAAGTGCAGCTCGATCACGTTCTGAGCGGGGAAGAGATTCTTTCGCTTCAGGAAATCGTGCGGAAGGTGCCGGTGGCCGATCATGTGATCCGCTATGCCCTGCAGTTCGCCCGGCTGACGCGCCGCAGCGAAGGCGGTTGCCCGGATTTCGTGAACGATTACGTGGCCTGGGGCGCCGGGCCGCGCGCTTCGCAGTACCTGATCCTGGCCGGCAAGGCCCGCGCTTTGCTCAAGGGCCGATATCATGTCAGCACCGAAGACATCCGGCAGGTATGCCTGCCCGTGCTGCGACATCGTATCGTCACCAACTTTAACGCCGAAGCCGAAGGCAAGAAGAGCGATACCATAGTCAAGCAGCTCATGGAGTTCATTCCGCGTCAACAGTATGACGAGTTGGACAAGAACGTGGCCCGCGTCATGGCCGACTCTCCGGTGACCAAGACCGCCTGAGGCTTTAGCAGGCAAGAACCGCGCTGCGGGGCGCAAGAATCGCCCCGCAGCGTGGGGCCGCCTTTCCCCTTGCGGAAAGCAAGCTACCTTCGATCTGGAGGCGTGCGTTTATGACGATGGCCGCCGATACGGATTTCCGAAAATACCTCGATCCCAAGACCCTGGCCCGGATCGCCTCGCTGGATCTGCGTGCCCGCCTGATCGTCGAAGGATTGATGACGGGCATGCACCGTTCGCCCTATCAGGGCATTTCTATCGAGTTCGCCCAGCACCGCCCTTATGTCGCCGGCGACGACATCCGCCACGTTGACTGGAAGGTCTTCGGACGCAGCGACAAAATTTACCTCAAGCAGTATCAGGAGGAGACCAACCTGCACCTGATCTGCGTGGTGGATTCCAGCGAATCGATGGGGTTCAGCTCGCTGGGCGAAGGCAAGGCGGCGTGGACCAAGTTCGATATGGCGACGGCGATCGCCGCTTCGCTGGCCTACATGGCCATCCAGCAGCAGGACTCGGTGGGGCTGGCGGTGTTCGACAACGAACTTAAGAAATACCACAAGCCCAGCAACTCGCCGGGCCAGTGGAAGATGATCACCCGCGAATTATCGATGGAGCCTAAGTTGCGCAAGACCAACACCGGCCGGGTGCTGGACCAGCTTGCCGAAAAACTTACCCATCGCAGCCTGATCGTCATCCTGTCGGACTTTTTTGACGATCTGGAGGGGATTCAAAAAGGCCTGCGCCACCTGCGTTACAAGAAGCATGAGACGATGGTGTTCCAGATTCTCGATCCCCAGGAGATCGAGTTTCCCTTCCAGGACGTGACGCTCTTCAAGGGAATGGAAGAGATGGGTGAATTGCTGACCGAACCGCGCTCCCTGCGTGACGGCTATCTGGAACAGCTGCGGATCTTCACCGAAGCGTTGAAGAAGATGTGCCGCGGCATGCATATTGACTTCACGCGTATGAACAGCAGCGAAGCCCTGGATGTGAGCCTGAGCAGCTTCCTGGCAACCCGCGCAGCGAGCATGAAATGAGATTCGATTTTACCATGTCAATCCTGGGCAACATTTTCTTCTTTCCGGGATTCGCTTGGGCCGGGGCGGCCCTGGTGGGGATCCCCATTCTGATCCACATTCTCAACCGCCGCCGCTACAAGATCGTCCTCTGGGCGGCCATGGAGTATCTGCTTCAGGCCATGCGCAAGAACCGCCGCCGCCTGAAATTCGAGCAGTGGCTGCTCCTGCTCACGCGCTGCACGCTGCTGTTGCTGCTGGGCTGTGCTTTGGCCAGGCCCCTGGGTTGCGACCGGGACGCCCTGGCCAGACTCACTGGCCAGCGCAACGGCCTGCATGTGATCGTCATCGACAACAGCTACTCCATGAGCTACGAGGCCCCACGCCATGAAGCGAGAACGCACCTGGACCAGGCCAAGCTCATGGCCAGGACCATCATCGGGCGCATGAACTCCGGCAGCGAAGCGGTGATCCTGATCACCGCCGGGGCGCCGGCGACGGCGGTGATCGCCGAACCCAGTTACAATCTGGAGGCCTGCCGCAGCGCCGTGGAACGGATCGAACAATCCTACGGCGGCACGGATCTGAAAGGGGCCCTGGAACTGGCGCTGCAACTGGTGAAAGACAAGGCCGGCCAGGGGCGCAAAACGCTGGACCTCCTTACCGATGGCGCCCAGGGCGCCTGGAAAGGCAAGGCGGCCGAGGGTTTGAAGGAACTGGGGCCGATGCTGGGCAATGCTTTCAAGGTGACGCATTATAATCTGGGCAAACCGGGGCAGTGGAACCAGGCGGTGTTGGATATCAGTTCGGACACGAATCTGATAACCACCAAGTTCGCCACTGATTTCATGGCGGATGTGAAGGCTTATGGGGCGGGGCCGAATCCGACGCTGCAGTGGAAACTGGATGGCGCGGTGATCGGCGGCGGCGGCATAGTGCCTTTGGACAAAGAGACGCAGCCGCAACGGCTGAGCAACCAGACTTTCAAGACCGGCGGCCCGTGTGTTCTGGAGGCCGAGTTGTCGGGCACGGATATGCTGCGGATCGACAACACCCGGCGGCGCGTGATACAGGTGGTTTCGGAACTGAAGGTATTGATAATCGAAGGCCAGCGCGGCATGGAAGGCCTGTCGGGTTCCGGCGCGTTTCTCAATCTGGCCCTGGCCCCCACGGGCGATGATCGGGACCAACATTCGACCACCCAACCTTCAGCGGGCGGCCAGGCTCCAAGTAACAGCTATGTCAGCCCGGAAGTCATCAGCGACCTGGAATTCGGCAACAAAGTGCTCAATGAATACAGCGCCGTGGTGCTGACCAACGTGGCGTCGCTTACCGAGCCGCAGGCCCAGCGTCTGGAGACGTTTGTGAAGCAGGGCGGCTCGCTGCTGATCTTCATGGGCGACCAGGTGAACAAGGACAACTACAACAGCATGCTGCTGGCCCGGAAGGCCGATGGCGCCGAGCGGCGCCTACTGCCCGGCAAACTGATCAAATTGCTTTCGTCTGATGAACATCCATTCGTGTTCGACTTCAACCCCAACGGCATCCTGCATGCTTACCTGAGCGATTTCCGCGGGGTGGAGAAATCGGGCCTGGATACCGCCCAGGTCTACAAGTATTGGCAGGTGGAGCTCGATCCGGCGGCGAACGCGGAGCGGGTTCTGGACTACGTGTCCGGCGGCAGCGCTGTGGCCGCGGCGACAGCGCCGGCGGCCCGCGTTCTCAAGGACCCGGCAGTCACTGTGCAGGAGGTGGGCAGCGGACGGGTAGTGTTCTATTCGACCACCGCCAACGCCGACTGGACGAGTTTTCCGGCCAAGCCAGCCTACCCGGCCCTCATGCACGCCCTTTTGTCCGGCAGCGTGTCGTCGGGCGACAAGTGGATGAACCTTACGGTCGGCGACGTGCTGCGCCTGCCGCCCAGCCTGGCGGTTTCCGCGGCCCCGACGCTGGTCGATCCGCAGAACCGGGCCATTGCCGTCGATCCAGGAACTGGCAAGGATGGGCAGACGATTTTCCAGAGCCCACCGTTGACCAAGCCGGGCATCTACTGGCTGTCCCTAGGCAGCAGCAAGAAGCCGATCGCCGTCAACGTCCCTGCGGCCGAAGAGGCTGATGTGCGCACCCTGACCTCCGACAAGATCAAGGATGCGCTGGGGATAAGCGACATGCTTCTGGAAGGCGATGCGGTTCCCCCGGAGGGTTCGTTTCGCGATGACAGTAGCGATTACGGTTGGTTGATCATGTGCGCCGTCCTGGCCCTGGCCGGAGCGGAGTGTTTCATGGCGATGCAGTTCGGGCATTACCGGAGGCACAAGACGTAGGCGAAAAGCGAGCGGCGCGGCGTCGGGAGCAAGCGGCGGCCGGCTGGAAAGTAACCAGCGCCGGCGGCGGGTGACCTCAACAAAGTCAGAGAGATTATGCACCGTCTTTGGGAAATCATCCTGGGCCTCGAAAAGGGCTTCCTTGGCAAGGAAGGGGAGTTCAGCGTTCAGTTCAACCCGCAGTGGCCAGGTCAGGCCAGCGTCGGGGCGGGCGTGTGGAATTTCATGCTGGGGCTGCTGGCGGTCCTGCTGGTGGTCTATGTGTACCGGCGTGAAGGCCGCTCCAAGCGGGCGCGGGTGGCCCTGGCCGCCCTGCGCATAGCCCTGCTGGCTTTTGTGCTGGTGCTTTTAAACCGCCCGGTGCTGACCTTGAGCCAGGAGCACCACGAGCCATCGGTGCTGCCGATCGTAATTGACACCAGCATCAGCATGAGCGTACGCGACGCCCTGGCCGCCGAGGCGACCGTGCCCCAAGCCAGGCTCCAGGCCGTGTTGGACCTTCTGGGCACTCAGGATGCCGCATTGCTGCGCGGCCTGGCCGAAAAGCACATACTGAAGTTCTATCGGTTCGATCAGAACGCCCGGGCGGTGGCCAGCCTCGAGGGAACAGCCGTCAGCGCCGGCAAGCCGCAGCCGGGCAAACAAGAACATGCCGCGTTCGATGCTTCGCTCAAGGCCACCGTTGACAGCCTGAAACATCTTGGAGCCGATGGACGATCAACGCAGGTGGTCAGTTCGGCCCGCCAAGTCCTCGAAGACCTCCAGGGCCAGCGCGTGGCCGGTCTGGTGCTGCTCACTGACGGCCGAGACACGTCCAGCGAGAGCCTGGCCGAGGGCCTGACGGCGCTGAAAACCTTCGGCGTGAAGGTGTACCCCATTGCCGTTGGTTCCGACAAACTGCCGCAGAATATCGAAGTCCAGACGGTGGACATGCAAGACAGCGCCTTCGTCGGGGACGTGGTGATAGTCAAGGCCAATGTCCGCATCACCGGCTACGAGGCCCACCATGCGGTGAAAGTGCGCCTGATGGGCAGGCTGCAGGGCGACAAGAACATGCCCCAGCCGCTGAAGGGTCCCGATGGGCACGAAATCGAAACGACCATCTACCTCGACAACGATAAGCCACAGGAGGTGGAACTGCCCTTTAAGGCGACGGATGTCGGGGCGCTGGACGTATCGGTAGAGGCGATTAAACAGCCGGGGCAGTTGGATGAGAGCGGCAACATCCGCACCGCCCAGATAGCTGTGTTGGACGCCAAGATCAACGTGCTTTACGTGGACGGGTATCCGCGTTGGGAATACCGCTACGTGAAGACGGAAATGATCCGCGAGCAGACGGTGAATGTGAGTTGCCTGCTGTTATCGGCGGACCCGGGTTTTGCTCAGGAAGGCACGGCTAAGGAAAAACTGACCGCGTTCAAATATTTCCCGTACAAATATTTTCCGGAGACGATGGAGCAACTCTTGGAGAGCGATGTGGTGATTTTTGGCGACGTCGATCCCAAGCAGTTCAGCGACAGCCAATTGCAGTTGGTGAGCGATTTTGTCTCCAAGAAGGGCGGGGGATTTGGCATGATAGCCGGGCCCAAGTGCGCGCCCCAGGCGTTCCGCAATACGCCAATCGAGTCGATTCTGCCGGTGAATGTCTCGCAAGTGGTGGGCGGATGGGACATGGGGGCATCCATCACCCTGGGCTTCCGACCGGTGGTTACCAAAGTCGGGGAGGATTCTTCGATTTTCCGCTTCTACCCCGACAAAGCCCGCAACCGTCAGTACTTGCTGGATGAATGGCAGCCTATCTTCTGGTACTGCCAGCACTTGTCGGTGAAACCAGGCGTAGGTGAGGCCTTTGCCGAGCATCCGCGCGATCTGGGCCCCGATGGCCACAAAGCGCCTTTGCTGGTGCTGGGACGTTTCGGAGCCGGGAGAACGCTGTTTTCGGCCTACGACGATTCTTGGCGCTGGCGTTATTACACCGGCGAATCGATCTTTAACACCTACTGGGTACAGCAGTTACGCTATCTGGCACGCAGCAAAAAACTGGGCCAGCGGCGGATTACTTTCACCTCCTCGCGGCCCGATTATGAAAGCGGCGAACAGATCCGTCTTAACCTCCGCATTCTTGACGGCACGCTTTTAACGCAACTTCCGCCGCAGATCAGCGTCGATATACGTGACACTGACGGCCAGATCGTTCGCCATGAGAATCTGGTCAAGCAGGAAGGCGGCCGGGATTTGTACACCGGCTCCTTTACGGCCGACCATGTAGGTAAGTTTGCCGCGGTTGTGCCCGCGCCGGTAGCCGGCATGGAAGACCTGAGTCTGCCTTTGGAAGTGATCGTTCCCCGGCTGGAACTGGTGGAGCCGCGCGTGGACAGGACGTTTCTCACCCGGCTGGCTTCGGAGACTTTGGGCCAGACTATTGATATGAGCGAAGCAGCGGCCAAATTACTCAATATTCCCAGCGCCGCCCAGGACATTCCCGATCTGGCCACGCAGCCTTTGTGGGACGCACCGCTGGCTCTTTTGATTTTTGTGCTACTTATTACCGTCGAGTGGGTGTTACGTAAGGTGTACGGAATGTTGTAAGGGCGCAAGGAATAAGAATTAGGAGTCGTTTATGCCTCCAACTGCCATTATTGACTCACTACAACAGGTTCGCCGCAAGGTGAAGTTTTTCAGCGTTGCCATCGGCGTGGGTATGGTCGTGGCCGCCGCAGTCGGCGTGCTGGCCGCGACCATCCTTCTGGACTATTGCCTCAACTTGCCCATGTATCCGCGCCTGGTGGTTATGGCCGCGGCATTAGGCGGGCTGGGCGCCATAGCCTACCGGCAGATCATCAAGCCGGTGCTGTCGCGGTTGAGCATCAGCGATGTCGCCGGCCGTCTGGAACATGCGTTTCCGCAGTTCGACGATCGTCTGCGCAGCACGGTTGATTTCGTGGACGGCAAAGTGCCCGGTTCGCAGGTCATGCAGGACCAGGTGGTTCGCCAGGCCGCGGACGTGGCCCGCGAGGTCGATCTGAACCAGGCGCTGATCATGCGCCCGGTGGTGCTGTCGATCCTCGGCGGCCTGACGGCGGTGGTGGCGGCTGTCGTCATCGCCTCCCTGAGCCCGCACTACACGCATATCGCCCTGGCTCGCCTGTTTTCGCCGGCCCATAACAATCCGTGGCCCAAGTCCATTGAAATCGGCAAATTCACGGTTCCGGCCCGCGTTCCCGTCGGCCAGAGCATTAACGTGCAGATGACCCTGAACAAGGGGGCCGAGAAGTCTCCGCGGGCGATCCTCCACTACCGCTACGATGACGGTCCGGAGATCCGCACGATAATGACCCGCGGCACTGACGGCGGTTTCACCGCCACCATGGATGCCAAGGGGACGCGCATGACGGTGTGGACTACGGCCGGCGGCGACATGGCCGAGGCCAAGGCCATTACGGTTGTTGAGCGTCTGGCCATCCAGCACGTGGAGGCGGTGGTCAATCCGCCCGAATATGCCCGCACTCCGGAAACTGTGGCTTCGACCATTAACCTGAACAACGGCCCGGCCATGGTGACGGTCGGTTCGGATGTGAAACTGAACATTACCTTCAACAAACCGCTGAAGAGCGATGCCGCAGTGGCTATTACCGCGGTGGATGGCAAGTCCAAGATTCCCCAGGTTGCCTGGGACCGGTCGGCCAATGCCCAGGCTCAGGCCAATTGGCTGGCCCGCGACAGCTTCCGTTTCCATATTAAGGCTACCGACATCGACGGCTTCGAGAACTCGGCGTTGGAGGAATTTGAGCTCAGTGCCCGCCCGGATCAGATGCCGACGGTGATGATCGAGAGCCCGCGGCGCAACATCGACCGCACGCCCGAGGCGGTTATTCCCGTGCAGGCCCTGGCCGAAGATGATTTTGGCATCAAGACCATGGACCTGGTGGTGGACCGCCTGCAGACGGCCCACTCCAGCACGACCCAGCCGGCCGACGGGCACTGGGTGATCCACATGCCGCAGTGGCAGAAGATCGACAGTTCCGCCGACCGCATCCGCTTCCGCTCGAATTTCGATTGGGAGTTGGCCAGCACGCTCAAGGATGGCAGGGGCATGCCGGTGCAGCCGGGCGACATCCTCGAATATTGCGTGGTGGTGCGTGACAATTTCGACCTGCCGGATTTCGATAATCCCAACGGCCCGCACCAGACACACGAGCCGGTGGCCAGCGGCAAGCTGCGCATTCTGGTGATCAGCCAGGAGGACGCGGATCGCACCGCCATGGACGCCCTGCGCAACATCAGCGAGAAGGTGCGCACGGTCCAGAATCAACAGAATTTGGCGCAGCAGCAGACCACCACCCTTCAGAAGGAGACCCAGCCCAAGGAGGAGTTTACCAAGGCCGACAAAGATGCGGCCGACCGGGTTATGGCCGATCAGACGACCGTAGCTTCGCAGACCAAGCAATTGGCCGCGGCCGCCGACAACATCAAGCACGAACTGGACGAGAACAAGTCCAAGAACGACGATCTCAAGAATCTGACCCAGGATGTGAAGGACCAGCTTGGCAACACCGCCGAGAACCCCATGAAGGACGCGGTCAACAAACTGGGCCAGGCCAAGGAACAGAAGGCCGATCCCAAGGCCTCGTCTTCGCAGAAGCAGCAGCAGTCGGAGCAGCGCAATCAGTCCCTTAGCGATGCCCAGAAGAGCCAGCAGCAGGCTTCGGACGATCTCCAGAAGGTCATGGACCGCATGAGCTCCATCGCCACGCTGCCCAACGAAATCAAGAAGTGGGATGACATCCTTAAGAAACAGGAAAAGGTCGGCGAAGAAACCAAGGACATCGCCAAGGGCACCCTGGGCAAGAAGCCCGAGGAGTTGAACAAGGATCAACACGACAAGCTCGACAAGAACGCCCAGGAGCAGCGAGATCTGGCCAATGAAGTTGCTAAGGCGACGAAGGATCTGGAAAAGAGTTCCGAAGACCTGAAGAAGTCCGATCCGGCGGCGGCGCAGGCGATGCAGCAGGCGGCGCAGCAGTCCAAGAGCCAGGGGATTCCCCAGAAGCAGCAGGCGGCGGCCCAGCAGTCGCAGCAGAACCAGCAGTCCCAGGCCCAGAGTTCCCAGCAGCAGGCCGAGATAGGCATCAAGACTGTGCTGGATACGCTCAAGGAAGCCGAACTGCGCAAGTTGGCGGAATTGAAGGCCAAGCTCGAAGAAAAGAAGGAAATGATCGCCAATCTTGTCCGCCGCCAGGCCGGCCACAACATCGACAACCTGAGTATCCAGGGCGGCGACAAGATCGCACTTATCAGCGATGAACTGATCGTCAAGTCCCTGCGTGACAAGGCCAACATGCCGGCGCCACCCAGCGCCGCTCAGTTGACAGATTCGCAGCAGCAGACCGAGCGCAACACGCGCGACGTGGCCAGCCAGGTCAGCGCCCTTCCTGGCGGGGCCAGGTGCGGTTCCAATCTGATCACCGCCGCCGGCAAGATGGGCTATGCCATAAGCAGCCTCCGCGACAACAAGTTGCCCGAGGCTTATGACCCGCACCAGACCGGCGCCCTGGTGGCCCTGGAAGATGCCCTGAAGGACATCCAGGAGCTTCTGGACAAAGCGAAGGAGAAGCTTGACCAGGAGAAGAAGGAAAAACTCCACGATATATACGTGCAGATTCGCGATGATCAGCAGAAGAAGATCAACGACCCGACCGTGAAGCTGGCCGAATTGATCCAGGCCGCCGGCAAGCTGACGCGCGAGGAAGAAGTGCATCTCAATGGTCTGCCCGGCACGCAGGGCGAAGTGGCCGATCGCACCGCCAAGGTCGGCGATATGCTTAAGGAACTGGACAGCATCGTCTACGATTGGGCTAACAAGGACATCGTCAAGTCGATGAAGGAAGTGAAGGATGACCTGGCCAAGCCTGATACCGGGGCTCCAACGCAGATTGAGGAAAAGCGGATCGTCGCCCAACTCGACGCCATGATCGATGACCTGGCCACCAAGCCCAAGCCCAAGTCCAAGTTCGAGAAAGAGGGCAGCGCTGGCAAGGGTGGCAGCGGCAATCCTCCACCGCCCAAGATGCCCACCGAAGCTGAGTTACGCCTGCTCAAGAGTCTGCAGGTAGCGGTGAATGCGGCGGACAAGGCCTTGGACGCCATTGCCAAGGACATCCGTGAAAAGGCGGCTATGGTTTCCCTGGGCGGCAGGCAGGGTGAACTCCGCGGCCTGCTGAACAAGATATACGTCAAGGCCGGCGCCAAGGAAGGACTTGGGGCAGAGCCCGACCCCAAGGAAATGCTTCCCGAAGAGGCCACTGACGAAAAGATAGACGATGATGAACTGATCGGTTCGCTGCTGCATGATAAGCCTGCGGCCGATCCGGCAGAGAAGAGCATCAAGCTGGTGGGCGCCCGCATGTCGCGCAGCCGCGACCGTCTGGCCACGGCCTTCGATCCGGGCATGACTACCCAGAGAATTCAGGACCGCATCGTCAAGGACTTGGATGTTCTGATCGATATGGCCCGGCAGCAACAGAGCAACAACCCGCCGCCGCCGCCGTCGAACAGCCCGTCTAAGCCCGGAGATCAGCAACAGCCGGCCAACAGCCAGGCCGATGGTCAGGGCCAGCAGTCCAAGCCCAACAAGTCGACCACCGGCGCTCAGGAATCCACCGCCAGCAGCGCCGATGAGAACGCGGCCAAGCTGTCGGATGAAATCAAGAGCACCGAGCGGATGTGGGGCGATAACAGCCCGCGCAACCATGAAGCGGTCATGGAAGCACAGAGCGAAAAGGCTATCGAGCGCTATCGCAGTTTCGTGGAGGACTACTACCGCTGCCTGGCCGTCAAGGCGACCGAGCGCAAGTGAGGCCAGCCATGAAGGGAATGAACTTGTTGGCCGAGTCTGGAACGGTTTGCGCCGGGCGCACGCCGGCGCAAAAACGGAAGCTCTCCCAGACACTGATGGCGCTGGTTCTGACGGCGGCGGTTACGGTTCCGGCGAGTTTGACGCTGGGACAGACTGCGGGCAAGTCCAAGACCGTTGACGGCCTGGCGGTCAATCCCAACTCCGTTCGCGGCGACGAGATTACCGAAGCGCAGAAGGATGCCGTGGAAAAGGGCATGGCCTGGCTGGCTGCCCACCAGGGCGTTGATGGAAGCTATTCCAAGCAACAGAGCGCTTCGGGGATTACCGGTCTGGCCGGATTGGTCTTCATGTCCGCCGGCAATCTGCCGGGCCGTGGCAAGTACGGCGATAACGTCAGCAAATGCCTGAAATTCGTTCTGGAGTCCCAGCAGGAGTCCGGTCTGCTCTCGGCCGACCAGACCCATGGCCCGATGTACGGCCACGGTTTTGCCACAGTCTTCCTAGGCGAAATCTACGGCATGACCGGCGACGAGAACGTGAAAGAGGCCCTGCAGAAGGCTGTGAAGCTGATAGAGCGGACACAGAGCGAGCAGGGCGGCTGGCGCTACCAGCCCACCCCTTACGATGCCGATATTTCGGTCACCATCTGCGAGATCATGGGCCTGCGGGCGGCGCGCGATGCCGGCATCAAGGTCGAGAAGGACGTGATCGACAAGGCGGTGGGCTACGTGAAGAAGTGCGAGAATCCCGATGGTGGCTTCAGCTATGTCGCCGGCCAGGGCAGCGGCAGCGGTTTCCCGCGTTCGGCCGCCGGAGTCGCCGCTCTTTACTATGCCGGCCGGTTCCAGCAGGATGGCCCCGACATCAAGAAAGGCCTGGATTACCTCAAGCAATTCCAGGCCGGCAAGGGCAATGAGCAGGGCATGGAGGGACACTATTATTACGGCAATTACTATGCGGTTCAGGCCATGTTTCTGGCCGGAGGCGATTACTGGGCCAAGTGGTATCCAGCCATCCGCGATCAGCTCATCAAACGCCGCACCGGCGACCACTGGAACGGCGATGTCAATGAAGATTACGCGACGTCGCTGGCCCTGATCATCCTGCAGATGCCCAACCGCTACCTGCCTGTGTTCAACGGCAAAGGGCCGGGGAGTTGATGGCCGCTTGCCGACGGCAATCAGGACGCAGAGGGCGATGGCGACAACAAGCGGCGGGAGGGCGTGCGGTTTGGTAGTTGTCCTGTGCGTGGGTTACATTATTCTCGTGATGTTCGGGAGTTCCGGTCCAGCTTGGCCGGACGGCAAGATGGGAGCAAGGTTGTTCTTTGCGACTCCCTTGTGAGATTGATATGAAGGCAAATAGTTTTTTCAGAATTGCCGTCGGTAGACGCGGGCTGTGCCGGGCGTTTATAGCGATGGTGGTGGCAGTCTTGGTGGCGGGGCCGGCGCGGTTGACATGGGGACAGGCGGCCAAGCCCAAGACCGTCGGTGGCCTGTCGGCAAATTCCAGCACAGTGCGCGGCGATGAGATCAACGAAGCTCAGAAGGAGGCCGTGGAGAAGGGCCTGGCCTGGCTGGCCGCTCATCAGGGTGCCGATGGAAGTTATTCCAAGGGCCAGAGCGCCTCGGGGCTTACTGGCCTGGGTGGATTGGCGTTCATGTCCGCCGGCAATCTGCCGGGTCGTGGCAAGTATGGCGACAACGTCAGCAAGTGCGTCAAATTCGTCATGGAATCGCAGCAAGAATCGGGGCTGCTTTCGGCCGACCAGACCCACGGCCCGATGTACGGCCACGGTTTCGCCACGGTGTTCCTGGGCGAGGTGTATGGCATGACCGGCGATGAGAATGTGAAGGAATGCCTGCAGAAAGCGGTGCGCCTGATCGAGCGCACCCAGAGCGAACAGGGCGGGTGGCGGTATCAGCCGCAGCCGCTGGATGCCGATATTTCGGTGACGATCTGCGAAATCATGGGACTGCGGGCGGCGCGGGACGCGGGGGTCAAGGTTGAAAAGGAAGTGATCGACAAGGCGGTGGCGTACGTGAAGAAGTGCCAGAACGGCGACGGCAGCTTCGCCTACGTGGCGGGCATGGGCGGGGGCGGTTTCGCGCGGTCCGCGGCCGGGGTCGCGGCGCTATATTATGCCGGACGGTTTCAGCAGGACGGCCCCGACATCAAGAAGGGGTTGGATTACCTCAAGCAGTTCAACCCCGCCAAGAGCAACGGCGGCGCCGAAGGGAACTATTATTACGGCAATTATTATGGCGTACAGGCGATGTTTCTGGCCGGCGGCGATTACTGGGCCGAGTGGTATCCGGCCATCCGCGATCAGCTCATCAAACGCCGCTCCGGGGACCACTGGGGCGGGGAGATTACCGATGATTACTGTACGGCCCTGGCCCTGATAGTCCTGCAAATGCCCAACCGTTACCTGCCGGTGTTCAACGGCAAAGGCCCGGGTAGCTGATGGCCGCCTGCCGGCGATCAGCGCGGGAGAGAGTGGAAAGTAGAGAGTAGAAAAGGCGATCATGGGCAAACTATCTTTTCTGGTTATTTTACTGAGTCTGCTTTTATGCCGCAGCGTCAGGGCTGATGGCGAATGGTCGCTGCTGACAGCGGATTTCCGGCGGCAGAACGTCACGCTTATATCGCTTGACGAGGCGGCACTGCACGCAGTGGTCCGTGGTGATTCCGCCCAGAACACGGTTCCGCTGGCCAGGTTTCTGATGCTCGTCCGCGGTTCGAACGGCGCCGCCGTTGTCGCCAAGGGCCTGGTGCTTTACATGGTAAGCGGCGATCGCGTCGCCGGAGAACTGGTGGGGATGAAGGACGATATTCTCACCTGGAAGAGCGCTGCCCTGGGCGAAATGGCGCTAAGCGTCCGCGATCTGCAGGCCATGGCTCCGGCCGATGCGTCGGCGGAAATTTTCGCCCAGCACAAAGAGGACCTGGTCCTGCTTTCCAATAAAGACAGCGCTGCGGGAATAGTGACCGGCATTGACGCTCAGAATTTGCTGATCCAGCCCGGTTCCGGCGACGCCATTTCCCTGCCGCGGTCTTCCGTGGCGGGCATATTTTTCGCTGCCGCCGGAAAGCCTTCCGCCGCTGATGCCCGCGTCTTTCGTATACGCTTCAGCGATGGATCGGTGTTTACCGTTCCGGGGTTAAAGATCGCCGATGGTAAGCTGCTCCTACGCCTGGCCGCCAATGGCAAAGGCGAGGCCGTCGAGCGCAGCGTCGACCTGGAGAGCATTACCGCCATCGAGCAGCTAAATGGGCCGGTGGGATGGCTATCAGCGCGCCAGCCGGCGGTTAATGAACAGGCGGCTTATTCTGCCGATCAGCACTTTGCCGCCCGCATGGATCGCAACGTAAGGGGTGGTCCGATCGCGTTCGCAGGCAGAACTTACGAGCGCGGCATTGGCGTCCATGCCAACTCGAAGCTGGTGTACGATCTGGACGGCGCGTTCAAAGCGTTCCGGACGCAATACGCCATCGACGGTGGCGGCGATGTGCGTTACGCCGACGTGACGGTGCGCGTGCTGGTGGACGACCAAGTCATTCACGAGCAAGCGAGTTTCAAAGCCGGCGTGCTGTCGCCGGTGATAGAGGCGGATCTGGAAGGGCATAAAACCCTGACCCTGGAAGTTCTGGCCGCTCCCGGCAATTTCGGCACGCAGGACCGCCTTAACTGGATAGAGCCGGCTTTGCTGCGGGAAAAACCGGCAGTTGCGCCCGTGCCTGCAGCGGCGCTTCCCGCCGCCGTGTCGGCTACCGCGCCGGCCACAAAGCCGTGAAGAGCTTGGCAGCGCCGGTAAATTCTCAATGTTGAATTGGCAATAGTGAAATGGGACGGCGTTTCTTTCCGCTCATCATTGATGGTCCCCCATCCAAATAAAGAAGACCGGTGTTCGCCGGCACCGGTCTTACAAGTCAAGCTGCACGACCCTGAGGTCGGAGACCCGCAGCCTTCCAGCTTATTATCGGTCGTTTGCCGCGCCGCCCTTAATAAAAGTTGGTTTTTCCGCGCATCCTTTTGTCAGGCATGTGCTGCATAGGGATACATCGAATCCTGGCAAGACGGTTGCGGCGGATCGATACTTCTGGCCGGGAGTTACATGGGAAGAGGAATGTTGCGCCACGTCACTGCGCGAGCCGGTATTCTTATCGCCTTCCCTACGCGGCCGTTCAGGCTCCACGTATTGAGTCTTGGGTGTTTAACTTGGAATCTGTCGGGCATCATGCCACGGTAAACAGAAGTTGCGGGGTTTGGAGACTGGCGTATCCGGCCGTATAATCCCCGCAATGACTGACGTTATCGCCAAGCTGGCTTTGGAAGATGGAACGGTCTTCACCGGGACTGCCTTCGGCGCCGTGGGAACCAGTGAAGGGGAGGTCGTTTTCAATACCTCCATGTGCGGTTACCAGGAAATCCTCACTGATCCTTCCTACAAGGGCCAGATCGTCACTATGACCTATCCGCTGATCGGCAACTACGGCATCAATCGCCAGGATGTCGAGAGTCGCCGCCCGCACGTGGCCGGCTTCATCATTCGCGAGTTGCCGCCGTTGTATTCGAATTACCGGGCCGATTCCTCCCTGCACGAGTACCTGCTGGCCAACCATATAGTTGCTCTTCAGGGCATCGACACACGCTGTCTGACCCGGCGACTGCGCGTCAGCGGAGCCATGCGTGGCATCATCTCCAGCGCCATCCTCGATGATGATATCCTGGTGGCCCGGGCCCGCGGGTCGGTGTCCATGCTCGGGGCCGACTGGGTGCAGGCGGTCAAGCCGGCTTCCACGTACGAGTGGGACCAAGGGCAGGGCGATTGGACTATGGGTAAGGTAGAGCGCGGCGACGGCCTGCGTGTGGTGGCTATGGATTGCGGCGCTAAATCCAACATCCTGCGGCACCTGGCCCAACGCGGTGTGCGAGTGATGGTTGTGCCGCCGGATACCTCTGCCGAAGAAATTCTTGCCAATCGCCCCGATGGCCTGTTCATTTCCAACGGTCCGGGGGACCCGGCGGTGCTGGATTACGCGGTGCGCCCCATTCAGGGCGTGCTGGGCAAAGTTCCCATTTTTGGCATCTGTCTTGGCCACCAGCTTCTGGGCCGGGCCATCGGGGCCACGACCTACAAGCTGAAGTTCGGCCATCGCGGGGCCAACCAGCCGGTGAAGAACCTGGATACCGGGCGGGTGGAGATCACCAGCCAGAACCACGGTTTCGCTGTGGATCGCCAGTCGCTGGAGTCCCATGGGGGCATGGTGACGCATGTGAACCTGAATGATGGCACTGTGGAAGGCTTCCGGCATCGGACGCTGGCGCTGTTCTGTGTGCAGTATCACCCCGAAGCCAGCCCCGGCCCCCACGATGCGGCATACCTCTTCGACGCCTTCATGGAAATGATGAAGACCAGACATCCGCCCACCGGCCAGCGTCTCAAGGAACTTCAGTGCTTGCGGGAAGTCCCATGATGCAACTGAATCGCGACGAATGCCGGATACTGGGCGTGCTCATCGAGAAGGCGCAGACTACGCCGGAGCAGTATCCCCTTTCGCTCAACGCGATTGTCAACGGGGCCAATCAGAAGAGCAATCGCGACCCGGTGGTTTCCATTGACGATACGCAAGCGTCCACAGTCCTGGACGCTCTGCGGGGCAAGGGGTTAGTTATTCAGACGGATCAGCCGGGCAGCCGGGTGCATAAGTATAGGCACAACGCCGTTGAAGGGCTGCACGCGCGCAGCGGCGAACTGGCGATTCTGGCAGAACTGCTCCTGCGCGGGCCGCAGACGCTGGGCGAACTTCGCGGCCGTGCCGGCCGCATGCACCCCATGGAGAGTATCGAAGCAGTCACGGAATTGCTGCGGGCCTTGAGTCAGCGCGGCGAGCCGCTGGTCAAAGAGATTCCGCCCTGGCCGGGAAGCCGGGCCCCGCGTTACGTGCAGTTGCTTTGTCCATCGCTTCACGACATGCAGGCTCCGCCCTCGACGCCGAGGGCGGTTGATGCCGGCGCGGCGGCAGTGCCCGGCGACGAATCGTTGCTGGCTCAGCGGGTGGCGACCCTGGAATTGCAGGTCACGGAGTTGCGCCGGGCCCTGCGCGATCTGGCCGGCAAATTCGGCGAGGGCGATCTCCTGTTGTGAAGGAAATGGTTGATGGCCGGCGGCTCGGCATCTCCTCCCGGGCAGATATTCACAGTGTGACACCGTGGCGGGGAAAGGGTATATTGGTCGCCGCTGCACCCGTAGCTCAGCTGGATAGAGCAACGGATTTCTAATCCGTCGGTCGGAGGTTCGAATCCTCCCGGGTGCGTTTGGGGTTGTGACGGAAATATCGGAAGTTTAGCTATTTGCAGCGGGGAATGGATATTGCCTAATTGTCGTTTAAGTGCGTTCGTTACCTCGTCATTATACCGTCGCTCGCATAATTGGGCACACCCTGACGAAATGAGATCGTCACTTTTCTTGCAATTTTTCCGACATTTGCTATGGTTTTTGTCGACCATACGCGAGCTCGTTAAGTCACGTGTTTCGCTTCGATCATCTGGCGATGAGTTTACCTGATGATGGGAGTCGATTTTTTGCGGGAGACGGGTCATGCAGACCGGGACCGTCAAGTGGTTTGATTTTAGGAAGGGGTTTGGGTTCATTCAGAACGCCGAAGGCCAGGATGTCTTCGTTCACTTCACCAGTATTCTCGGCGATGGATTTCGCACACTCAGGGATGGCCAGGAAGTTGAATACGAGCAAGTTGCAGGCGAGAAAGGTCTGTCCGCCAGGAACGTTCGCCGCCTGGCCATTCGCGTAAAAAGCGTTAGCCCGGCCGCGGGGGTTTAGGCTGTCGACTGTAAGTGGTAAGATGATGGGCTATGCGTAGCAGGTTCAGGTCCAGTGGTAGTTTTTTTCGCCTTTCACCTTTCACCGCGCAGTTTTTCCGATGACTTCTTTCGCTTCCGGGCTGCTGACGGGTCTGACGGCTGCGCTTCTGACAGTGCTGGCGGTGGGGGCTTATGCCTACCGGTGGATCGGTATTCTCCAACGCCGAACCCGGCACGCCGAGCGATTGGCGGAACTGGGAACGCTTACGGGCGGCCTGGCCCACGAGATCAAGAATCCGCTGTCCACCGTCCAACTCAATCTCCAGCTTCTTCAGGAGGACCTTTGCCGCACCGATCCGGCCTACGCACGCGTCGTCAACCGTTTGGATACCGTTCAGCGCGAAACTTCGCGCCTCGGCGACATTCTTAACGATTTTCTCCGCTACGCCGGCAAGATTGAACTGGACCGCCATGAAGTTGACCTCAATACTTTGCTGGAGGAACTGGTCGACTTCTTCAGCCCCCAGGCCCAGCTCAGCCGCGTGCAGGTCCGCCTCCAGCCTCGCGCCGTCGGCGCTGCCAACCGCGTAGTCGCCTCAGTGGATGCCAGGCTTATCAAGCAGGCGGTGTTGAACCTCATGCTCAACGCCGTGAACGCCATGTCCGCCCACGGCGGGGGTGATTTGATCCTGGCCGCATCCAGGTCCGGAAGGGAAGCCCGCATCGACGTGATTGACACCGGTGGCGGCATTCCCAAAGATGAGCTGGAAAAAATATTTAAAGCCTACTACTCCATTCGCAAAGGCGGAACCGGTCTGGGCCTGGCCATGACTCGGCGTATCATCGATGAGCATGGGGGCCGAATCACCGTAAATAGTGCCGAGGGCAAGGGGTCGGACTTCACAATGCACCTGCCAGTTTAAATGGCTCGCTCCGGGTGTCGATTCCACCGCGAAATAGACGATGCCGAGTCGAGCGTGTCCTGAACGTAATGCCCATTCGATTCCCAATTTGCGACCCCCGATTTGGATTTCTGCCATCCGTAAGGTAAATTATGGATGCCAATGTCCGAAACGGAAGTCACAAAATCGCAGATACTAATTGTGGACGATGAAACCGAGCATGCCCAGGTCATGTGTGAGGCTCTGCGGCGAGTAGGACATCATTGTGATGTGACTTACAATCTGGCCGAGGCCCGCTCGCGGCTGGGGCGTAAAGGCTACGACGTGGTGGTAACCGACCTGGTGATGGATGGCCAGCGCGACGGCATGGAAATATTGAAACTGGCCAAGGGGCTCAATCCGCCGCCACCGGTGATTCTGGTTACCGCCCACGCCGACATTCCCACTTGCAAACAAGCCCTCAACGATGGGGCCTATGACTATATAGAAAAACCCCTGGACCTGGATTATTTCCGTGCCCAGGTCAACCGGGCCGCCGAACGCGCCGCCCTCCAAAAACAGAATCAGGTTCTTCAGGAGCAGCTCGATACGGATGCCGGTTTCGAGGGCATCGTTGGCACCAGTGAAGCCACGCGCAAGGTCGTCCAGTTGGCCCGGCAGGTCGCGGTCAGCGATATCCCGGTGCTCATTATGGGCGAGAGCGGCACCGGCAAGGAATTGGTTGCTCGGGCCATACACAATCACAGCCGCCGCCGTAAAAACCGTCTGGTGCCGCTTAACTGCGCCGGGCTGAGCGAGAGTATTCTTGAAGATGAACTTTTTGGCCATGTGCGCGGCGCCTATACCGGGGCCCAGGGCGAGCGTGAGGGTCGCTTCGAACATGCCGACGGCGGCACGTTGTTCATGGACGAGATCGGCGACATGCCGGCGGCTATGCAGGCCAAGCTGTTGCGCGTGTTGGAGAACGGGGAGGTGGTGCGTTTGGGGGCCAACGATTCCATCCGCGTCGATGTCCGCCTCATAAGCGCCACCAACCGCAAGCTTGATGAGATGGTCGCCGACCGCCAGTTCCGCGAAGACCTGTTTTTTCGCATCAAGGGCGTGACGATCCTGATCCCGCCCTTGCGCGAGCGGCGTGATGATATTCCCCTGCTGCTGCATTTCTTCATCAAGCGGGCCAATGAGCGCCATCATAAACGCATCAATGCCATCGCCCCGGAGACTCAACAGGCACTGATGGCCTATTCGTGGCCGGGAAACGTCCGCCAGCTTCGCAACGTAGTGGAAAACATGGTCGTTCTTTCCCCGGAAGACGAGACGGAGTTGCTGCCGGCTGGTCTGCCGCCGGAGATTCGCCCCGCCTCCGGCAAGGAGTCCGCGGCCATAAATAATCTCGTGGGCATCAGTCTCCAGCAGGCCGAAAGGGAGCTTATTCGCAACACCCTGAAGATGACCCACGGCAACCGCGAACAGGCGGCGAAGATCCTCGATATTGGCGAGCGCACGCTGTACCGGAAAATAAAGGAGTACGAACTGTGACTGCTCCATTGCCTGATCCGCCGCCGTTCCGCATTGGCCATGGCTACGATCTGCATCGCCTCAAGGCGGGAGGCCAGCTTGTTCTGGGAAGTGTGGTGGTTTCCGACACCATGAGTCCCGAGGCACACAGTGACGGCGACGTGGTCATCCACGCGCTGGTTGATGCCCTGCTGGGGGCCATGGGCTGGGGCGACATAGGTGAATTGTTTCCCAACGACGATCCCCGGTGGAAAGGGGCCGCCAGCCGGATTTTTTTGGAAACGGTATACTCCAAGGTGCGCGATGCTGGTTACGTGCTGGCCAACGCCGACATCACCGTCCTGGCGGAAAAACCGCGGCTCAAGGCCTTCAAGTTGCGCATCGTCGAGGCGCTGCGGCAGGTTATGACCAGCGCCGAAGGCAGCATCAATCTGAAGGCTGGCACCAACGAAGAATGCGACTCCATCGGTCACGGCGAAGCCATCGCGGCGCACGCGGTGGTATTATTGGGACGCGGCATCCTGTAGGACGCGCTTGCCGCGTCATTTCCCTTGGGCATCCTTAAAAACATCCTGGCACACCCTCTGACGCGCGGCCTGGACATCGACGATCCGCGCACCACGGCCCTGCGGCAGGTGATCATCAGGGATAAACCGTTTCTGTGGCGAATCTATCAGGAATGGTATGCGGCGCTGTTGGCGGAACTTCCCGTTGGCGCCGGCGAGGTGCTAGAGTTAGGTTCCGGCGCCGGGTTTTTCTCCGAGTTTCTGCCGACGGTCATTACCTCGGAGGTGTTTGTCTGTCCGGGCGTGCGGCTGGTGGCCGATGGGCAGCGGTTGCCTCTGGCGGACCAGTGCCTGCGGGGAATAGTGATGTGCGATGTGATGCATCATCTGCCCCAGCCTCGCCTCTTTTTCGCCGAAGCGGCGCGATGCGTGCGCCGCGGCGGTGTGATCGCCATGATCGAGCCGTGGGTTACTTTCTGGTCCCGCCTGATCTTCAGACATTTGCATCACGAACCGTTCCTGCCCGACGCCGCCGAATGGCGCATTCCCGGCAGCGGGCCGCTTTCGGGGGCCAACGGGGCCATGCCCTGGATCATCTTGCAACGCGACCGCGCCAGGTTTGAGGCCCAATTTCCCCAGTGGCGCATCCGTCGCATCCAGCCATTCATGCCCCTGCGCTACCTGCTCAGCGGCGGCGTATCCCTGCGCAGTCTTATGCCGGGTTGGACTTTCCCGCTGTGGCGTGCCTTGGAGGCGCCATTGGCCGCCAAGGCTGGGATGGTTGCCGTGATAGTGTTGGAGAAGATGTAGGATCCGGAAGGGCGGAAGCCGACGAAGCTTGTCTTTCCAGGGGTGATCGTGGCCAGCCTTGCTGACTATCTCCGGTTGCGCCAAAACGTTCTGCGTACCGGCCGCAAGATACGCCCAAGTTACCGTTATTTGTGGCCAACCGCCCGCCAGCCAAAGGGCAATTTTATGCCCTCGGCGCTGAACCGTCCATAAGGCAGCGAGCGTACCCTTACCCGCAGCCGGGAAAACTGCCATCGGGCCACGCTGTGCCGGCAGAATTCCGCCGCCAAGACGAAGCCCAGCGATGCGTAGCTCTTCACAGAGGCCATGTTTTCACGGCGCATCATGGCGAACGCCCATTTCCGCCCGGCGGCGCGGCAGAGTTCCAGCCTTTGGGCGATCAGGAGTTTCTGGAGACCATGGCCTCGCCATTCCGGCGTCACAAAGTCTCCGAAAAAATATTCGCCTTCCGGATCCGGATAAAACGTGCGGCCGATTTCATGAACGTGGAGGCTCGCAGGAGTGATTAGGGCGACGGCAATCGCTGTTTCGCCAGGGCCCAGTACGCCAACCGCCGTGGCGCCTTTGTCCAGCATCAAGCCCATCCATCCAGCGGGGAATCCCTGTGCGGCGTACATGGTTTCCATGGCTGTGGACGCTTCCTGACCCATGGATCGTGCGATGACAACCTGCGTGTTCGGCTGTGCCGATGGCGGGGGAGGCATAGGCCGGCTCAGATCGCAGGTTAAAATGAGATTGTTCTGAGCATACATCTGACTCGTCCTTCAACCGGCACATCCCGGCAGTCGCCTTTGTATCGCACGGATTGCGCGCACAACCGGCAATCCCGCTCGGATTTGCCACGGCACAGGCGGGGCGGGTCGATCATCCCTGATGGAAACCTCGTGCCCGATCAGCATTGGCAACTGGGCCTCGAATTTCCAGCGTGGCAGCCATTCCGAGCCAAAATCCACATGATGCGTCGGCACCATGCCAATGTCGATCATCTTAAATCCCCGGTCGCGCAGATGCATCATGGCCCTCCCGGCGGCGGCTTTGCTGGCATTGCTCACCCGATGAAACAGCGACACCATCGTCACATACCCACCAAGCTGGATACCGAAGGTTCCTCCGACCAGCTTACCGTCCATCCATGCCTCGTAGCTATGCGCATAGCCCAGGCCATGCAGGCTCAGAAGCCCATGGATCAATTCCTCGGTGATCCACGTCTGTCCGCAGCCGTCGGCGATTGCATGCCTGCTGGTGTTTGCGCATTCCCTGACCACATCCTCGAAAGCAGTGTCAAAGCGCAACTCGAATTGGGGATCCAGCACGTAGGGCTTTTGCTTGCGGGGAATCTTAAATTTGTCGAGCCACTGCACGCCGCGGTGCGACCAGCGCGACCAACCAACCGGACCATTTTTTTTGTTCAGAAAATCGGGCATATAACCCATGGCATAATGCCAAAGGATGTCCAACGGATCGGAGCAAACCCGCCGCGACGCCACATGGGGCAGGGCGCGGAGCATGCTGGCGGTGGCGTTGGGCATTGGAGTCAGTATCCAGTGGTCAGCAAATTATAGGTTTCAGCATCCAGGGCCGCATTGAAGTCAACAATGACATGGAGGTTCTTTTCGCCGGTGGCCAGAACGGTCAGGTCCATATTACTTGGGTTCTTCTTTGCCCATATTCTCTCTACCCTCGTATTCGAAGGGAGGGTTGAGGTGAGGGGTCTCCTTGAATAGTGTCGCTTCGGGATTCTGCGGAGACGGCACATATTCCAGTCCCAGGTGCTCATAAGCCAGCTTGGTGGCCCGGCGTCCCTGGCGGGTGCGCGTGATCAGATTGGTCTGGAGCAAATATGGCTCGATGACGTCGACCAGGGTGTCTATCTCATCCCCCATCGTCGCCGCCAAGGCCTCGATGCCGGCGGGGCCACCGTCGTATACCTGGATCAGCGTCCGCAGAAACCCCCGGTCATGATCGTCCAGCCCGCGTTGGTCGATTCCCTCGAGGTCCAGGGCCTGCCGCGTTACCGCGAGGTCCATCAACCCCTTGGCCTCGACCGCCGCATAATCCCGTACTCGTCGTAGGAGCCGATTGGCTATACGCGGCGTGCCACGGCTGCGTTGGGCCAACTCAGCCAAGGCGGGATCCTGGGCGGCTAGTTTCAGGGCGGCGGCGTTTATTCGGAGAATCTGGTGCAGGGCCTCGGGCGTATAGAATTCTATATGCTGGGTAATGGCGAAACGACCGCGGAGGGGGGCAGTGAGCAGGCCGATACGGGTGGTGGCGCCGATGAGGGTGAACGGCGGCAGGGGCATAGTTATCGTCCGGGCGTGCATACCGGCGTCGATGGTCACATCGACCTTGAAGTCCTCCATTGCGGGATAGAGATATTCCTCCACGACTGCGGGAAGGCGGTGGATCTCGTCTATGAAGAGGACGTCGCCGGTTTTCAGTTTGGTGAGGATGCCCACCAGATCCGCCCCCTTGGTCAAGGCCGGTCCATTAGTTACATAGAGCTGCGCCGACATCTCATTCGCTATGACGTGGGCCAGCGTGGTCTTGCCCAACCCCGGCGGTCCGTACAACAGCACGTGTTCCACGGGCTCGGCTCGTTGCCGTGCCGCGGTCACCGCAATCTGGAGTTTGCGGATCAGCGTCGGTTGCCCAATGTATTGGCGGAATGACTGGGGCCGGAGGGCATAGTTGAAGTGATTCTCTTCCTCGCCCTGGCTCTGTCCGGAAATGATGCGTTCTCGAGGCATAAGCGTTAGGATAATAGCGTGCAGGGCAAACGTCTATGAGCGATGGTTAGGGGATCGTTATTTCTGTGATGCCGGCTCTGAAAGATCCTCTAAGCCAGCATCTTCCTCCGCCCACCGCCAGAGATCCCGATCCTTATCTTCCCGTCCGTAGCCGCAGCATTTCCCGCAGCAGACTATCCGTCGAGGCAATCTGCGGATTAATCTGTTTAGCGCGATCGAGTAGGTTTTCCGCATCGGGGCGGCGTTCGCCCATGGCCATGAGAGCCAGGATGGCGTCCTCTTCATCCGGGGCTCGGCGGGTGGGCTGGGGCAGGGCGCCCTGGTCGCCGTAGCCGCTAGCGAAGTGTTTTACCTTCCCGGCCAGCTCGGCCACGATCAACTCGGCGGTCCGCTTGCCGATTCCCTTCAGACTCGTCAGGAAACGGCTGTCCCTGGTTTCGATGGCCTGGGCGATCTGGCCCGTAGGAACGGTCAGGGCCTTCAGTGCGGTTCTGACGCCGATACCTTTGACGGTGGTGAAGACGTCAAAGAATTTGCGGTCTTCGGGGCGCAGGAACCCAAGCAACGTAGGCTCCAGTGCTCCGCGGCTGGGATCTCCGGCCAGGTAGAAGATGGTATGGAACGTAAGCTCCCGCCCTATTTTCGCCTGTAGTTCGGCAACATCAGATGCTGGTACCAACAGCTCGTATAGCACTGGACCGACCGCCAGATGAATGCGGTCCTCCTCCACATGACGTAACTCACCGGTGAGCGCGGAAATCATGGAATCAATTGTAAAGTGGTCAGAGGTTATGGGCTAGTGGTTAATGAAGAATGGTTAATGAAGGAAGGCGAAGGTTACAGAAAATGTTGAACATACCATGACTCGGAACCGACGCGCCAGGAGAGAGGTATTCCCGGTCGGATTCACAGGCTGTTGGTCTTGCGCCATAGGAGGCTACCAACGACTCATCGCGTTACAATATAGGCAGTCATGGCTCTTACTATCTCTTGCATTTCCCGCTTGACCTCCACCTTGCTGGCGTTAGGAATGATGTGGCTGTCGGTGCGGAGCTTCTGACGCTGCGACGAAGTGGCGTATTGTTCGTGGGAGGGCAAAGGGGCGCCCGCCGGCGTGGATAGACGATTGATCATTGGTTTGTATCGAGGCGGAATATTCTTCTTGGGCACGGTGACCGATAGCCCCAGCTCCTGGGAGATGGATTGGTATGGAGGTGATGAGAAAGAGGTGCTGGCCGATAGCGCTGACGTGCCGCGCGTGGCCAATACCGCAATTGCGGTGGCGGAGTTTGGTGGATTTGAGCCGCCGCCGCGTTGGCGCTGGGGTGGGTTCAATCTGCATATCGAGAGGGACCGGCGCAGGGGTAATAACAAGCGGCTGGAATGTGTCATCATGCCGGATTGGCTCCCATTGGCGATGTTGGTCTGGCCAGCACTGATGGCACTGCGACGCTGGCGCCGCGTACGGCGGTGGGGCAGGCAGGGGCGGTGCGTCAATTGCGGTTATGACCTGCGGGCATCGGGGGACCGTTGCTCGGAATGCGGCCAACTGCGGCCGGGACTGGTCCCGGCCAAGACGCCGCCGTCGGCAAGACGGACCATGGGCCGGCGGAGTCTTCTTACCAGCGGTTGGGTAGTCGCCATGGCTGCGCTCGGCGTGCTGGCCTGGTGGTGTTGGGGAGGCCAGCCGGCGGTGCGGTTGGAGAGGTGGAGGGAACTGCCAGTCGGCGATCTTCCGCGGCGGGTGGACCTGAAATTGGCGCCGGGGATGTGGGCGCGGTTGGCTCTGATCCAGCAGGGCAGTTTTGTCATGGGGTCGCCGGCCGACGAACTACGCCGGGGACATCTGGAGACACAGCACCGGGTGACCATCACCAGGCCGTTCTATATGGGCGTGACGGCGGTCACACAACAGCAGTACGAAGCGGTGATGTGGGATAAGCCGAGCCAGACAGGCGCTATGGAGAATTCGGTGGTGCGCGTGTCGTGGAAAGACGCCGTGAAGTTCTGCCAAAGGGTCTCGAACGTTGCCGGATATAAGGTGGGCTTGCCGACCGAGGCGCAATGGGAATATGCCTGCCGCGCCGGTACGACGACGCCGCTCAACGCGGGGTGGAAACTGCGGCGGAATGCGGCCAACTGCTGGTTCTCTGGCGCCTATCCGGGCAATCGCGTCGAGTGTTTTGATTTGTCTGGGCTTCTTCGGGGGATGGCACCTGAGTCCGATGGTGCTTATGTATTCGGACATCTGCAGCCTGTGGCCAGCTTCGGTGCCAATGCCTGGGGCCTGTACGACATGCACGGCGGGGTCTGGCAATGGTGCAGCGACTGGCTGCGCTACTACGACGAAGGCGACGCGATCGATCCGACAGGCCCGGCGGTCGGATGGTCGCGGGTCATTCGCGGCGGGGCGTATACATCGACTCCGGCCGATTGCCGCAGCGCCTACCGTAGTTGGGCGTGGCCGGATGAATGGAGCGGGAATATCGGTTTCCGCATGGTCATGGAGATAGGCATGCCCGGCAGCACTACCAGACCGACCGAGAAATGAGGGCCACGGACCAGTTTTGCAGGGCAGGTTCCGCGTGCCTCTCATCTGCGACAAACCGCGGCGTCTGGGGTAATTGACGGCCCAGGTCTTGCGGCGTAAAACCCCAAAAAAACAGCGTAAGGGATGCAGCCTCGATCAGTTTAAAATAAGAGAGCGGCACGCACAGTGTGCCGCTCTCTCTTTGGCTATTCCTTGACTTCGTACTCGGCGTCGATGACATCGTCGTCTTTCTTTTTGGCCTCGCCGGCCGGTTGGGCGCCGGGCGTCGGGCCAGCCGCACCGCCGCGGTCGGGGCCGGGAGCGGCTCCGGGGGCAGCCCCGGCCTGAGCGCCGGTGTTTTTGTACATCTCTTCGGCCAGTTTGTGCGAAGCGGCGGTCAGAGCCTCCATGGTCTTGTTTATCCGCTCGCCGTCCTCGCTCTTAAGGGCATCCTTGAGGTTGTTCAGGGCGTTTTCGATTTGGCCGCGGATTTCTGCGGACACTTTGTCGCCGTATTCCTTGAGGGATTTTTCAGTCTGGTAGACCAACTGGTCGCCGCGGTTCTTGGCGTCGATGACCTCGCGGCGTTTCTTGTCCTCGGCGGCGTGCTGCTCGGCCTCCTGCTTCATGCGCTCGACCTCTTCCTTCTTCAGGCCGCTGGAGCCCTGGATGGTGATCTTGTTCTCTTTGTTGGTGCCCAGGTCCTTGGCCGAGACGTTGAGAATGCCGTTGACGTCGATGTTGAAGGTGACCTCGATCTGGGGCACGCCGCGGGGGGCCGGGGGAATATCGCTAAGGTCGAAGCGCCCCAGGGTGCGGTTGTCGCGGGCGAATTCGCGCTCGCCCTGGAGCACGTGGATGGTCACGCTGGGCTGGCTGTCGCTGGCGGTGGAGAAAACTTCCTTCTTACTGGTGGGAATGGTCGTATTGCGCGCGATGAGCACGGTCATGACGTTGCCCAGGGTCTCCACGCCCAGGCTCAGCGGCGTGGCGTCCAACACCAGGATATCCTTCAATTCGCCGGTGGCGATGCTGGCCTGCACGGCGGCGCCAACCGCCACCACTTCGTCGGGATTGACTGTCTGGTTGGGCTCCTTGCCGTTGAACAATTCTTTGACCAGACGCTTAACCATGGGCACGCGGGTGGCCCCGCCGACCAGGAGCACTTCGTCGATCTGTTCCGGCTTTAGCTTGGCATCGGACAGGGCGCTGGTCACCGGCTGGCGGCACTTTTCCACCAGGTGTGAGATCATCTGCTCGAACTTGGAGCGGGTCAGGGTGATCTGCAGGTGCTTGGGTCCTTCGGCGGTGGCGGTGATGAAGGGCAGGTTGATGGTCGTTTCCATGGCGCTGGACAACTCAATCTTGGCCTTTTCCGCGGCCTCTTTAAGACGCTGCAGGGCCATGGGGTCTTTGCGCAGGTCGATGGCTTCCTGCTTGCGGAATTCTTCGGCCAGATGGTTGATAAGTTCCTCGTCCATATCGTCGCCACCCAGGTGGGTGTTGCCGTTGATGGATAGAACCTCGAAGACGCCGTCGCCGACGTCCAGCACCGACACATCGAAGGTGCCGCCGCCGAGGTCGAAGACGCAGATCTTCTCGTTCTTTTTGCGGTTGAGGCCGTAAGCCAGGGCCGCTGCGGTCGGCTCGGGAAGGACGCGCAGAACCTTGAGCCCGGCGATCTCGCCGGCGTCCTTGGTGGCCTTGCGCTGGGCGTCATTGAAATAAGCCGGAACGGTGATTACCGCCTGCTCGACTTTTTCGCCCAGGTAGGTTTCAGCGGTCTTCTTGAGGTCCTGGAGAATGATGGCGGAAATTTCCTCAGGGGTGTAAGTCTTGCCGCGGATCTCCACCTTGACCATCTCTTCGGAGCCGCCGACGATCTTGTAGGGGACCATCTTTTCTTCCTGGGCGACCTCGCTGTGACGGCGGCCCATGAAGCGTTTGATGGAGAAGACGGTGTTTTTGGAATTGGTAATCTGCTGGTGCTTGGCGTGCTGGCCGACGAGGATTTCGCCTTTGTCGGTGAACGCGACCACGGAGGGGGTCAGACGACTGCCTTGCGCGTTGATGAGGACTTTCGGCTGGTCGCCCTCCATGACGGCGACAACGCTGTTGGTGGTGCCTAAGTCGATGCCAATAATTTTGCCCATCGGTCTACTCCTGGAACTATTATTCACCCGTGTAACCACACTTGTTCATTCATGAACAGAGTTTCACACAAGAGGTTCTCTGGCAAAGCTTGTGCCAAATAGTCATTGACTAGGGGCATGCATAAATATTTGTTTTATAAGTAGTTATGTTTGTATAATGATTTTGTGGCAGTTGGCCAGGCGGTTTGTTCAGATGCCAAATCGACAGTCGATCTGTTGGCCCTGCCACTCTGGCAAAAGAAGAGAAAGAGTCAGGGATAGAGGCGGATTTAGAAATCGACATGCTTTTTAAGATTTTCGTTGACGCCAGACGATGTTGTGATGTACGGTAAAATACAAGAATGTTTGGTGCGATTATCACCCTCCTCTCCGACACTGGTGCGGGTTGCCCTTCATAGGGCGGTGTTTTGTTTACACTATGAATTCATATTCCATAAATAATTCGCAAGCGGCATTTCTCAAGGCCATGCAACTCATGCCAGGCGGTGTAAGTTCACCGGTGCGCGCCTTCAAAGGCGTCGGCGGAACTCCGCTGTTCATCAGGCAGGGGGCTGGCTGCATCCTCACGGATGCCGATGATAATCGTTATGTGGATTACGTGGGCAGTTATGGCCCGATGATTGTCGGCCACGCCAATGAGCGTGTTGTCGCCGCGCTGTCCAAAGCCATCGGTCGCGGCAGCAGTTTCGGCGCACCCACGGAAGCCGAATCACAGCTTGCCGAGAGGATAGTTTCGGCTCTTCCCAGCGTCGAGATGGTGCGTTTTGTCAATAGCGGTACGGAAGCCACGATGAGCGCCATTCGCCTGGCCCGCGCCACCACCAAACGCGATTTTCTAGTGAAGCTTGTCGGCTGCTACCATGGCCATGCCGATGGTCTACTGGTTGAGGCCGGCAGCGGCGCCCTGACTTTGGGCACGCCGTCTAGCCCTGGTATTCCTGCTTCCATTACCTCCAAGACTTTGCTTGCCCCCTACAACGACTTGGCAGCGGCCAAGGCACTGTTCCAGAAGTACCCCGGGCAGATCGCCTGTTTTTGCATCGAGCCTGTTGCCGGGAATATGGGCTTGGTCCTTCCCGCAGATGGCTACCTTCAAGGTGTGCGCGAACTGTGCAGCGCCGATGGGGCCATGCTGATGTTTGATGAGGTGATGACCGGCTTTCGTGTCGCCTGGGGAGGGGCCCAAGTGCGATTCAAAATCAACCCGGATATCACCTGCCTTGGCAAAGTGATCGGTGGCGGCCTTCCGGTAGGGGCCTATGGGGCTTCGCGCAAGCTGATGGAAATGGTGTCTCCGGCTGGCCCCGTCTACCAGGCCGGAACGCTCAGCGGCAACCCTCTGGCCATGGCTGCCGGCATTGCTACGCTGGAAATCCTTGCCGAAGCAGGTGCTTACGACGTACTGGAAGCACGCAGCGCCAAGCTCGCCCATGGGCTTACTCAAGCCGCGCGCGTGGCCAAGGTGCCGGTGGCGGTCAACCGTATTGGTTCGATGGTGGGTATATTCTTCGTCCGCCAGGAAGGCCAGGGCGTCAACAATTTCGCTGATGCTATCGCCTGTGACACCAAAGCCTACGCCCGTTTTTTTCATGCCATGCTCCAAAATGGCGTCTACCTACCGCCGTCGCAGTTTGAAACATTGTTCGTAAGCCTGGCCCACGATGATGCGGCCATCGAGTTGACGGTGCGTGCGGCGGGCAAAGCGTTCGCGGAAGCGGTTAGTGGTCAGTGAAGCCATGGCGGAACTCGCTCCGGCCCGTATTTCATGGCCGGGTTGGGGTGGGTATCGTTCACCGGTTACCGTTCCCTTTTGTTGCCTTGCGCCTCCTGTGGCAACTTTTTTTCCCCACCTGGCCTAATCCCCTTTACATTCCCCGACTTTACGGTATGAATATTGGTTTGCTGGTGTTGAAAATCTTCTCAAACGCACACGGAGGTGCCGCAATGATAGCCCGGCCATACCTGTTGAAATCAACCCTCAGCCTTTCGGCTTTTGCCGTTTTGCTTTTTGCCATGCCGCTCTTCGCGCAAGTTGAGCAGACCACGCCGGAGGTGGACAATTCCAAATTCAGTTCCACGGGACTGGTGAATTCCAATTCCGTTTTCGTGCGCAGCGGTCCCGGCGAAAGCTATTACGCCACCATGAAGCTCGACAAGGGCGCCAAGCTGACGGTAGTGGGAATGCACTTCGACTGGTTGAAGATACAGCCACCCGAAGGGAGCTTTTGCTACGTTGCCAAGTCCTACGTCGATCGCAAGGGCGACGCCGACGGCCGGATTACCAAGGATGCTGTCAACTGCCGCGCCGGCAGCAGCCTCAATGAGATGAAAGTAGTGACTCTCTGTCAGCTTGCCCAGGGCACCGAAGTGCAGATACTCGGCGAGCACGAAGAATACTTCAAGATCAAACCCCCGGATAAGGCCTATTTATTTGTGGCCAAACAGTTTGTGGACCCTGATCCTGCCTCCATGCCGGTGGTCCAGCACGCCGAGCAACCGGTAGTTAATAACCCTCCCGCCGGCAACCACGGCGGGAGTGGCGTTGGAGTGATCCCATCCCCGACCCATGTTGATCGCCCGATCTCGAGGCACGGTGGGGCGGTGGTGACGCCGGCGACCAATCCCAGCGATACGGAGATGGAGGTCGTGACGCCAGCGCCGGCGCCAGCGGCAGCCGAAGCAGTGGTCGCTGCCGATAATTTTTTTGAGAAAACAGAAAATGATTTTACCGCCGCCACGGCCAAACCCCTTGATCAACAGCCCATTGATGAGTTGATAAAGGCTTACCAGTCGCTGGTGGACGATGAGGCATTGGCGCCCACGTTGCGGCGGATTGCCCAGAGTCGTCTGGCCACCCTCAAGGGCCGCGCCGATGCGGCGGGCCAGCTTGCGGCAGTGCGAAAAAACCAGCAGGATCTGAAGCAGAAGCAACTTGCCCTTCAGGCTGAACGGAAGGAATTGGAACAGCGGCTGGCCAACAGCGCTATCCGCTATGCCGCACTTGGTACGCTTCAGCCTTCCAGCTTGCAAGTGGGTCAAGGCACCCTCTATCGTTTGACCGATCCGGCCAATGGCCGCACAATTGTCTATCTGCGCAGCACGGATGCCAAAATGAATTCATTCCTGGGGTCGTTTGTCGGCATTAGAGGCGACATCGTGACCGATGATAAAGCCAATCTGCGTTACATAACGCCAACGGACATAGTGCTGGTCGATCCTACCAAGTTAAACGGCACGATTTCTGCAGAATTGATGCCCACGAGTCTTCAACCCAAAGATCAGACGAAGACGGACTGATTTGCGGCTGAGGTAGACGGTAAATGGAACTGGCGCGCCAGCGGTCAGATCATGCGCAAAGTTAAATGGATATTCATCGCCTACCTGGCGTTTGTGGCCTTGTTGGTCATAGCCTTGGGGGCGGCGATGCATGCCACGCCACCGCACGATTCCCAGGCGATGCATACCGCCTACATGGCCAACATCAAAAGTCTTGATCCCCCGGAGATCAATGACGACCTCGGAAACGGCCTGGCGGGACAGATTTTTGAGTGTCTCTACAACTACAAGTACGATATTCGTCCCTACGAACTGTTCCCGGAACTGGCCGAGGAACTGCCTGAGGTAAGCGGGGATGGCTTGACCGTCACTATCAAGATCCGCCCCGGCATTCATTATTATGATCCCGACAAGGTGGTTTTCCCTGATGGCATTGGACCCGAGGTTGCCGCGGGAGATTTCGTCTATTCCTGGAAGCGCATAGCCGATTTCCACTTGGCCAGTCCCCTCTATTCCCAACTTCTTCAAGGTCGCATCGTTGGTCTTGATGGCTGGTGGGACTATACCAAAGCCACCAGAGATGCGGCTGAGATAGACTGGGACAAGCCTGTCGAAGGCCTCCAGACGCCCGATAGCCGCACCCTGGTCATCAAGCTAACTGAACCATATCCACAACTTAACTTCAACTTGGCCTATCTGCCCACGGCGGCGGTCTGCCGCAAGGTGGTCGAACACTATCGTGACGAAGTGCGCCGGCATCCCATTGGCACCGGGGCCTACGGCTTGCGTCGGGCCGATTATGAACCCGATCAGCGCATCGTCATGCACGCCAACCCGATCTATCGTGGCCGACAGGACGTGGATGGCGGCGCCGTCGTGCCGCCGGATCAACGCCTTCCGCATATTCAACACCTCGACTACTACTTCTTCCGCGAAGACCTGCCCATCTGGCTCCTGTTTCAGCAGGGCTATTTCGACACCGCCGGCATTCCCAAGGACTCGTTTGCCAAGGCGATCAAGATTTCCACCGGCGACCTGACTGAGGAGATGCGCGGCAAGGGGATCGTGCTGACCAAATCGACAGCGGCTGAGACAGCTTACTTCGGGTTCAACATGACCGATCCGGTTGTCGGCAAAAATAAGCCGTTGCGGCAGGCGATTTCCATGGGCTTTGACCGCGCTACCTACATTCGGATTTTCCTCAATGGGCGAGGCATTCCGGCGATCGGCCCTATTCCCCCCGGGTTTCCCACCTTCGACACCAAACGTGGCAACCCCTATACCAAATTCAACCCGGATGCAGCGCGCCAGCAAGTGGCCCAGGCCATAGAAATCAACGGTGGCCCGCTTCCGTCGCTCCAGTTGCTCATGGGCGACACCGACACCCAGACCCGCCAGGAGGCCGAATTTTTCACCAGCCAGATGAAAAACATCGGCATCAACATCCATACCGAGTATCGCACGTGGGCACGTTTTCAGGAGATGGTGGACAACCGTCAGACCCAGATATTTCAACTCGGCTGGGTGGCGGACTACCCCGACGAGCAGGATTTTTTCCAGCTCTTCTACGGCAAGAACGCTCCAGCCGGCGGCTCCAATCCCTGCGGATACGTCAATCCGGAATTTGATGCCCTCTATGAAAAGGCATCGGTGATGCAGCGCAGCTCCCAGCGTGATGAGTTGTACCGGAAGATGGAGCAGATCGTCATGGACGACTGCCCATGGGCGACGCTACTGTATCCCCTGGTCTACGCGTTGCACTACGATTGGCTGCGCCACACCTCGGACATGGACTACGGCTATGGCTTGCGGCAGCACATGGCGTTGGGCGCCAGCCTTCGTGAAGAGCGGTTGGCCGGCGGGAAATAGACGAAACAGAGAATCAATCGCATGTGGGCGTATGTCGTCCGAAAATTTCTGCTGACCATTCCCATTTTGCTGGGGATCGTGTTTCTCACCTTTGTGCTATTCAAATACATTGCCGCCGACCCCGCCGTCGCCTACGCCGGGAAATTGAAGAGCCCCGAGGAAATCGAGGCCATCCGCCATAAACTGGAACTCGATAAGCCTCGCTGGATCAATATCCACGAAGCCTGCGCCCAACAAAGCTTTTGGCCGGTCTTTAATTCCCAGTTTTTCGATGCCTTGCGGTTCCATTATCCCCAGTCCATCCGCTACCAAGAGTCGGTATGGAGGCTATTTGCCCGCAAGGCCCCGGTCTCGCTGGCGATCCAATTTCCTGTCTTCATCATCGAACTGGGTCTGCAGTTGGCAATCGCCCTGTACGTGGCCTCGCACCGTGGCCGGCCTGCGGACTATCTGGCCACCATCCTGGCCGTACTGGGCATGAGCATTCCCGCGCTCAGCATATATATGGCCGCCCAGTGGTTCTTCGGGGCCTGCCTGCGCTGGTTTCCAGTCGCCGGCTGGGATACCGGATTCTACGCCCTGCACTTCATGGCCCTGCCCATCCTCGTCAGCGTCATTATGGGCCTGGGCGGCGGAACCCGTTTCTACCGCACGATCGTGCTCGAGGAGATCAACGCTGATTACGTCCGTACCGCCCGCGCCAAGGGCGTGCAGCGCCGCGAGGTTCTGCTGACCCATGTTCTGCGTAACGTCATGATCCCGGTGGTCACCAACACCATCGTGGCTTTGCCTCTGCTTTTCACTGGCGCGCTCCTGTTGGAACGGCTTTTCCAGATCCCCGGCTTCGGCGCTCTTCTGGTTGATGCGATCGGCGACCAGGACCAGCCTGTGGTCATGGCCCTGGTCACCGTGACCTCCATTATCTACTGCCTGGCCCTGGTGGCCACTGACGTCTGTTACGCCATTGTCGATCCGCGCGTGAGCTTGAAATGACGCAGGAACTCCAAGGCTCCAATTCGACCACGGACGCCCCCCGCGGCGCCGACGCTTTCGGGCAGGTTGGGAATCCAACCCATAAGGCTCTCCCGGCGATGCAACTGCCGTCCGAAGCGCCGCGCTCCCGGCCGCGCGAAGTCTGGGACCGTTTCCGCCGCAACAAACTCGCCATGCTCTGCTTCGTCATCGTGGCCATTTACCTCCTTGTGGGGATGTGCAGTTTCTCCCCGCTTTTCGATCGGAAGATCAACGATTCGCTGGCCGAGAGTTACGAACCCCCGGCCTGGCGGAGCCCTGACGGACACATCGAGCCCCAGCGCTGGCTGGGTCTGGACATCCAGGGCCGCAGCGTCCTGTGGCGTGCCCTCTACGGCACGCGCATCGCACTGCTTATCACCATCATCACCAGCATCATCGCCATTTCCATCGGCGTGATCCTGGGCATCGTCGCCGGCTATTTCGGCGGTTGGCTCGACGACATCATCATCTGGCTATATTCGACAGTCAGCAGCATTCCCTGGCTTCTGCTGGTGATCGCCCTGGCCTACGTCATTCAGAGCAACGATTCCCCGGGTTTTTTTCTGCGCCACGAGCGTTTGCAAGCGATTTTCGGCGGCGTCACCACGGTCATCCTGGCCATGGGTCTCACTGACTGGGTTGGCTTGTGCCGGCTCATACGCGGCGAGGTCATCAAACTGCGCGACCGCGATTTTGTCGCCGCCGCCCGCGCCATGGGACTGGGCAATGGCCCCATTCTCTTCCGGCACATCCTGCCCAATACGACTCACCTGATCATCATCACCTTCAGTCTTGGCGCCGTTGGCTACGTACAGGTGGAAGTCGTGCTGGCCTTTCTGGGGCTTGGCATAACCGATAAGCCGAGCTGGGGCCGCATGATTGATGATGCCAAACTGGAACTGCTCCGCGGCGTCTGGTGGCAGGCGACGGTGGCGACGGCGATGATCTTTGTTTTGTGCCTGGCTTTGAATATGCTGGGCGACTTCCTGCGCGACGCCCTGGACCCGCGCCTGCGCGGTGTGGATTCATGACCACTGGCCGGCGACCCAATCCGGCGGCTTTTGTTGATGTTTACCCGAGGAATGCATGGCACAGCCCTTGTTGGAACTCCAAGACCTCTGCGTCGCCTTCGACACCGAACGCGGCCAGATCCATCCCGTGCGCGATGTCTGCCTGAGCGTATATCCCGGGCAGACTGTCGCCCTGGTGGGCGAAAGCGGCTGCGGCAAATCGGTCACAGCCCTGTCCATCCTGCGACTCATTCCCCAGCCCCCCGGCAGGATCCACTCCGGCAAGATCATGTTCAAGGGGCGCGATCTGTTGGCCCTGAGCGAAAAACAGATGCAGCACGTGCGTGGCAAGGACATCGCCATGATTTTCCAGGAGCCGATGACCTCGCTCAACCCGGTCTATACCATCGGCGACCAGATCGTCGAAGCGGTCACCCTCCACCAGGGAGTGGGCACGCGTCAAGCTTACCAGATCGCCGCCGAATCGCTGCACGCGGTGGGCATCGCCGACCCGCTCCGCCGGCTGCGCGAATACCCACACCAGCTTTCCGGCGGCATGCGGCAGCGGGTCATGATCGCCATGGCCCTGTCGTGCCAGCCCAAGTTGCTCATCGCCGATGAGCCTACCACCGCCCTGGATGTGACCATCCAGGCCCAGATACTTGAGTTGCTTAGCAAACTCCAGCGGCAGCGCAACATGTCGGTCTTGTTGATCACCCACGACCTGGGCGTGGTTGCCGAGAATGCGGATGTCGTCGCCGTTATGTATGCCAGTCGGATCGTGGAATTCGCCGGGGTTGAGGAACTGTTTGATAACCCGTTTCACCCGTATACCCAGGGACTGCTCCGCTCGGTGCCCAGGCTGGGCGCCAAGGAAGGCCGGCTGGCCACCATACCCGGCACGGTGCCCAACCCGGCCCGTTTTCCCGCCGGATGCAAATTCCATCCCCGCTGCCCCGTGACGCGCCAGGCGGCGGCATCGGCCCCGGCCGACCGGACCATCCAGGTTCGCACCGGCGAAGAAACTTTCCCGGTCCTGCGGACCTGCGCCGTCGAGGAGCCGTTGCTGCGCCAGGTGGCCGATGGTCACTGGGTGGCCTGCTCACAGGTTGATACGTATGCCGCAGCGCCCACCAGTCTGCCGGTGCTGCAACATCGCCGTCAGGTGAACGCCGCTTTCGTCGATCCGCAACACGAGGGTCAGCCCGTAGCACAGGAGCTTGGCAAGTGAACAACCCGCCCCCCACGCAAGGCCAGCCTTCGCAGCCGCCCCTACCGTGCGCCACGCCTGTTGTCCCCCAGCCGCTGGTCCAGGTCCGCGATCTGCGCACCTGGTTCCCCATCAAGCGGGGCGTCTTCTCCCGCACTGTCGGCCACGTCAAGGCCGTCGACGGGGTCAGTTTCGACGTCTATCCCGGCAAGACTCTGGGCCTGGTCGGCGAGTCCGGCTGCGGCAAAACCACCGTCGGCCGGACCATGCTCCGCCTCATCCCCAAGACCTCCGGCGAAGTTCTTTACCGCGGCCAGGATTTCTATCAGTACCAGGGCCAGGAACTGCGCCGCCTTCGTCGCCAGATGCAGATCATCTTCCAGGACCCGGTCAGCAGTCTTAATCCGCGCATGACCGTCGGCAATATCATCGGCGAGCCCCTTCAGGTCCACGGCATCGCCCGTGGGCAAGCCCGGCGGGATATGGTCGCCTCGCTTCTCCAGCGCGTCGGCCTCGATCCCACCTACGCTTCCCGGTATCCCCACGAATTCTCCGGCGGCCAGCGTCAGCGTGTCGGCATCGCCCGGGCCTTGGCCCTGTCGCCGGATTTCATCGTATGCGACGAGCCAGTGTCCGCCCTGGACGTCTCGATCCAATCGCAGATACTCAATCTTCTGGACGATCTCCAGAGCGAGCGCAAGATCGCCTTCCTCTTCATAGCCCATAATCTGGCGGTCATCGAGCATTTCTCCGATGACGTGGCGGTCATGTATCTGGGGCGCATCGTCGAGAAAGCATCGGCCAAAGAATTGTACGCCAATCCCAAACATCCCTACACGCTATCGCTGTTGTCGGCCGCTCCCAGTCCCGACCCGCGTCCGACCAAGCGCCGCATCGTCCTGGCGGGCGAGGTTCCTTCTCCCTCGAATCCTCCCTGCGGATGCCATTTTCATCCACGCTGTCCACTGACGCGCGAAGCCGCCGCCGCGGCCAATGCCGCCGATACCGTGACCATTCAATCCGGCGACGAAACCGCTCGCGTCCTGCGCAAATGCGTCGAACAGGCCCCGGTCCTTGAACCCAAACACGGCGAATCCGGCCATGTCGCGGCGTGTTGGGTGACGTAGTGGCGAGTTGGGCGATGTTGGATTAATCCCATGGCCGAAACACACTCGCAACCTGAATCCTCCGCGAATCCACCACCGCAATGCGCTCCGTTGCCTTTGTCCTACGCCACCCCTCAATTCCGCAGCGTCTGGGTATCACCACTATTTCAGATATTGTTTGGCCTGGTCGCTTTCGTCTTCACCGCTAGCATGACGGTACTTGCCGTATTCTTCGAGGGCAGCTTTGCCTCCCTCGCCACGGTGAATACTCGCATCCTTATTACGGCGCTGGCCACGGTCGGGCTAATTTCGGTTCTCATAATCGTCATCGCCGCACGCTGTCGGTGGCACGCCTTTCTGATTGCATTCCTGATTCCCCTGGGCCTTACCCTTCTGCTCGCCGGCTTCTGCTATGCCATGATTGCCGGTAGCCCCGGCAGACTCTGGGGATGAATAATTTTGTAGCGGTGGGCATCCTCACCCACCGTGAACGTTGCCAGGGCATTCTGGCGTCGTTCTCAATGAAAGGAGAAGTCACATGGCCGAAATGCAGTCAGAACACGAATCCGCGGATGGTGCGGTGTCGGCGCCACTGGTCTCGCTGCAGCTTTCCTATGCCACGCCGCAGGTGCGAAGGGTAAGTGCCAGACGGATCGTCGTGGCGTATGGCAGGCGCGATTCTGGGAGCATCTTATCCGGGACCAGGACGATCTGGAGAATCATGCCAACTACATACATTACAATGCCGTAAAGCACGGGCTATGTGCCTGTCCGCATGCCTGGGAATGGTCTTCGTTTTACCAATGGGTGCGCCGGGCGGACTGTGACTGGAATTGGGGCTGCTGCTGTCATTGTCACATGGGTATCGCGCCGAAGTTCGACGGGCTTGACGAAACGGCGGTGGAATAAAGGCGAAGAAAAACGACACGCAGAGCGTGCCCTACAAGAGCCGCTTCAATATTGCATAGATGCCGGCAGAAAAACGGCACGTGTAGCGTGCTCTGCAAGACGCGCTCATCACGCTCGTCGCCTCGCCACGCGCCGCCCTCCCCGGTATCATCATGCCCATGGAAAAGCCCTGCCCCCGGCTTACTTCCCTCACACTCACCGTTATCATCGTTGGCGTCGCCATGCCGCCGACGCTGTACTGGATGACCATCGGTAGGGCTCGGGACATCTCCTGGACGGACGCACGGCAAATGGCGGATCAGAAGACGGGAATCCTCGTGGATGTCACCGCCGAGCCGCATATCGTCACCGGCTATCCGGCGGATGCCGGTCACTGGCCGCTGGCGTCGATTATGCAGGCGCGCACGCCCGCCGATATCCCAACCGCCATGCGCGGACATAAACTTCTTCTTATTTGTCCCAGCGGCGGCCAGAGCGCTATGGCCGCCATTCATCTGCGCAAAATCGGCGTGGACAATGCATTCTCCGTTCGCGGCGGCGTCCAGGAATGGATCGCGGGGGCCGGAGGCCGGTCGATGACCGCGCTCCTGCATGGCAGCCCTCAGGTCGATGCGGCCATTCCCGCCTTCCGGCTCTCGCCGTTTCATGAACAGTGGGCGGCGGTGTTGGCTTTCTTCTTCATAAAATGCCTCTATACGCTGATCAATACCGCCATCATCATCGCCCTCTGGCGAACGCGGTCGCCGGACCTGGTGGCCTTACGCCGGGGGATGATCGCGTTTTTCATCGGCGAAGCCTGCTGCGCTGTGAACGTGCTGTTTTTCAACGATGATTCCATGATCTGTGAGTACATCCACAGCGCCGGCATGTGCCTGGCCCTGGGGTGGACCGTCTATGCGATCATGGAGGGCTTGGACATCCGCTTGATCCATTACAGCGACGATGGTCGTTGCGCCGCCGTGGGATTGTGCCGCGGGTGCATAAAGCACCAGGATGCCGCCTGCGGACTGCGAAGAATGTTCTTGATGCTGGTGCCTACCACGGCCCTCCTGGCGGCCATGCCGCTCCTGGCCCCTTTGCGCGATACCGCCTACAACACACGCATCTTTGGCATCCTGCATGGCTATCACCATCCTCTACTTGAACAAGCCTACGAACTGCGCTACCTGCCGGTGGCGGCGATCGTTCTCCTGCTCGCCTGTCTTCTGGTTCTGGCCTTCCGCGAAAAACACCCCATCCCCGTGTCCAAGGTCCTTTTTTCGGCGGCAGTGGGGGCCCTGGGCTTCTGTTTCCTCAGATTGATCCTGGTGGCCGTCTACGTGGACAATCAGGTGTGGTTCTCGGCATGGGAAGAGATCACAGAACTGATGTACGTCGGCGTGGCCGGCGGCCTGCTGCTGGTCTTCGCGCGCGGATTGGGATTGCAAGATGCAGACGCACAGACGTAGACGGCAGGCGGGCACGCCCACCCTGCAAAACTGTCGTGACTAAAGGTGTAGGGTGGACTCACACGCCCACCGTTGTCTCAGAGGAACCGCTTTGACCTTTCCGATGCAATTTCATTTCGGACACTATGGCGTACACGCCCACGAGATATTGGAGTTGGCCGCCTATGCTGCGGGATTCCAGCTCTATCTGTTTCTACGCCGTCGCTGGAAGCGCACGATGACGCTCACCGCCGAGCAAACCGGCTGGATCATTGTCGGGGCCATCTTCGGGGCTTTGTTCGGAGCCAAGAGCCTGGCTTGGGCAGAATCTTTGCCGTGGTACTGGGCCCATCACCACGACTGGCACATCCTCATCGGCGGCAAAACCATCGTTGGGGCGCTGTTGGGCGGTTGGATGGGCGTCGAACTGGCCAAGCGTCGTATGGGCCTGCGCGATTCCTCCGGCGATGTCTACGTTTTTCCGCTGATTCTGGGCATGTGTATTGGCCGCGTCGGCTGTTTTCTTGAAGGTCTGCCCGATCACACCTACGGCATCGCTACCACGCTGCCATGGGGAGTGGATTTTGGCGATGGCATCCGCCGTCATCCCACCCAGTTGTATGAGATCGTCTTCCTCCTGGCCCTGGCATGTGTATTTATATGGCGCATCCGCACCCGGCGGCAGCGCGGCTGCATGTTCAGTCAGTTCCTTTTCGGCTACCTGGCGTGGCGTCTGTCCGTCGAATTTATCAAGCCGCGTATGACCCTCCTCTTCGTGTCCCTGAGCCCGATCCAGATCGCATCGCTCGGCGGCATGGTCTACGGGCTTTTTCATTGGAACGACCAATGTTGCGGAACAACTGTCGGTGCTGGCCACGGCCAGGTTGTGGCCTTGCCCGAATCAACTCAGTTTGAGGAACTGACCAACAGCCTTTGTCCAACCTGTCTGGCCAAGATCGAAGCCAAGGTCCTCATCGAAGGCCGGAACGTGTTTCTTCAGAAATTCTGCCCTCAGCATGGGTTACAGCGGGTCCTAATCGCTGACGATGCCGATTACTGGCGGCGTTGTCGTTCCATCCGCAAGCCACCGACCTCGCCGCGCCGGCGTAATACGCAGATGCGGCAGGGGTGTCCCCGGGATTGCGGATTATGCCCCGACCACGAGCAGCATAGCTGTCTGGCGATTGTGGAGGTTACCCAGCGCTGCGACATGGCGTGTCCTATCTGCTACGCATCGTGTACAGGCGGTGGCAAGGATCTGCCGCTGGACCGGATCGAAGCGATGTTCGACTCGGTGGTGGCCAATGAGGGCCAGGTGAATGTCGTGCAGATCTCCGGCGGCGAACCGACTCTGCATCCGGATATCCTGGCGATTCTCGATGCGGCACGGAAGCGGCCCATACGCCATCTAATGCTCAACACCAATGGCCGTCGCATTGCCGAGGATGCGGATTTTGTGCGTCGGCTGGCCGGATACCTGCCGGGTTTTGAGGCTTATCTGCAGTTCGATTCGCTGCGGCCTCAGACGCTTCAGCGTCTGCGCGGTCAGGACACCAGCGACATCCATCGTCGGGCCCTGGAGGCCCTGAATGCCCGCGGAATCTCCACCACGCTGGTGGTGACCTTGGCCAAGGGGGTCAACGACCAGGAGATCGGCGCGATTCTCGATTACGCCATAGCCCAGCCATGTGTTCGCGGCGTGACCTTCCAGCCCGTTCAGGCCGCCGGCCGCCTGGGCAACTTTGATGCCGGCGTCAATCGCCTTACCCTTAGCGAAGTCCGCCGTGAGATTCTGCGCCAGCACAGCCTTTTCAAGGCTCAGGACCTTGTGCCTGTTCCCTGCCACGCCGACGCCCTGGCCATGGCCTACGCCATTCGACGGCGGGGGCGTCTTGTTCCACTCTCCACACTGGTCGATCCGGTGGAGTTGCTGAACATGGCCGGCAACACCATCTGCTGCGAGCAGGACTCTGATTTGCGTCAGCACGTCGACAATCTTTTTTCTGCATCTGCCTCCCCCTCCTCCGCCGCCAACAGTATTAACGGCGTCTGCGGCACGTCGCTTACAAGCCTTTCTTCCTCGCTCCGCACGCTGCCAGAGGGTAGTGGTGAAGGGTCTGCGGATGCCGGCATCGGCCCCATCAAATACGACAGCGTCTTCCGCGTTATCATCATGCAATTCATGGATGCCTGGAGCATGGACCTGCGTTCGTTGAAACGCTCCTGCGTCCACATTGTCCATCCCGATGGACGGCTGATTCCGTTCGACACCTACAATGTGCTGTACCGGGATACCATCCCCTTGGCCGAAGAATGACATGAGCAAAATCGACCACCAACACAAGCAGATTCCGCAGGTCCCAATTCCCTACGCCACCTTGGACTTCCGGTCCCCAAGCCGGGATTCCGGCTGTTCGTGGTTTGTCCTTGAGGTGTTGCTGGGCTCTGTAATCTCCGGAGCGTTTGGCTTGCTTGCATTTGGCCTCCAGAAACATCAAGATTACCACAATGCCACATTTGCCCCTTACCGTCGTTGCCATTGGCGCCGGCCATCGCTCGGTCATTTGTGCTTCCTACGCCCTGAAACACCCCGAACGTATGAAACTCGTCGCCGTGGCCGAACCCAACGAGCATCGTCGTAATGCCCTTGCTGATGCCCATCATGTGTCCCATGACATGCGTTTTGCCTCCTACCAGGAGTTGGTCGCCAGGCCTGTCCTGGCCCGGGCGGCCATCAACGGAACCATGGACGGTTTGCATTACGATTCCACCAATCTTCTGCTGGATCGCGGTTATGATGTGCTTCTGGAGAAACCCATTGCCCCGACCGAACGCGAAGTCCGCGATCTCATCGAAAAAGCCACTCGCCTCAAGCGCATCGTGATGATCTGCCACGTCTTGCGTTACGCGCCGTTCTATGCCCGCCTCAAATCCCTGATCGCCGCCGGCGAAATCGGTCGCATCACGGCCATCGAAACCCGTGAATGCGTGGCTTATCACCATGTCGCCGCCGCTTTCGTGCGCGGGCGGTGGAACCAGCGCAGCGTCAACCCCATGCTCCTGTCCAAGTGCTGCCACGACCTGGACATAATCGCCTGGCTCATGTCCGGCGTGCCGGCGCTGCGCGTTTCCAGTTTCGGCTCGCGTTCCTTCTTCCGCCCCGAAAACGCCCCGGCCGGTTCTGCCGAACGCTGTCTGGTCGGCTGTTGTATCGAGAGCACATGCCCCTACTCCGCCTGCACCAACTACATCACTCAGAATCTTCAACCCTTCTATGCCTTTGAATCAGCCGAGCACATGGGCGAACTGACTCTGCAGCAGAAACTCGATTCCCTGAAAGTGAGCCCCATGGGTCGCTGCGTCTGGCATTGTGATAATGATGTTGTCGACCGCCAGACCGTGGCTATCGAGTTCGCCGATGGCACCGTGGGTAGCCACGTTTTGGCAACTGGCTCAGCCCGCGGCGGACGCACCATCTTCGTCCAGGGCACCACCGGCGAGTTGGAGGGTAATGCCGAAAGCGGCATCATCAAGCTGCGCAAGCCGCGTCTGGAACACGGTGCCGACCATACCGAACAGACCTTAGACGTTAACATTGCCGGCGGTGGCGACGGCCATGGCGGAGGCGACATGCTCCTCGTTGAAGATTTCGTATCCGTCGTCAATCACGAGCCAACTTCCGCCGGCGCTACCCACATCGCCGATTCCCTCACCGGTCACCTCCTGGCCTTCGCCGCCGATCGAGCCATGCTGAAGCATAGTGTGGAGTCGGTAGCCTGAGGATCGTGGATCTGGTGTTGGTGGCCTGGTATGTATGATGTCTCATAGTAATAAGACGTTTCCGCGTCCCTGCGGCATCCTTTCTCATCTCTTCAGTCAGCAGACCACAACCCATTGCTCCTTGCACCATTTCTCCTCTCGCCTTATTCTTCTCCGACTAACATTACGCAGGAGTTTCTTTTGGCCCACATACGACAATTCTCCGCAGTTCGTTTCGCACGCAGGGGCGATTCTGACATCTCTGCCCAGATTGCCCCTCCGTTTGATGTCCTCGATCAGGCTGCCAAGGCGGCTCTGAAGGTTAAACATCCCCACAACATCGTCAATATCGACCTTCCCCACCTGCCTCCCAAGGCCGCTGGACCAGCCGAAGTCTATTCCGAGGCCAATATTACGCTCCAAGCCTGGCTCAAGGCGGGTGTGCTGGCACGCGATCCCAAGCCGGCCCTCTATCCCTACGCCCAGACCTTTCAGCACAACGGCCACACCCTCCATCGCCGTGGTTTCTTCGCTCTGGTGCGTCTCTCTCCGTTCGGTGCTGGTCAGGTCGTACCTCATGAATTGACCTACAAGGGCGCCATAGAGGATCGTCTGGCTCTCATGCGCGCCACCGCCATGCAGCTTTCGCCTATCTTCGGCCTCTATAGCGATCCGGGCCGGCAGATTTGCTCTTTCCTTTACGGCAAGCTTTCCAAGCCCGATGTAAGCGCCACACTCGACGGCGTCCGTAACGACCTCTGGGTCGTCAGTGATAGCCAGGTTGAGAACTGCGTCATCGACCTCATGGCCTCGCGGCCAATTTTTATCGCCGATGGCCACCATCGCTATACCACCGCCCTCGCCTATCGCAACGAAGTCGAGGAACGCAACGGTCGGCCCTTGCATCCCAATCACCCGGCCAATTTTTGTCTGTTTGTGCTTATAGGCCTGCAAGATGACGGCCTGTTGATTCTTCCAACCCACCGTCTGATAGGAGGACTCAAATCCTTTGACGCTGCCCAATTCATGAACGCAGTCAAGGCAAACTTCGACGTCACGCGTACCTCGCTCACTCCTGACAAGCTTGCCGCTTTCGCCGACGAGCAGTTGCCCCACCAGCCTGCTCACACCCTTGGTCTGTATGATGGGGTCGCCAAGACCCTCTATCAACTCCATCTGAAGAACACAGAGGTGCTCGCCAAACTCGAACCAACGCACAGCCAGGCTTGGCGGCAGCTTGACGTGGCCATCCTCCAACGCTACCTGCTCGATGAAGTCGTAGCCCCATTGTTCGCCTCCGGCAGCGAACTGGTGAAGAGTTACACTTCCTACGGTCGCGATGTTGCGCCCCAAGTAACCGGCGACAAGCACCAGATTGCCTTCTTGCTCCAAAGTACGCCATTGCACACACTGGAAGATCTGGGCCTGCGCAATGAGGTCATGCCCCAGAAGAGCACCTATTTCTACCCCAAGTTGGCCACCGGCCTGTTACTCAATCCTCTGGAGTGACGGCATATTGCCGCGTCTTGGCCTCCCTTATCCGGGACGCCACGGGTGGACGAGGCATTTCGTTTTCACCTTGTGTTTTGGTACGGTCCGCGACTCCCGGCTCCCGCCCCTCGCCAAACCATATGTCTCCCCTATAATGCTCGTAAGCCGCCTCTTGCACCTGTCATGCACTGGTACGTATGGCGGCCATACACACAGGAGTTGTTCTTTTGGCGCAACGCTATTTTCAACAGACATTTACGAACGGCATGACCCTGCTGGGCGAACACATGCCGGCGATGCAGTCCATGGCCATGACGTTCGTCCTTCCCGCCGGATCATCCACGGACCCTGCTGATGCCCAGGGCTGTGCTTCGGTTCTCTCTGATCTGGTTCTGCGCGGCGCCGGCGCCCGGGATAGTCGGCAATTGACCGATTATCTCGACAGCCTGGGCCTGCAGCGCAGCGGCAATGTAGGCGTCCACCACACACGTTTCGGTTGTGCCGCACTTGCCGCCCGGGTCATGGATGGGCTGCGCGTTTATGCCGACATAATACGCCGTCCGCATTTGCCCTCGGCAGGTTTCGATTCCGCCCGCGACCTGGCTCTCCAGGCTCTTGAGGGTGTCGAGGACGAACCCCGCCAGAAGCTCATGATCCAACTCCGGCAGCGGCATTTCCCCGAACCCTACGGTCGCAACTCCATGGGTCGCAAGGAACATCTGGAAAAATTAGACTTGGCACGCTGTAAGGCCGATTACGCCCAGCGTTACAATCCGCGAGGTTCCTTCCTGGCCTTCGCCGGAAATCTGGATTTCGCGGCTCTGGTCGATCTTGTCCAGGAACTTTTCGGCGATTGGCAACCTATTCCAGAACCGACCATTGTCATGTCCCCGCCCCCGGGTAATTACCATCACGAGCATCAGAAGAGCGAACAGACCAATATCGGAATCGCCTACCCGTGCATTCCTGAAACCCACGAGGACTACTACGCGGCCCGCATGGCCGTCGAAATCCTTGGCGGCGGCACCAGCAGCCGTCTCTTCACTGAGGTTCGCGAGAAGCGTGGGCTGGTGTATGGTATTTCCGCTTCCTACGGCAGTCTGAAGGACTGCGGCAGCATCATGGGGTTTGCCGGCACCAGCAATGATCGCGCTCAGGCTACCCTCGACGCTTTTCTGGCCGAACTCCGCCGTCTCAGTGCTGGCGTCACCGCCGATGAGCTCGATCGTGCCAAGATCGGCCTCAAGGCCAGCACCATTATGTCTTCGGAGAGCACCTCCGCCCGCTGCGGCGCCATAGCCCACGACTTCTTCATGCGTGGCCGGATTCGTACCCTGGAACAGGTCAAGCAGGCGATCGACGAAACCACCCTTCAGCACGTCAATGATTACCTGCGCAGAAATGTTCCCGGTCCCTTCACGATTGTCACGGTTGGGCCCCGCGAATTGAGTTTGCCCAAGCTCTCCTGATCGCTCCGGCTGATACAAAGGATCCCATTATGGCATTGTCTTTTCGTTATGCGCAGCTACCCAATGGCCTGGATATCATCGCTGAGACCAATCCCGATTCATATTCCATCGCGCTTGGTTTTTTCGTGAAGACCGGATCGCGCGATGAGGATCCTTCTGTCCACGGGGTCTCCCATTTTCTTGAGCACATGATGTTTAAGGGCTCGGCAAAATATACCTGGGAGGACGTAAACCGCATCTTCGACGAGATGGGCGCCCGCTACAACGCCTATACCACCCAGGAGTTGACATCCTACTACGCCAACGTGCTGCCGGAATTTACGGAAGTCGCCCTGGAGCACCTTTCCCACCTGTTGCGTCCGGCCCTGCGCACGGAGGATTTCCTCACCGAGAAAAAGGTGATCCTCGAGGAGATTGCCATGTACCTCGACGACCCTGGCCACCGTCTTTACGAGAGCCTCATGGAAAGCCATTTCGGTTCGCATCCGCTTTCCCGCAGCATCCTCGGTTCCCCGGAAGCGATCGCCCGGCTCCAGCAGCCCCAGATGGCCGAGTACTTCACCCGCCGTTACGGCCCCGGCAGCATGGTTTTGGTGGCCACCGGGATGCTGGATTTCGATCGTCTGATCGCTCTGGCCGAAAAATATTGCGGCAGTTGGCCCACCGTCAACGCCCCGCGCCAGGACATTCAGCCGGTTTGCACTTCCCATCAGCGCAAGATGAGCGATCCCAAACTCAACCGGCTTTACACTATGGCCATGACTCCCGCTCCCAGTGCCCAGGATGAGCGACGTTTTGCCGCCCGGGTTCTCAGCGATGTTATCGGCGACTGTGACGGAAGCCGTTTCTACTGGGCCATGGTTGATAATGCCATCGCCGAGAGCGCCGAGCTCAGTTTCTATCCCCATGACGGATGCGGCAGCTACTACCTTTCCCTGGTCACCGACCCAGACCGGGGCCAACAGGCTCTGGACATAGGTCTCAAGGAGTTGCGGAAGGTGCGGGCCGACCTGAACGCTGACGAAGTCGATCGCGCCAAGAACAAAATGGCCAGCAGCCTCGTCCTCCAGGGCGAGGTGCCCATGGGCCGTCTCTACACCCTCGGCGGGCAGTGGATCTACAACAAAGAGTACCGTTCCCTTGAACAGGACATGTCCACGCTCCTGTCCATTACCCCTCGGTCTCTCCATGACCTTATAGATCAGTTCCCCTTCGATCCCATGACGGTCGTGACGTTGGGGCCGGCAGAGTAGGCACGAATACCAGAGGAGGGTTGGGCAACCACGCTCAACCCTCCTCGAGTATCTGCCTCAGGCGTGCTTGCTTGTCACTGCCTGAAGTCAGTCCCCTTTGCCGGTCAGCGACGGCTTGGTCGCTGGCGGCGCATCCATATTAACTCTGCTATTGCCATTTGGCGTCGATACCGAGCTCGATCCGGAGACATTGGTCTTACTCCAGGTGCTGGAATCTCCGCCGTCTGGCCCTGTTACCGACGTATGTCCGGACAGATTCGAACCCGAACCTCCGTTCATATCG
>Ga0316232_1000331_pt1 | contig 77525 bp, 110 predicted proteins | sample TBHtaG_FD_206006 | JGI IMG/M metagenome (GOLD analysis project Ga0316232, IMG submission 206006) | Freshwater microbial communities from Trout Bog Lake, Wisconsin, USA - TBH18025_13 | ecosystem: Environmental > Aquatic > Freshwater > Lake > Hypolimnion/Profundal zone | place: USA: Wisconsin...
CTGCTGCATCCTCTGCTACTACGGGTGTTCAGTGGTCAACTCCGTCTGTTTATTCGGCCCCAACAATTGGTTCTACATCAATTGCATCTGGCGCCACAGTATCTACTATTGCGGGACTAACAACTACTGGACAAGTATTTGATTACCCTATTGAAAACTGGTACATCAACTCAGCAGCGTTTGCTGGTTATACTGCTTACCTACAGACAAATAACTCATCAGTCCACTACTTGACTGGAACATCAACTGCTTCGGGCACATTAAATATTACTGCCGCCTCTGGAACAACACTCAACTCCTTAATGTCTACGGGTCAAGCAATTACATTTTCTCTTTTAGTTACAAACGGCTCAACGCCGTATTACGCAAATGCGTATCAAGTAGATGGAACCACATCAGGTGTGACAGTTAAGTGGACTGGTGGAACTGCTCCATTAGCAGGTAACGCAAGCGCAGTAGACGTTTACCAATTCACTATTCTTAAAACCGCCTCAGCAACATGGACAGTCTTCGCTGCTGGCCCTGTTAAGTACGTATAGGAGATATAAATGCCATTTTTTAGTCCTGTATCTGCTGGTGGAGTAGGTAAAGCAACTGTTACCGCTACGACTGGTTCTCCTACCGTTGACACAACCTCTCGTACTGGTAAGACCATTTATAAGTTTACCGGCTCTGGCTCCATCACTATTGGTACTGCTGGTTATGCCGAAGTGCTGGTAATTGGCGGTGGCGGCGGAGGCAGCGGAGGCGGACAATTTGGAAGCGCAGGAGGCGGTGCCGGCGGTTATTATTACAACACATCAACATTTTTAACAGCCGGAACATTAACAGTTACAGTAGGTGCAGGTGGTTCTGCAAACACTTTTACAAATTCTAGCGCTTTTGCTGGAAATGGTTCACTAATTGGAACGCTATCTATCCCCGGTGGTGGTGGAGGCGGCGGTGCAGCAGGAAACTTTGGCGGAAATGCCGGAGGTTCTGGTGGTGGTGCTTATGGAGACCTTGGTGCAGCAGGAGGCGCTGTTATTGCTCCCGGGTTAGGTTACGCAGGAGGCGGCGGGGGTGGTGTAGGCGGTGGCAGCGGTGGTGGTGCTGGCGGTGCCGGTAATGCTGGTACTGGAACATCAGGTTATTCTGGCGGTGCTGGCGGAACTGGTGCGTCTAATTCAATTACCGGTTCATCAGTTACTTACGCTGGAGGCGGCGGAGGCGGAGGCTACACTTCCGGTTCTGGCGGTTCTGGCGGTTCTGGCGGTGGTGGCAATGGTGGTGCTGGTACAGGTGCTTCTGGTTCTGCGGGAACAGCAAACACCGGAGGTGGTGGTGGTGGTTCTGGCAGTAATAATGGCTCACCTGCCCCACTTGGCGCTGCAGGTGGCTCAGGCTATTTAGTAGTAGTGATTGGATAACTCATGGCACATTTTGCAAAAATAAACTTAGACAATATTGTTGAACAAGTAATTGTCGTATCTAACTGCGCCCTTAACTCTTGTATTGGTAAAGACCATTGGGATTACCAAGAGGAGTACCACGCTGACCATACAGGCACAGCAGACTTCCCAGAACAAGAGGCACTAGGTCAAAAAGTACTTGCTGACTCTGGTTTTGAGGGAACATGGAAACAGACTTCTTACAATACTCGCGCTGGCGTTCATTATGGCCCTGATGGAACTCCTGATGGAAAGACTCAGTACCGTGGCAATCACGCTGGTGTTGGAATGATTTATGATGCTACGCATGATGCTTTTATCGTGCCTCAACCCAGCCCAACTGCTGTGTTAAACACAACAACATTTACATGGGAAGAGCCAGCGGCTCCAACAGCTTAACGCCCGAATTCCCTAAAGAACTGAGAGAATAATCCAATGGCCACAGCAACTTTTGATGAGTTACTGCTTAGTTCAGCAGCAACCAAAAAGTTCTTTGCCAGAATCTCTCTTCCTGAGACTACAGATGGGTGTTGGGAGTGGTGCGGCACTGTAACATCACAAGGTTATGGGCACCATTACTGTGGAATTGAGACCAACAAGATTGGCCGTGTGCACCGTCTAGCTTACGAGTGCTGGGTAGGCAAAATACCTGAGGGTATGACCATCGACCATCTCTGCAGAAACCGTAAATGCTTAAACGTTAACCATTTAGAGGTTGTCTCTAGAGGAGATAATGTACGTAGAGCTAGAGCAGCTGTTACTCACTGCCCTAGAGGCCATGAGTACACAAAGGACAACATCAGAGCTACTAAGCGCTTAAATGGCGAAAGATCCTGTCTAAAATGTCATAGAGACCGAGAACATGCGCGGTTTCTAGCTAAGAAGAAAGAATCGGTGAGATAGTGGCGGTTAAGCGTTTTGATGGCACCCAGTGGGTGAACTATGCTGGTAACGGCGTTCAAGGCATCCAGGGTACCCAAGGCCTATCAGGCACTGCGGGAGCTCAAGGTACTAACGGAGCTACTGGAGCTCAAGGTACAGCTGGTACAGCAGGTTCTGCTGGTGCCTCTGGTATCTTTACGCCTAACGTAATCTCTACCAACACTAACCTCGCCTCTCAGAACTCGTACTTTGTTACGACTTCTGGTGGAGCGCTTACGCTGACCTTGCCTTCTTCCCCTTCAGTTGGAGCAGAAATCCACGTCTTTGACGCAACAGGCAACGCCGCTAGCAATAACATTACTGTTGCTAACAACGGCTCAAACGTTAACGGCGCCTCACAAAACCTAACAATTGATAAGGCATATGCCGCAGTCAACCTAGTATATGTAGGTTCATCCTACGGATGGAGAGTCTCATAATGGCTATAAGTTATTCTTCTCTTACCTCGTCTAACCCACCAACTGTTATTGGTGTACCTAATACCGTTAATCTTCGCGCTACTTACACCTCAACAACTAACGGTTTGTCCTTTCCTAACTCGCAGGTTTACGTTTTAGTAATTGGCGGCGGCGGCTCTGGCTCTGGTGGAGGAAACTACTCTTATGCTGGTGGCGCTGGGGCAGTGCTGCAGGGATGGGTACCATCCCCTACATCAGTTACTGTTGGCGCGGGAGGTGTTTACAACAACACATTTATGGGTGGGTACAGCTTGGCGGGATCTTTAGTGGCAAACGGTGGCGGTGGCGGCAATGGCACTAACGCTGGAGGAGCGGCAGGAAATGCTGGACCAAGTGGCAATAGCCCAACTTCTAACGCAACTTATTATATGTCTTCTATGTCATCGAACGTAGGCACTATTAATGGAAACGTTTCAGTTGGCGTTGGTACATCTGGCTCAGGGTCAGGTCAGGGTGGGGCAGCAAGTCTTTACGCTGCTGCTGGAGGAGCTCAGCCAAACTTCAACGCTGGTGGAGGAAACGCTGGGGGATCCTCTATTATCGGAGGATACTCTGGAGGTAATGGAGGAAACTCGGCCTCTGGAAATGCTGGAGGTGGCGGTGGCGGTGGAGCTGGTTTCTTAGGAAATGGTTCTGCTGGAAATAACTACTCGGGAACTACTGGCGGTAACGGCGGATCTGGTGGTTCTGGCGGTGGAGGCGGAGGAGCTGGCGGTAGCGGTAACAGCGCTAACGGCGGTGGCGGCAATGGCGGCAATGGCTGCGTATTGGTTTACTACTAAGGAGGTATGTAATGGCTAATTTTGCAATATTGTTTAACGGCGTTGTGCACAATGTGGTAGTTGCTGATGACGCATCTAATGCCCAAGAGTCTTGTCCTGCAAATGCTCAGGCAATTGAGATAACTGGTCCTTGCGGCTACGGTTGGACATACGATGGCGCTAACTTTGTGGCACCTAAAGCCGCAGAACCTACTACACCAGCGGCAGGAGCATAAAAATGGCTGTTTACAACTATAAGTGTGATGTCTGCGGACATGAATACCAAGAAGGCCGACTTCCAAGCGAAGAGCAATGGAAGACTGCCTGCACTGTTAAAGGCTGCACAGGAACTAATATCGAAGTCAAGTAGGTCTGTGGTACCCTAGTGCCCTAACTAAGGAGCACTAGATGGCAACTACACCTAAACCCGCTACGCAAAAACTGTTCACCTATAACGTCAATATGCTTATCCAAGTATTTGGCGAGGACGAAAAAGCTGCTAAGGCTAAGTTGGACGCAGAAGGCGGCTTTGTATCTAAGCGAGAGGTTTCTCTTGTAAAGACTACAGAACTACCTAACAGCTTTGCTAAGTAGTCGATATGCCAAATATCATCTTTACTGACACTATGGGCGTACCTGAAGAGTTTCGCCCTAAGCCAGCATCTGCATCTGTACCTGATTGGTATAAGAACTTAGAGTCTTATATGGGTGGAGAAAAAAAGCCTGATGGTAACGGAGGTACGCCAGCCTCTATCAAGCGGTGTATGCCTGTCTTTGACGCCATTACTGGTGGCTATATCTTGTACACATACTGTGATGTATATATCTCCCAGAAAAATGCTGAGTACGGCGACAGAGAGCACTTTGAGGCTACGGGAGAGACCAAGCTTCTTACCAAAGCCCAGATGAAGCGTAAGAAACTACCTTTGACAACACCTCATTATGAGTGGCCGTCTTTTGGCCCTATTCAGTTTCATCCAGTAGCTCAAGCACCTACGCATCCAAATCGCAATGGGCTGCCAGACCATGGTTCTTACCCTAAGTGGATTAATCCTTGGTCTATCAAGACACCTAAAGGCTACTCAGTCCTCTTTACTCAGCCTATGCACCGTGAATCGCCATTTACTATTCTTGATGGCATAGTTGATACAGACGGCTACAACGCGCCTGTCAACTTTCCGTTTGTGCTTAATGACTGGGGCTTTGAAGGAATCATCCCAGCAGGAACTCCTATGGCTCAGGTTATTCCGTTTAAGCGCGAAGACTGGAAGATGGAGATTGGCAAAGAGGAAGATTACAGAGACCAAGCTAAAACGACTACTCGTCTGCGTACTAGTTTCTTTGACTCATACAAAGATAAGTTCCGTCAACCAAAGGGGTATAAGTAATGGCCTCTAAGAAGGACTTACTAACCATTGCTTGGTGCGATGGCGGTATGACGGACGGTAAGTTTACTCAGGGCTTGGTCTACACAATACTCCAAGCCCACAAGGCTGGCTACAAGGTTGATCAAGCCCTACGCGTACATGGCAATCAGATTGGGCGCCAGCGCCAAGTCCTGATTGATGCTTGGTACGACAAGTCCAAGACTGACTGGATCCTCTGGGTGGATAGTGATATCCAGCTAACTATGCCTATCCTAGATACCCTCTGGGAGGCCGCAAACCCCGTTATAAGGCCCGTAGTCTCTGGCGTCTACTTTATCTCCAAGCAGCCTGAGGGCACCCTTACATTCCCGCTTCCAGCCCTGTTCAACGACATTACTGAGTTCTCTATGCAGCATGTACACCCGCTGCCTGAAAATGAGCTTATTAAGGTCGATAGCGCTGGCATGGGGCTTGTACTAATGCACCGCTCAGTCATGGATAAGCTTCGTGCCGAGTTCCCTACTCAATCGGTATTTGCTGAGCAAGAGGGCCGAGGCAATGAATATGTCAGCGAGGATATCGTATTCTTCCGCAACCTTAAGAAGATAGGCGTACCTGTTTATGCCCACACTGGAGCTATTGGCACTCACGTCAAGCGCTTCAACTTAGACGCCGACTATTACAACCTATTCTGGAAGAATTATGTAGATGAGCACCCAGAAATGCGTAGCGCCACCGACAACTGAGATCACTGTCTTTATTCCTATCTGGAGGACAGTAGACGATTATATTGACGACTTTGAGGCTCTAGACCTTATCTAGGGCCTTAGAATTGATTCAACTGGTACATAAATTCGTCTCGCTCCTTAGGGGGCTTCGTCTACCCCCTTCAATCCCTTCGCGAGAGGAAAATAATGACAGTAAGAGATTCAGGCTACAAGCAAGTTCCATCAGGAAACGTTGCTGTAGATTTCGTCTGGGGTAACCTCCCAGCCCAAACAAACGATGACCGCTCAGGTTCATCTATTTCATTCAACGCCACAGGCGGAACCTCAGGTTCATACGGCGGAGACGTTGTATCTGCAACCGTAACAGCTGCATCTGCTACAGGCGGAACAATCACCTACACAGCTGCTAACGAGTTTGCTGTAGGACAAAACGTAACAGTTACTGGCCTTAGCGGTTCAGTAGCTATCACAGGCATCACAGCTTCTGCTGGTGTTGTGACATACGCAACTTCTTCAACTGTAGGCCTTTCAGCAGGTCAAACAATCGTTGTATCTGGTGCTTCAACATCAGGCTTCAACGGCACATTCACAATCTTGGCTGTTACAAACAACACCAACTTCACAGTTACCTCTGCTGCTACAGGTTCTACCTCAACAGCTACAGGTACATATAGCTCTGCCTTCAACCTAACTGGCGTTATCGCTACAGCTTCAACCTCAACGTTCACTATCACAAGTGCTATCTCTGACCGCGCTGTTTCAGGTGCTACAGGCACAGCTACCGTCTACGCTGAACTTCTTGATGGAGTTGGCGCTGACTACGGTTGGGGAACAACCACAGACTTCACATCTAACGTCCTTACAGAGACCCAGCCAACAGTTACTGTTGGACAAGCTGGAGCCTACGTTGTTCCAAACGACAACACTGTTAACATCCTAAACGCTTATGAGGCTTTCCCTCTTAACGCTGGAAACAAGACAACAGGCTTCAACCCTGCGTATACCCTTCAAGCTACTATCACAGGAGCTTCAGGAAACGGCACAACCGTTACCTACACAGGTGTAAACCACTTCTCAACAGGACAGACTGTGACAATCACAGGCTTGTACAACTACGTATCAGCTGGCGCTAACCAACCAATTGCTACTCAGTACAACGCCCCTACCTACACAACAGCATCTGCTTACAACTTGAGCGCTGTGACAATCGCTTCGATTATCACAACCAACGGAGTTCAGACTGGCTTCACAGTTACAAACTCAACTCAAGACTCAACAGCAGCTACCCTCACAGGTGTCGCTGGTACAGCAGTTGTTTCAGTTGCAGCTTCAGCTTCAACAGGCTCTGTTCCAACAATCACAGGACTTACAATCAAGGAAGCTATTCGCCAACTTGGTCTTGCTAAGTTCAACACAGGCACAATCACCTACACAACTTCAGGCGCTACTGTAAACAACGCAGGAACTGTTTACAGCCAGGCTCTTACAAGCACTCAGACACTCGGTACAGCAATTAACTTTGTTGTCTACCGTTTGGCTACAGGTGAGAACCCAGGTGTTGCAGCAGGTACATTTACCTACACCAACTAATCTCCAATAAGAAAGCCCCCCAGCCTTTTGGCTAGGGGGCTTTTTTATTTAATGGAATTAATACCAACCATGCACGTTGTGAAACGAGAGGGCGTTACAAGGGCTGCCATAACGAGATTGGATGTAGCGTAGGCCATCTTTGACCTGATCGACCGCTCCGACGGCCTTCTTTAAGTTGTAGTTAGCCCAGGTTGTAGGGAGGAACTGCGCGATTCCATACGCGTGCGAGCTCATGTTTAGGGCTTTAGGATTGAAGTGACTCTCTTCAGTCCACAAGGTGTTGAGGCACTTCCACTGCACCATCGAAACTCCTCGTGAGTATTCTGTTAGGAACGCGACTGTTTGAGGGTCAAAGTACTTGGCGTAAGTACTGGCCAAGGCGTTCTTGGCGTCTGCGCGAGTTGTCGTCACAGTTAAGTAATCTAGCGCCACTGTCACTGGCTTTTCATGTGTTGTGCTTAGGAGTCTCGCCAAAGGCTCTGACGCTAACGACACATCTGGTGACAGTAGTTGACCCCATACAAGGACCAAAGAAAACAAAGCTACTGCTACCTTCTTCACGTCGATCGTGAAGTTGATTCTGATATTAAGCATTTCTGCTCCTCTCAGTAGAACACGAAAGAGAGTCATTACTGACTCCCTCATACTCTATAAAACACTAGAGTTACACTCGGTGTCAACTTCAAGCGACACTTTTATTGAGAAAACTATGCGTAACCGTGTAAAATTGATGCTATTGCACCTTCTGGGCTCTTGTATTTGGACAAATATTAGTTATAGATACGTAGCCCATACTCAGATAGGTGACCAATGTCTACAACAAATACCTTACAGGCTATTGCCGCTGGAACCGCAATCCTCGCCGCTTTGGTAGCAGGAGGCGGTTGGGTTATCCGTCATTACCTTTCAGAGCTGCGCCCTAACCACGGCAGCTCACTTAACGACATTGTAAAGCTCCAGGTGCTTCCCATTCTAAAAAAGCTTGACGCCTCTCAAGATGAGATCAAGCACGAACAGACAGAGATGAAGGTAGACATCGCACGTCTTGAAGGTCGCTTCGACCAATACGTGGAGGAGAACAAAGAGTAATGGCATATGAACCTAGAGTAGGCGATTACGGCGTAGTAAAGACTAACGGGTTCTTTGGCAAGCTTATCCGACTAGGCACTATGAGCCGTTGGAACCACGCATTTATCTACATCGGTGACGGTCAGATTGTTGAGGCTACTCCTGGAGGAGTAATTATCAGCCCTGTCTCTAAGTATCCGCTCATCGCATGGAACCAGCACGAGCCCCTAAGTGATGGAACCAGAGAAGTAATCAAAGCTAACGCCATAGCTCTAGTAGGTAAAGCCTACAGCTTCTTAACTATCGCACTACTAGCTTTTCGTATCTTAGGCGTCAAAGCTTTGTCTAACAGCAAGGTTATGGGGTACATGGCGCAGAAGGAAGGCTACATCTGCTCTGAGCTTGTAGAAGAGTGCTACGACAAAGCTAATTACGTTCTATTAAATAAGTTTGACTATCTAGTCGTCCCAGGAGATCTATCAGAAAGGTTGGTGTACCAGTGACAGATGCACATAAGCAAGCAATGAACCTTCATCTTGCCGTTTCAGTACCTGAGCATGAGCCTCGTGAGAGCGATCCTCATTATCACCTATTCAATCAAGCTAAAGCTCGTATCAAGAAGCAGGGTCTGTGGAAGTGCGTAATCAATGACGATCTGTGCTCTGGAGGACCGGAACTCCATCACAGCCATATTGAGTTCTCGCAGGTTAACAACATGGACCCTAAGAAGGTTGAGCAGGCATTTGGTCTTCACTTCACCAACGATGAGGACTTCCAAGAGTGGATCGAGAGCCCTGGAAATCTAGAGGTCCTCTGTGAAGCTCACCACAGAACACGTTTTGGCATACATGAAATTCCAGCACCTCTATGGGAAACCTTTCGCTACAGGAAGGAAGGAACAGAGGCTGCTGCACAAGTAGTAACGGAGGCTGACAAATGACAGCTGGAGTAGATATTGTAAATGTCGCCATGAAGCAGGTTAACTTCTACGGCGGAACAACTGACGCTAACCCATACGGCGACTGGTACGGAATTCCTAATGAGCCATGGTGTGCGATGTTCGTTAGCTGGTGCTTTGCTCAAGCTAATGCTTCTCACCTAGTAGCTGCTCAGACTCCTAAAGGATTTTCCTACTGCCCTGCAGGACTTACTTGGTTCCAAAAGAATGGACAAGTAGTAGATAAGTACTCTGGTCTTCCAGGAGACCTAGTGTTCTTCTCATGGGCTGGTAACGGTGTTGCCGACCACGTAGAAATCATTCAGGCTGCCTCTAAGGATGGGATCACAACCATCGGTGGAAACACTGGCCCTGAGCACATGACAACTGCCTCTCAGTATGACGGCCATGGTGTCTACCAACGCCACCGTGCATACCTATACGTACTAGCTGTAGTGCGCCCTAACTACGAGGGAAGCTCTAAGCCTGCAACAGCCACAACCCAGAAGAAGACTGTAGCTGGGGGTGTAGCAGCCGCTACAGCCCTAACAGGAGGCGGCGCAGCAGCTATCCACAGCTCAACCACAGATACACCTAAGCCAACAACAACTGTCCTAGTAGCACCTCCATTCCCAGGAACCTCTGCCTTTAAGTCTGGATATAAAAACCAGGCCGCTATGATCGTAGAGAAGGCTTTAGAAAAGGCGGGATTGCTACCTAGCAACCTTGTCACAGGCACACTAACCGCAGAAGATCTGGCGCTGGTACCCGTTTACCAGAGCAAGTTCTCGGCCCTTAAAAAGGCTAAGGTCTTGGATGCGGCAACCTACGCCTCAATGATTAAGGAAGCTGGTGCGTAATGAAGTATTTCCAACGTATGTCTGACTGGGCGGCAACAGCCTTCGGGTCCCCTTGGTTCTTGATAGTCCACATTATCTTCTGGGCCTTTTGGATGACCTTTGCGGCATTTGACCCGTACCCATTCAACCTACTCACCTTAACCGTCTCGCTTGAGTCCATTCTCCTATCGGGATTGTTACTAAACGCCACTAACCGTTCAGGCGAAGAAGACCGTAAGATAATTGAGAAGGACCTAAAGCTGGACCACCACTCGCACAAGCTATTGACAGAGATCTGGGAGAAACTACACCATGGGGATCAAGCTTAACTTTTCAAGCCCTGCCCACGTAGCATTTGGCGGTACGGCCGCCCTGACTACTTGGGCAGCTACTGGCTTTTCTACTCAGCCAACACATCTCGGTGCAGTTGTGGCCGCAGGCCTTGCTGGTGTAGCATCTGAGAGTAAGGATCCGTCTAAGCCTAACGTTCAGGCGGACTCTCACATCATAACGCCGTATGCAAACAACATAGAGGAGTAGAAATGGCAAAGTTCACACGTTCAGAAGAAGTGCTCATTGAGCATTATGTTTACACAACCGCAACAGCTGCAGTTGTTTTGTGGCATGAAGGCCACCACAACATCCACACAGTCCTATGGGCAGCACTACTCGGAGTAATTGCTCCAGTCGTCGCAAAGCTGAACCCACGTGGCTCTGTAGCCAAGCTTGCTAAGGAAGAACACCTCAGTGCCTCAACCACAGCAGCGATTCAGACTGTGGCTGCTTCTGCAGTCGCAGATGCTCAAAAAGTAGTCGCTAAGGCTGCTATCGACGCTGCTGCAGACGTCGCTAAGTAAGTAATTACGCTGGGAGGTCAGGGTCACACCTGGCCTCCTTTCGTTTATACTAGTGACTTAACCAAGGAGTAATAAATGAAATGTGTTAACTGTTCTAATGAGGCGATCTACTCGCTGACTGACCCAGGAGTTAACCCTCTGGACTACTGTGGCCGTTGCCTACCTCCACACCTATCTGTGCGTGCAAATGAGGGCCGTATGCCTCTCCGCAAGATTGCTCAGCCTGCAAAGCCTAAGGCCCCAGAACCTAAGGAAGACTAATGAGAGTCGAGCGGATCAATGCCGTTCAAGCTCACTATGTCCCTAACCGCATTGTCTCTCCAAGAGGTCCGTTTCCTCCAGAGCTATTTGTAGAGCCTGAAATTGTCGACAATTACCTTCCAGCCTTTAATGAGGATGGTCAGGGTTTCGAACCTGGATCTACCGCTCAAAATAACTTTCAACCACCACGATGGCTTCGCTGCGGCGATTGCTATGAGCGAGTCCTAGAGACTGAAACAGAAGAACACATCTGCGAGGAATAATGGCTGACTTTATAAGCAATGATGATGCTCAAGCATTTAGAAACGGTATGCAACCAACCAGTGCGTACGACCCTAACTTTGAGGTAATCAACACTCAGCCTATTGATGAGCAAGCAGACCTGCAAGGCGGACATGAACTACCTCAGGGTATTCACTTCTTCCAGACCTCAACTACAAACCCAGCTCGCCCTCGTACACTTCGTGCTGGTTACGACACTACAGATGAAACTATGTACGTTATCTTTAATGACGGCACATACTGGTACTACTCAGGTGTTGATCCTCAAACCTGGGATGCTTTTAAGCAGGCTGAGTCTAAGGGCCAGTTCTTAAACGAGAACGGCTTCGACGCTGGAGTTTATGACATGGGACCTGTAGACTTGTCCAAGATGTCGATCTCACGCCGTGCAGCACTTACAGCTAACCTAGAACAAGCTCGTATGTTGCAGCAGCGCTATGGCGGCAAGGGAACATATAAGCGCCTTTATGGTAAAGGCCATGACTACCGCCTACGTGGCAGTGGAGGATTTAGAAGGAAGTAACATGGAATCAATCGGACCACTATACGTAGACCTAGTTAAGTACGGGCATCGTCGCTTCTGGCCTTTCATTGAAACTGGCTGGAGCCAAGAGATTGAAGAGCCTTATCGCAAAGGCTCATGTCTAGTATTTCGTGTACCATTTACTCGTCCAGGGTTTGCTATTGGTATCTTTACTGAGGAACTTCCAGAAGAGGAAGCCCTAACCAGAGCCATCAAATCCCACGTTCACGATGTGCCTTTAGAGGACCTTGAAGACTGGGGTAGCCCTAATAGCGGCTATGAGGGAGAATGGGTAATCAATGCTAAACCTTCTATTTAAGTGGCAAGCTAAGCGTGAGGCAAAGAAGCGCTGGGATAAGCCGTTTAGCCCTAAGATCGCTAAGCGCGTTCGCCAGATCCCTACAGCTGCTCTGCCTCAATGGGCTGATCAAGCAATCTATGAGCTTGGTAGAACTATGTCTGCGTATGAAAGATCTAGCGACCCTCATCTCTTAGAAGAAGCTCGTCGTGGAGCTGAAGCAGTCCACGCAGTTATAGAAGCAATTCATCAACGCACTACTATGTAGCCGATTAGCAATTTGTCGACAATTGATGTAAACTAATACCGCCTCGTTTCCTTCTCTCCCAAGTGGCATGAGGGCCTGGGTTTAACCGCCCAGGCTTCTTACTTTACTTTAGACTTTAAGTAACTGACACTGAATCGGACAACATGAGCGAATTTATAGATGAAGAAGAGTTTCTCGAGGACGATGAGATTCCCGTTGAGGAAGAGCTCGAGGAAGAGCTAGACGAACTCTCTAAGGAGTTTGTCAATAAGCTAATTGATCGAGTTATGCAATTCATGGCGGCATTCGTAGGCCATGACCTTCACCCTTACCAAGTCCCTCTGGCTAGACGTATTATTGAGTCAGTTATTATTAACGACGGCGAAGAGATAACAGCCCTAGCGGCCCGTCAGTCTGGTAAGTCAGAGACCATCGCTAATACCGTTGTTACCCTTATGGTTCTTATGCCTCGCCTAGGCAAGATGTATCCAGACCTTCTCGGCAAGTATAAAGATGGTATCTGGATCGGTATGTTTGCCCCCGTTGAGGGTCAGGTTGAAACCCTATTCGGCCGTGCCGTAAACCGCCTAACATCTGAGCATGCTAATGAGATCCTTGCTGACACAGAGATTGACGACAGCATCAGTAAAGTGGCAGGTGTCACACGTCAGATCAAGCTTAAGAACTCTGGCTCTACTCTCACAATGATGACCGCTAACCCACGAGCCAAGATTGAATCTAAGTCGTTCCATCTCATTGTTATTGACGAGTGCCAAGAAGCCGATGATTTCGTGGTATCTAAATCTATCTCTCCTATGTTGGCTTACTACTCAGGAACCATGGTTAAGACTGGTACGCCTACCACGTCTAAGAATAACTTCTACCGTTCTATCCAGCTTAATAAGAGACGCCAGACAGGCTCACGCGCTAGACAGAATCACTTCGAGTGGGACTGGCGAGATGTTGCTAAGTGCAACCCTAACTACGCTAAGTTCATTAAGCGTGAGATGCTTCGTATCGGCGAAGACTCTGACGAGTTCCAGATGTCGTACTGCGGCAAGTGGCTCCTAGAACGAGGCATGTTCGTTACCTCTACAGTTATGGACGAGCTTGGCGACACCTCTCAAGAGGTAGTTAAAGCCTGGCACCGTTCTCCTGTTGTAGTGGGCATTGACCCAGCCCGTAAGATGGACTCCACAGTAGTCACAGTTGTTTGGGTTGACTGGGATCGCCCTGATGAGTTCGGCCTCTACGACCACCGTATTCTTAACTGGCTTGAGATCCAAGGCGATGACTGGGAAGACCAGTACTTCCAGATCGTTAACTTCCTTTCTAACTACGACGTCCTAGCAGTAGGTGTAGATGCGAACGGTGTAGGCGATGCCGTAGCCCAGCGTCTAAAGATCCTACTTCCTAGAGCTGAGGTACATCCAGTAGGCAGCTCCCAGCAGGAGCAATCCAAGCGTTGGAAGCACCTAAAGCAGCTTATAGATAGACGCTTAGTAGGTTGGCCTTCTCACGCAAAGACTCGTCGTCTACGTACCTGGAAGCGCTTTTACCAGCAGATGACAGACCTAGAGGTTAAGTTCAATGGCCCTAACTTCTCTGCCGCTGCCCCAGATGAGGCTCACGCCCATGACGACTTTGCTGACTCTTTGGCTATTGCCTGCTCTCTAACTATGGAATTAGCTATGCCTTCAGTAGAGGTAAGCTCGAATCTATTTTTTAGTAGATAAGCCGTTTAGCCTTACTTACACCTCTTTCTGTAGCACACTTTAACTGAGGTCCTCAAACCCATATTTCAAGGAGTCATATATGACAATCGCACCAGATCCAAAGTTCCCAGAGAACTCTCCAATCGTTTACGATCGTAAAGTTTCTCCAGCTCTTCCAGGTCAACGCGGCCCACTTCGCTTCGAAGAAGGCCTAGCTACAGACACCGATATCCCTAACGAATTCTCAAAGGGTGCTGCCCAGGGTTACACAGCTGCTCCAGGTCGCCCAAACCGCAACGTCAACGTATTTGAGAAGTTCCCAGAAGAGACAATGCGTGAGCGTGCTCACGTTGGCTCAGCTGCATGGGTTGAAGCTCCTAACACACTTCAGGAGTTCTCAAACGGTGCTTTCGCTGATCATGGCGATAACCGCATCGAAGAGGTTATGCGTAACGGTTCACATCAGCAACGCCTTAACCCTGCTGTAGTTAACGACTAATCAAATAAGTTTCTTGCCCTCCGTATTCAGGTGACATGGCTGGCGGGGGCAAGAACCTATTAAAGGACAAACATGGCTCTGATTCAAGGACAAGAAGCTAAGGAAGCACCTAAGCAATACCCTGCTAATCCTAAGCTCTGGAACATGCTTACAACTCAAGCACGCTCCAAGTTCCGCGCCTACCCATCTCCAGCTGCAGCGCACTGGGTTCACAGTCGTTATCAGCAACTTGGCGGCAAGTTCGTCGATTCCAAGAAGCAGGTCGATCCAAAGATGCGCGACTACGCTCAAGAGCGTAAAGATAAGATCGAAGAGAAGCAAAAGAAGAAAGTAACTAAGCCTGTGGGTAAGAACCTTATCTATGGCGAGCGATATAGATAATAACTAGCTTAGTGTGTTACCATATGTCGACAAATAGATTTATTGAGAGGAAGTGTAAGTGCCAGCACTAAGTAGCAAGCGCACAGCTCCTCTCCTAGTGGACGCTGGCCTTGTGTTTGGCCGACTCACAGCCACCGCAGCTCTTTACCCATTTACTGAAGACATGAAAAGCATGGTTGCTACCGCCGTACGAGCACCACGTACAGCCCAGGCTCTGCCTGTTACGGACGGAAAGGAGGTGAGCGCATAATGTCAATTGATTTTTCACCACCATCCTACCGCGCAGCATCGTCGGATTTAACAATATCAATCAGCCCCCTAGGCCTAGTAGAACTCGCAGACGAAGAGTTCGAGGTGCACGGGCCACGCTTGAATAGATACTCGTTAAATTGGGCGATGTATTAGTTACCTAGGTCATCACTGGTCGTACCGCCGTCAAACAGGCGAAGCCCAAATGGCACTCAACTATTTTCGTGCCTTCTCAGATTTCATCATTAACTTCACCTTTGGCAAGGGCGTTAACTTCCGCTCACCTAAGGAAACAGAAGCTATTGTCCCAGACCTTCTAGAGCGTGTATGGGAAGTAGATAACAACAAAGCTACAGTTCTTTGGGAAATCGGCCAACAAGGCGGAGTATCTGGAGACTGCTTTATCAAGGTAGCTTACGAAGAAGCATTCGTGGATACCGCAGGCCGCGCTCACCCAGGCCGTGTACGTATCCTGCCACTTAACGCATCATTCTCTTTCCCAGAGTTCCACCCACATGATCGCGAGCGCCTCATCCGTTTCAAGTTGAAGTACCGCTTCTGGGGCACATCACTTGAAGGCACACGTCAAGTATTCACTTACACTGAAATCTTGACAGACGACACGATTGAGGAATACATCAATGACGAGCTCATTGACTCGCGCCCAAACCCACTGGGCACTATACCCGTTATACATATTCCTAACATTCGTATTTCTGGTTCTCCTTGGGGTCTCTCAGACTGTGATCAGATTATCAGCATTAACCGTACGTATAACGAAACGGCGACAGACATTGCGGACATCGTTAACTACCACGCAGCGCCAGTTACAGTTATTATCGGCGCTAAGGCGGCGCAGCTAGAAAAAGGCGCCAACAAGGTATGGGGTGGCTTGCCTAAGGATGCTCGTGTAGAAAACCTTGAAGGCGGCGGCTCTGGCCTAAAGCTTGGTCTTGAGTTCCTTGAGCTAATGAAGAAGGCCATGCACGAAATGGTCGGCGTACCTGAGACTGCTCTTGGTCAGGCTATGCCAGTATCTAACACATCAGGTGTTGCTCTTAGCATTATGTTCCAGCCTCTTATGGCTCGTTACCACCAAAAGATTATTCAATACGCTCACGGCCTAGAGCGCGTCAATGAGCTTATCCTTCTTAACCTTGCTGTTAAGGAGCCTGAGGTATTTACCTGGGATCCTAACTCAAGCACAACGCCTCTAAAGCCTGGTCAGCTTTCACAGCTAGATCCTAATGACCCTATTACTTTCCGCTCTTATGTTCACTTCCCACCTCCGCTACCACTAGACAAGCTCATCGTTCTGAACGAGATTCAGACCAAGATGTCCCTTGGCTTGGAGTCAAAGGAAGGCGCTTTGCGCCTATTGGGCGAAGAGTTCCCTGCTGAGAAGCTCACCGAGATCCGTCAAGAACTCATGGATGACGCTAAGGCTGATGGTGCTCTTAAGCTCCTACAGACCGAAATCAACAATGAAATTGCTTCCCTTACAGGAATGCTCCCTGCAGAAGGTGGTATGGCTGAGCCTCTACCTACTGGTCCAGAAGGAGAACCTGCAGTCCCTCAAGGCGGACCAACTCCGATCCTTGATGAGGCAACCATGCTGAACACAGCAGGTGAGGCGGCTCTACGTAACCGCCTAGTTACAGAAGCTTACGGCACCCAGATCCCACAGAGAAGGACGCCGCAAGACTACGAGAAGTAATGCAGTTTAGCCTGTATTTCTTTCTATGTAGGGCAAAATTAAATATACAACTAACGGTAGGTCATACGTGATACGGGCTTCGGCTCATTTGGAAAACGACCCAGAGGATAAGGACATATTATGTCAGAAACAGCAGAAGTTATGGCGGATGCCTTCGCGGCTGAAGCTAACACAGTTCCAGTAGTAAATGTGTCTGGCGTTGATGCGCAGACTGCTACGGAATCTCCTGAAGCACGTCCTGGTAAGACTCAGAAGTTTTATACTGAAGATGATCTAGCCAAGGTTCGAGCCCAGGAAAAGAACAAGCTCTATCCTGAACTTGAGAGCCTACGAGGAGAAGTCCTTGAGCTCAAAAAAGAGAAGGAAGCTAAGGATGCTGCTAAAGCTCAGCAACGCGCTGAAGAGGAAGCAGCTCTACGAGCTAAGCAAGAAGACGAGCTATCAGCTAAAGATCTTCTTAAGCTTAAAGAGCAAGAATGGAAAGAGCAGCTTGAGCATGAGCGTCAAGAACGCGAACGCGCTATCGCTCTTCTGGAACAAGAAAAGGCTTTTGCCGATCTACAGCAATACCGCCAACAGCGTTTAGAGCAAGAACGAGACAACATCGTCCCTGAACTGCTCGACCTGGTACACGGCAACTCTCGTGAAGAGTTGGATGCAAGTCTTAATGATTTGCAACAACGCTCTGCGAAGATCCTAGAGTCTGCTCAGCAGGCACTAGTTAACGCTCGTAAAGAAATGCCAGGAACAAGGGCAACCTTGCCTCCTGCTGGACCACTGGAAACTAATTCGGAACAACGTCAGTTTACGGCAGATGAGATCGCTTCTATGCCAATGAACGAATACGCTAAATACAGAAGTCGCCTATTGAGTGATAGAGCTCAGGGTAAGACATCGGGAATGTTCGGCTCAAAGTAACCCTAACCTCAACTCTATAGAAAAGGAACCATCTAAATGGCTTCAGGTATCACAGGTACCGGCAATCTAGCCGCGTCACCAACAGCCTACTCAGGCACAAACACCCAGCTCACACAGGCAATCCAACAGATCTGGTCTAAGGAAATCCTATTCCAGGCTATGCCAATCCTTCGTTTTGAACAATTCGCTGTTAAGAAGACTGAACTAGGTGTTGCACCTGGTCTCCAGATCAACTTCATGCGTTACAACAACCTCGGCTTTGCTTCACCATTGGTCGAAGGTGTACGTATGCAGACAAACGCTCTTACAGCTCAACAGTTCTCAATCACAGTAACAGAGCATGGTTATGCTCTTGCTGTTTCAGAACTTCTTCTTAACGCTTCATTCGATGACGTAATGGCTTCTGCTTCACGTCTTCTCGGTCGCAACATGGCTCTCTACCTTGATGGCCTTTCACGCGATACTCTCTATGCAGCTTCTTCAACACTTTACGGTGAAGATCGCTCATCAGTCTCATCTGCTGTCAACAACTGGTACGGATACGGCACATTCGCTACATCTCGTGCTTCAATGACAGGTTCTTCATACTTGACACCACACGTTGTCAAGGACACAGTAGAGACCTTGGCTACAAAGAACATCCCTCGTTTGGGCGAGACCTACGTCTGCTTCGTTCACCCTCACCAATCACGTACACTTCGCGACAACCCAGAGTTCATCGAAGTAACAAAGTACGCTGCTCCAGGCAACTTCATGCTCGGTGAAATCGGACGTTTGTACGATGTAGTCTTCATCGAAACAACACAGGTTCTCCACGTTCCTGGTGGTGCTGGTGCTAACTACACAGCTGACTCAACAGTCGCTAACCCAGTAGTTGTACCTGGCGGAGGATACACAACTCCTAACACCCTCACAGGTAACGGTTCATCTGACCGCTACAGCGCTATCTTCATCGGAGACAACGCTTTCGGTCACGCTATCTCTCTTCCAGTCGAGCTCCGCGATGGCGGTATCTTGGACTTTGGTCGTGAGCATGCGCTTGCTTGGTACTCAATCTTCGGACTTGGCCTAATCACAGACCAAAGCGTAGTAATTGCGGAGACCAATTAGCCTAAACAGTGATAAGATTCTCCTAGTAGGCAACTAGCCTGCTAGGAGGTCTTTTACACATGGCAGTAAAAGAAGGATGTCCGCAAGGACATAAATATACAGAAGAAAACTCTTACATAGATAAGAACGGTTATACCCACTGCAGAACTTGTCGCTTAGAGCGAATGAGAGAGCGCAGAAAGGATAACTTAAGGGTTGGACGTGGCGTTAATAACGCCTCTAAGACTGAGTGCCCTAAAGGTCACCCCTATGATGAAGAGAACACAATTACATATGTAAAGCCTAACGGTAGAACTAGAAGATGTTGCCGTGAGTGTGCCAGAGTAAACATGATTACCCAGAACGTTAAACGTTATGGAATAACCAAACCAGACTTCGAAGCACTAGTAGCATCACAAGATTCTAGATGTGCCATATGCAAAGGAAAGTTCTGGGATGAGGTCTCCTCTCCCCATATAGACCACGACCACACCTGCTGTAATGAGCAAATGAGGTCATGTGGCAAATGTATAAGAGGACTCCTATGCAGAGGCTGTAACCAAGTTCTTGGCTGTGCCAAGGACGACATCGAGACCTTAAAGGCCGCGATAAAGTACTTACGGTCAGGAACTCTGACTTTTTAACCGAGACAATACATTGGAGAATTATCATGGCAACACAGAAAGCAAAACCAACCGACGTTACTGGTCGTGCGCGAGAAGCTCTCGCTGAACAGTTCGCCGAAGACCAAGCGCAACGCGCTGGTGAGATGTCCCTAGCTACAGCTAAGGCAAGTGCACAGCTTGATGAAGTAATTGATGCAACAACCCCTAACCGTCAGACAGTCATTGTTGATGCTGTAACCACAGTAGGAAACGATGAAGGCGACATGGTTGAGATCCGCACAACTGACAACATTGAGAATATGACCCTTGGTAAGGGCAACACCTATAACTTCAAGGCAGGACAGAAGTACAAGGTTACTCGTCACGTTGCTACTCACCTTAAGGAAAAAGGCTACCTGGCTGGCGTCATCTAAGGCGTAACTTTACGACTGAGCGGACTCTCGTCGGGTCCGCTTTTTCGTTTGTGCAGATTTTTAGGCTAATACACGCCATCATAGTACAGGCGTCTTTATGTAGGGAGTTTATGTGGCTACGATCTCTGATCTACTCTCTCGAGTCCGTCTAGAGCTTGGCGATCAGCAAAAGGCGTTTACCTTTAACGCAACAGGCGACGGCTCCACTAAAGTCTTTGCAACTGGCATTAAGCCAATGGAAGTTGAAAACTTATCGGTCAAGGTAGCTGGAAGCAGCATTGCGTACCCTACTGGCTACACTGTTGAGCAGAGCACAGGTATTGTCACCTTTGCTACAGCTCCAGCTAATAACGCGGCTATTGTCATTCAAGGCAATGTAGATCGCTACTTCCTAGATTCAGAGCTCACGGAGTTCATCAACGATGCTGTGAACCAGCACACATATAACCGCGTAGATTCCTACGGCAGCCAAGTTACTCTTGCTACTATCTCTGCAGTTGAGGAATACCCAGTAGCTATCCTCGCCTCTATCGAAGGGCTATGGGCTCTCGCTACAGACGCAGCTTTTGATATCAACATCACGGCCCCAGACGGCGTAATGATTCCACGTTCTGAGCGTTACCGTCAGCTTACAGAGATTATCTCTGAGCGTTGGAACCAGTACCGACTCCTCTGCTCACAGCTCAACATTGGTCTCTGGAAGATCGAGATGGGTACCCTCATCCGTACTTCCCGCACTACCAACAAATATGTTCCTATCTATGTTGGTCAAGAGATCGACGACTCTCGTATGCCAGAGCGCGTCTGGATCCAGAACAACCTTACTGGCCGCAACCCATTCCCTTCATATGCTCAGACTTACGATATTGTCCTTTACCAAGGAAACAGCTACCAATCTACATTTGATTTTCCATTTGATATTACGGGCATGGACTTTGAGGCGCAGATTCGCACCTACCCAAACTCTCCATCACTCTATGCAACGTTTGAAGTTACAGTCGTATCAACCTCTACAAGCTTAAGCACACTACAGCTTAACCTTGAGGTTAGCGATACTGAGTACCTTCCTCCACGTGCTTTTTGGGATCTAAGAGCTACCTCATCATCAGACTCTAACTGGGCTCAGACTTACATTAAGGGGCAGGTGTTTACCACTGAGGCGGTAACCCTTGACTACTAGTTGTAATAGATGTGGTAGTTGGCCGTGTAACTGTGGAGCCATTACTGTAACCCCTTCTGCGCCTATCGTTATCCAGGTCTCAACACCTACCCAGTACACCCAGTCTCAAACCACCCTTCAGGTCCTGCCTGGGCAAGGTGGGGCTAGAGGTATACAAGGTACGCAGGGCCTTCAGGGCTCTTATGGTGTACAGGGAGCTACTGGAACCAGTCTTCATAACATCTCTTATACCTATACCCAGGCTACCCCTTCGGCTACTTGGACTATTAATCATAATTTGGGCTATAACCCTAACCTTACAGTTCAAGATTCCGCTGGTACCATTGTTGAAGGCGAAATATCGTACACCAATTCGAACTCACTTACGGTCACATTCTCAGCAGCTTTTAGCGGATACGCGTACCTATCTTAAGGAGATAGTTCCATGGCACGTAAGTTTTTAACACCTATCAACCTCTCTCAACTAGAGCTGCAGAATGCCGCTATTCAAAACCTGGCAACTGCTCCATCAAGCCCAGTAACAGGTCAAATCTATTTTGATACAACACTTGGTTACCTCAGAACATGGAATGGCACAGCATGGCTTAACGCCAGCATTGGTGCTAACGGTGCTCAAGGAACACAGGGCATCCAAGGTGTGCAGGGCACACAAGGTATTCAGGGTACGCAAGGTATCCAAGGAGTTCAAGGTACCCAAGGCACTCAGGGAACACAAGGTACCCAAGGCACGCAAGGCATCCAAGGCCTAACTGGTTCTCAAGGTACACAAGGTACCCAGGGCATCCAAGGAATCACAGGTTCACAAGGAACTCAAGGCATCCAGGGAATTACTGGAGCGCAAGGTACTCAAGGTATTCAAGGCGTACAAGGAACCCAGGGTACTCAAGGTACACAGGGTGTTCAAGGCCTACAAGGTATCCAGGGAACTAACGCTGGAATCCTTTCAACTGATAGCAGCCTTAATATTAACGGCTCTGGTGTTCTTTCTGTCAACACCTCCGTTATAGCTACTAAGGCGTATGTTGATGCAACAGCAGAGGGACTTTCAGTACTTGAGTCTGTTCGCACAGATACCAACACTAACCTTAACTTAGCCTCTACTCTTACAACTCTTAACGGCGTAACCCTTGCTAACAACGACCGCGTGTTGGTTAAGAACCAGACTACCGCTACTCAAAACGGTATCTATATCTATAACTCTACATCTAGCTTACTTGTTGCGTCTACTAACGCAGAAGACACGAACCTTAAAGAAGGCTCGTTCGTATTCGTAGAAGAAGGTACCAACGCCGCACAAGGTTGGGTTATCACCGCTTACTCAGGTGGAGCTTCTACCTGGACACAGTTCTCTGCTGCTGGAGAGTACACAGCTGGTAACGGAATCACCATCTCTGGTGGCGCAATCTCAGCTAACTACGGTTCTGGCCTTACAGTTTCTGGCTCACAACTTGTAGTAGACACCAGCAAGGTTGTTGAAAAATACACAACTCTTATCGGTGATGGTTCAAGCACTAGCTACACAGTTACCCACAACCTAGGCACACAGAGCGCGATTGCAATCGTTTACGACGCATCAACAAATGCCGAAGTTGTTACTGATGTGGCTTACTCAACATCTAACACCGTAACAATTGGGTTTGCTGTTGCACCATCTTCAAACGCTTATCGCGTAGTAGTACACGCTTAATCTAGGAGCGCTTAATGTCCCGTAAGTTTGTTGTACCTATAGGGTTGCTAGCGTTAGCTAGTGACCCTGTTGGTCATGAAGCTGGGGACGCTTACTACAGCACGACATTAAATGCTATTAAGACATTTGATGGAACTAACTGGACTGCACAATCAAGCACTACTTTGGCTGATCTTGATGGGGGAAGTGCTACTTCTAACTACGGCGGCATTACTTCCATTAATGCTGGCACAGCGACAGGATGAGGATAAAATAACCTAATGGCTATTCAAATTCAACTTCGCCGCGACACAGCTGCCAACTGGACGTCTGCAAACCCAACTCTAGCTAGCGGTGAACTTGGCTTAGAGACAGACACAGGCAAGTTTAAAGTCGGTAACGGCTCTACTTCTTGGACATCTCTTTCTTACTCTTCAGGTATTCAAGGCGTTCAAGGCGTTCAAGGAACCATGGGTTACACAGGTTCTCAAGGCGATATTGGTCCAGAAGGTGCTCAAGGCACACAGGGCGTGCAAGGCACTCAGGGTATTCAAGGAAACCAGGGAACTACTGGTATTCAGGGTGCTCAGGGAACACAAGGCGTTCAAGGTACTCAAGGCTTGCAGGGACTTCAAGGGGTCCAAGGTACTCAGGGCATCCAAGGAATTTCGGTTCAAGGTACTGCAGGTACCTCTGTAACAATTCTTGGTTCATATAATACTTACGCAGCTTTAGTAGCCGCACATCCAACAGGTAATAACGGAGACGGCTATATCATTGACCCTAACCTTTGGGTATGGGAAGGTACACAGTGGGTTAACGTTGGAATTATCCAAGGACCACAAGGAACAAATGGTACGCAAGGAACTCAAGGAGTTCAAGGTGTTCAAGGACCTCAGGGTCTACAAGGCACCCAAGGCATTCAAGGAACCCAGGGTGTTCAGGGAGTTCAAGGTCTTTTAGGTATTCAAGGATTTGTTGGCCTTCAAGGATTAACTGGTGCCCAAGGAACCCAGGGTGTTCTAGGTACACAAGGGGCGCAAGGTACACAAGGAGTTCAGGGAACCCAAGGTGTGCAGGGTACCCAGGGTACTCAAGGCATCACTGGAGCTCAAGGAGCAACTGGTACACAAGGTGCAACAGGACAAACTGGAACCCAAGGAACTCAAGGAGTTCAGGGGGCCCAGGGTACTCAAGGCATCCAGGGTATCCAAGGAGTAACAGGTGCTCAAGGCACTACAGGAGATCAAGGCACCCAAGGCACCCAAGGCACCCAAGGCACCCAAGGCACTCAGGGTATTCAAGGACTCCAGGGAGTTCAGGGGCCTCAAGGTACTCAAGGTACTCAAGGTACTCAAGGTACTCAAGGTATCCAAGGAAACCAAGGTCTACAAGGAATTCAAGGCATCACAGGTTCGCAGGGAACTACTGGTCAAACAGGAGCTCAGGGAACCCAGGGAATTCAAGGTGTTCAAGGTCTTCTAGGTATTCAAGGCTTACAGGGAAACCAAGGAACCGTTGGTATTCAAGGAGCAACTGGTACTCAAGGAACGCAAGGTATTCAAGGTGTTCAGGGCACTCAAGGTGTTCAAGGAACCCAGGGAATTCAGGGCACTCAAGGAACACAGGGCACACAGGGAATTACAGGTTCTCAAGGAACTACTGGCACAACAGGCGCACAGGGAATTACAGGTACTACTGGTATCCAAGGTGTACAGGGTACACAAGGCCTACAAGGACTGCAAGGTGTTCAGGGCACTCAAGGTATTCAAGGCCTTATGGGTGCTACAAGTACCGCTAACGCTCACCAATCTGTAAACCTAGCAACTGCCTCCGCAGTGCTTCCTAACTCTCCAACGTATACAAACGGAACTTCCGACCTTAACGGCGGAACAGGTATTGGTGCTAACCTTACTGCCACTACATTTGGCGCTTTAGTAGTTGACAGCGTAACTGTTACCTCAGGACAAAGAATCCTCGTTAAGGATCAAGCAAACGCAATTCAAAATGGTATCTACACAGTTACCACTGTTGGATCTGGTTCTGCGTACTGGGTTCTTACCCGTTCATCAGATTACAGCAACTCAGTGTCAGCAGAAGATGTTGAGCCTGGTGACTACGTTACCGTTCTTGCTGGAACCGTAAACGCGATTACTACGTGGATTCAGTACGACGTGGGTTCAAATTCTGATGAATCTATTAAACTTGGCACAGACGCAATCAACTGGACTAAGACCTCTGGTGTAGGTTTACAAGGCCCTACAGGCCCTACTGGCGCTGGTGGAACAATTGCTTACTATGGTTCATTCTTTGACACCACAACTCAGTCTAATGCAGGCTACCCTTCAGCGGCTAACGTTGTTGCTATCAACAGCACTGGCGTAAGCAATGGCGTATCTGTTGTGTCTGGCAATCAACTTACCTTTACTTACGCTGGCACTTACCTTATTAACTTTATTGGCCAGTTCATTACTAGCGGCGGTGGAAGCAATTACCAAGTAACAGTTTGGTACACCAAGAATGGCTCACCAGTAACAGGTGCTGCATACACATTCACCACTGCTGGAGTCAACGAGCAAGTATCTGCAAACGTAGAAAACACTTTGACTTTGGCTGCTGGAGATTACATCCAGTTCTACTGGTACTCAAACAATCAGTACATGCAGTTGGTACCGACTTCGGCTGGAACATCACCAACCCGACCATCTGCACCTAGCCTTGTAGTCAATGCGATGCAGGTTACATATACACAGGCTGGACCGACAGGAGCCACTGGTGCTCAAGGCATTACTGGTACACAAGGCATCACGGGTTCTCAGGGAGCAGTTGGTTCTCAAGGAACAACGGGAACACAGGGCACCACTGGGGTCACAGGTGCACAAGGTACTCAAGGAATCCAAGGAATCCAAGGAAACCAAGGCACACAAGGTATCCAAGGAATAACTGGTTCTCAGGGACTTACTGGGGCTCAGGGAATCACTGGTTCTCAAGGCGCTACTGGGGCTCAAGGAACGCAAGGCGTTCAAGGAAACCAGGGAGCTACTGGTATTCAAGGAAACCAAGGAACTCAAGGAGTTCAGGGTGTCCAAGGAACCCAAGGTATCCAGGGCAACCAAGGTACTAATGGCATCCAAGGAACTACTGGAGCTCAAGGACTTACAGGATCTCAAGGAACTATTGGAACCCAGGGTGCAACAGGTTTTCAGGGAACTCAAGGAGTTCAAGGAACAATTGGTGTCCAAGGCTTCACAGGTATTCAAGGCTTAACTGGTCTACAAGGACTTATCGGTTCACAGGGAACTACTGGTTCTCAGGGAACTGCTGGATTTGTTGGCTCAAATGGTTCTCAAGGTACAACTGGTGCTCAGGGAACCGTGGGTGCTCAAGGTGCCACAGGAACTCAAGGCCTAACAGGTTCACAAGGAGCAACAGGTACCCAGGGTCTACAAGGTACTCAGGGCGGTTCAGGAATTGTTACTGTTGGCAATGGCCTTCAGTACACCTCTGGAACTTTATCGCTACAGGCTGTTACAGGTACTGGATATACAACTGTACTATCTACAAGTCCAACTCTTACTACTCCAGTTATTGGTGCTGCAACAGGTACATCCCTAGCGCTTCAGTACACAGCTAATACAACTACTAACGCAGGAGCTCTTGCTGTTGGTGGCAATACAACGACGTCTACTGGACAGCTAGCTACCTTCGTAGGCGCTGATACCCAGTACGCAAACGTAATTCTTCAGAACTCAAACAGTGCCAATACTGCATATGCAGCGTTTGTTACAGCTAACGATCAATATGCTTCTAGCGGCTCTTATATGGAGATGGGTACTAACAGCAGTACCTACGCATCCTCTAACGGTCTTGGATATCCAGCTAACTCGTTTACCTTACAGGGGGTTAACTTCCTTGAGGCTAACAACGGTGATTTCACCATTGGTACCTGGACAAACAACGCTATACACTTCGTTGTAAACGGCCAGACCAACACAGCTGATGCGCTTACGATTGCAACCTCTGGAGCTATCACAGCATCCAGCACCATCACCTCTACAGCATTTAAGACATCTGGTGGAACAGCTAATCAGATTGTTAAGGGTGACGGTTCGCTATCTCAGGACTTTACAGCTCTAACCCTGTGCTTTGGTGGGCTCTAACGTAGCCAAATCATTCCGACATCAGCTGTCGGTCTTAGATTAGCTTCTTTCCAGCCGCCTGAGGTCCAGGCTTCTTCATGCTTGGATACCCACTCTACTAGGGCAAACGTGTTGTCTTCTTGTAGTGGGAACCACTCTTCAGGTTGATCTAAATGGTTAACAATGAATTGAGGTGCGTACTCTCGGTATCCAAGGTTGTAAAGGTAGTCCAGTTGTAGCTCATGCTCTGTAAGGGTAGCGTCAGTCCACTCAAAGGTAAGCATCCCATACTTCTGAGCCATGCCCTTAAAAACCAGCCACTCAGCACCTTCTACGTCAACCTTAATGAGCTCAGGTGTACCGTAAGCTCTTACTAAAGAATCTATGGTAGTGGTATTAACAACTACCTCTCTATAAGGCTTACCTGCATACGGCATAGTCTCATCAGTAAGCCAGTCCTTATTAAGTGTAGACAGGCCATCCTCATCAGCTTCATAGAAGGTAACAGTCTCGTTATCCACATTAGAAACTGCATATTTAAGAGGCACAACATTAGAGTTGTAGATAAAGTTACTGACCAACTGCTTATAAACGCGAGGGGCGGCTTCTACAGCTATAACTCTAGCTCCCATACTTAGGGCCACTAGGGTGGCATCTCCGCGGTTAGCTCCAATATCAAAGACCAGCATTAGGATCTATCCTTTTCAAATTGTCGACAATTGCTGAACGGTAGTTATCTTTAATGTTCATAAGTAGCATGGTGTGAAAGAGGTCTTTAGCCTCTTCTACGCGACCTACCCACCAACCACATACAGCACGCTCAAACATTAGTGAGTAATCGCCCTCATAGTCTAAAAAAGGATTTGAGTAGCTTCTGTCTTCCATACCGTCAACAAGGTCAAGCCCGATACCAGACCAAGTATACGCCTCTTGCCATTCGCCGTTGCGCTCATGGAACCTAGACATCAAGAAATAACCCTCTACCTCATTTGGGCAAAGCTCAACTGCCTGCAAGATACAGTTACTAACTGTATATTTACGATCGTTTTGGTTTTCAAAGCAAATAGATGTACGCAATAAAGATTGGTACGCCAGCTTACGGTGCGTCTCATATCCATACTCTGCCGTGCGAAGATAGAAAGAAACAGCCGAGGCGGTCTGCCCTAGGCGGTCGTACTCTTGTGCGCAGGCAAAGTTAAGCTCAGGATTAAACGGATCCTTAGAAAGTTCAACTACTAGTTCTTCAATTTGCATAGTTAAGAGCCTCCATGATCAAGTCTTCCACCACAAGCTTTGGGGTACGAAGTACGAATGCTGCGTTATCTTGGAATCCAAACGAGATAAGCAGATCTTCTCCCTGGATGGCGGCGCCTACAGCAAACTCAATTCGAGCATCTAGGAACGAGAAGGTGTTGGAGTAACCGATTAGATTAAGCTCGTTATCCCAAAGGACTAGGCGGTGGCGATAGATACCGTCCTTCTGGTTAAGGTAATTCTTGAAAAGGTTGACCTCATGGGTAATCGCAATGTACATGTTGCCCCACTTGACTACCTGTGAACCACCCCGTTGGTCGGATGGTGGAGTAGGGGCTTGCTTTACAAATACCTGTTCGACCTTAGGCTCATTAGGATCAGCCAAAACTAGCTCAGTAGGAGATGTCCACTTAATGAAGTGGAACGGTGCGTCTAAGATGCCATACCAGTTCTTCTCACAGTATGAGTTGTCCTCACCAGGAGCTGGTATGCGTGTGCGCTGAACTTCCTTAACTGTCCAGTTAGCTTTATCAATCTCAATCTTGCTGTATTCCATGCGGCCTTCGCCATGGGCGGTAGTGTCGCGGCGAACGCCTACTAAGTAGTACTCGCCCTCCCACTGATACATGCGAGCGTCCTCTAAGCCTACAAACTCCCAGATTGGAGTATGCAGTTCAAGCATTTCTACCTTGGCGTAGTCAGTCATCTCTAAGTTTGGGTTGAGACGGCATACGTAGTTTTCGGTGCGCAGGTGCTGATCCTTTTCAGGATGAAGGTAGGAGAGCGGGCCCCAGCGGCTAGGGAAGAGCTGCTCGTTCTCAGAGTGGTAGAGCGTGTAGTTGACGTGGCGCAGATTGACCAGAATATCCCCGTCGTCGTCTATAAAGACCGAGGGGTTCATTAGTCCAGTACCTGCTTTCAGGCCCTTTTCTATTAAGAGAGGAGCTAGTTTTCCACCTTGAGCCACGGCCCGTTGCACCAAATTCATATGCACAGTGTATCAGGTTCAAATGCCGTACCCTATAAGGATGCGTGGAATCCAGCCTGGCGGTCGTTTTGACATCGCCTACGAGACTAGTTCACTGCTTGATGGCATCGACTCCGAGGTTACCAAGACGGTAGGAACTGTTGTTCAGTGGTGGGTTTATAACGCGGCAGGTACTACTGTAGATCCAATCTACGATGTAGGCTCCATCGGCGGCGGTCGTCTATGGCACGGCCCATTTGACCTACCTGTTATCAAGGCAATTGTTAAGCAGGGTGTTGTGCAGGAAGACGTTCGAGGCTTCTACAACACTGAATCTATCCACCTGCTTATTGACGCCAATGACGCTGAGGCCATCTACCCTAACGTCTTTATGAACCCAGAGCTGCAGGACCGCAGCCGTATTGTCTGGAACGGTAGCGTTTACCGCCCTAATAATGTCCAGCCTCGTGCCATTATTGCCAACCAATATACCCTTCTATTTGTCGAATGCCTTCAGGTCATGCCTGAAGAAATGGTTAATGACACCCAGTTTGTCCAGTATGCCAGCCCTGTCCCAGATACATTTGAGGAGCTTAGCTGATGCCATTTAAGTCAAAAGCTCAAGAGGCTTACATGTTTATCCATCACCCTCAGATGGCCAAGCAGTGGGCCAAGATCACTCCTAACCCTCAGTCTCTACCAGAGAAGGTAAGTAAGAATGCCAACAAGTAAAAGCCCTAAGAAAATAGTCGCTAAGAAGACTGTCAAGGTAGCTGGCCAAAAGCACGTTGTCGAGAAGAAGGCTAACGGCGAGATTGATGTTGCACATCCAAATGGCGGAAAGACCTACAACCTTTCTAAGCTGGCTGGAGCCAAGACCATCAAACAAGGAACCGCTTCAGTCAAGAAGTGGCACAGTACCCACCCTAAGAAAGGCGGCAAATAATGGCGCTAACACACTCAGTTGTAACCCTTAACGCTTCAACAGCTGTATCCCTTAATACGGATCCTGCAGTAACTACCTCTATTGAGGCTCGTAACAAGTGGCAGTACGGCACAATCTCTATCCAAAATACTGACGCAACAATTACAGTCTACCTAGGCGGGTCTACCGTCAGCTCTTCTTCTTATGGCGTTCAGCTTATTGCTGGAGCTTCAGTAACCCTAGACAGCCTTGGACCTGAAGACGTCATCTACGCAATTGCAGCCTCAGGAACTCCTAAAGTTGCGACCTTGATGGTCACCACTGCATGAGCATCCGCATAACTAAAAAGGGCGAGAGAATCAGCGTAGCTACCGCATCTCAGTCCAAGAACACCATTAAGATCAAGAAACCCTAAGGAGTAGGACATGGATAAGAAGAAAAAGAAGCCACTAGGCGAGGGCTCTCGCTTTGAAGATATTGAAAAGAAGGCAGCTAAGTCTGGCGCCAAGAACCCAGCGGCTGTTGCTGCTGCAGCAGGCGACAAGAAGTACGGAATTGCTAAGATGGAGAAGCTTGCTCAAAAGGGCAAGAAAGACGCTAAGAAAGGTAAGAAATAATGTGCATGTCATGTGGATGCGGTAAGAAGAAAGGCGAAGCTGGATACGGCAAGGGCAAGATGGCTGCTAAGAAGGCCGCTGCTAAGCCAATGGCTTCTATGAAGAAGATGGGCAAGAAGAAGTAAGTGGCCCACAAAGATTCAAAATGGGAGAAGGGGATGACCCCGGCCCAGAAGGAAAAGTTTGAAAAGAAGGACGCTAAGAACGACAAGGCGCTAGCCGAGGAGATCAAGAAGTCCGTCAAGCCAAAGAAGGCCACGAAGACCAAGAAGTCTAAGTAATGCTTAGCCCCCGAAAGGGGGCTTTGTCATTTATCCTTAAATAGTAGTCCTGTGCGGGACTGCGGCTATACCTTGCGAACACCCTGCTTCCATTAGGAGTTACGATGGCTAATATCATCTTTGGCGATAAAGATGGCTTCGAAGAGTCAATCTTTCAAAACCTGCCAGGCGCAAGAGATAACCGTAACAATCTACTAATGGTCACAGCGGCGTTGTTGCTGGGTAAGAAGATTAAGTGAACCTCCAGGACGATCCCGAGGTAACCCGAAAGATAAACAGCCTGTTAACAGGCGCCTTTCGCACGCACGCAGTAAAGACTGGGTGGACAAAAGACCTAGCAGATGCGGTAACCGTACGCTTTGACGGCGATAACTTTGAGTATGTGATCAACCCTGCCTATAAGGAGAAGGTTGATAATGCTGAGTATGGCGACGGATCAAGCGGCCCTAAGCGAGCCATGTTTACCTTTACCCATGAAGCCAGCGAGATCATTGCTGATGTAGCTGACGAAGCAATTATGGATTACATCTTTGGTGAGCAGCAGGGGGAGATCGCCTAATGTTTATCCTACGAGAAGACTTAGCCCTAAAGAACTGGCTATCAGGTATCAAAGTATCTGACGGCGTTAGCTCTATGCGCCCTGTTCAGGTTTGGTTTACCCTGCCTGAAGTTGAAGTTCGTTCTCAATCCTACCCTTACATCACCATAGACCTTATTGATATTCGTCAGTCAAATGAGCGCCAAGCGTCTGGCACAATCTATGACGCAGACTTTGGCGGAACAGTAGCCCCAGAAGATGGAGTGGTCTACTCATACGAGTACCCAGTTACATATGACCTTTACTACCAGATCACCACATACTCTCGTAACCCACGTCATGATCGAGCCCTGCTTAATGTTTTTATGAAGTACGCAACCCCAGGCAAGTATGGTCATCTTCCACTTCCAAATGACTATGGAACTGACGATACCAACACTACCTATGAGTGGCGCCACATGTTTGTGGAAGGCTTTGTAAAACGCGACGTTATCGAAGATAACCGTCGCCTATTTAGAAACACAATAACTGTTCGCGTGCTTACTGAGCTAACTCAGGAAGCCGCAAGCAACGCTCTCTACGAAGTAGAGAACGTAGACATCACGACGAATATATCGAGCATACCAACTGGATACACCCCGGTCCAAGATACGGTCACTTCCGACTAACCAATCAAGGAGATATAAATGGCAGTTTATCAACAGCCAGGCGTATACGTTCAAGAAGTCTTGAGCGCAGTACCGCCTACAGTTGGAGCCTCGACAGCCGCTATAGGAGCATTCCTAGGAGCTATCAACCAGGGTCCTCTAACACCTACAGTAGTAACCAAGTGGTCTGATTTCGTTAACCTCTACGGAGGATTTGTTGGCGATGCTACAGACAACCTACGTCTTGCAGTCAAGTCTTTCCTAGTAGACAACAATGGTGGAGCTTGTGCAGTCCAGCGTGTACTAGGTACTGGAACAGCTACATCTACCCAGTCTTTCTATGACAGCTCAGGAACTGGCGGAACAGCTGGTTCAGCAATCTCTATCGTTATCTCTGCAGCCAACCCAGGCGCATGGGGCAACAAGATCTATGTAGACATCGTAAAGACAACAGCTACAGCTGCAACCTTTACTCTTGTTGTTCACGTAGGCGATGGCACATCCTCAACAATCGTTGAGACATGGCCTAACCTATCTATGTCATCAACAGACCCACGCTACGTAGTTAACTTTGTTAACAGCAACTCAAAGTATGTAGTCGTTTCTCTTCCTTTGTCAAATGGTACAACAGCTTCTTCACCAGCTAACGTCCCTGTGTCACAAACCGCACAGCCATTGGCTTCTGGTGTAGACGCTACAGGTGGACAAACAGCTACTTCTGTTGCTGGAGCTGTAAACAGCTTTGACACCATCACTCAGACCTTGGTGCTTAACGCCCCAGGAATTACTGATGCTACAAACGTAAATACAATCTTGGCATACGCAGCTACACGTGGAGACGTGTTCGTAGTCATCGACCCTATCGCTGACACAGTAGCTAACCAACTAACCTTGGCTGCTTCTTACACCTCAACCTCTTACGGCGCTGTGTACTACCCACAGATCACAGTTGCTGATCCAACATCTTCTGCCCCAGGCGTAGTGCGCACGATCAACCCTGGTGGAGCTGTTGTAGCTCAGTACCTTGTAACAGACCACGTAACTGGGCCATTCAAGGCTCCAGCTGGTATCAAGACACGTATTGGTGGAGCTGTATCAGTTGCAGCTTTGACCAACACTAACTTGGCTTCAATGAACAGCGCTGCTGCCCCTGTTAACGCAATTCGTTTCGTTCCAGGCTCAGGCATCGTAATCATGGGCGCTCGTACCCTACAACCAGGGTACTCAACAATGTACGTGCCCGTCCGTCGTTCTCTTCAATACATTGAAAAGGCGCTTACAAACCTTACACAGTTTGCAATCTTTGAGCCAAACGATCAACGTCTATGGCGTCAACTATCAGCAACTGTAGGTAACTTCCTCACAGACTACTGGCGTCAAGGTGGTTTGAGCGGTTCAACACCAGCTCAAGCTTTCTACGCTGTCTGCGATAGCACAAACAACACATCAGTAACCATCAACAATGGTGAGCTTCACATTGATGTGGGTGTTGCCCTAGAACGTCCAGCAGAGTTCGTCGTAATTCGTATTTCACAATACGACGGCGGCACAACAGTAACCACAGCATAAGGAGATAAATAAACATGCCAACTAATGACGTTTCACGTTGGGGTTCGGTTGCGACTGATCCGCTACGTAATTTCCGATTCCAGGTTGAGTTCTTGCCTCCTTCAAACGGTGGTACCTACTTTAACCCTGCGTCAACAGCAGCAACAACAGGCTTCTCTGGTGGATTCACCAGCGTATCTGGCCTAACCATCAACACACAGGCTATTGCCTACCGTGAAGGTGGATACAACACTACTGTTCACCAGATCCCTGGAATGACAACATTCAACCCTATCGTGCTCAGCCGCGGTATGGTCTATGGTCAAGATCAAGCTATCACATGGATGCGTGCCCTATTTGCAGCAGCAGCTGGCGATGGAATCGCACTAGGTTCTTCAGACTTCCGTTTAGACCTTAACATCTATGTAAACGATCACCCATCAACAACAAGTGCACCGAACTCAGCTTCTGGCGCAGCAGGATCAAACACACCTCTTGTTCTCTTCCGCGTCCACAACGCTTGGATCAGCACCTTGTCATACAACGATCTAAACGGTACAGACAACAATATCTTGTTTGAGGGTATCACCCTTGTCCACGAAGGCTTGTCAGTTGAGTTCGTTGATAGCACAGGAGCACCATACACAGGAAAGAGTGGAGTGGCTCCAGCCGCTTACTAATACTTAACAAGGAGAACAATTCGTGTCACAAATTACCGATGCAGCCACAATTAATAAACTATCCGAACAGATGTCTCTATCCAGCGGAGAGCCAAACGTCGAAGTTACGACTGAGGCTCCCGCTGATAGCAGAGTCCATCTACCTGGAGGTTATATTAAGCCTGATGGCACTGTAGTCAAATATGTAGAAGTCCGAGAGCTTAACGGAATCGATGAAGAAGCTATCGCTAAGTCTGGTACACCAGCCAAAGCGCTTCTGACAATTCTTGCCCGTGGGCTTGTTGACGTCGACGGAGATCGACCATCCAAAGATGTCTTGGATGCCCTTCTTTCAGGAGACAGAGACGCAATCATGCTGGGTATCCGAAAGGTTACGTTTGGCAAAGAAGCCAAGCTTGAGTCTTTTTGCCCAACATGCGAGAAGGTTCATATCTTCGACATTGACCTAGACAAGGACGTCAAGGTTACTGAACTAGATAACCCGATCGACGACCGCAGTTGGACAGCAAAGATCAAGAAGGGCGAGGTCACTTTAGTACTTCCTAACGGCATTACCCAGCGTAAGGTCATGGAAGCATCAGATAAGACTACCGCCGAGATCAACACCATGATCCTGTCTGGATGCGTTCTAGCTGTTAATGGCTCACCTGCACGTCCGAACACCGTACTAGAACTTGGCATACAAGACCGTGAAACTCTCATCTTAGAGATTATGGACCGCAACCCTGGTCCCCGCCTCATGGGGGTGACAAAGGCCTGCGAGGCATGTGGAACAGAAGTTGCTGTACCGCTCAGCCTGGCTGCTTTGTTTCGCCTATAAGGAAAAAGATTATGAGGCCTTGCTTGACCAGTACGAATGGTTAACAAGGGCGTTTACTGGATGGACGTTAGCCGATATTCGCAACATGTCCTTCAGAGAACGTAAAAACTGGATTGAACGTTCACGTAGATAAGTAAGGAGGTTAGTATGGCTGGTTCAGGTATGGACAATCTTAACTCAAGCATTGGTCAGTTTAATTCAACCCTTGAGAGAACTAAGAACTCCATTTCTGGCATTGTCCAGGAGATTACTACCTTTGCCGACGCCATGCGTGGCGGAGTCTCATCTACTAGCGGTGGAAGCAGCGCTGTACCTCAAGGCTCCAGCGCAGCTACTCCTCGCTTCTCTGCACCTTCTTCTGCCTCTGGTATCGGCAGCGGAATCACTAACTTCCTGGCTTCTATCCCAGCAGTTATGGGTGCAGCGCTTGGAAGTCCAGCTTCTATCGCCTCATACCAGCTTGGTACATCTCGCTCAGCGTTCTTTGCTAATCAATCTTACGGAGCTAACGCTGCCAGCCAGATGCAGATGTCTCTTAGCGGAACAGCTAATAGCTCTACTGATGCCTTAGCAGCTCAGGCAGCCCTGCAATCAGCAGGTATCTTTAATATTCAGCAGTTTGGTAAAGGCGTATCCTCCCTTTCAAACTATGCTCCAGGACTAGGCCTTGCTGGAACAGCTATGGCTACAGCTTCCTTGAACTCAGCTCAGACTGTAAACAAACTTAACATGCTTGGTATTAGCGAGCGAGGTTCTAACGGACTTGCTCTCGACCCAAACACAATCATCAATGAGTTCGTAGACATGATCTTCGCTAAGACTCCTCAGCTACAGCAGGGATCAGCCGCAGCCTACTCATACTTGATGGGCGCCTTGGAATCAGGCAATCAGCTTAACATTATGTTAAGTACGTACTTTACAGACCCTAATCTTATCAACCTTGTTATTACTAAGTTGTTTGCTAAGGCTAAGGGTCTTCCAGACAACGCAACTAAGTCTCAGTTAACAGCAGCTGGCATTACCACTAAGACCACAAACTTAATGAGTAACTACAACGCTGCTCAACTTAACCTTACTCAAGCCACTACTAACGGAATCCTTCAGGGATCTGACGCGGCGCTCTCACAATTAACTAGTGCTACAAATGATTTTGCTGGTGCAGCCAAGAACCTTAATGGTCTTCTAAAAGCATACGGATACGGCGAGACAATGCTTGGTGGCTTTAATGGAGCTGTCACGTTACTAGCTACCTCTATTGCAGGAAATCTACTTGGGCCTCTTCTTTCACTCCTTAGCGGAGGCAAAGGCGGCCTTGGTGGACTTCTTTCTACAGGAAAAGGCCTTCTAGGTGTAGCAGCTAGCGCACTTGCTGGATACGGCGTTGGAGATGTTGTTGCACAGGGCGGTAAAGCACTAGGTAACGCACTAGGTACTTCATCTACAGTTACAAGAGCAGGTTCAGCAGCTGCTGCTGCAGGAGCGGGAGCCTTAGCTGGTGCCGCTATTCCAATTCTTGGTGAGACAGGTATTAGCGAAGTAATCGGAGCTATTGCTGGCGGTATTAGCGGATGGCTTCACTCTAAGCCAGCAACTACTACAGGCGCTGGATCTGGAAGTGGTCGTGGAGCTACAGTATCTCCTTCTAATACCATGGGTGGAGGAAGTACTGCACCTGTATCTGCACTTCTTACTACAGCCGCATCTCAAATTGGAGTTCCATACTCTTGGGGTGGCGGTGGCGTAAACGGACCAAGTTCTGGTTTTGCTCAAGGCGCTGGAACCGTAGGCTTTGACTGCTCTAGCTTTGTCCAGTATGTATTTTCTAAGCAAGGTGTTTCACTTCCTAGAACAACTTATGCTCAGGTTAACTGCGGAACTGCAGTTCCTCCGTTGCAGGCTCAGCCAGGAGACCTTCTTTTCTTTGGTAGCGCAACCGCACCAGACCACGTTGCTATCTACCTAGGTGGAGGCCGCATTATTCAAGCCCCTCATACTGGTGGTGTAGTAAGTATTGCTGGTGTAGACCTAAGTACCGTATCTGCTTGTCGCCGAGTTCTAAACGGCTCAGGCAACGGTGTTCAAATGTCTACCCTGTTTAACTCTCAAGTTATGTCGTCTATTGGCATGGGCAGCTCACCTATGCCTAATACTGTTGGCGGCTTTAGTGCTGCTGGTGGAATGGGCGGTGCTCTATCGGCTCTCTCAGGAACTGCTACAGCTGCACCTTCAACAGTTGCTGGGTATAGCAGTGCAGTTTCTTCTGGGTCAGGAGTTGCCACAACATCAGGTAGCGGCATCACTATTAACGTAACAGTACCAGCCTCTACAAGCCCTAATGCTATAGCGCAGACTACCAAGGCTGTAGCAACCGCTGTACAGCAGGGCATAGCAAGAGCTAACGCAAGGAGCAACTAATGGCATCTCGTAACTCATCTGTAAAAACTAATGCTCAGTGGGTCGCCTACGCGTCGTCCTACATCAACGACAGCACCAACACACTATCTATCAGAAGTAAGCTATCAACTTTGCAAACCGCCTATACAATCAACATGGCTAATGCTCAAGCCTCTCTTGACAACCAAAACGGCGTTTTCAATGGAACTCTTCCTGAGGACGTTATTGGTGGCAGAAACTATAACTTCAGTGCTATTCAAAAAGCTATTGAGGACAGCTCTGTTGTTATCAATAACGTTGAGTTCTCTAACAGCCTTGCATACGGAGACCAATCTAACCTGCAAGCTTACTTAAATTATAAGTATTCAGCTGATATCGGGGCGTACGCTAACAGCCACGGCGAGTGGGTCCTCAACCTACACGATGCTGTGGACTTCTATACTAAAGAGCCTTTGCTTAGCGAAATGAACAGTTATGTTCCTAGACTTACTGGAGCCAATCAAACAGCTGCGCTAAACTTTATTGCCGATCTACCCCAACTAACTAAAACAGTTGTGGACAAGATGGCCAAGGTTACTGCCAGCATTAAAACGATTACTGCCTCGCTAGATATTGAAAAAGGTAGCATTACTACTAGCTACGTTAATCAAGTTAAAGCCTTAATCGGTGGAGGAAAGCCCCAAAGCCCTACAGTTGTTGGTTCAGGTGGGGCTAACGGCGGTACTGGCGGCGGAGGTAAGCCAGCAAAGACTAACCTCAATGGGTCTGATCCAAGCTCTACTGACACGCCTCCATCTAAGTATCCTCCTACAGCTGAGTTCAATCTTCCTCCACATCAATGGAGTCTTCCACTAAGCGCTAAGACCATGGAGCCTGCTTTATCTTCAGCAGCATCCCAGTCTGGTGACGTGAACCGCAGAGGTCGTTTTTGGTTCTATGCAGACAGCGCTACTCAATACACGGCTAAAGCCAATGCCGCAAGAGACTACGGATTCCAATTCATTTGGAACCCTACAGACTACTCAGTAAGCGTAGCTTTGAACCCAGACGTCACTCCTTCATCATCTATGTACTGGGGAACAGCCCTTCCTGTGTTCCCAAGCGGTGAAAATCTATCTGTATCGATCATCTTGGACCGTACAAATGACTTTGCTTGCTTTGGCCCATACGCCAGCACAATTGGAGCAGCAACTATCGTCGGACAAGCTACTGCCGCGAACCCTGCAAACCAGGACCTACTAAATGCCCTTACAAATCTAGAGCAAGCTCTTACAGACACCGCCAGCAACGTGACTGCAGCACAATTTACTCCGTACTACGCAAACGCGGGAACCAACGTAGAAACTCAAATTGCTGATCTTATGCGCCGAGGAACTCTGGCTGACCTTGAGTACCTATACAAGTGCATTAACGGTGATGGCTGGGTGCGGTTAGATCAGGCAACCTCAGATATCGGATTCTTGGCTATGACACTAGTAGAGATCGAGCTGGGGCCTATGCGCTACCTTGGGTATCTAAATAACCTAAATATTAGTCATCAAAAGTTTACGGAAGAGATGATTCCGCTTACAAGCCAGGTAGACCTGCAGTTTGTACTTATGGCATCTGCTTCTGTTGCACAGTCTTCCTCACTTTCTAGAACTGGAACAGGAGCGGCGGTGGCTACATCATGAGTATTGATATTAACTCTCGTTACTACTACTCAACTATTGATTACATCCAACTTGTGGAGGACAGCGATAACAAAGCTATTGTCTTTTATGAGTTCGACACCATCGGAACGATCACCTATACAAAGCATATATACGTAGAAGGCGAACGCTTAGACTCAATCGCCTACAAGTACTGGGGACGATCAAACCTCTGGTGGGTAATCCCTGAGTACAACCCATCTATAACCGACTTTACTAATATCGCACCTGGAACAGAATTGATCATCCCTACAAATGTTTAATTTCATAGACATTGAGTTTCCTAATTCAGGGCTGCCTTTAGTTCTTTCCTACAGAACTACCTTCCATCAAGCTAGATATGAGCATGAAGAAGTAACCATGTACATAAAGAACTGGGGCGTTCAGTATGCCCGAATTCAAAACGGAACCCCTATTCAAGCTACCTTTAAGTCCCCTACTGGGTCTAGGACCTTTCAAGGGTACGTCCACAGCGTAACTCCAGACCTATCTCCAGGAAAAAACTTCGCTCAGGTAGTCGCTTACGGCGCGTCGTACGTTATGAAGCAAGCCTCTCAAAAGATCTGGACTAACGTAACTGCGGATACCGTGGTGGCTGAAATTGCTAAGAAGTATGGTTTTTCTTATAACGCTATGCCGCACCCACGTGTCTACGACCACTTAATTCAAGCGGGAGAGTCTGATTGGGCTTTTCTAGTAAAGCTAGCAAAACAATGCGGTTACTCTCTAAGAGCTGAGAACACAGCACTTTACTTTAACGAAATTACAAATGACTACAAGCAGAACTTTCAAAGCGCTAAATATGCCATTATGCGTGAAGCTAACAGCTCTCTTGGTAGCAGCATGTTTAAGTTTACTCCAGAGGTATCTGAAGCAAATGACATTGATGCTGGAGTCATGAAGGCTGCTACAGCTGTAGGCGGAGTCAACCTAGATACAGCTACTGCAATAGTCACCACTAATCAAAGCAGACCTACGACCACAAAGACCGTCTCTAAGTCTGAAATGTTCGACAGATTCTCTCCTACTGTTGTGATATCTAATGGAAACGTAGCTTCTTCTGAGGCTAAAGCCGCAGATGAGCGAGCTAGATACCCATATCGTGGAAGCGTTCAACTGCTGGGCGATGCCACACTAAAGCCAGATCTTCCAATTTACTTAGACGGCCTAGGCACTGAGTACTCTGGGTACTGGACAATTCTAAGCGCTGACCACATATTTGAAGAACACATGTATACAACTGAACTGCATGTGGGTTCTGATTCTTTAGGCAAAGCTTCTCCTGGATTTACAGGTAGCCCAGACCTAATACCTTCAACGGTACCAAAAAGGCAGATTACGCCAAATGTTGCTCAGACAAATAAGAAGGTAACTTCAAGCTTATCTCAAAACTCTCGTGCTGTTAACGGGGCAACCAAATCGACTAGCCTTGTTGCCACTAACAACAGAAAGCAGCCTAAGGTAGGAAGAACCGATTCTTCTAGCTCCGCTAAGTGGTCTGGGCCAGTAACTAATTTACTAAGTGCGCCTAAGAAAACTAACTTATCATCAGCAGCTGTAGCTAAGTTAAGGAGTACAGGTGTCCGATAAATATTATGGTTTGTACAGAGCTATCTGTACCGATAACAACGATCCCGCAGGAACGAACAAAATCCGCGTCCAAATACCTTCAATAGTAGGCACAACCGATGACAGTGGTGACTTGTTTCAGACTGGGTGGATACCTGGATGTTTACCTGCTGTTGATAACGGAACGCATCTTAACCACACAGATGAGTATACAACTACATCGACTTCGATTGGGCCTTACGGTTCACACACTCACAACGTAACCCTGAACGCAGAGCACTCTTCGCATTTAACGGTACCTAACGTAGGGCAGCCTGTGTGGATCATGTTTGAGCAAGGCGACGTTAACTTTCCAGTATGGATGGGAGTATACCTATGACCGAGAGAGCTATAGCTTTCCCGTTTTCAATTGACTCAACTGGGTCGATCTTGACAACCACAAATGAGGAGAAGATCTGGCAAGACAGAGTTGCCTTTGTCCTGCTTACCAATGAAGGCGAAAGAGTTATGCGCCCTACATTTGGCTCCCAGATAAACGCCCTTATCTTTGAGAACAACTTCTCTAGCACTACTGCCGCCGAACGTGTGGTGGCTGGTGCGTTCTCACGCTGGCTACCCACGCTAAAACTGAACAACGTAGTCGCTCTTCCAGACACAGTTAGCGGAGGATTGGTAGTCCAAATTACTTATACTTTACCTAGCGGCCAGCCAGGTACGGTCACCACCTATACCAACACAGCAAACATTAACCGCTACGGCGATATCGTAACGAACTAAGTAGGAGACCAAATGGCAACCAGCAGTAACTATGTCCCACAGGTGGATTACACCTCCCGTGACTATGCGGCTATCAGCGCTGATCTTCAGAACCTGATTCCTAACTTCCTGCCCGACTGGACCAACCGTGACCCAGCTGACTTTGGTATTACCCTGATTGAGCTATTCGCTTATATGGGTGACCTCATGTCCTACTACATTGACCGCTCTGCTAACGAGGCATTCTTAACCACAGCCAGCCAGCGTCAAAGCGTTCTTCAGATCGCCAATTTGCTCAATTACACCCCTAGTGGCTTGATTGACGCGACAACCACCTTAGAGTTTACAAACTCTACAACCTCAGCTATCACAGTACCAGCGGGTACTCAGGTAGCTACAACTGCCGTAGTAAACGGCACTAACCCACAGGTTATCTTTGAAACCCAGCTCGATGTCGTAGTACCAGCAACCAGCACAACTGCTGTTGGAACAGCGTCTTCTACATCAGTGGTAACTTTGTCTGCGGCTAACACCAACATCTCTGTAGGAATGACAGTAGCTGGAACAGGCGTCGACTCTGGCACCATAGTAACGGCAGTAAACAGTGACGTCTCTATTACCCTAAGCGAATCTGTTACTTTGTCAGCAGTCACTCTTACCTTTACTTCTCCAAGCCCAACAGCTTCAGTTCAGGCTCAAGAAGGTCAGACAATCACCTCTGATCCTATTCAGGTATCTGATGGACTGGCCTCTCAGATTTACCAGCTTGTACAAAGTCCAGTAATCCAAAACAGCGTGGCTGTAACTGTAGACAACAACATCTACACCCAGGTAAGCAATCTTCTTGACTCAGGTCCAAATGATGCCGTCTTTGCAGTAACAATAGACGCAAACAACAACAGTTACGTTCAGTTTGGCGACAACATCAGTGGCCGTATCCCGCCAATCAACTCTCTTATTAGCTTCACCTATCGTATTGGCGTAGGCGCGGCAGGAAACGTTTCTGCTGGCTCATTAACCAAGATCTTGAACCTTAACGCTGCTGGACTTTCCGTAACCCAAGCTAACCCAGCTATCGGTGGCGCAGACATCGAATCCACTGACTCTATCCGTGTAAATGCGCAGGCCCCTGTGTCAAACAGTGGTCGCGTTGTATCTTTACAGGACTATCAAACCGCAGTTACAGGCGGAGTACAAAATGCTAGTAAAGCTAACGCGATCTCTAGTGTCTACACGGCAGTTACTCTTTATGTAGCTCAAAAAGGTGACCCAGGAATCGATCCACTAACAAGTGATTACACCACTGCGTTCGTTACCTTGTCTTCTTCAGTTCAAAGCTTCTTGACAGGTAAGACAGCCCCTAACGTAACGGTCAGCGTGCTTCCTCCGACTTATGTACCTATCAACGTTACATTGGCAATCGTTGCCCCTAAGAACGTGCGAAACAGCACCGTTCAGACCGCTGCAACAGCAGCTATCGCTGGCCTACTTACCTTTGACGCCACATCTTTCGGTGAAACTGTTAAAGTTGATGATATAAGGAACGCCCTGTACGCACTAAATAGTCAAAACACTCAGGTGTCAAGCATTACGTTCACGACCGTGGCCCGTTCAAACGGTTCAGGTTACGCGGACGTTGTTTGCGCCCCGAATGAGATACCCGAAGCTGGAACAATAACTGTAACCGTAACTGGCGGAATCTCGAGCTAAGGACAGAGAATGACTACTTACTATCCAAATGGGATAACCCCTTTTACTACTCACGTAGACATCACTGAGATCATTGATGCGTCTCATGTCAACAAGCTTCAGACTGAAGTAACCTCTATCGAAACAATCGTAGGTGTTACCCCATCTACTGTACCTACAGGCGGCTTTGCTACCGACCTTACGGCAGCTTCCAGCACGAGCAATCCAACGCCTACGTCAAATTTGTACTTGACGGCTGGGACTCAATTTAACAGCATCTCTGATCGTATTACAAACGTTGAAAACATTGCTATCACGGCTTACACCTCAGGAGCAGCTGCAGCACAGGTAGGAAATGTACTAGCGGTAGAAGTACTCGGCGGATTCTAACTTAAGGACTACACGTGGCAACATACGGAATTGATTACTACGGCCGCGGCTACTACGGAAACGTAAGCCTAGCTAACTTTGACGCAAACCCTTTTACAGCCGCGCCTCTTGACTATGGCAAGATCTATCTTCAATGGAACACGCCTACAGGTAACTATTCAGGCATCCGCCTTGTTCGTAACGGTAGCGGTTTTCCTCAAACTGCCGATGATGGAGACGTTCTAGTAGACGGCAGCTATGGAACAGTAGCAAACGACTTTTACGACCCATCACCTTACGGCTACGACGGAACCTTGCCTATGGGCAAGTTCTTCTACTACTCAATCTTTGTTTCAGACACTGATACAGGCCAATGGGTGCGTGCTGCAAATGCTGCTGGCCTATCTGTCAAAAATTACGGTACGCCAGACGCTATGTACGATTACCTTCCTGGTATCTATAAGACAACAGACATTACAGCTCCAGTAGACACCTCTGATAACCCAATTCTCTCTGGGTTTTTAAAGATCTTTGGCTTTTACTACGACATGATGCGCACAGAGATCGACAACATCACATCACGCTATGACGTAGCTAACCTTTCTGGAAATCTAATTCCTGGCTTGATGCAGCAGTTCGGCATCCAGTACGAACCTGAGCTAGGTCTTGCTCGTGGACGATCGTTCCTCTCTAACGTAGTACATATTAACAAAACCAAGGGAAGCCTTGCGGGAGTTCAAGATTACGTTAAATCCTTTACAGGTAACGCTGGAATTGTGACATTGGGTAAGAACTTGATGCTTGACATCAATGACTCTTCTGCGGAGCAGAGTATTGGTAGTTGGACAGTCACTAATGCCACGATCACTCAGCATGTTCCTCAATTTATTACCTCGTGGTCGGTAAGCGCTAGCACCTCATCTAGCACTCTCACGGTCACAGTGCCAAGTACAGCAGAGTTTTCTACGGGCAATACCATTGAGATCTACGGAACTACGCTTATTAACGGCACCTATACGCTTACAGGAACAACCACGTCTACAGTTTCAATGGTGACCGCGACTCCGTTTCCTACTGCTCAAAGCGGCACTGGTGGCCAGATTTCTAAGCATGCTCCGTACAACGAGACGGCTAATCCTTACGGTGTCCAAAATGGCCGTAACGGTGAATTTAAGATTACTGCTACAGGTACCTCAGCCATTACTGGCACATGCTTAAACACATCAGTAGCTATTGCAGTAGGAAACGACACTACAACAACCTACTACCAGAGCCCTACCTCTCACAGCATTGGTGTATCCGCTTCTACCGAGTACACCCTCAGCTATAGAGCTTGGTCATACGCAACAGCACGTAGCTTTAAGGCTGGAATTAACTGGTACGACCGCACAGGAACAATCATCGGCAGCACCGCACTCGGTTCAGCAACAACATCAACTACAACTTCTTGGACGACTATCAGCGTAACAGCTACCTCTCCAAGCAATGCTGTATTTGCTATTCCAGTATTTACTATCGCTAGCCCGACTGCCAACGAAGTCCACTTCCTAGATGCGTTTCAGTTTGAGGCAGGTGGATCAGTTACCTACTTCCAAGAGTCTCGCTTAGTGCAGATAGCAGTCGCCGCAAACCGAGTCAACCTCTTTGTTAATCCTAACTTTGAGTACAGCACGAATGCTCCTTGGACTGCTACTAACGGAACACTGATTACGCAGTCGGACACTGTAGTACCTAACTCATCACCTAACATTGCTATCAGCTCAAGCGCTTTAGAGCTTCATAACTCAAGCACCTCAGCAGTTACCTTAAGCTCAGCAGCTACTTCAGCTGACTACATGCCAGTGCTTAGCAATGAGACCTACACCTTTAGCGGTTACTTCTTTATGTCACCAGATGATGGAGCACCTGCTCCGCAAGGAATTTACTTCAAGACAATCTGGTATGACTCAAGTAACACACTCATCTCGTCTAGCTTTAGCCAGACGTTTACAGTAAGTACTACTGAGTGGAACAGATTCTCGTTTACAACGGCTTCTCCTAATAATGCTGCTAGCTGTAAGTTTCAGGTCGTATGGCCAGCACCTACTACCACAGGCATTGCGATATTGATGGATGCCTTCCTATTTGAGGCCTCTGCTTATGTGGACAGCTTCTTTGACGGAAGCTTTGGTTACGCTGATCTAGGCGATGTAACTTGGAAGGGCACACCTAATCAGAGCCCTAGTTACTACTACCGTAACCGCTTTGCTACGCAGAACCGCGTCAACGAGACACTGCCTAACTACCTGATGATAGGAACTAACTTTGCAACTTATTACGCGCAAGCGTAGTATGGAGCTATGACCACCTTATTTTTAGTTTCAGGCTTTGTAGCCTTCTTCATAGCTGTCGTCGAACAGCTTGTTGATCTACGAGCCTTCAAGGCGCTTCTCTGCCTAATTCTATCTGCGGGGGCTGTGGCAATCGTAGGCGGGCTTACTACGCGCCAAGAAATCCTTTACACAGTTGGCGGTGCCTTCTTTGGTCCCATGCTTGCTTTAGCCACTGACAAGATGTCGACATTTACCCAGGCGGTAGTGCGAACTCGCGAGTAGGTGTATCATGGTCAACCTCTGAAAGGGAGAACCATGAACTCATATATCGTAATTGCTGGAAACGGCGAGACAAGCCGTAACAATCTAGAAGCTTTGGTTTCTGATTATGTAATCATGCTAAAGCAAAAGAAGAAGACGCCAATGCTGGCCTTCTTAGCTAACGACAAGCCTTCACTGGCCCAGACTTGGGCTTGGCAGTATGCCAAGGACAAGGGAATTGAGTGCACACTCTTTGCTGTCAAGGAATCGGCCGCTGGCAAACTAAGCCACATCTCATTTAACCAGTCCGACAACCCCGCCAAGTTAGCTATTGACGTCTTTGGAACAGAGGAGACTAATGTCTTCTTGCTTTGGGATGCCGATGACCCTGAAACCGTAGAGATCGCCTCTGAGTTCGCCTCAGCAGGCGTAGTTTGCTACGACCTGACAAATGGGCTCCTACCTATCGAACCAGTAGGCCCTAAATCGGCCCCAGAATCGCCTATGAAGCCCTTAGAGGCCGAAATGGTACTCAAGCCTGTCGTCTTGCCTGTCGAGGCCCCTAGCGTAACTACAGAGCCCTCTGACAAGGCACAGGCAATCCGTCAGGCAGCCCTAGATTTTGCTGAAGCGATTATCAAAGCGATCAATGCTTAGCCTTCGCGCCACTGGGCTATATGCCTATATTTGCCAGAACCCTGACGAGTCTCTTTCGGCGATCTCAATCGCCAAGAAGTTTCAAGAGGGCGAGAAGGCTGTTCGCGCTGCCCTTAACGAACTCCGTGAGGCTGGTTTGATCATAACCAGGACAATACGGACATCCAAAGGCCAGCTAATCAAGGTGACCGAGCTAGTAGCGGACTCCCAAAACCGAGCGGCGGAAACCGGCGGATACATACAGCTGAATGAGCTCTATAGCCAGAACAGCCTATTAACCCAAATAGCTAGTTCTTCTAATAGAGATATAAGCTTTGCTAATAGTAAAACGGAGTTTTACGAGGAAGAGAAGTTTGAGATAGGAGAAGAGATGGGCTACGAGTTCTTCGGCAAGACCTCCTCTGGAGATGATGAAGTGGCCGTAGAGCGTAAGAAGTTCGAAGACCAGAAGAAGGCCGAGTACCAAGAGGCCAAGCTAAAGAAGCATGAGGAGACGTTCCGTGCTCGTAAGGATGTGGCTCCAGAACTCTGGACCTCATCAGATACGGCCCGCCAGTTCTCATCCATGATCCACGACCGCTGGGATATTCCGCCTTGGAAGGTTTCCGACACGCCGCTATCGGCCGCTATCTATCAGGCACGCCAGAAGCACGACACCAATGGCGCTATAGAGCTGGTTATGCTTAAGATGTTCTTTGCTCAGGATAACGTCAAGGCTATGAAGGATCCGAACATCATGTGGCGTCACTTCATCTCTTCATTTGGCTCCTTGTCAGATCGTGCTAAGCTGGAGATGCCAGACCCTGAGAAGAGAGCAAGATCAGAAGAGCGAGCTGCTAAGGTTAACGCCTTCCTATTCGAGTTAGATGAGGATTCAGATGTATAAGCCAGAGGCACTAAAGGTAAAACGCAAAGCTTGGCTAAAGCTTTCAGGCGTTCCTGCATCTTCTACAGGTTGGCGCTTAGAGGATTGCACAGACCTTGATGCCGATGATGCAAAGAAGATCGCTGCATGGGTGGCACATGCTAAGAACGGTCGCATCATCCGAGCATTAGGTCAGAAAGGTTGTGGCAGAGGTCTACTGCTACATGGCGACCCAGGGTTCGGTAAGTCAACAGTTGCTTCAGCGATCCTGCAGGAGATGATCACGAAGTTCATGCTCGTGTCATTTGACGCAGAAGCTCAAGTGGTCGTTCGCCCTTGCTACTTCTCTAGCTACAACGCTATTGTTGCGCTGAAGGGCAGCACGATGAACGATGAGGTTTCAGATGCTGACCTTAAGCTGATGTCAGGAATTATGGGCGAGTGTAAGGACGATGCTTACAACGTACGTGTTCTTGTCATTGACGACATTGGTAAAGAGCATATGAGCCAAAGCGGTTGGCAACGTAACCTACTACATGACATTCTTCGTACTCGTTACTCAAAAGGTTTACCTACTATCGTTACAACTAACTTAGAGGTAGATGATTGGGCACAAGTTTACGGAGAGGCTACAGGTAGCTTTATCAACGAAGCTTTTGGCATTATCGCCGTTAAAAGTAAGGCAGGTGATTTAAGATTAAAGGCATGACGCAAAAGAAGTTGTTACAGGTATTTCTCAGCAAGACGCAGACTCCAGGACCTGGCGTCTACGAAGTATCTATAGATGACTACGACAATCTGTCCTGTACATGCTCTGGATGGACTGCTAAGGCAACCTGTAAGCACACTCGTTTTGTTAACGCACGCATCGAGAGTAACGGTGGTACTTACCCGCTAGAGATCTCTGATAGAGCCAGCACTGAAGATGCTGATCTGGCTCAACGATCAGACGAAGCTTTTAGAAGTTTTATTATCAGATTCGGGAAAATAGAGGTTTACTAACAAATGCTAAAAGGGGACATCAGTAACGCTTTACCAAGACGCTTCTTGGTTAACATTGATGTGGTACGTTCTTCCAAGCCGCAGATTAAAAAGCGTCTGGGTATCATTCCAACTGTTCAATACACGCATGAATACAACATGCAGATGCTTAGCCGTTTCTACATCCATACGGTTAAGGTAGGCGAAACGCTAGAGCTCTTCTCTGTAGAGAACTCTCAAGAAGAGCTTGACGAAATGATGGAGTACCTAGATCGTATTGGGACTAATCCATTTCGCTACTTCACTTCTTACTCATCGCTGGCTCACGTAGTCGCAGAGCTTCCTTACCGACCAGAGCTTGTCGGAGTTGTAGATACCTCAGAACGTTTGCTACGTTACGGTCATTGGGGCATAACCCCAGAAGAATTTTTTGGAGGAAAGCGTGACTAATGAAACTCGTATGCTGCATAAGGCAATCATTGACCGCAACCTCACGCCAGTATTCTCTCGTGGAGTAACTGACGACTGGTTCCGAGATGAGGGTGATCGACGACTTTTCTTGTTTATGCGTAAGCACTATGCTAACTACAGCGAGGTGCCTTCGCTCAACGCTATCAAAGATAACTTTCCTAACTTTGAGCTAGATACTGAGGTCTCTGACAGTATTGAGTACCTAGTTGATAACGTCATTACCTCTCGTCGCAAAGAGGCGACTGAGAAGATCATTGATCGTGCTATCCGCACTATTGAGAAGGATAAAGACCATGAGGCTGCTCTTATTGAGATGCAGGGCGGTATCGCCGCTCTTGACCAAGAGGGATTTAGCTTCAAGTCAGACTACGACCTTACAGAAGATCCAGAGGCTCGTTTTCAAGAGTACTTGTCTCGTAAAGATCGTCCCGACTCTTTGCTTGGTTATGCCACAGGCTTTCCAACCATTGACTCAACACTAAGCGGTATCCAACGCGGCCAGCTCATTGTTATCGCTGCTTTGCCTAAGACAGGTAAGTCAACGCTACTAATGCAAATGGCTCTGAATATGCACAACGACGGCAAGTCAATTATGTTCGTTACCTTTGAGATGACTGCTTTTGAGCAAGCGCTTCGTTATGATGCTATGCGCTCTAAGCTTTCATACCAGCGCTTGTCTACAGGTACTATGACACCTGATGAAGAGGCGCGATATAGCACCAACCTCAAAAACCTAAAGAGTTACGATGCTGGGTTCCACCTTGTAGGTTACGACACAGGGCCTTCTCTAACTGTTACAGGTATTGCTAACAAGATTCAAACGCTACAGCCAGACGTAGTAATCATTGATGGTACTTACCTTATGATCGATGAGAACGGCGAAAAGGTTGGTTCATCACAAGCAATCACCAACATCACACGTGGTACAAAGAAGCTAGCTATGCGAGCAAACCTACCTGTAATTATGTCTACTCAGTTCCTTGAGAGCAAGACTCGTGGTGGTAAGGCTGACATGTACTCAATCGGTTACTCATCTTCTTTTGGTCAAGACGCCGACGTAGTTTTTGGCCTTGAGAAGCAAGATGAGAACGTTGACGAGATGCGCACTCTTAAGATTATGGCCAGCCGTAACTCTGGTCCTGCTGAGATCGAACTTACATGGGACTGGGATGGTAGTACGTTCCGAGAAGTCGACGAATCAGATTTGAATATTGACTGATGACTACGGGGGAGATGGAAGACTTTCTTGCTCGTCTGGGCATTGAGGTAACTGGCGTACGTGGCGATGAGGTTCAGGCTAAATGCCCTGGGCACCTCTTCAACACGGGTAAAGAAGACCGCAACCCTTCTTGGTCAATAAATGCTGAGACAGGTGCGCATATCTGCTTCTCCTGTGGGTTTAAGGGCGGTGTTAACTACCTAGTTAGCTTTATGGGTGGCTCAGAAGACACAGAGAAGTGGCTAGAAGAAAACACCAAGCATCTGAGCATGGCGTTTGACGCGATGAAGCGCTCGCTTAACCCAGAAAAAGAAAAGATCGAGTATCTAGATGAGTCGATGCTTGCTATCTACACAGAGCCTCCAGCTGACGCACTGAAGTCTCGAGGCCTAAGCCCTATGGCTGCTCACCTCTACAACTTGCTGTGGGATCCTCGTACAGAGTGCTGGATTATTCCTATACGCGACCCTAAGAACAATAAGCTCCTAGGTTGGCAGGAGAAGGGGCATACAAGCCGTTACTTTAAGAACCAACCTGCTGGTATTAAGAAGAGCCGAGCACTTTATGGGTACAACGAGTACTCAAGCGGAGACATGATCCTTGTAGAGTCGCCATTAGACGTAGTACGCCTTGCCTCTGTAGGAATACTTGGGGGCGTTGCTGCGTATGGAGCCCTAGTGTCTAAGGATCAACTAGAGCTACTTAAAAGCGCTGAACGCTTAGTCATAGCTTTAGACAACGACGACGCAGGTAGAAAGTCGACCGAACAGTTGTTTGATTGGGCAAAGTCTATTAGTCTAGGCATCTGGTTCTTCAACTACAGCGGCATCGACGTTAAGGACGTCGGCGGTATGAGCAAAGCTGAGATCGAATCAGGCCTAGCTAGTGCTAGACATAGTTTGAGAGGACGCTCCGCTGTCTACAGAAGATAAGATACGACGCCTTTCAATAGTGCTTCGTATGATGAGCGGTCAATGTGCCCACACAAGTAACTTCAGATTAAGAGCCGATTGCATAACTTGTATGGCTGAGGAAATATTAGAGGAGGTAGAAACATGGCAATGATCATCGGACTAACAGGGTACGCCCAATCTGGCAAGGACTCAGTTGCTTCAGTGTTAATAGAGAAATACGGCTTTGAGCGGGTGGCTTTTGCTGACCCGATTAAATCATTTCTAATGGAGCTTAACCCAGTACTAGAGACAGGCTATCGTCTTCGTGAAACTGTTAGTGATTATGGCTGGGAGCTAGCCAAGGCAAAGACAGAGGTTCGCCGTCTACTTCAAGCTACAGGTATGGCAGCTCGCACAGCGCTTGGTCAGGATATCTGGGTACTATGCGCTCTTCGTGCTATCTCTGACAATAACCAGTCTTACGTTATTACAGACGTCCGCTTTGACAACGAGGCGAGAATGATCAAGAACCTAAATGGTCAACTATGGCGTGTAGAGCGCCCAGGGGTTGGCCCAGTAAACGATCACGTCTCTGAGACCACAATCCAGGAGTTTGAGGTTTCACAGACCTTCCTGAACTCTGGTACCTTAGAGGACCTAGAGGCACAGGTAACTACGCGTATGAAGGGCTTACTGGTTTGACCTTTACAGGTACTTTACTTCCTTATCAGCCAGAGGCTGTGGATCGTATGTGCGAGCGTAAGAAGATGCTCGTGGCGTACGACCTTGGTTTGGGCAAAACCGTTCTAACTATTGCTGCTTTAGAACGTTTGATGGATGAAGGAAAAATTACCGAGCCAGGCATTATCATTTGTTTATCCTCACTTAAATACCAGTGGGCTAATCAGATTGAGAAATTTACCAGTGGGACTTCACGCGCTTTGGTCATTGACGGCACACCAACGAAGAGAAGGGCACAGTACGAAGAAGCTTACGACTGGGGCCACACCCTCGTTGATTACGTCATTCTTAACTATGAGCAAGTTGTTAACGACTGGGACTACGTTGCCAAGCTCCCACGAGGATTCGTCGTCCTCGATGAAGCCACAGCAATCAAGTCCTTTAAGTCAAAGCGATCTAAAACAGTAAAGCGTCTAGGTAACGCTGAGTACAAGTTTGCGCTTACTGGAACTCCTATTGAGAACGGTAAGCCAGAAGAGCTTTACAGCATCATGCAGTTTGTAGACAACAACGTCTTAGGCCGCTTCGATATCTTTGATCAAGCTTTCATCGTCCGCAATAACTGGGGCGGGGTTGACCGATACCGCAACCTTCCAGTACTCCATGAGAAGCTAAAGACAGCGGCTGTTAGAAAATCACAGAGCGACGCAGATGTCGCCCCATTCCTTCCAGAGTCAATCCATAAGGAACCTCTAGAGGTCTTCTTTGATCGCAAGGCCTCTAAACTTTACGGACGTATTACAGATGACCTGTTAGCAGACCTAGAAGAGGCTCAGACGCTCTTTGGTAGCTCCTTCAATGTCTTGGCCCACTACGGACATGAAAGCCAGTACGGCGGTCCTGCAGACGAATTACGCGGTCGTTTGATGTCTAAGATCGGGGCGCTAAAGATGCTTTGCTCCCATCCTGACCTAGTTAAGGACAGCGGTCTTAAGTTTCATAAGATGGAGGGCGATGGGTCAGCCTACGCTGCTGAACTACTAGATGAGGGGCACTTAGAAGGCATTACGCACTCCCCAAAGCTTGAGACCTTGAAGGAGTATGTAAACGCTCACCTAGACCTTAATCCAGCTAACAAGGTTGTGATCTTTGCCTCATACGTAGGTATGCTTGATATTATTGCTGAGGCCTTAGGGCCAGACCAATGCCGACTATACTCAGGGAAACTAGATGCTAAGACTAAGGAAGACAACAAGATCTCGTTCAACACGCAAGCGGAAGTTCGCGTTCTCATTTCTTCTGATGCTGGTGGGTATGGTGTTGATCTGCCTGCTGCTAATCTACTGGTCAATTATGATCTACCCTGGTCATCAGGAGGAGCAATTCAACGTAATGGACGAATAAAGCGGGCCTCATCGACTTGGCCTACTATCGTCATTCAAGATATGATTATGAAGAACTCAATAGAAGAGCGTCAACATCAGGCCCTAATGCAGAAGACCTCTATTGCTAATGCAGTAGTTGACGGCATAGGAATCGATGATGAAGGCGGCGTACCTATCACTTTGACCAGTTTGCGCCAGTTTCTGCAATCAGCCAGCGTATAGAAAGGGTATAATTATAAAATGCCTAATGCACCTAAGACCCCAACACGTACCATCCGCGTCTCTGACGAGATCTGGAAGCCTGTACAGGCTAAGGCCCTAAAAGAGGGGGTCACTGTTACGAGCGTCATTATCAAGGCTCTTGAGGCTTACTTAGCGGAAGTTGACAATGCCTAGTCAAGTGGTAATGTAATCCATATAACCGAGGGGGTTACTATGGATCTAACTCAGATCAAAGACTTAGTTCGTCAAGCTGCATCTCTTAAAGATCAATCAGATCTTCTTAATAAGCGCCACTCTGAAATCAAAGGCCGTCTTACAGAAGCTATTGATGAGCTAGGTGAGACAGATGGCCGTGGCCACATAACACTAGAAGTCGATGACACTGTTAGTGGCATCAAATCTATTTCTAAGCAACGCCGCGTAAGCCAATCAATCGACATCGAAGTTGCCGAAGCGCTTCTTGCTGCTAAAGGCCTAACAGAAGATTGCGTTAAGCAAGTCCCTGTTCTAGATGAAGATGCGATTATGTCTGCTTACTACCAGAACAAGTTGTCAGAAGAAGATATTGACAAGATGTTCCCAAAGAAGATTTCCTACGCATTTATTATGAATAAGGGATGAGTATGGACGACGATCTAATTGACGCTACGTTTGCTGACTTGGATGTTTACTATCCAGGCAGTAAGCGCAAACGCCGTGAGGTCGTAAAGCCTGAACCAAAAGGTGAAGGTGCGTGGGACTCGAAGCCCTACATCAAAACACTTCCCAGTGGTAAAGACATTGAGATGTTTGCTGTAGGATCATTGGCAACAGCCTTAGGGCGCCCGCTTATAACCATACGTGCGTGGTTCAAGTGGGGTTACTTACCAGAGTCGCCTTATCGTCTTCCTACCAAGAAAGACAAGACTGGTGTAGAGCGTAAAGGTAGACGCCTTTACACAAGACCTATGATAGAGTCTGCAATTGAAATCTTTACGAAGAATGGACTTATGTTCAAACCTCGTATAGACTGGTCGCAACATCCTACGATCGCTAAGGAGATCGCAGATGCTTGGGACAAACTTCTAGAAAACTAAACCATAAGAAAAGGACTGCCAAATGGCCACAGATACAGATAACTACCTAGTGGATCTAGACGATTCATTGGATGCTCGTCCAGAGCAAATCACATCAGCAGCTAGTAGCGTTGCTTCTGGCTGGGATGCAGCTACAACAAATGCCGCTCCAGCTGATGGTTACCCAGTAGACTTTAAGCAATCTGAGGATCCTCAGATCATTAAGTTTATTGATCCAGACGGCCCGTTCGCTGTCTACAAGCTTCACTTCCTACAGAACAAGGCTGGTAAGAAGTCTTACATCTGTATCGGAGAGAAATGCCCACTCTGCACAGTGCTACGTCACCGCCCAGAGGATAAGAAGGCATTCACTATCATTAACTTCAGCGCACCTGAAGGTGCACAGCGTCAGCAACTTGTAGCGACTCCACGTCTTTACAAGACTATCCACGCTGCTCACTTCTCACCTCAAGGACCATTGACCAAGAACTACTGGGCAATGAGCCGCACAGGTAAGATGCAAACAACTGTTTACCACATGAATTCAGTCAAGGCTCGTGATCTCAATGAAGATTGGGGTCTAAACGAAGCTGAGGTTGAAGCCGCAGTTGGTACGTTCAAGCCATACGATCGCTCTGTAATCAAAGAGAACTCTTACCAAGAGCTTCTTGAGATCGCTCAGGATCTACTTAACGACTAACGCACACTAGACGTCCAGAGGCATAGGTTTCCCCCTTTCTCTATGCCTCTGGGCCTTTTTAAGGGGTAAATATGGGGTTAATTCTTACTAAAGAAGAACTAGATGAGATGGTTGCTTACTATCTAACACAAGACGCTTTTGCTTACGATGTGGAAACAATGGGAGATCGCCGAGGCGATACTCCAGTAAACGATGTAGTGTGGATTAGCTTTGCCACATATGGCCGTGTAGATGTTATTCCTATGGGTCATCCTAATGGAGAGTTTATAGGCTTAGACCGCCCGTTAACTGGTCAGGGCCAAAAGCGTGTAGACGCTGGACATGCTCCTCGTGAAAGCGATTACTCTCGCAGTGATAAGCGAGCAACAAAACTATTCTCACCTGCTCCAGAACAACTGTTCCCAGCAGAGGTATTCAAGGCGCTAGAGCCTTTAATGTTTAACGATAAGATTCTTAAGGTCGGGCATAACCTAGCCTTCGACCTTACTTCAGTTGCTAAGTACCTAGGTAAGCGTGTGCCTGTAGGCCCTTACTTTGACACTATGATTGCCTCGTTCCTGTACAACACACAGAATAAAGGTAAGTGCGGACTTGCTGATTGCTTGAAGCGTGAGATCGGCTACGAGATGGTCAAGGGCGTCGGTAAAGAGATTGAAGCCCACTCATTCCTAGAGACATATAAGTACGCTGCTTTGGATGCTAAGTACACCTTCTTGCTATGGAAAGCTTTAATCCCTAAGCTAGAAGAGTCAGGCGTCGAGAAGGTAATGAACCTAGAGATGGATGTACTGGCAGTTCTTTGCGATATGAAGCTTACTGGTGCTCCGATTGATATGGACAGCCTTACAAAGCTTCAGATCACACTAGAAGCTGAACTAGAGATCAAGCGTGCTTCTATCTACAAGCAAGCTGGTCGTCAGTTCAACATCAACTCTATTCCAGAACGTCAAGAGCTTTTATACAAGCCTAAGATTGAGGGCGGTCGTGGTCTTAAGACCAAGGTACTCACTACAAAGGGCCAAGAAAAGAGCGATGAGGGTAAGGAACTACTTTACACAGACTACTCCACCTCCTCAGAAGCACTGGCTGAGAACAAGGAGAAGGACGAGCTTTGTAAATTGCTCGTAGAGTACGCAGATCTTAACAAGTTGCTTACTACTTATGTGATTCCATACCTAGGTGGGGACGTAACCAAGACCACTGGCGGTAAGTCTAAGACCGAGTACCGTGACAGCCTGTTAATCAATGGCCGTATTCATTGCGACTTTGTGCAGAACGGTGCGGAGACTGGTCGTTTCTCCAGCCGTAATCCAAACCTACAGAACGTCCCTAGTCCTGCTACTGCTCACGGTAAGGCGATTCGTAATCTCTTTATCCCACCAGTGGGGCAAAAGCTAGTAGTCGCCGATTACTCTCAGATTGAACCTCGTATCATTGCTGACTTCTCTCATGACCCAATCATGGTTAAGTCATACCTAGATAAAGAGGATATCTACATGACTGTAGCGGCTACCATGGGCGTTAACCGTGCTGCTGGTAAGACCCTAGTCTTATCCATGGCCTACGGCGTAGGTCCTGACAAGATAGCCCGCAGTATTGGCTGTACCAACACAGAGGCTAAAAAGCTTCTTAACGACTTCGCTGAAAAATTCTCCGCCGTTGGCCTGTATAAGTTAAGAGTCATCGGGGTAGCCCGTAAGCGTAAGTATGTAGTCACTGCCACAGGGCGCCGTCGCTACCTTCCAGATATCGTATCCAGTAACCGTGAGAAGAAGGCGGGTGCTGAGCGCCAGGCCTTCAATACTGTGATCCAAGGCACAGCTGCCGACATCATGAAGATAGCCATGGTCCGTGCTCATAAGATGATTCCAGAAGGTGCTAAGATACTCCTCACAGTGCACGATGAACTTGTGACTTCCTGCCCAGAGCACTTAGCTGAACAGACTGCCGAGGCCATTCGTGAAGCAATGGAAGGCGTAAAGATGCTCAAGACTATTCCGCTTATCGCGGATGTGAAGATAGTGGATAAGTGGGGTATGGCTAAGTAATGGGCTTCTTCGATAAGTTTAAGCGCGATAGAGACCAAGAGGTAACTCTTGAGTCTATTGAGATCCCTATGTCAACACTCGCACGCTGGTACTTGTATGACATGCAGATTGAAAACCCAGAGGTTATTGCTTCTGACTTAGGTCTTGTTAACATCAGTGAAGAGGGTTCAGAAAAGGAACGTCAAGATAGCGATGACCGCATTGCTATGTTGTCTGGTGTTTCGGAGTTCGCAGAGATGATGGCGGAGATAAACGCCTCAGTAATCGGCGCAGTTAAGTCACGCATTGTGGAAGAGTGCATCAGCAACGGTACATTAGAACTAGATGAGGAAGAGTTAGAGCTCCTCTACGATCAAATGGAACTGACAGATGACCTTTCACACAGTATTGGGCTTAGTGCTATTATGGCTACATTATCAATAGGAATTAACACAGGGCTGCTCCAACTAGGACCAGCATGGGCAACTGAAGGGCACAAACATGAGCACTGACTGGTGGTCAAAAAAGATGGGCGCACCTGCTGCCCCACGTCAACCTCTACCTCCTGCACTTCCCCCGCAGCAATATCAAGCACCTGCGCCCACTAACCCTGGTTACGCAGTAGTCAACCCTACTGTTGAAATAACTCCACAGGTTCTTCCTAAGAGCGCACTTAACCCTGTGCGATGTCCTGCATGTAATGGTGGTAACTATCCAAAGGTAGGTATGGGTACCTCACAGAATGGTAGCTTTGACGTTCACCGCTGCTACGATTGCGGTTACCCAAAGGTGCAAGCTGGCTCAGGCGTTGGTACTGTAGGCGGTAGTTCCTCAGGAGGTCCAGCAACACCTGCAAAACAAGTTGCTACAGGCGGATTTAACCCTACGACTATCATTGGACATATTTAATGGCTACAGCAGAACTAGACAAGTTTGTACTAAAGATCAATAAGAAGCTTGGCCCAGGAACTATCGTTCGTGGCTCAGAGATTCGTGACAACCTACTAGAGCGATTCCCTAGCGGTTCATTGTCCCTAGACGTAGCGCTGGGTGGCGGTTGGACTGTTAACCAATGGCACGAAATCGTTGGAGAAGCTTCCAATGGCAAGACTGCTATTGCGCTAAAGACCATCGCTGCTAACCAAAAGCGTGACCCTGAATTCACTACTGTATGGATTGCTGCAGAGCAGTGGGTTCCTCAGTACGCTGAGATGTGCGGAGTAGATACCTCACGTGTGTATGTAATCTCTACCAACATCATGGAAGATGCCATGGACGCCGTCATCGAGTTGGCTGAGAGCCGCAACGTAGACTGCATCGTTATTGACTCACTTCCAGCCCTAGTACCTAGTGCTGAGGATGATCGTGAGATGGGAGAGTCAACTGTTGGTCGTGGCGCTATCGCCTCTAACAAGTTCTTCCGCAAGGTTGGTAAGGCGTCTAAGCGCAGCCTAATAGACGAGTCTGACCGCCCATTTATCGGAATTATGATCAACCAGTACCGCCAGAAGATCGGCGTTATGTATGGAGATCCTCGCACTACCCCAGGCGGACTAGGTAAGGACTACTCGTTCTTTACCCGTATTGAGGTAAAGCGCGATGACTGGATCGAGGTCGGCACAGGCGATAGCAAGCGCCGTGTAGGTCAGACCATCAAGATCCGTACCCTTAAGAACAAGTCTTCAGCCATCAATCCACCAGCATTTATAGACTTCTATTTTGCTGAGGGTGGAGAACTACTTCCAGGTGATTTTGATATCGGCAAGGAGATTGTAGCCTTGGGTATCCTAAACAAGATCATCACCCGTGCTGGTGCGTACTACAGCTATGGAGATAGAAAGTGGATGGGTGGAGATGCTATCCTTAAGTCACTGAGAGAAGAAATAGATCTACGCGAAACACTTGAGAAGGACGTCCTAAGAAGCGTCTTGGAGAGCTCAAAGTTTGTCGCCTCACTCGATGAAGAGTAAGGGACAACGAGAGTCAAGGAAACACGAGGACCGACTCGCTAAAAAGTTTGACGGGAAGCGCAACGCTGGGAGCGGTGCTTTTTGGAGTCGTAAGGGTGATGTCAGAACTGATGAGCTTTTAATCGAGCACAAGTGGACTGGCAAAACTCAGTTCACCGTCAAAGCGGTGGAGCTGGAAAAGATTGTCACAGAAGCAATTCTTGATAGTCGAACGCCTGTCCTTGGATTTCATCTGAACGGCAATAACTACGTTATGCTGACAGAAGATGACTATATGGAGCTCCGCCATTACCTCCAGGAGTGTACGTGTACAAGGGAGACCCCCTAGATCGTTGGTACTACCACGCTAAGTGCTTCAATGAAGACACTGAGATATTCTTTCCTCCTAGAGACAAAGCGTTGTATAAGCCTATTGCTGATAAGGCAAAGGCCATTTGCTTTGGTAAGGACGGAAGACCAGAGTGCTCAGTACGAAGAGAATGTCTGCTGTCTGCTATAAAGTTAGATGAGCAACACGGAATCTTTGGCGGCATGAGCCACAGAGAAAGAAACGCTTTACAACGTAAGGCGGCTCGTAATAATATGACCATTGAAGAGTGGTTAGATAAAAACTAGGGGAGACTAAATGGCACAGAAGCCAAAGGGCGCACTAAAGCAGTTCTTAGATACTACTAAGAAGGAATCTAGAGTACTAGGGAAGCTAGAGCGTCACTTCCTAGCCACACCCCGCATCAAGGATCGTCGCACCGACGTCTTGCACCCATCTGAGATGGCTAAGGACAGCTGGTGTTATCGAGCCTCCTATTTTCATCTTATGGGCTTTGAGCCAGCATCAGCTAAGCGCAAGCTATCTATGCAGACTGATGGCGTATTTGAAGAAGGCCATGCCATCCACCATAAGTGGCAGAAGCGCTTTAAGAACATGAACGCTATATATGGTCTCTGGGAGTGCCGAGAGTGTGATGAGTCCTTCTGGGGCATGCCAGGAGACCATAACGGCAATCCTGACGGCGTTGTCTATAAAGAGGTCCCACTAGATTACCCACAGATGCGTATTGCTGGCCACGCTGATGGCTGGCTGACAGAGTTCGGTGATCCACTACTACTTGAGATTAAGTCAGTTGGAGAAGGAACCATCCGCTGGGAAGATCCATCCATGCTTTACAAGTACGATGGCGATTTCAAGAAGGTATGGGCTAACTTAGAGTCCCCATTCCAAAGCCACATTATGCAAGCTCAGATCTACATGAAGTTGATTGAGCTAATTGGTTTCGACCAACCAGCACCTCAGGAGGCTTGTTTCATCTACGAGTCAAAGCCTACACAGGAGTACAAAGAGTTCATTATTCCTAAGAGCGACTTCGGCATAACAGAGAAGTTCGACGCAGCGCAAATGATTGTTGATGCAGTTGGCAAAGGTACCCCACCTATGTGTAATATAGGCGGTCCAGAACTATGCAGCAGTTGTAAGGAGTACAAGTGATTACCCTCAACACAGGTGAAGCAAGTGCAGAGGCAGTTGCTAAGCTAACTATTCAAGGATACGGAGCGGCTACTACCTACAACGATAGTATTCCTAGCATCCCTGATGACCTTACAGATATTGACGACCAAGAACTAATGAAGTTATTCCAGCACTTTGTTGAGTACAACAACTTTCTACTGCTACAGATCTCATGTGCTCGCATTGATGAAGAGGCTGCAACTAAAGTATTAGAGCGCTTCGAAGCATCGAAAATGATTGATGCAGTTAAGGGTGAAACCGTTGCTCGTACTAAAGCTAAGACAGCTTCTGACCCTGTAGGGCAAAAGCTTGATGATGAGCTAGCAGTACGCCGTAACTACCACACCCTGCTTAAGAGCATCCAAGATGGCGTAAATGAAAGCACCAAGGTAATCAGCCGTGAACTGTCACGCCGTACAGCGAACCCTGGGTTTACGAGCCGTAAATTCTAATGAAGGTATTTGACGGAGGTATAGATCTGTCTGAGCCTTTATATGTTGGTATAGACCAGTCGTATAGCGGGTTTGCAATAACCATGCTAAATGGCACTGGGCACAGAACAACAGTGTTTAAGGCAGGTAAAGGTGGGATTAACCGCCTGTATGACCTTCGCCATCATCTAGTAAGTACTTTAGAGCATAAAGATATATTGGACGTAGCCATAGAAGGCTATGCCTTTGGCTCACAGATGGCTAATATGCTTGGTGAACTAGGCGGAATGGTAAAGCTGGCCTTGTTAGACCTAGGTCCTTATTACCCACTCATAGTTCCACCAACTAGCCTTAAGAAGTATGTAACAGGCAAGGGCACAGGCGTTCCTAAGAGCCAAATGCTATTACAGGTTTACAAGGTCTGGGGGCAAGAGTTCACAGATGACAACGCGGCTGATTCGTATTCCTTAGCAAAGTTAGTGTCGGGTGAGGCTAAGTTTGCCTATCAAAAAGAGGTGTATGCTAAGCTTCAGGATCCAAAGTTTAGGGAGAGATAAATGGCCTCAAAGAAGAATTTAAAGAAGAAGATCAGTGAGCTAGAAGCTGAAGTTTATATGGCTAGACAAATGCGTGATTCTTGGCATAGAGCAGCAGAGTTTAATAAACAGGAGATGCAAGAGTGGCGTAAGAAGTACGAGCTCTCACAGCTAACCCCAGAAGTTAAAGCAGATACTGAAGCCGCCTTTAAGCGCGGAGGCGCGTTCGTTAAACAGCAGATGATGACTGGCCTACGTTCTATGGTAGAGGCGCTAGAGATCAACCCTCCTACAGGTCAAAGCCGTTGAATGAGTTAGACCTACCACGGCCCGAAGACGTTAACTTCGGAGGCATGAGGCGCAAAGAGCAGACAGCCTACTACCATGAGCGAGTCAGAGAATTACTAAGCCTGGTTTTAGAGTCAGATGATTTGCCCGAGAAATTTCGCCACGCATTAGAAATAATTAATGACTACACCTTCTACCTAGGAGACTGATATGCCAGAAGAGTTTGAAGAGGACCTATTCGATGAAGACCTCTCTGAAGAGGGCATTGATTGGGAAGATGACTGGGAAGATATGGAGCCTCTAGACGAGAGCTTATTCGAGGATGAGCTCGAGGACGAAGAGGACGATGAGGTCGATTAGAGAGTTAAAGCCAGACTACACGGGCACCATGGACTACGCAGAGGTCATCTGCCATGAGTGCCCTAAGTGTGAGTCTAACCTCTGGAACCTCAAGGTATCCTTTGAGGACTACAAGATAGCCACATACCTTTTGGAGATGGAATGTGCCATTTGTGGATCGTATGCCACGGCTCCAACCTTGGTGGATAAACCTAACACTCTGTGAGGTTTAGGCTGAAAAACCTCACATAAAACCTCACACTTATTAGACCGTAGTACTAATCGTCTAATATATAAGAGGTCTAAATGTCTGAAGTAACCCCTGCTCCAGAGGAGCAATTCCTGCGTGTTTCAGCAGGTTCTAATCCACAGGCTGTAGCATCGGCTATCGCCCACTCAATCTATGAGACTCGCACCTGTAAAATTCGTGCGGTTGGCGCTGGTGCCGTTAATCAGGCTACTAAGGCTATTGCCATTGCCCGAGGATATACGGCCCCTAGAGGTATTGATATCGCCTATGTTCCAGGCTTTACAACCATCCAAAGCCATGACGGCGAGATTTCAGCGATAGTTTTAACCGTTATTGTCCTGTAAGGCTGATACAGTTATTTAACCCCCTTTGCAAAGGAAATCATATGTCAGAGAAAGAACCAAAGAGCGCGTTTTCAACCATGGGAACTAGCGCCTCATCAGGATTCAAGGACGCCTCAGCTGAGACCTCTAAGAACACCAAGCTAGTTAAGAAGGGCAACGCTGCAGCAGGAGACCCATCCCGCGAAGCTAAGCCAGCACGTAAGGAAAGCCTTCGTGAGAAGCAAGGTGCACGTTACGCAATTCGCGTAAAGCTACCTGGTGGCACATCTCCAGAAGCAGGACAGACACAGGCTAATGGACGGATCATTCCTCCAGCAGTCAACCGTACAAAGCCTAACTTCTCAGATGGAATGGCTGATCACAACTAACATCTAGTTTTACCTAAGGCCCCTAGCTAACGCTGGGGGCCTTTTGCATGCCATGCAAGATTAAAAAACAGTTTCGTGTTGTTGTCCAAACGTTTCAATATGTGTTATGATTAACATGCAACTGTCCACTAGATGAGGGAAACACATGGATACAGCATTAAAAGCCGAATTCGCATCAATCCTAGCAGGGGCCAAGCGCTGTCCTGTAGGTCAGTGGTTAGACACACTAGACAAGGAAGAGCGCGAGTTCTTTGATAAAGACATTCTGCCCACTCAGACACGACGCCAAGCACTGCTGGAAAAGTTACAGGAAGTCTACAAAGTTGACTTCAGCGTATCTGCACTACGCAGCCATGGCCTCAAGATCTGTTCCTGCCATAAGACTAAGGATAAAAAATAATGCCAATAACCTCTGACGTCCGTATGGAGTTTCTTAAGCTCCTAACTTCGGATGTAGAACGACCTATTGACTTTCAACAAGTAGTGCCAAGTAGCCTAACTGTTAAGTCAGTGTCATATAAGAAAAAGACCACCGACATGAAAGTGGCTTTACTAGTCCCCGATACCCAATTTGGTTTTCGCATTGACGAAAACGGCGTGGCTGACCCATTCCACGACGAGCGTGCCCTTGACGTATACAGCCAGATCATGGCCTATGTCCAAGAGACCTACGGCATTGACAAGATTGTAAACCTCGGCGACACAATTGATATGCCGTCAGTAAGCAAGCACCTACAAGAAACCGCGTTTCAGAATGCGTTCCAAGCATCCTTGCAGGCTGGCTACTTATTTCTTGCAGAACAGCGTGCAGCAGCCCCTCAGGCTGAGATCGTATTCCTAGAAGGTAACCACGACTGCCGTCTTTATAAGTACTTACTTAACAATGCGCCACAGGCAGCAATGCTGAAGCGTGCTGGTGGTATTGATCGCTGGCCTGTTAATAGCCTGCCTCACCTACTACGCATGGATGAGCTTGACGTCATCTATGCAAGTGGCTACCCAGCAGGTGAATACCGCATTGTTGGAGATCTTATTGCAAAGCACGGTGATATTGCCAAGAGCAACGGGTCTACCGCAAGCCAGCACCTTAATAAGAACCATACTATTTCTACCGTTTTCGGACATACGCATCGTATGGAAATCGCCTACCACACTAGCCACCATCCAGATGGAGCCAAGCGCAGCGTAGCGTTTAGCCCAGGTTGCCTATGCCGTGTAGATGGCGCAGTCCCATCAGTAAAGGGCGGAACAACCCCTAATGAAAAGGCTGTCCAATACTGGGAGAACTGGCAGCAGGGTCTAGGCGTCTGTTTCTATACAGAAGACGGCCGTTTTGACATCAAGCCTATCCACATCCTAGATGGCTGGGCCTTCTTCGAGGGTATTGAGTTTAGAGCCTCGAACTAACAAAAGGCCACGTATCATAGATACATGGCCAGTGCACACCAAAATATCCAGTCGCTCGGCGCGAACGGCATGTATGGCACCAACACCGTTTATGGTGGTGGAGGTCAAGCAGTCGCTCGCTCCGAGCTTGACTATTTACGCATTGGCATTGGTCAAGAACCAAGTGCTCAATATCCAGATGGCTACCTAGGCACAATCCGTTCACGTCGTGATGATCGTGGCCGTCCAGCAAGCGCGTCAGACAAAATGCTTGACAGTCTTAAGACACGCACTGGGCAGCGTTCATACCAACGCGGCGTTCACAAAGGTGAGCGAGTAGATCCAGGCGATTACTACTACCCATCTCGTTTAGAACCTGACCGCGGTATCAAGCGTCAGATGAAGAGCGTTCGTCAAGGCAACGTTATGATGTCTAAGAAGAACACACAGGATGTGCGTCTAACACCTGCGCCACATCTAGTTAATGATGGTAAAGCAAATATGCGCAGCACATCTCCAGGTGAAATCAATCAGCGTCGTGTAGATCAGTTCGCACGTATGCGTCCAGGTTGGAAGTAAGACATGGGCCTTTTTAGCAAACCTAGCAAACCACAGGGTCAAAGTCTGTTCAGTAGTAACCAGAACGATGAGCCTATTCGTACCCGTTTTGATGAGTTCCACGGAACACTTGCAGACATAAAAGCAACACCAAAGACAGATAAGTTTGCTCCAGACCCACGTCTAGAGTCACTCAATAGCAGGGTATTTTTCTAATGCCAGACATGGCAGACGGCGTATACAGCCGTAAACCATGGGTTTCGCCTCCTACGGCAGCCTACCCACCTCAACAATATTTAGGGCCATTTCCTAGCAATCAAGAACGCTTACTAAGCCAAGCACTAGCCTCACAGACAATGTTGGGGCCAGAGTTGCAGCAATTTGTACGTCCACCACTACCTCAGGTTGAGTTATTTCCGCCTAAATACGGGTATACCACCACAGAAATCGGTATCAGAGACATAATTGAGTTACCTGGTAGAGCCCAGAACCCTCAGCGTGTGGAGTCAGACTTCAGTCAGACACCTAACACAACTGAGTCTACAAGTCGTAACGATCTCGGAGGTAGCATCTAATGGCTAACGATAGAGCAAATGACCCACGCAGAGTGTACACCTCCCCAGGCGGAACTATGGAAGACGAGAACGCACAGCGTAAGTTTTCTGCACACGGCTTCAACAAAGGTAAAGCTTCCGACATGGCTAAAAATGTAGTGGACAACGCAGTTACGGCATTTAAGAGTACTAGTGGTTTTGCCCGCAGTAACCGACGCCAACACAAGAGCAATCTACTTCAGCGTGGAGCTACCACAGCAGCTCAAAAGAACCAAGGTGTTGTGTAATGGTTAAAGACCCAGGTCTAATGACTGACTCAACAGGTGATGGCATCTACGGCAACACAGATGTTAAGTATTCAACACAGCAAGCGATGAAGAACACAGTTTATAACGGCTCAGGTAGCTGTAAGGACTGCGGTTACCAGATTCAACCACAAGACGCACTATACACACAGCTTTGCCCGTCTTGCACTAAGGCGAAGGCAATGAAACAGATGAAAGGACGAATGGTATGACTGTTCGTAAAGCTATGTCAGAGAACGCTGCACTCGAAGAGGGTGCCACAGACGGCAAATACCGTAAGCGTCGTCCTAACACAACTGTTGCACCAGCAATGGGCGATCAATTGGTTGTAAAGAACCGCGATGGTTTGCATCCTTATTGGAACTATGGTTTTTCTAACAGCGAAGAGCCTAACAAAGTAAACCCAGGAGCTAACTAACATGGCTAAGAAGAGTATTACTAAAGGCTCACAACCTAACTTCGTTACTGAGAAGCTAGCTAAGAAAGAAGCAGCACGTCCTAAGGGCGATGCTAAAGTTGGCGTTACTAAGATGTCACCTGCTCTAGGTGAGGTCTATCTAGATAAGGAAAAGCTAGCAAAGCCAATGAAGGCAGTAAAGCCTTCTGGTTCAGCAGCCTCAGCAGAAGCATTTACCAAGTCACGTTCAGGTGTTAGCACCGTACGTTCAATTGGCAAGGCCGTTAAGCAAGATGCAAACGTTATTGCAGAGCGTCGCATTGCTGGGTCATCTAACCCAGAAGCAACAGCCCGCACAATGGCTGCTCAGACTGATATTGACAAAGAAGCAACATCTGGTGCATGGGGCAAGGCTCCATCACGTGCAAAGCGTACAGATAAGACACCTCGTCCCCTAAGCACAAAGGCAGAACGCCGCGATTTCCCATCACTTGGTGACGCAAAGATCGGCGAAGTTGAGATTCCAAAAGGTGTTGCAAACCCAACATCAGCATCAAAGACAGGCGCACGCTCTATCGGCGACATCACAATTAGCGGTGAGACACGCGGACTAGGTGGACGTAACGCCCGTGCAGGTAAGAAGGTCACCCGTACAGCACAACTTACTGATCCAGTAGAACGCGTACGCCGTAACCGTATTATCGCAACTGCTCACGCAGATACCCAAAAGTTTACAGAGCACATGGCCAGCGACCACGGCCGCTCATTGTCACATGCAAACGCATTGAAAGAGAAGATCCACGGCTCACTTGCTGGCATGGAGGTCTCAGACCTACACGGCCTACAGGTTCCTTGCATTGGTTCAGATTGCCGTCGTACTGTGCCTGCAACATCAGAGTCACTAAAGTGTGAAGGCTCATGCTCTACACACCCAGCTTCAGCATCAGCTCGTGGTAACTTAGGACGCAGTTCTGAAAAGGATCTAGCTCGTAACGGGGCTGGTACCACACCAGTACCAGCGCCATCAGGCCGTTCAGCAGGTACAGGCATCCCATGGATGCACCTTCCTGCGTCAAAGCGTGAAATTCGTGAGGCTGGCGAGTAGTACTAAACTACTGATACACTTTACTAACTGACTACTTATTAGGAGCACAAATTGGCGGTAGATCTTAAAGCGCTGGCTGAAAAGGAACGCAATGAACAGCAGATTCGTCTGCTTATTTGCCGTACCTGTAAGTCTATTGACGAGTTGCCAGATTTCGATGGCCCAGCCGAGTACGATACAGTCCTTCAGGTAGCGGTAGAAAAGCATCAGAAGCCCGAACCTCATCTCGGGCTTCTTATGAAGTTCCCATTAAAGTACTGGGCTCGCCCAGACGTCAAAGCTGAAGTAATGAAGCAGATCAGCGAAGGTTCATCTGGTCTTGACGTATTTGGTACCAACTTCTATGACACTAAGTCCACCTTCCACGAAGATGCGATGAAGTGCTACAACCTACACCTACGCCCTACAACATCTTGTGGCGACTACAAATCAGATAGTAAAGAGCTAAAGCCTGGAACGGCTATGGAGCGCCGCAAGGAAGGTCTGTCAGAAGCCCGCGGCCCTAAGGTCTACCTATGTGATTTCTGCCCTTACAAGATGATGGTTCAGAAGAAGGCATTCGGAGAAAAAGGTCTATACAAATGAGCAACGAAGTCGAAACCGCGTTCCTTATCATCCGTCACCCAGACGGCTCATACTCAGCTAAAACGGACATTACGGACACTCCTGAGATTACACGCAAGCCGAACATCTATGACATCAAGCATGGATGCGCGGAGATCCTAGATACCATCAAACTGCAGGCTGTCCAGTCAGTAGTTGGCTCTGTAATGACAGAAGTTAGTTCAACTGAGGGCCAGAAGGTGGCCTCTGCTGTGAGACAATCGTTGGTAGACAAAGGTCTATTGTAACGACAGGAGACACTATGACGGCGCCTCGTAAGAAGCCAGCAGATAATAAAAAGTCTGTTGCTAAGAAGGTCGCTGCTCCTAGAAAACCTCGAACAGTTAAAGACGAAGAGCTTACTGCTTTAGACATTCATGCAATTCAGTTGTACGAGTTCTACAAATCATTGCGACGTGCTGGGTTTGACCCGTCAACTGCTATGGGCTTAATTACAGATAAAGATTGCCACCCTCACTGGTTCTCAACCGCTACTGCGGAAGACGTGGACTTGTTAGAGGAAGAAGAGGAAGATGAGTAGTTTATACTAGTTAAATGAACTTCTATGATGTAGTTGCGAGCAAAGCAAGCCCTATCGAGCTTGAGCCTGGCCCAGCATCATACTTCAGTGAACCTAGTGGTATTTTAGATCCTCGCCTATTTAAGAGTAATAAGATCCGTTCTTCAGTACGCGATGCGATTCTCGCCTCCTTATTCGGGCATCTAGAGCAAACATACTCAGATCCTCAATCATGGTGCAACGTATGGTTAGCAGGCTCAGGAGTTTCATATCAGTGGGCTGCGGAGCGTGAACCAGCAGACCTAGACTGCTTAGTAGGTATCGATTACATTCGATTCCGTCAGGCTAACGAGCGTTACGCAGGCCTTAGCGACCAAGAGATCGCAGCAACATTCAACGAAGGATTCAGCGAGCAATTAAATAAAGATACTGCTCACTTCCTAGATACATTTGAGTTGACGTTCTACGTTAACGTACGTAGCAACATTGTCGAGATTCGACCATACGCTGCTTACAATCTAACATCTGATTCATGGACAGTCCAACCTGTTATCACATCACCGTTTCGTCCTGCGGACTGGGAAAGCAAGTCGGCACGTGACAAGATATTGGCTGAGGGTATTCTGTCTCGCTATCAAAAAGCCTTGAATGGTATTTCAGCAGCACAGAATGATGCAGCAAGAATTAATGCAGAGTCAGCACTTCACCTAGCAGTAATGCAAGGCGCTGCATTGTTTGATGACATACATGAAGGTCGTAAGTATGCGTTTAGTCCTGCAGGACAAGGTTACATAGACTACGCTAACTACCGCTGGCAAGCAGGTAAAGCATCTGGTATTGTTCCCGCACTTAAGAAGTTAAAAGAAGTATCAAAGCAATCAAAGCAAGAGTTTGCTGCTCAAACCTATGGTGTAGAGTTGCCTGACACGAACACATTGATTCGCCGCGCTATCACACGCAAGTAACACCTAAGACCACACGGAGCACTAATGGCAATACTAATGTCACTTGACGGCGTTATCCGCAACCCTCGGGACGGAGCGCCTATTCGTGATGGCTTACATCTTTATAACCATCTAAATCAAACCAATAAGATTCTGATTCTGGCTGAGGACAAAGAGAAGGCCGACCACTGGCTACGTCAGCAAAAGTTGCACAAGTATGACGACATTGTGGACTGGAAGTTGGTACCGCCTGGCGACAATGTTTGGGTTAGAATGGCTCAGTACATCCGTGCTCAAGGGCCTGTTGATGCCGTAGTTACCGCAGACCTTGACATAGTAAAGCAGTTGATTGAGGTAGGTATAACTTGCCTAGCCTTCTGCCATCCTACCTATCTAGATTACAAGTTCCGTCCAGACGGCAGAGAAGGTCGCCGTACCTGGGATGAGATCTCAGGAGAGATTGACCGCCAGCAAGAATTGCTTGCTGAGGACGACCGTCTATGAGGCTCATTATGCTGGGGGCTGAGGTACCTAGTAACAGGACAATCTTAGAGTCTGCTGGTTGTACTTACATGGGCGTTAGTTTCTACCGCCTTACCAAGCGTGGCCTTCCTAAGAAAACCACCTACCTATTAGACAACTATTTTAATTCTGAAACAAGCATTTTTGTTCATGCTGGACTGGCCCACGACACCCAGCTTACCGGAAGAGAGCTCGAGGAGTTTGCTGCCGACTACGAGGAGTTCGTGGTTAATAATATAGATCGCATTACTATGTTTGCTGAGTTCGACCATCCAGCCCTGCCTGAGAGCTTCATAGAGGCTCAACGCCGTACAGTCTGGGCAGAGATGCCACCTAGCAAGTTCCTACCTGTATGGCGCCCTTCTACGGGCTACACAGGTCTTGCAGAGTTAACTGATAAGTACCTTGATATTGCCATCACTGGGCAGGCTATCGAGGACGAGACCCAACTGGCTCAGGCTACTCGTAGATACAAGAACACCAAGGGCACACGCTTCCACGCCATCTCCTGCGCTCGCCCTGACAACCTACGTCAAGTGGCAGTCGAAACCGCCAGCACAATGTCGTGGCTAAGCCCGATGATGCGAGGCGAAACGATTGTGTGGAACGGAACAAGTCTGGTACGTTACCCCAAGCGTATGAAAGATCAAGCACGACCACGCTACAAAGCAGCCTATGAAAAGGCTGGGCTTGACTATGAACTGATCATGGAAGATGACAACAAGGAAGTATCCAAGTTAGCCGTCTGGTCGTACAACCAATTAGAATCGCACCTCAATAACCTTGATGCGGGTAAGGACATATCATATATGAGCGATGAAAAGCAAGAGGATATTTCTGCGGAAACCCTACCCGCCAATGCTAATACAAGGGGGGTAGAAGTGCGGAAAGTTTTGCCGCGAGATCCCGCCGAAATGACCAGTTTGCCAGTGTTCGGGTACAACATGAAGACTGTTGTAGAGACCGATGATGATGGTAACGAGATCATTAAGGATGTGCCTGTTGTGCATACAAAGGCATCCTCACTACGCGCCTGCGATACATGCTTTGTTGCTGCTAACTGCCCTGCTTTTAAGCCTCAGAGTGCCTGCCAGTTCAACCTCCCAGTAGAGGTAAAGACTAAGGATCAGATGAAGGCTTTGATCAATGCAATCATCGAAATGCAGGGTCAAAGAGTCGCTTTTATGCGATTTACTGAAGAAATGAACGGCGGATACGCAGATCCAAATGTATCTCAGGAGATCGATCGCCTGTTCAAATTACTCAAAACTACTAAAGAATTGGATGACTCCTCATCGTTTATTCGTATGACTGTTGAGGGGAAATCCGCTGGTGCTGGAGTGCTGTCTGCCATCTTTGGAGACAGGGCTCAGGCCTTAAGAGAGTTGCCTGAAGGCGGTCTCAACGAGGTACAAACCACCAGAATTATCCAGCAAGCGATCGAGTCTGATCAATAGTCTTATACATAATATAAGCATAGAAAAAGGGGTGAAGCAAGGCAGTCTAATATCGGTGTGTTTCAGTTATGCTATTCGTTCATTTAAGAGATTGGGAAACTAGACAATGGGATTGTCCTTTAAGTTGGCAGATGAGTTCGTTGATGCCTATCGCGGTAAGAAAGTACCTTGGGGCTACCAAGATGCAGCAGGTAACTCGGTGGGAGAGATCACTTTCCTTCGCACCTACTCACGCCTGAAGGAAGACGGCACAAAGGAGTCGTGGACAGAGGTCTGCGCTCGCGTCATCAACGGCATGTATTCATTGCAAAAGGATTACTGCAAGGCTAATCGCTTGCCTTGGAATGACTCAAAGGCACAGGCCTCAGCCAAAGAAGCCTTCGAGCGTATGTGGACACTGAAGTGGACACCTCCAGGCCGCGGATTGTGGATGATGGGTACGCCTCTAGTCAATGAGCATAAGAACTCAGCCGCTTTGCAGAACTGTTCGTTTGTATCTACAAACGAGATGACTAAGATCAACCCAGCCAAGCCATTCGCTTTCCTTATGGAAGCCTCGATGCTAGGCGTTGGAGTTGGCTTCGATGATAAAGGGGCAGATAAAAGTTTCACAATCTACGAACCACAAGAAGGAGAAAACTATGTCATCCCCGACACCCGAGAAGGCTGGGTGGAAAGCACAGCCGCCCTCATCAATGCCTACCTTAAGTCAGATACGAAGAGCCCAGTCTTTGATTACACTCAAATCCGACCAGCAGGCGAACTCATCAAAACGTTTGGTGGAACTGCTGCTGGACATGAACCACTAGAGAAACTGCACAAGCAGATTCGTAAGTTGTTCAAAGGCCGAGCTGGCGAGCTGCTTACTCGCGTAGATATTGCTGATATTGGCAATCTAATGGGAGTCTGCGTAGTATCTGGCAACGTGCGCCGTTCAGCAGAACTGCTAATGGGGCGCTTAGATGATGGGACATTCCTCAATCTAAAGAACCCTAAGGTATTCCCAGAGCGTAACTCATACTCAGCCAAAGCCCCAGGTTGGGCTTGGATGTCCAACAACTCAGTTGAGGTATCAGTAGGCCAAGACCTATCTGGCATCATTGACGGCATTTCCCGCAACGGAGAGCCAGGTGTTATCTGGATGGATACTACTAAGAAGTACGGACGTCTAGCCGACCCTGTTAATAACAAGGACTGGAGAGCGGCTGGTTATAACCCTTGCGCCGAGCAAAGCCTAGAGTCTTTCGAGTGCTGCACGCTGGTTGAAACCTACCTCAGCCGTCACGACAGCATCGAGGACTTCAAGCGCACCCTAAAGTTCGCTTACCTTTATGCCAAGACTGTTACTTTAGTGCCTACTCACTGGGAAGAAACGAACGCGATCATGCAACGCAATCGCCGTATCGGTACATCTATCTCAGGTATCGCTAATTTCGCTGACATCCACGGACTTCCTAAGTTGCGTGAATGGATGGATCAAGGTTATGAAACTGTCCAGCAGTACGACAAGGGCTACTCAGAGTGGCTTGGTATTCGTGAGTCAATTAAAACTACGACAGTTAAGCCTTCAGGAACAGTCTCTATCCTAGTAGGAGAGAGCCCAGGAGTTCACTGGTCAGTAGGCGGTCAATACTTCCTACGTGCTATCCGCTTCCGCAACTCTGATCCAATGCTACCTCTGTTCAAGATGGCTCAGTATCGTGTCGAACCTGCTTCAGAAGATCCAGACGGCACAAGTGTTGTGTTCTTCCCAGTTAAGTCGCAAGCGCTTCGCTCCGAGAAGGACGTCTCTATCTATGAGAAGATGGCTCTCGCTGCTACTGCTCAACGTTACTGGTCAGACAACTCTGTATCTGTAACTGTCTCTTTCAATCCTAAAACGGAGGCCCAAGCAGTAGGTACTGCTTTACATATGTATGACGGACAACTAAAAACTGTTTCGTTTCTACCTATGGACAATGGTACTTATCCGCAAATGCCTTACACGCAGATCACTGCTGATGAATATGAGGAGTATCGCATGACTCTCTTTCCTATTGATCTTGCTGGTGTCTATGCCGGTATGGCTGCTGACGCTATCGGAGAAAGTTACTGTACAACAGACGCATGTGAAGTAAAGTTGATCAAGGACAATCAGTGAGAATCAAGTGTGTCGAGTGCTTGGAGGAGTTCGAGGATATTCCACGCGACTCCTCTGAGTCTCTCTGTCCAATGTGCTTGGATAAGAAATAAGAAAAGCCCCCTCGCTATTACAGCAAGGGGGCTCTTCTCTCTTTATATTTACTTTATATCAAAGTTACTAGCAATAGCAAAGAACGCCTCTGCAAATGCAGAGATGTGCGCTCCCAAGTCCTCTGGGTGTACGCGGTTTGCTGGTCTAAACATTAAATCTGTATAGTCTTTAAGTGCAGACTGAAACTTGCCTAACAACTCATCTATATTAGGCCATTCATCAGAACAGTTGGTAGAACCATTGCATTTACATTCACTAGCCATTGGTCTCTCTCCTTTTCTTTTCATTGTATTTAGCCACTAACTCCTGCAAACGTTGGTGCTCCTCAGGAGTTAGGGTATCGGTAGTAATCGCCTCATCATCAGTCGTCATCGTGGCTATCCCAACCTAGTTCGTCCTCATCTTCTTCAATGACCACATCGTCATCTTCATCGAGAGGGTTCTCTGTGCCCCATTCAGGTAGTCCAAATCCAAACTGACTAGGCATTACTCAACCTCTTTGTAGTTAATCTCTCCTACGAATTGGAGAGGCTTACCAGCATCATCGGTCTTTGTAGCCGTAAGTTTGCAGGACTTACGAGGAGTGTGCGCTTCTACTAAGGTCTTTACATAGCGCTTTGCTGCCGAAGGATTAGCCCAAGCAGTTGTGCTCTCATACTTAAGTTGCGCTTCTCCTTCTAGTGTAATACGCACCCCTAGTAACCAAGCGCCACCGCGCTCTACTAGAGTGTTCTTAGTCAGCGTAACGCTGAATGTTTCTGTTTTTCTTGCCATTACTCTCTCCTTTGTTAGTTATGCTACTTTTCTACTTGTGCCTATCTCGATAGGCGATACGTAACCTGAGCCATCATACATCTTGCCACCCCACACGCCAAATAGCCCACCCATGCTTTCCGCGTAGTTATGGCAGGGTTCTAGTAGAGGGCAACGATTGCAAATACTAATAGCCTGCTTAATATCCTCCTTACGTCTAAAGTTCTGGACGGGGAAAAATACCTCTGGGTCTGTTTGGGCGCAGAGTTGTGAGCCGTCATAGAAGTTTTGCATATGCTATACGTTCCTTTGATAAGTGTTCGAACGCTGGCTCAGCCGTAGTCTTGCTAATAAGTTCAGCGTTATCTTCTATGGTAAAAAATACAGAGGCATACCCTATCTTAGTAGGCCAGATATAAGGCAAGTCATCAGGTACATCAAACCAGTACCGATAGTGCTCAGGCAACTTGCGTAACAGATTAGATTGATGGGATTCAAGCACCTTGTCGCAGCCAACCCAACCGGGCTTGGGCTTAACGTAGCGCCCAATAGCAGTATAAACATTTGAGTAGTGGTGAAACTTTTCAGCAAGGTTATCTACGAACCCACGATCCTCCCACTCTTGGCACATAGCCAGCCCGTAGTCGCAGAGCGATCTCTCATGGCCTAGCCACATAAGGACGGCAGGGTGGCGCCTCCAGCCCTTACTCTCTCCTGATAGGACTTTGAGTATCTGATAGGCTTCTACTCTTTGTTTCCCTAGCCTTTTATCATCAAGGACTTTGGCTACCTCTGAGTACTTACTGAACGGCATAAAGGTTTGCATTAGATATTAACCCCGATCTTTCTTAGGTTACTACGTATTCTGTGTAAAGCCCGAACATCGCTAGGAGTTTGACTCGTAAAGATAAACTTACCACTAGGCGCAGTAATTCGGTAGTGGCCACCGCGACTGACCTCTATCGTACAACCACTCTCTCTAACCTTAGTAAGTAGTTGTCTAAAGTCTTTACTCAATTTCGTGCTCACAACAGAAAAGTGGCTCAGCAATAATACGATCTACCACCTGCCACATATTTAACGTGTTAGCATATCGGTTTTGCAACTTTAGTACGGCACTACTATTTGTATAGTTAATAGTGTTATGGGTATCGCAATGTCTTAGTACGCCAGTTATTACTGTATCGTCTAGGGTCTGAACCATTACTCCACGATACTTAGATATAGTAACCATTTAGTTATCCAAATCCTTTAACATCTCTCTAATCTTTTCAACTCTCTTGGGGTCAATACCCATAAACTCGGTCGCTTCACTAGCAAGTGCCTCGGCTTCACTCTCTCCGATTAGCGTCTTAGTGAACTCGCTCGCAGTAATCGCTATGGCTAGTGAGGCTACCGCCAAACCTGTATCTCCGAACTCTGGGTAGATAACCTCTTTACATCTCTCCATTGTCGCTTCTAATATCGTAGCCATCTCGATAGCACTTATACTGTTGCTCATATTCTTTGCCCTTTCATAGTTGGTCATTCATGCTTTGCTCATGCCACGTCAGCATATCAACGTAAAAGTCGGTGTCCTCAAACTCAGACTCTACTATGCTTACAACGTCCTCAGGTAACTCTCCTGCATAGGGCTGGTCGAAATCAACTTGACCATCAACAGTATCTAGATAGGTATTACTCATCTCCGTCCTTCCAATCTTGGTGTCGTGTGCATAGCCCTATGCTACCTAGCGCGTTACGACGACGGCACTTAACGCCAGTTCTCGTAGTAGTCGCGCGGCAGGACTTGTATTGGTTATAGTGGCAATATAGACAACCGATAATAAGCCAGTTATCTGTATTAGGGTTATGCTCTACCTGCTTGCACTTGCCTTTGCACTCAGAGTTTGGGTCGGTATCTGCGTAAAGATAACGAGGGAATTGCATGTTGGCGTACTGCATGATCTCTGCAGGTGTTAGTTGGCTAGTCATTAAGTATCTCTCTAGCCTCGTACTTAGCCATTAGTAGCAGAGTACGATTAGTTTCATCAACCACGATTTCTTTAGAGTATTCGACGGCTTGCTCAGGGCTATCCGCTTCGATCTCATAGATAATGGACTTGGGAATAATTACTATCTCGTAACTAGCCATTTTATACTTTAGCCTCCCAGTTCTTTCCTAGCATAAGTTCGCCTAGCACTTTGTTGCTGCGCTTTGTGCAGTTGAGGCATACACCGCCTATGTCTTGTAGTTCTTGGCTACGAGTAATGCTTGACCATACGTGCTTACCTAATAAACACCTAATCATTTCTATCCTTTTTGTAGTTGTGCATACCTGCTATGCACTTATGGCAGAAGGGCGTGTTAGTATCTGTGCCAGTAATTACTATTTCGTAACTAGCCATTTAGCAGATCTCAAATCCACCGCAAGTTTCGAGAAAGTCGCAAAACTGCTGGACGTTCTCTACGCTAAACGGATAGTTACAATCAAACGGGCGCTTAGTCTTAGTGCCCTTACAGG
>Ga0316232_1000341_pt1 | contig 76664 bp, 83 predicted proteins | sample TBHtaG_FD_206006 | JGI IMG/M metagenome (GOLD analysis project Ga0316232, IMG submission 206006) | Freshwater microbial communities from Trout Bog Lake, Wisconsin, USA - TBH18025_13 | ecosystem: Environmental > Aquatic > Freshwater > Lake > Hypolimnion/Profundal zone | place: USA: Wisconsin...
GAACAAGGCGCATTCCCGGATTACGTCACGAACGATCATCTGGAGCGGGGTTTCGTCAAGCCGCCCATCCACGGCTGGACTCTGAGAAAGCTGATGAGGCACTCGTGGCTCGGCAAAAAGCAGTTGAAGGAAATTTACAAACCGCTGTGCAAGGCCACTGAATGGTGGTTCCAGTGGCGCGATGTCGATGGCGACGGCATCCCGGAATATTTTCACGGGAATGATTCCGGCTGGGATAACTGCACGTTGTTCGATGTAGGCTATCCCGTGAAAGGCCCCGATTTGATGGCCTTCCTCGCCATTCAAATGGAAGTGCTCGGGGAAGTTGCCGCCCGTCTCGGCAAGATAAAGGAAGCGGCGCAATGGCAAAAGAAATCCGAGAAAGCCGTCCGCGTATTAATCCGTGAATTTTGGGATGGGAAGCGTTTCGTGGCAAAAGGCATGAACACCCTGCAGGCAATCAAGTCACCCCAAAGTCTGCTCTCTTATCTGCCCATGATCCTCGGCAAGAGATTGCCCACGAAAATCCTTCATCAAATGGTGGCGGATTTAAAAACCGAGGGATACCTCCTGACGAAATTTGGATTGGCCTCGGAGTCTCCGCAAAGCAGCCGGTTCATCGCGGACGGCTATTGGCGCGGCGCCATTTGGGCTCCGCCCATCGCCATCATCACCGACGGGCTGCGCGAAGCTGGCGAAACCCAATTGGCGGGAGTCATTGCCCGGCGCTTCTGCGACTTATGCGTGAAAAGCGGCTTTGCAGAGAATTACGATGCGGTGACAGGAAAAGGCCTGCGAGACCCTGCCTACACTTGGACTTCGAGCATCTTTCTGTTACTGGCAAGCGAGAAGCTTTAATAAAATCGAGGCACACAAATTCGAGGAACTTTTATGAAATACTCACTCAACCGAATCATCGCGGCTATCGCACTTGCCTGTATTTGCCTGAGCCATCCGGCAAACGCAGCCATTCTCACCAAAGGCAAAAACGTAAAAGTCATGCCTGTGGGAGATTCCATCACTCTGGGGAAGGTCTTAAAAACAGGCGGCTACCGAAGCGTTCTTTATGACTGGCTGACCGCCGCTGGTTACACCATCACCTATGTCGGGAAGGAAGACGATGGGAAGCCGGAAAACGCTACTATAAATTCCAGCAAAATGACGCCTCCGTTCCCCCACGAAGGCTATGGGAGCTTTCGTATCGATAACATCCAGGATGGAGCAACGATCGAAAAACGCACCGCTCCGCCCATCAAAACAACGCTCGAAACCTACAAACCCGATCTCGTGCTCCTGATGATCGGGACCAACGACATCCTGCAGAATTGGGCGTTGGATCAAGCCAACGAACGGCTGGAGAAGCTGGTTGAAACCATCTTTGCGACTGACCCCAAAATCACGCTTCTAGTGGCCAGCCTTCCTCCCATCGGCCGCGAAAGAGTCGGCAAGGAAGCGTTGGTGGCGAGCTACAACGCAGCGATTCCCGGCATGGCCGCAAAGCAAAAAGCCCTTCACCACGAAATCTATTTTGTCGATGTTCACGCCGCCCTTGCTGCCCGCACGAGGAACGGACTAGGCGGAGACGTACTCCACCCCAGTAGTGATGGGTATCAGGCCATCGCGGCTGCGTGGTATCATGAGCTGACGGGCGAAACCGCACCGCTGCCACCTCCCCTTCCCCTGCCCCCAGTTGCAAAAAGCCAACCCCGCCTCCGGCCACTCCAACACCGTCTGCAGTGCATCCTTAATTTGACGATCTGGTCATTTGAGACGGCCCGGCTCTCGCTGAAATTGCCTCATACCAACTCCTACAGCAAAATTGCAGACGATAGTCCGGGCGAAGAACATATTCTCTAAGGGAAAAAACAATCGGCACAGCCAAAGCTCAAAATAAGAACCCAAGCAATGTCCAAACGGATTTATTGTTTATTTATCCTGTTCAACGTCCTTCAAGTTGGCGCACTCCATGCCGACGTGAAAATGCCCGCCATTTTTGGCGACCACATGGTGCTGCAGCAGGATGCGAAGCTGCCGGTATGGGGACGGGCTGACGCAGGCGAAAATGTAGTCGTAACACTCGGGAATAAGAGCGCAAAAACCCAAGCCAATGCAGACGGCAAGTGGCGGGTGGATTTGGACAGAATTGAGGCAACGAGCGAGCCTCAATTACTAACCATCACCAGCAAAAACACCCTGCAATTTCAAGATGTTCTCGTCGGAGATGTGTGGATCTGCTCCGGCCAGTCCAACATGATCGTTGGCCTCACGCATTCGTTTAAGGGTCCTGAGGAAGCAAAAAAGGCTGACTTCCCCCAACTGCGGCTTTTCTTCGTGGTGAAATCCGGCAAGGCAGAACCCTCCGATGAGATCGCGGAAGCTCCCATGGATGCGCCGCTTCAGGGCAAATGGCAGGTATGCTCCCCTAAAACCGTTGTGCAGGATGGGGATTTCACGGACCAAAACGAGGGTGGTTTTTCTGCCGTTGGCTACTTGTTTGCGAAGGAGATTCACCAGTTTACCAAAAAGCCCGTCGGCATCATCGGGAGTTATATGGGAGGAACCAACGCGGAAGCATGGGTGAGCCGTTCGGGGCTTCAAAAAGAACCCTCTCTCGCCCATTACGCGCAAGAATTGGACAGCTTGAGCGAAGACCAAAAGTTGTATTATGCCATCAAGTGGGCGGATTATGTCGCTGCATTCAAAGTCTGGCGCAGCGAGGTAGGGCAATCCTATGATGAAAGTCTCAAGCAGTGGCAGGAGGCTGTAAAAAAATCCAAAGAACTCGGGCAGCAGGAACCGCTAAAACCAGTGCCATCCAAACCCAGGCCCCGCAACCTGAATTCCATTAAGGCACCCCCAACTTCATTGTTCAATGGCATGATCAGCCCGCTGATACCTTACGGGATCAAGGGGGTGATTTGGTACCAGGGTGAAAACAATACGGGGAGAGCCAAGGAATATCAGACTTTGCTCCCGGCCCTGATCTCCGACTGGCGCGAAAAATGGGGCCAAGGCAATTTTCCCTTCCTTTTCGTGCAACTGGCCAGCTTTGGCCAAGCGGACGTCGAACCGTGTCAAAAAAGCGATGGCTGGCCGGGATTGAGGGAAGCGCAATACAAAACGCTCGCGCTGCCCAACACCGGAATGGCGGTGGCGATTGACATCGGTGACGGGACAAATATTCATCCCGCAGACAAGTATGATGTCGCATTAAGGCTGGCGCAGGCAGCAAAGAAAGCGACCTATGGGCAAGACGTGATTTATTCGGGGCCGACCTTGGATTCCATCAAAGTCGAGGGAAACAGAGTGCGGGTTTCCTTCAAGAACATCGGCAGCGGATTGGAAATCGGCGCGGCACCGTGGGCATCGAAAGGGAAGCCAGAGGTTATCAACGAACTGAAAGGGTTTGCGATTGCCGGGGAGGACAAAAAATTCCTCTGGAGAAAGGCGCAAATCCAGGGCAACGAAGTGGTCGTATGGAGCGACGAAATCCCCAACCCCAAGGCAGTCCGATATGCTTGGGGAGGCAACACCTTCTGCAATCTATACAATAAGGAAAAACTTCCCGCCGCACCATTCCGGACGGATGAGTGGTAAAAATTCCGTAGGAAATGCTTGAGATGAATCAAACATGAAAACCTTTTCCAACCTTCAAAAAAAACTGGCGGTCATTTTATTTCACCTTCTGCTGGGGACTTCCCTTTTCGCGCAAGCGCCAATCGATTTACAGCCTCGCGATGTTGTCGCTTTTTGCGGAGACTCGGGACAATTCGCGGAATGGATAGGCGCGTATTTATTTGCCTGCCAGCCGAAAAGCGCCGTGCAGGTATTGGTATTTGGGGATAGAGGAGGAACGACAAAAGAGCTGCTCGACTCTACCTGCAACAAGGCTATTTCGCTGTCTCCCAATGTAGTGATCCTGTGCTATGGGATGCAGGATGGTAATTTCCAAAAGTCCAATCCCCAGACTTTGGAGAGCTATCGGAAAAAACTTTCGCAAGCGGTCCAGCGGCTCAAGAGCGGCGGCGTGCGGCTTGTCATCATCACCACGCCCACCGCGCTCGACCCGGATGTATTCAAGCTTAAAAAGCTGCCGATCACGCCGGAAGACTACAGTTCCACGTTATCGGATCTGGGGAAAGTGGCACAAGATGTCGCGAAGCAAGAAAATGCAGGCTTTATAGATATCTACACTCCCATGGCAGAGCTGATAAAGAAGGCCAAGGAGAAATTCGGCCCGACTTACCTGATGACTGCGGCAGACTATGTCTACCCCGACAAAGGCAGCCACTTTATTCTGGCTTATACTTTCCTGAAAGCCTTTGGGATGGATGGAGACATCGGCGCCATCACCCTGGACATGGCCAGCGGCACTGCAACTTCCACTGCTGGCCATAAGGTGATCTCCTCGGATAAAGGCAAAGTGGAACTGGAATCGACACGTTATCCCTTTTGTTCCAGCGGCAAATCGCTCAACCCGCAAGACCCTCTTGATCCGCGTAGCATTCTTGCGTTTTTCCCATTCAACCAGGAACTCAACCGTTACCTCTTGATCGTAAAAAATGCTTCTGCTGGTAACTTGGAAGTTACTTGGGGGCAGCAAAGCAAAGAGTTTTCATCTGATGCGCTGGAAAAGGGCGTCAATCTTGCAAATGAATTTCCGGACGGTCCTTTTTGCGCGCCCTTTGAAGCTATAACCAAGGAAATGAGCCGCGCAAAATCATTTTACAACGGCACGGCAAATCGATTGCTCGCGACGGCGGATGAGACGGAAGCCACGATTCCTGACTCGCACGAAGTTTGCGAAAAACTTCGCAAAGTGGTTCAGCGCCAAAGTGAACTATTGAAAAACTCTGGAACGGCAACCCCCTCTCCAGTTCGGCATGTGATCACCATTGCTCCTGTCGCCGGATCATCCAAATGATTCAATTCCCACCGGAGTTTGACCAAATCCCACCATGAAGATCATCAGAAGCATTTTCCTCGCTTTATCAGTCCTCTCGTTTTCACAGCTTCTTTTTGCTGCGGAAGCCCTCCAGCTTCACAAGGGCGACATTGTCGCGCTATGCGGCGATTCCATTACGGAGCAAACAAGGTATTCACTTTTCGTCGGGACCTATTTGGTTGCTTGTCAGCCTTGCGAGAATCTGAGTACGATCAATTTCGGCGCAGGTGGCGCAACCTCGAAGAGTTTTCTTGAGACGAAACTCTCTTCGCATGTCCTCGCCTTCCATCCTACCGTTGCCACCCTTTGTTATGGGATGAACGATACAGCGTCTTGTCAGCCCGGCGTTTACGCTCAATCCATGAAGCAGATCGTTCAAATTCTCAAAAACAACGGCGTCCGCTATCTGCTGGTTGGCTCGCCCGGCGTTGTGGATACCTACGCCTATCCCAAAACATTCAGAGGAGGGGATTCGGAAACAGCAGTGAAGCGCAATCTCGCGCTTGGCGAACTGAGCAAGATCGCCGAGCAAATCGCAAAGGAAAACTCTGTCGGCTTTACGGATATCCACAGCGCCATGGTGAAAGCGATGCAACAATCCAAAGCCAAGTATGGTCAGGAATATCTGTTTGCTGGGTCCGATGGGGTTCACCCCGACCTCAACGGGAATCTGGTGATGGCGTATACCGTGCTGAAAGGGCTTGGCTGCAATGGCAATATCGGGACGATCACGGTTGATATGAAGTCGGGACAAGCGACCGCGACGGAAGGGACCAAGGTCATTTCCTATGCAAATGGACAACTGGCATTGGAATCAACTCGCTACCCCTTCTGTTTCACGGGAGATCCGGCATCGCCATCTTCTACGACGGGGATGCTTGAATTCATTCCCTTCAATCAAGATCTGAATCGCTATATTCTCATTGTCAAAAATTCTCCGGCGGCTTCTCTCAAAATCCAATGGGGCGAAATAAGCAAAATCTTCACCGCAGAACAACTGGCGGCAGGAATCAATCTCGCGGCTGAGTTTCTAAAAAATCCGTTCTCATTGCCTTTTGAAAAACTTCAAGAGACCATCAGAAAGCAACACCTGATTGATACTCAACTCGTAGGAAATGCCAGTTTGTTTAACCAAATGGCGGAAAATCGAGAGAAAAATCCTGAGGTGGGAGGCAAGGCTTTTGAGGAAGATCGGGACGCCCTCGTGCAGTTTGAATCAAAAGTTCGGGCGAATTCATCGAACAAGCTTGTTCCAGTCCGGCACAGTATTCTGATGGAACCCGCCGGCCAGCCATAGAGAGCCGCTAATTCCATCACCCTGGGCCGCCTAACCTCTCTTGGGGAGGCCTCCTTGCACTTTCCTAAAATGATTCTGGCAATCATAATAATTCTGCCATTCACTTAAAGCACATCTCGAAATCATGTCTTCCACTTCAAAAGTTACTGCAAGCCGCCAGTGGAAAAGTCGGTCTGAAATGCGCGCCATTCTGGAGGGTGGTTCAGGACAGTTGGTGATGTTGAACATGCAAGACAACATCGCCTTTTTGCGAAACGGTCCATCCAATGGGACGCTGACGGAATTCATGGAGACATGCCATGAATTGGGAACCGATGCCTACGCAATCATCGGAGAAGCCGATTATTTACCCAGCACTCATCCGTGGGGAAGGCAGCGCAAAGTCATTTTAGACACGCCTGAACAGCGCGTGGTCGAGATTACGCAGCCGACGCCGTGCGGGCCATTGACCAGCCTTGAAATCACCACTCCCGGCCAAAAGCCCGCGCGCACCAAGATGTTTCTTGAGGAAGAAACCGACTACACTGCGGCAATGGCTTTGCTACGGGAACTGCGCGGTTGCCGTGCGGAGGTCGTCGCGCATTTCTCGGCGATGCGGCAGGAAATTGGTGAGAATGGGTTCCTTTCCATCTTCATTTCGCAACCCATGGAGATGTTTTATTTCATTCTCCATGAACAGATGGTTTACCACTTTTTAGATTTCCCTGAAACCTACCAGCGAGCGATGGATGAGGTGGAAAAGACTTCCCATTTTATCATCGATTGCGCGGCGGCGGCCGGAGCAGACATGATTCTTTTCGGCGGCGCAGGCACGGAGGTGTATAATCCTCAAATGATCGAAGATCATGTTCTGCGGCCCGCGATTGATTTCGATGCGCACTGCAAGCAGTTGGGATTGTTCACCTTGATGCATTGCTGCGGACGCACCAAAATCTATTTGGATAACCACTGGTTTGATCGCTTTTCTCCCACCATTTTTGAATCGTTCACCCCGCTTCCGCTGGGCGACGTAAAATCGCCAGAAGCGGCGGCACACCAATTACCGCAAGACACCTTCTTCAAAGGCGGGCTAAGCCTGGATACCCTGCATAGAGGCACTCCGGCAGAAGTGACTGCGGAGGTGGAGATGGCTTACCGCGCATTCGGCGACAGGCGTTTTGTTCTTGCGGGCACCTGCGCGGTTCTGACTGGAACTCCTCGGGAAAACTTGCTGTCAGTCACCAATACCGCAGCCACGCTGGAGGCTGCCGAGAAAACGCGATAAAAGCTTCGGCACGATGGGCGCAGTCAGTCGCTTATTTGACGCGCCCCTGCTCTCGCCGGAACTGTGCCGGGCTGCGACCCGCGTAGTGAAGAAAGACTCGACTGAAATGATGGCGATTTGCGAACCCCACCGCCTCAGCGATCTCCTCAATGGAACGTCCCGTCAACGAAAGCAGGCGGCATGCCTCACGCACGCGCCGTCGCGCCACATACCGGGCAGGCGTGGTTCCCGTCCATTCCGCAAACCAGCGAATGAACCCCTCAACGCTCATTCCCACCTGCCCGGCCAGAACGGGGTTGGAAAGTGTGCCCGGCAGCAACCGCTCAATGCTCTCTAGCAGGCGGCTCAGCGCGGGTGGCAACGGAGGGCGCATGGGGAGCGGATCGCCCGCAAACCAGCCGTGAAGCACCGCAAGAGACGCGTGAAACAACCGCTTCTTGCCGGATTCCTCGGAATCGGCACGAGCCTTCAATAAATCGCGCAACGCCACCACGTTTCCCGCAAGGGGATCACCTAGCAGAATAGAGCGAATTTCAGGCACCAGCCGCAAAGCCACCGGCAGCGAAAAGTGAATCCAGAGATGGGAAACCCCAGCCCGGCCTCGAGCGTTAAAGACGGTATTCTCCGGGATAATCAGAATTTGATCCTGCAAGAGCGGAATGGAACGTCCCTCAACCTCCACGCGGGCTCCCTTTTTTCCGTTGGCATAAAGCCGCCAATAGGGGCTGCAAAGGCCGTCGTAATGCCAGCCCACGCTATCAGCGAGGAATCCGCACTCGTGAAGCTGGAAGGCGCTGGAACCCCACGGATCGAAGTCATTCAGCGCGACAGTCCGCATTTTCCGGGGATCGTTCCACCGGAGAAGATCATTTTTAGATACAATAAATCCACGATTCGGCACAGACATTATCTGAGAGAAAATGCATGATAAGTGCAATCTCGTTTTTTACAGATATATCCCCATGAAGCCCAAAGCTCTCCGTTTCCGCCAAATCCATCTCGATTTTCACACCTCACCCGACATTGACGGGATCGGCTCAGCCTTCGACAAAAAGGCGTGGCAGGAGACGCTGCAAAAAGCGCACGTCGATTCAGTCACCTGCTTTTCCAAATGCCATCACGGCCTCACCTATCACCCGACAAAAGTGGGCGTGCAGCATCCCCACCTCAAATTCGACCTCTTGCGTGCGCAGATGGACGCCTGCAAAGAAATCGACGTGAAGGTTCCCATTTACATCTCGGTGGGAGTGGACAACGCCATCGCCTGGACCCACCCTGAATGGCGCGAGATCGACGCGGAAGGCCGTCTCACCGGCTGGAACAAATCTCCGCTGGATGCCGGTTTTTACACACTCTGTTTCAACACCCCTTACCTCGACTATCTCTGCCGGCAGATTGAGGAAGCCGTAACGCTTTTCCCTGAAGGCGACGGTCTGTTCCTCGACATTGCCGGCCAAAGCCCTTGCTGCTGCAATTGGTGCCTGACGGCCATGGCAAAGGCCGGGCTCGACCCGGAGAAACCGGAGGACCGCGCCAAATCCGCCGAACTCGCCATGGAGCGCTATTACAAAGCCACCACCGCCGCCTGCAAAATTCACGACGCGGATATGCCTGTTTTCCACAACAGCGGCCACATCTGCCGCAACCGTCGCGACGTGATCCAATACCAAAGCCATCTGGAACTCGAATCGCTCCCCACCGGCGGTTGGGGTTACGACCACTTCCCCGAATCCGCCACCTATGCCTCGCACCACGGAATGGACTACCTCGGCATGACCGGGAAGTTTCATCTCTCTTGGGGTGAGTTCGGCGGGTTCAAGCACCCCAACGCGCTCCGCTACGAATGCGCGGCCATGAACGCCTTCGGCGCGCGCTGCAGCGTGGGTGACCAACTTCACCCCAACGGCACGCTGGACCTCTCCACCTATGAATTGATCGGCGCTGCCTACCGCGAAGTCGCCGCGAGTGAACCGTGGTGCCGTGACAGCGTCCCCGTGGCGGACATCGCCATCCTTTCCAGCCAATCCGAATACGGACGCCGCGACGAGAACGACAACGCCGACACCGGCGCAAGCCGCCTCCTCCTCGAAGGCCACCACCTTTTCACGCTCATCGACCGCGAAGTCGATTTCGCAGCGTATAAAGTGCTGATCCTGCCAGACAACGTGCTCATCAACGAGACGCTCCAGACCAAGCTCGACGCCTATCTCGCCCAAGGCGGCAAACTCCTCCTCACAGGCCGCAGCGGGTTCAAGAAATCGGGCGACGGATTCGCCTTCAACCTCGGAGCGACCTTCCACGGAGAGAGCCCCTTCGCACCCGACTTCATCATCCCCTCCCCCGCGTTCCAGGCCGCGTTCGTCCAAACGCCTCTGGTCATGTATGGGAAATCCCAACGTCTCTGCGTCACCACGGGCGAGAGTCTTGGCCAAGTATTCGACCCGTATTTCAACCGCTCCTACAAACATTTTTGCAGCCATCGGCACGCCCCCAACCGTCCCGAACCTTCGGGTTTCGACGCCGGGGTCCGCCACGGCAACATCGTTTACCTGGCTCATCCCGTCTGCGCGCTCTACCGGGACTATGGAGCCGTCGCCTACAAGGAATATTTTCTCAAGGTTCTTAACAGCCTCCTCGGCGAGGACCGGACAGTGGAAAGTAATCTCCCCTCGGCGGCGCGTCTCACACTCCGTCGCCAGCCGGGCGAAAAACGCCAGGTCGTCCATGTCGTCTATGCCAACAAATCGTTGCGCGGCGGCACGGCGACCCTCTGGGGGGGTGCATCCTCAGCGGTCGAAGTGATTGAAGAACTCGATCCTCTCAGCAACATCACCCTCTCAGTAAAGGCAGATGCGCCAATCGCACGCGTGACACTCGAACCCGAGGGGCGCGAAATCCCGCACACCGTCCGCAACGGACGGGTAGAGATCGCCCTCGACCCGTTCACCTGCCACCAGATGGTCGTTCTTCACGAAGCGTAATCACCCTGCGTTCCGACATGACGGTGATTACGAAATCGCCGGGGCGGGATTCAGCAGTTGGATGAACAGGCCGCCGACAACCGAACGCGCTTGGAAGGCCACTTGCGCCCCGTCACCGGTCGTCCGGTACCAATCCGTCAGCGGCACGCGCGAGACACTGGTGTTCGCCCAGTCGAAAAGTGGGTCCACCAGCGCCCGGAAAGTCTCTTGGGAATCCGACAACGAGGCGCTCCAGACAATCCAGTCAAGCTTGGTGTAATCGTCGCGACTGTCGAGCGGCAGTCCGTAGCGGTTTTGTTTCGTTTGGTAAAAGGCAACTTCCTTGCGGGCCACGTCAGTGGGGAAGAGGTCGAGCCCGAGCAGCCGATCCCAGACCAGATTGTATTTCTGGCTCCAGGTGCCCGGCTTGTCGAACGTCAACCGGTAATGGTCGCCGTCCTCCGCCATTTCCAGCCAGCAAGACGCCATCTTTTCCGCAGCCTTCCGGTATTGCCGCGCCTCGTCAGCCTTGCCCACCAGCCCGGCGAGCTTCGCATAGGCGGCGATGGCAAGGATCGCTTTCAAGGAGAGGTTGGTGTTGTGCGCCAGATGCCCCGCGAAGTCGTCGGTGCAAAGCTGGTTTTCGGGATCGAGCCCTTTCTCGCAGAGGTAACTTGCCCACTGTTGCAGCAGCGGCCACCACTGAAGCATCTCCTTCGCCGTGCCTTCCCGGATCGCCACCGCAGCCACCAGCAGCAGCATGTTGCCGCATTCCTCGACGGGCATTTGATCCTTCTCCGTCTTTTCGCCACCGCCATACACCTGTCCGTTCGCCAGGGGATACGTGCCCAGGTCATGCGGCGCAAACGGGAATTTCCAGCGGCCCGATTGGGCGTATTCCAAAATCGGCGTCAACTGCGCCAGGAGCAGCTTCGGATTGAAGGCAAGGAAGAACGGCGACGAAGGGTAAGTGACATCCACGGTTCCAATGCAACCGTTGGAAAAATTCTCCTTGGAGAGATAGAGGGGCGAGCCGTCGTGATCCGCCGCCAGCTTGTGCGCGGCAAGGCATTGCCGGAAAGCCAAAGCGCACAACGCCGCGTATTTTTCCCCGCCCGCCTCGCGAAGTCGCTTCATCAGCGCTGCGTCGTATTCCTCGCAAACGCCCCGGATGGTCGGAAACGCCGATTCCACCTCGGCAAGCAGGTCCGCTGCTTCCATGCCATTGCGCCGCCACCACGGGCGAACGCGACGGTGCAAGTATTCCAAGCTGTAAAGATCGTCATAAGCGAGGATGACATGCCGCTGCACGCTCTCCTCCCCCACCTGGCCCAGCGGAAAATACGCCGCCATCACCGGCGCACACCACGGGCTCTCAGACATCTGCTCTAAATCGTCGCGGCGCGGGATTACCCCTTCCTCAACAAAAAGGTCGCGCGCCATCTTCGCCGCGCCCACATAGGTTTTGCCAGTCTTCTCCGGCACAGCAAAATAGGCGTGCCCCCAGTCGATGCGCCGGTTGTCCCCCGAACGCTCCAATATCCGCTGATCCCTGGACGAACACCGTAAAACCGCCAGATCGTCCACTTGGAAACGGGACCAGACCACCACATCCTCGGAATGATTGACCGCCACCTCGGCGTTCATATCCCAATAAAGCGAAACCTCGTGAGGCTGCCCATCTTGCGAGCAAACGTCAAAAATCAGATAGGTCACAGGTCGCCCAAGCCACTCCAAATCGTGCGGCAACGCAGGCGTAAGAAAAGTCAGAGTCACTTGAACCCCATCGGCTTCCATCCGGTAGATCGTCCGCGTGGGCAGAACGACGACGGAAGTTTGCGTCATCGCAGGAAGTCTCCAGTGCGAACCGCAGAGGCGATAGACTTTCCCGTCGATGCGCGCCAGCCCCAACATGGCGTGCGAAGTCCCCGTCCAGTGACGGGTGGTGTCATCGGTCAGACGGTCCGCAAAGGACCAGATACTGAAGTAGGGATCGTGGGCGACTAGCGGGACTGCGGGCGGACGGAAGGAGTTCATAGGTGATTGGATTCGCAAAGACCGGGGGAAATCCCGCCTTTGCATTCTCCCGATTTTATGGAATTCTCGCTTCTGTAGAATGGCTGAAATCCCAAAACACCTTCGCGAAATCCAAATTATCAGCAAAGGCTCGCGCGAACGCATCCTCCACCCCGAAGGCTGCTCCGCCCTGCGCCGCTATGGAATCCGCCTGCTCGGTGTTTCCCAAGCCAAGCCTCCGTTTCAATTTTCGAGGCTCTTCCCCGATATGATGCAGATTCTCGTGGGGCTGGGGGGCGAAGGAGGTGCTTGGGTGGATGGCGCATGGCAGCGTGTCATGCCCGGCCAAGCTTACCTGACGCCTGCGCGCGCGTTCCATTCCTACCATGCGACGAGCGATTGGGAAATCGGCTGGTGCATGTTCGAGCCGGGGATTTTCGGGGGGTTCCAGGGCGAACCGAGGTTGCGCGAGATCAATCCCGCGCCGTGGAAGCATATTTTGCTGGGGCTTTGCGAGGAGAGCGAGGGGGGGGCCGATGGCGGTCAGTTGGAATGCTGGGTGGAATTGCTTTATCGTCATTGCGCAGGGATCGTGGCCGTGGACGAACCCCAGCGCCTCTGGCGCGTGTGGAATCAGGTGCGCGAGGAAATGCATGCCCCGTGGACGCTGGCGATGCTGGCGAAAAAGGCGGGCCTGAGCATCGAGATGCTGCGCCTCCAGTGCCACCGCGAACTGCGCATGAGCCCCATGGCCTACCTCACCCGGCTCCGCATGAGGCACGCTGCCGCCCTGCTGGAAACCGGCCTAAAAGTGGACTACGTGGCAAGGCAGGTCGGCTACGAAAACGCGTTCGCCTTTTCCACCGCCTTCCGCCGCGCCATCGGCGTCCCTCCTTCCAGCCTGAAACGCAACCCGCGAGCACAAAAAAACGCCGCTCCGCCAACGTAGAACATTTGACGAAAACGCAATGCCGGTGTCTTCAAAATTGTCATTACTGAGGACTGAGCCTTTCAGGACTCAAGAAAATGCACTTAGTCCTATCGCTCCTACTGAAATGTTAACTTTTCCCATTCAAACTTAACTGCAATCTGGGCTTTTTGAGGGTTAATTGCGGTAGCCCCAAGGGATATGATATACCAGTCCCACTGGTTGCTATTAGGAGCCAATGCGTGGATTGGAATATCAATAGGGCAATAGATGCTGGGAATATGACACCTGAGAATTCCTTCAGCCGATTTATTAATTGGATTCATAACCCGTATGACTAAATAGGGGTTTAAAATGGACCGACTTTCCTGTATTGGAACCTCACCCGATGGGTTTAGTAAACACTGAAATGCTTGTTCACGCCCAAGAACAAATACCTCCAACTTTAATTGATCACTATCGCTAGCAGCTAAAGCCTGCTCGGCCAAAAAAATAAACAAAAATACAAAACACGAAATATATTTAACATTCATAATCTAAAAAGAAGGCCTTAGTATTGACAATCGGGGCTGCATTTTGTTTGGGAGGCCAAGGAGGAAGGATGCGTGGGTCCATGTGCCCATCTTGAGTACTTGCGCGATCCATTTCACTTCGCCCGGCTGGCGATCAGGATATGAAGACCGCGTTTGATCAAAAACGAAATGTCTTTCAATTTGAACTGCCAGCTCCGAAGCAAGCAGCACACCCGCAGGAATTCCCCCTTCCTTTTGACCTTTTGCTGCTCCTTGCGGCTGATCCCCGGCAGGGACATCAGGAAGATTTCCTCTTTCTGCCAGGCATCCCAGTCGGTGAGCAGTCTCGGATCGATGAGATTGTGTCGGCGCGCGATGTCGAAGAGTTTGCTTCCCGGATAAGGGGCGGTGATGGACCAGCTAATATAGTCAATCAACCGCTTCTTGAAGAGGCCCCGCGCAAACTCCAGCGTCCGTAGCGAGGCCTTGGAATCCTCAAACCGCAACTGCCCGTCTTCCTCCCAAACATTATACAGCATGAAGAGACCGAGCACCTTGATGTTGTATTTCTTGAGGAGCGCGCAGGTCGTTTCGACATCCCGCAGATCGATCTTTTTGCCGATCCCCTCGATGGTTTCCTGGTTGCAGGTTTCAATGCCGAGATGGACATACCAACACCCTGCCTCTGCCATCGCTTTGGCGAGTTCTTCGGTGAAGGGCTTCACGCGCAATTGCGTCTTCCAGGTCATCCCCAAGTTGCGTTTCTTGAGTTCCCGGCAAATCTCCAAGGCGTTCTCCAGGGAGTTGTTGAACTCGTCCGCCTGGTCGAAGAACTCCCGAATCCCATATTTCCGGGAGAGCATCTCCAGCTCATCAACGACGTTTTTGGCCGATCTGAGCCGGAGTGTGGGCCTGGAGGATTTCCAGACCGCGTTGGAACAGAAAGCGCACCAGTAGGGGCAACCTCTGGCTGAGAAAATCGCCGCTTCAGGCGACTGCTTGGAGAGATACCACCCTTCGTAACGGGTGAAATCGATCAAATCCCAAGCTGGAGAGGGAAGGATGTCCAGCGGCGAAGCAAACTGGGCCGCCGGATTTTCGTGGACGATCTCTTTTTCCCCATTCCGCTCGATAGCCCACACGCCCGGCAGCTTGTAAATCTCCTGGGCACTGAGCCCGGCGTTCACGGCTTGGACAATCTGGCTGAACGCGATCTCCCCCTCGCCGATGACAACGAGGTCCGCGTGGCTTTGCCGAAGAGTTTCCAGCGGCAGGGCGGTGGCGTGCGGTCCGCCCATGATAACGGTCGTTCCGGGGAGCCTTTCTTTCGCTTGCCGGGCCAGAGTCGAAGCACCGTGCGTGGACATCGTGTAAAAAGAAATCCCGAGGATGTCCGGCTTAAACGCCTCAATCTCCTCCCATGTTTTCTGAAATCCGAGCAGGGCGCCATCCGTGATTTTGATGTCGGTCTCGGGCATCTTGCTCCGCAAATACGACGCGAGGTATAAAATGCCCAAGGGCGGCCACATGCTTTCGCCACGCGCCTCCAGAGCAGATTTGGCCAGGGCCGGAGCAAAAACAAGTTGGACCTTCATGACAGAGAATGGATCTTTAGACGCTCCAACTGTGCTCACGGATTGGACGGTTTGGCACAACGCGATTTCTCCCTCTTTTTGGGGGCAAATCGAGACTTTCGATAGTCCTGGATGTAAGCATACATCGCATCATGCAGGTTCTTGTGGATGAGCGTCTTGATCAACAAAACAACCCGACCGGGGGAAAGCGTTCCCAGAAAGCCGATGAGAAAGTCGGCTTTCAGAAAACCGGCAAGGTTACGCCAACGGTTAAGGTTATACAGTTCGGTCCGCAATGCGATCTGTTCCTCTTCCGAGAGCGTATCAGCGATCATCGGCCGGTCGTGGATACCAAGGGTGGAGCCATCTTTGTGTATCCACAAATTCCGCTCTTCAGCCATTTTATAGACTGTGGAATCGGGAAAGGGATTCATGTAGAATACATTCACGATATTGGGTTTTGTCTCTTTAATCAGGCTCTTGGTCTGCTCGATATCCTCGAGGGTTTCTCCGGGGGTACCGATAATGATCGTCGCCAAAGACCGCACCTTGTGCTTCTTCACGATATGGAGAGCGCGCAGATGCTGTTCTCTCGTCTCACCTTTGCAAAGTATTTCGAGAATTCTATCCGACCCGGACTCGATCCCCAAGTCGATCTGCCTGCATCCGGCTGCTTTCAATTTGAGAACAAGCTCGTCTGTGATTGTGTCGGATCGGCCTTGAACCCCCCAGACGATATTCAGCGGGGCCACTTTTTCGCAGAAATCGTACACCCACGTCTTGTGATAAGTAAACGTGTCGTCGGCAAACCAGAATGAAGTCTTGCCGTAGTGCTCCAGCACGTATTTTATCTCCGTTATCAGGTTGTCAACGGAACGCCGCCGGACTCTCCTGCCGAACATGAGATGGGAGTTGCAGAAGATGCATTTTCCCGCGCAACCTCTAGCGCTCATGAGCGCTATCGTTCCCCTCTTTTGCCACGTCCCCCTGATATGGCCAGGGGGTATCAAATATTTTTCCAAGTCGGGCATGAGGTGATAGGCCGGCATCGGGATGCTATCCATATCTTCAATCAATGGATTGCGTGAGATGTTTTCCTGCCCCGTGTACACTGCGGGGATTTCGGTCAGTGGTTTTCCCCGAAGGATATCCGCGAGCGCATATTCGCCTTCGCCCACCACGACCCCGTCGGCCCCAGTTTCCAGGAAAACCTCTTGTGGCCTGAGAGTGGGGTGAATTCCCCCAAAAATGTAGCGGCATTTGTCGCCGAATTCCTTTTTCAGAATGGCCATGATTTCCTTGGCTCTCGGATAATTCGTCGTCATCGAACTTATCCCGATGATGTCTGGTTTGAAGCTCTTGATTTCGCTCAACTCGGTATCGTAGTGCTCTGGATCGAAGACCACGATCTCCGCCAACGACTCGGCAAAACCGGCCAGGGTCAGAAGATTGATTGGAATATACTGCCGTGGTTCTATGCGAACATTGATCAGTGCGAGTCTCGGTTTCATGATGAATCTTATGTCTGTCGGCGTTGGCTCTAGTTTCGATTATACGTCATCTTGCGCGGAAATGACCTCACTTCCTTTACGAATTTCGTTCACAATGTATAGAGGGCGCTTCTTGGTCTGGAAGTAAATGCGGCAGACGTATTCGCCCACAATGGACGTGGCAACGATGTTCGCCCCAGCGGCAATGAACCCGAGGGTAATTAGCGAAGTCCAGCCTTGGGGGGCTGCGGACCCGAACAGCAGAACGGAGAGATAGACCTTAGCCAGATACGTTCCGGCGACCAACATCACGGCCATCCCGACGGCAAAGGAAAACCGGATGGGGGCTTTGGAAAAACTGAACAACCCATCGAGCGCGAGTTTCAAATGCCGGGCGAATCCATACCGACTCTCGCCCGATGCGCGCCCCGGACGGTCATAGGGAATGCCGATCTGCCGGAACCCCACCCAACTCCGCATCCCCCGGATCAGCCGGTCTTGCTCGGGCATCTCGGTGATCAACTCCGCCACGCGCTTGCTGATGAGGCTGAAATCGCCCACGTCCAGCGGCATGGGACGGTCGGCAATGGCGTTGAAAAGCCGGTAAAAGGCGCTGAAACAGAAGCGCAGCCAGAGCGACTCCTTGCGGTGTTGCCGGATGCCATAGACCACCTCGTAACCTTCGCGGAATTTTTCCAGAAATACGGAAATCAACTCCGGCGGGTCCTGTAAATCGGCATCTAGGAAAATCAAGGCATCCCCATCGGCATAGCGCATTCCGGCGGAAATGGCGATTTGGTGGCCGAAATTGCGCGAGAATTGGACCAGCTTCCACGAGAGGTTTGCGCCGGGCGCGAGCGCTTGGATTCGATCCGCCGTCCTGTCGCGGCTTCCGTCGTCCACGAAGACGGCCTCGAACTGGCAATCCGCCAGGTTACCGGCGGAGGCAAGCAATCGCGCCCAAAGAGCGGGGATATTCTCTTCTTCGTTGAAAACCGGGATGACGAGGGAAACAACCATAGGGAGCAGGGAAAAACCTATTAGAGCGTCTTGCGAAAGAAATTTCCAGCAAAGATCGCGATTCCGGCAGTTGTCTTCGGCTTCGGTTAAATCAGTGGAGCTGAAAGATGCGTTTGGCGGAAAACGCATTCCACACGGCGCGTCCGAGCGTTTTTATGATGCGCAGGATGTCGCCGGGCGTCAGGGTCTTGAGGTAGGCGATGCGGTAGGCGCGCAGCCGGAGTCTGGCCGGATACTCCTCCGTCTCGAAGACGGGCGAGCGGATCATGCCGATGTGCAGCCCCTCGCGCCAGTCCTTCAAAACGCGCAGGCTCTTGCCGTCGTTGGACTTCACCCATTCCCAGATTTTCGTGCCGGGATAAGGCACCAACATGCTCCAGGCGTAGGCGTTGAGCTTCAAGCGCCGGGCCTCGCGCAGCGTCTGCATGTCTGTCTCGTAAGTGGAACCGGGCAGGCCGATGATGAAGAATCCCTCCACATGCATCCCAGCCGCCTGGATCATGCGCACGGCGGTGACCACTTTTTCGAGCGGTTCGCCCTTTTTAATTTGCGCGAACACCTCTGGAACCAGGCTCTCGATGCCCAGAGAAATCGTATGGCAGCCCGCCGCCTTCATCAGCGCGAGCAGTTCCGGGGTGAGCCGGTCCGCGCGCACCCCGTTGGGGCAGCACCATTGGAACCCGGAGCGCCGATCAATCAGCATCTGACATATCCCCGCCGCACGCTCCATGTCATAGGTGAAATTGTCGTCCACGATCTTGAACTCGGTGGAGCCATGAAGCCGCCGCGCCGTTTCCATCTCCGCCAGGATGTTTTCCCCGCTGCGTCCCCGCCATTTGAGTCCGCTGACTTTCCCCACCGAACAATAGGTACAGGGATAGGGACACCCCCGACTGGTCAGCAGCGGATAAGCGGGAATCTTCCCGTCCGGGAGCGAATCGAATACCTGGTAATCTGGAAACGTGAGCGCATCAATTCCCGTGTTGGGCTTGCGCGAACCGGTCGAAACGATTTTCCCGCCCTCGCGATAAATCAGCCCTGGAATTTCCGAAATCGGCTTCCCGGCGACCAGATCGGTAAAACTCTCCTCCCCTTCCAGCGTGACGCCCACCGCGCATTCCGGGTAGCTCTCCATGAACCCCATACTATCGAGCGTGATGTGCGGCCCTCCCGCCACAGTCAGACAGGCGGGATTGATTTCCAAAGCCTGCCTCAACAAGTCCGCTCCTACCGGAGCGGTGAACGTTTTCACGGAAACGCCGACGATATCCGCCGTGCGCACCGCCGCTTCCAGCCGTTGCCGGATGTCGCGAGAATGGTTGTTGAAATCCAAAACCTGCACTTCCGCCACTCCGGCGGCGCGCAAAGCCCCGGCCAGATAAGCCAGGCCCGTGTTAAGCCCTCCAAAGAAACCGGGAGGATCAATCAAGACAACTTTTTTCATGGGATTCATGGGGTAGCGAGAAGTTCTCGATACATTTGGATCAGTTGGACCGCAGTGGATGGGTAGGAGAAATGGCTTTGCGCAAAGGCTTGGCCTTTCCCGCCCAATGTCAGCGCGGTTTGGGGATTTCGCAAGAGGGATTGAACGGCCCCTGCCAGCTCATGCGAATCGCCGCGTGCCACGAGCAATCCACCGCCCGAATCCTGAATCAGCCGGGCGGGCGCAGGATTGTCCGCGCTGATTACCGGCGTCCCGGCAGTCCACGCTTCCAAGAGCACCGCCCCGAAGGTCTCCGCCGAGCGGTCCACCGTGGGCAACACCATCATGTCGGCACTGTTGTAATAGAAATTGAGTTCCACCTGTTCCGCGCGCCCCATGAACCGGACTTTGCTTTCCAGTCCCAACTCTGCCGTCAACCGTCGCAGCACCTCCTCGGTGTTCTGCTCCCCCTTGCCGACAATCACACACTGGGCGCCTTCCACTTCCTTCATCGCCCGGATCAGAACATCCACCCCCTTGCGCGTGTCCAACCGCCCCACATACAACACGATGGGCTCCGGCCCGAAACCTTTTTCCCGGCGGAACCGCGCCACGCTTTCCGCATCCAGCTTGCAGAACACCGGCGCGAGACACATTGGCAGCAGCGTGGTTTTTCCCCACCAGCGCGGAAGATGCCGGGATTGGTCACGGTATTCCTCGCTCAAGACAATCACGCGGTCAGCCATCTTGAGCTTCCAATGGTAGAGCTGGCTATAAAACGCCATTGCCGCCTTGAAAAGCACCCCTTCGCCGTGCCAGTCGAATGGATCGCTGTAACAGTGCGTAACCAGCTTTTTTTTCAACACCAGCCGGGCATAGGCCGCCAGCGGGGTTGTCAGAAAAAGATTCGGCTCGTGAATATGGACGATGTCCGGGTTCTCCTCCCGCAACGCCCGGAACGGCGGCCAGACCACCGGGGTGGAGTATTTATCAATGTCCCAAAGCACCGGCAGTTTGTAATATTTCACCCCATTGACATGGGAGATTTCCAGTTTCCGGCTGGAGCGGTGGTAATCGAGGACGTTGGCAGTGAAAACCACCACCTCCACACCCTGCCGCGCCAATTCCTGCGACATCCACTCCACCCAGAACTCGCGTCCGCCCAACCGGGGGGGCGGATACGGAGTAATCATGGCGACTTTCATAAGGGCGGCAGCGGTTGCGCGTCGGGCCGTCCCTCCTTGATTTCTTTGAGGATATACAGAGGCCGATTCTTGGCCTGGAAATAAATGCGGCAGACATATTCGCCCACAATCGCAACGGCAATCAGGTTCGCTCCGCCCAGCATGAAGCCGAGTGTAATCAAAGACGCCCACCCTTGCACCAGACTGCCGCCGCAGAACATGGCAGTAAAGAGCGCCTGGGCCAGATAAAGCCCACCGATGAAACAGACGAACAGCCCCGTAAAAAACGCCACACGGATGGGCACTCGGGAAAAGCCGAAAATCCCGTCCATCGCCCCTTCAATGCGGCGGTTCAGACTGTAACTCGTCGTCCCGGCATGGCGCGCAGGCCGGTCGTAGGGAATGCCGATTTGCTTGAAACCGACCCAACTCCGCATCCCACGAATCAAGCGGTCGCGCTCGGGCATCTCGCTGATCAGCTTCGCCACCCGTTGGCTGATCAAGCTGAAATCGCCCACGTCCAACGGGATGGGCCGTTCGGCGATCGCGTTGAAGATGCGGTAAAAAGCACTGAAGCAAAAGCGCAGCCACCAGGGTTCCTTGCGATTCCGGCGAATGCCATAGACAACATCGAAACCTTCCCGAAACTTTTCCAAGAACACGGGAATCAACTCCGGCGGGTCCTGCAAATCCGCATCCAGAAAAATAAGCGCCTCGCCTTGGGCATAGCGCATCCCGGCAGAAATGGCGGCTTGATGACCGAAGTTGCGCGAGAACGCCACCAGCCTCCACGAAAGCTTGCTCGACAAGGAAAGCCGCTGGATGGCTTCTGCCGTTCCATCGCTGCTTCCGTCGTCCACGAAGACCGCCTCAAAACGGCAATCCGCAATCGCGTTCGTTGCTTCCTGGAGTCGGTCCCAGAGATGAGGGACGTTCTCCGCTTCGTTAAAAACAGGAATGACAAGGGAGATGAGCATTTGGAATTCTGGGTAAGGTTTTAATAGATAAAAAGAGGAGGATTGGTAAAACAAGGGAAACGAAAATTCCCTCCATCATTCAATGAATTATCACCATATTATTTTTTAAATAATTTTGCCGTTTTGACCATAATATCTTCCCGAGATTGACATAGGCCCACAAATAAGCCTGAAGCGCTCCCTTGAAATAACTGCAGATGAGTTTGATCGGGTTTGCACCTTTTCCGCCCGGTTGCTCGATTTTTGCCTTCAATACCTTTAGTTTCAAAGGATGGAATAGATAAAGTAGGTCCATGAATGGCAACGCGAAAAAATAAAACAGCCCCTTTTCAAGAATAATGAAAATAAGCCGCGTTTTATTCAGCCGGTAAAAATTGGTTATCCGTGCCTTATCTTGAATCTGCCTGTGGAACAACATGCTCTGCTTGTTTGCCGCTAGCCGGTAACCTTTTCGCTTCACCCTGCAACAAATCTCCGTGTCCTCATAGAGATAATAAAAAATATTATTAAAGCCACCGATCTTGTTTACCAACTCTTTCCTCACAAGAAGATTGGCGGTGGAAAAGTAGTGTTGCTCCATGAGGCCATCATCTATCGGTATGTTTTCATACACGATTTCTCCATTACCTAATACAATTCTATTAATAATGCCCTTTTCCACCCCATCCTCCACCCATGCCTCCCCCCCAACACAGCCGATCTCGCCATCGCTCTCAATGAGCTCGATGCACGAACTTAGCACATTTTCTCTGAGCGCGAGGGAGTCATTATCCAAAAACCATAGGTATTCCCCCTTTGCCATATTGATCGCTTGGTTTTTGGCATAGGATGGTCCCAAATTTTCCTGATTTTTGACCAGAATCACCTGTTGAAAGTGTTGTTCGACCATTTCAACGGACCCATCCCCCGACAGGTTGTCAACGACAATGACCTCAATCTCCTTGAAATTCTGTTTGTATACGGAGTCGAGGCACTCCTGCAAACAATCCTTCCTGTTCCTGTTGACAATCACCACTGATACTATGGGCGCTTTCATTTCAGATCAAAAAGTTTTTTCAGACTCTGCGGATCATGGGTGATCGAATCGATCAGATTGCAGGAATGGATGCACGAGCACCCCTTGATCTTGCCCCTCATAGCATTGGCTTTCTCGCTGGTCCAAAGTTTGTAAAAATCATAATCCGCCTCTTCCAGGTTGCCAAAGGGCTTGGTCATCTCACAAAACGCCACATTGCCATTGGGATAGATGACAGCATCAAAACTTCCGGCAACGCACTCCACAACCTTGTCTTGCTTCCGAAGAATTTCCAACGCGGTTCGCCTTTCGATATGATTGATGTCCTGCGAAAGATCGTCCTTGATGCTCTGGCTTTCGATCAACCGGTTCAAGGCATCGAGTTCCTCAAGCGGCGGCAGAATGCTTTCTTTGTCTTTTTGGTAGAAGCCTTCCAGAATGGCAGGATCAATCTTGTAAACCTCATTACAACTCCGGACGAATTGAAACCGATGGGGTAAATTCCAATGTGTTTTGTTATAGGCGATGAGGTCTCCTATTTCTCGATAGTTTTGCTTGGATATGGTCGTCATCAGTGAGATTTTCAGATGACTGTTGGCAATTTCTTTGAGTTGCTCGATGGTTTTTTCGCACTTTGCAAAAATCTCTTTAACCCCGCGGATGCTTTCTTGCGTCTGGGAAAGGCCATCAATGGAAACGATCACTTCCAAGTCAAGCCCAGTTTTTTCCACAATCTCCCGCACCTTTGAGCAAATTCGATCCGCCAGCAAACCGTTCGTTGGGATGATGATTTTGGATGCCTTGTCGTATTTTTTGAACAAACAGCATATGGAAACCAATTCCTCCTTCAAAAAAGGTTCGCCTCCAGTCAAAACGAGAGTCACCAGCTTTTCCTTCAAAGACTGCACCATCGTTTCAATCTGGGAAAGCTTCATCTCCTGGTCTTTTGCCGTATTGAGCTCCTTCCAGTAAAAGCAATGGCCACATTTCGCATTGCAGCGGTTGGTCACGAAAAAGACCAATACTTTGGGGGTCTGAAGTTTTTTGAGTTGGTATCTCCTATATTCGCACAACCCATGCAGGATGGGAACTTTGATGAGGTTTGGAGCCTTCTTTAAAATCTTATAAGCATTTTCGCTTCTATATATCTTGTCCATATTTTGTGGCGGAGGTGGGCTGTTGGAATCTTATGTTCAGTAGAAATGCCTGCACGATGAGGGGAATCCCGATTAATTTACCGGACCGGCGGGGAGGATGGGTCTTGGGGAGTGGTGGAGGAAGACGCAGTAGAGATCACCCGCCTTGCTTGCCAAAACATCTTTGTAACCAAGTGCGCAGAAGATATCCGAGTTTACCGGAAAGCCGTGAATGTTTACGTAGATTGCAGCGAAGCCGTAGCTTTCGAGTTCCTGGATGCGAGGCCGAAGGCGCTCCATAACCTCCGAGGCGGTTTTAACATTTTGGAACAGATGCACATTGTCAAAGTCCTTCTGCCATTCCAACCAAGTGCGTCCTTTGACGCCGCCAAAGGAAAATCGCAAATCATGCGAGAGAAGGTAGGGGCGAAAATGGTCGTAGGAAGGCATGCCGGGCGTGGGGGATTCCGGGTATTCCATGACAGGCAACTGAAAGACCATCGCGCCTTTTGGCAGATGTGTTTCGATTTTTTGGATGAATTCCCGGTCCGAATCGACCACCTGCCTCAATTCGGCGGTGTTGGCCTCGAACTCCGCCACCGGCGGCGTTTGATCCCATAGTGCCAGGAGCGCGCAGATCCCGGCAGCGGCAATGCCGACTTCCGGGTCCATGCGTTTCTTCGAGAGCCGTCGGATGGCGAAGAGCAGCAGGATCGGCAGAATGAAAATGCAGTAGCGTGTGGTGGAGCGGAAGAGGGTCATCCCGAAGAGCCCCAACAAACAATTCAGCCCACCCGCGATGGAGTAACCCACGATCCAGAGCGTCTGCCAGGCTTCCAAGGGAAGATTGCGCGCCCGTTCACCTACCAACCGCCGCACCGAGACCACCGTCAGCCAGACGAAAGCTGCGATGCCCAGCAGCCCCAAGTAACATGAGGGCGGAACTTCCGGGAAATTCGGGAGCGCGACGGCGTGATTGTAATAAGCGTCGCCCAGCGCGCCAAAGAGGCTGTGATTCGGCGGAGGAATGAGCATGTCGGCACACTTGAGCGCTGAAAGTTCCAGCCACTTAAACTCGCGGGGCATCGCACCGGGGTTTCCCCTGTGCGTGAAGTGGTAGGCGAACGTATTGAGGTTCATCAGGAAGAAGCCCGACGCCGACGCCACCACAATGCCGCTCGCCTGAAGCACCGGCTTCCATCCTTGCCGGAAATATTGATAGAACGCGCCCAGCAACACCAGTTGCAGAAACACGTTGGTGTAATACGGGTTTTGCATCCCAATCAAAAAGCTCCCGAGGACGCAGTAGAGGAAGCGCCGTCCGCGCAGTTCCCCCATTTGGTCGCGGCTCATCCAGTCCGCAATCAGCAAACAGAACGGGACATACCAGTAGTTGGTGACGTTGAGATGGTGAAGCGACCGGGCCAGCGCGAACTGCGCAAATCCAAACGTGATGCCGCCCGCGAACGCCCACCACCACTTGCAGTCCAAGAGCCGGGCCGCGAGATAGAAGCAGACGCAGGCCAGCACCTGCGCCACCAGAACTGCGGCGTTTGCCGCCGCAAAGATGCCGATGAACCGGGCAAGCACCCCCGGCAGATAGAGTTCCCAGCCTTCTGTGACAGGAACGTCGCTCATCGAAGCGTAATAGGGTGCCGCTAGTCGCGAAATATTTCTGGGCAGGAAGGGCGTAAATTCCCCCTCTTGAGCCGCTTTAATAAGACACATGAAGCCCATGGCGTCCCCATCGATTCCCTTCTGCCCATACTCCAGCGGCACCTGCCAGGCTGCCGTGTTGGTCCGCCCGGTGATGTAGCACCAGCAAACCGTCGCGATGAGAATCAAGGCGACAACCCGCAGCCAATCGTTGCGCTCGATGGTGCCGGATTCACTTTCAGGGCTAATCGCCGGAGCCTTCGCCTTTTTTAGGGATGGAGTCTTCACAGTAGGGGAAAAGATGGACGAACTCTCGTGGATTGCCAATGAAGATTTCAGCCGCAGAGCACTTGCACCCGCAATGCGCCAATCCGCGTCTGCTCGGTTTGCGTCAGCGGGGCGATCTCTGTCGCCCGCACCGCCTGACGGTAATTCTCCACGCTCTTACCGCCGGGAATGATCGTTGAGGTGGTAGGCTGGTCCAGTAAATAGCGCAAAGCCAGTTGAACCATCCCCCGCTCCGGGGTCAGTAACTCCTCAAACGCCGCACACCGGGCAAATTCCGTGATTTTTTCCGGTGGCAGCCAAACGGAGCGGATATCGTCTCGATCAAACTGCGGCGGCGCATGGAAATAACGTCCGCTCAACCGTCCACTGGCGAAAGCGCCCCGAACGACGCCTCCCGCCTGATGCCGCGCCAAAAACGCACAAAGCACCTCCTGGGGATCGAGCAGGTTTTGGACAAACTGCACCACGTCCAGGCACCCGAGCGAATGCAGATACTCGACGTCCGCCAAGTTGGTCGTCGAGATGCCCACCGCGCGCACCTGCCCCTTGCGTTTAGCGTTTAGGAGAAACTCCGCCACCGCTTCGGCTTCGCCGGGTTTAGGGGCAATGTGATAGACGTAAACGTCCAGGTAATCCGTCCCCAACCGTTTGAGCGAGCCTTCCAGGGAAACCGGCACGCGATGGGGGGAGGCATCCCGCAACCGTTCGCCGTGCGGCCCCACCTGATGTCCAAACTTGCTGCTCACGATCCACCGATCCCGCTCCCCCTTGATCGCCTCGCCCACACGCCGCTCGCTCTCGCCGTTGCCATACTGCTCGGCGGTATCGACAAAATTGATGCCGAGTTCCCCGCCGCAGCGGCGGATCAGATCAATACAAAACTCCCGGCCCAGTTCCGGGTGACCATCCGTCTTGCCGTCGAGCACCAGCGGCCCGCCAAGTTGCCAGGCTCCAATGCCAATTTCCGAAACATTCAGGCCGGTGTTTCCCAGCGCACGGTATTTCATGCGTTCCTTGTAGCAACGGGCGAGACAAAGGGGAGAAAAATATGCCGCCTCCTACCCCGGCAATTTCGGCGGCTTCTTCTTTTTGAAAAACTGGAACCGCCGCCGCGCTTCCTCCATCGGCAACCCTTCAATAAAATAGGCGCTCGCCGCCCGTCCAATGGCGTAGGTTCCCGCTCCAGCCACCGCGCCCGAAATGGCGTTTCCCCAACCGGGAAGCAGCTTGACCGCCGCCCGAGCCCCCTCGCGCAGGAGAAATCCGATACCGAGGTTCGCCCCCAATGCTGCCAGAAAATCGCGAGCCAGCCGGGCATTCCACTCCCGGCCCGTGGTGTGGACGATCCCGGAGACCATCAACACTTGGAGCGAGGTAAGGATGGGGAAATCGGCCAGCGGGATCGGCTGTGCACCGATGGCCGTGCAGACCGCCGTTGCAGAGCATGTAAGCATCGCAGCGATCTCCCGTTGGGCGGATTGCTCGCCACTCACCCTGGCAAACTCCAGCCTGGCGTCGAGCGGAAGCTCCTGAGCAATGGCTGACAGGAGGGATTCGCGGGTTGTTTCGCCAAAAACCACGGAAAGATAAGGGTGCAGCCTCGGGGGTTGCGCAGGGGCTTTTTCCCCAACATAAAGGAAGAAATCTGGTTTTGCGCAGGCGATGGCTTTATCCGCCGCCGCCTCGGTTTCCACCATGGCGAATTCCAATATTCCCCGGTGGCGGTAGATGCGCCACAATCCAGCACCAAATTCCATTTTTCCCTGATCCATTTGGAAAAGCGCCCGAATCCACGGCTCCACCGTGGTGGCAGGCCCGCCAATCACCAGCAACCGGGCGGCGCGCCGACGCAGGAACAACTCTTGGATGGGACGCCACTCCCGCTCCACCGGCTTGCGAATGGGGCCGGGAAGCCGGGAAAGCAACTTCTCAAACCCGCTCGCGAGTTGCGTCAAAGTCATCATTCCAGAACCGCCAGAATTTGCTCCGCGTGTTCGTCCGGCTTCACTTTGCGGAAAATGGCGCGCAAGATGCCGTCGGCTCCGATGACAAAGGTGGAACGCTCCACACCCATGGATTTTTTGCCATAGCTGACCTTTTCCACCCATACGCCATAGCTCTGGCAGATGGCTTTGGTTTCGTCGCTGATGAGCGGAAAGGGAAGTTCGAACTTGCCGATGAATTTCTGGTGCCGTTCCGGTGAATCCGGGCTGACGCCGAGCACGACCGCCCGTTCGGAAAACTGATTCCACGCGTCGCGCAATCCGCATGCCTGCCGGGTGCAGCCAGGCGTATCATCCCTCGGGTAGAAATAGAGCACCACCGTCTGCCCGGCGAAGTCGCCGAGCGAAACCGGAGCGCCGAGGCCGTAACGTCCCCCCACAGCGATGGCGGTGAACTGCGGAGCTAAATCGCCGACATTTAAAAGACCTGACATTAAGTCACAATATCACTTTTCCCCGCCCTCACCCGCTCTTTTTTCTCCTCGGCATTTTCCTGAATGCGGCGCCGTTCGCTCGCAAGCTGTTTTTCCAGCGCCTCCACTTCTCCAAAATCCCCGGTGGCGCGCGCTTTGGTGATTTGTTCGCCCAAAAACAGCTCTTTTTCCGCCGTGCGCGCCTTGGCGACACGCTCGATTTCGGCGATCTCCTCTTTCTGAGCTTCGGTGAGTTGCACCGTGGGTGCCTTTTTTTCGAGCCGTTCCATCGCGAGTTCGTATGCGGATTTCATAAATGAGAGAGTATTCTGCCTCGTTTGGAGCGCTTACTCAAGCCGAACGCTTGTCGAAGCGCGTTAGTCAGCTACAATCCCCGCAATGATCCGCCTGTTGAGCACCGATTTCGATGGAACCCTTGTTGACCATCCCGCCACACCGCCCGTCGCGCCTGCACTTTTTGAGATGCTGGCCGCGTTGCAGCGCCATGGGGTCCTTTGGGCAGTCAACACCGGGCGCGACCTGCGGTTCGCTCTGGACGGTCTACGCGAATTCCACTTTCCCATCGAGCCGGATTACATCCTGACCAACGAGCGGGAGCTTTTTCACCGCAACCCAGCCGGAGAATGGCAGGATTACGGGGACTGGAACCGCCGCTGCCTCCAAGCGCACGACCGGATGTTTCAGACCGAAGCCCCGTTTCTCCAGGAAATGCTCCGGTTCATCCACACCGAGACCCGCGCGGAGACAATCTACGAAAACGAAAAGCCGGTGGGGTTAATGGCCCAAAACGACGCAGAGATGGACCGCGTGATCGCCCACCTCCACACCGCGCGCAAGCCCGATTCGCTCTTCCACTATCAGCGGAACACGATTTACCTTCGCTTTTGCCATGCCCACTACTCCAAGGGAGCGGCATTGGGGGAACTCTGTCGGCTAACGAAAATCACCCCGCAGGAAACCTTCACCGCCGGGGACCATCACAATGACCTTTCCATGCTCGATGGCCGTTACGCCCGCTGGCCCGCCGCGCCGGGCAACGCCATCGATGAGGTAAAGGAGATCGTCCAAAAAGCCGGGGGCTACGTTGCCACCGCTCGCTGCAGCGATGGCGTGGTGGAAGCCCTGCGCCATTTCTTCGAGACCGAACGCCTCGCGCCGCCGGGATGGACGGTCTAGGATTTTTTTACGCAGAGACGCGGAGGCGCAGAAGGAAAGATGAAGGAACAGGGCTCACAGGAAACGCATCCCGTCTGATCGCAGCGCAGGGATTGCACAAGTAGGTTGTTCTGTCCTTCCTCTCTCTTCGCCTCCGCGTCTCTGCGTGAGAATCTTCACCGCTTTCTGCGTGAACGGACCCTAACTTACCGGCACTTCCCGCCAGCCGGAGTCGTCCAGGAAGATGGTCTTGCGGTGGAATTTCACGAAAAGGCGCGAAAGCGGTTGGTTGGTGGCGAGCGGAATTTCCACCCTGGCCACCCGCCCGTGAATCTTCACCCTAGCCTCACCGCCCCATACATTGGCCAGAGTGTCGAACAGCCTAACTTTACGAGACGATCTGGGGAGCGCCAACCGCCAGCGCAGGCTCCCTGCCTCGGCTGATTCTCCCGCAATCCAAAGCGCGTCCCCCAAGCTGAACCTGGGCGGCAGCGTCACGGTGAGATGCAGCACTCCATCCTGAAGAAACGCCTCGGGAATGCGGTGGGTTGGCAGCGTCGCTTCCACGGGAGCCGGTTCGTAATACGCCTCCTCCGGGCGGGCATAAGCGAGGAACCGCTTGCTGCTTAACGCCATCTGGGTTCCGTGACAGTGGATGGCCTGCCGCTTGACGTGCCGCTCGTGCTCCGAGAGCCGGATGTCCTGCCGAAGGGGCACGAGGTCAGGCCGCTTGCAGTGGACCAGAAAATGGAGCTGGGGAAGATGAGCAAGCCCCATCCGTTCCAAAGCGATTTGCAGCAGCACGTAAAGGCCGTTGTGGTCCGGGTGAAGATCGTAGGCGGAGGGAATCACGATCCGCGTCGGATTCCATTCCCGGATTTCGCAGCAGAGACGCTCCACGGTTTCCTCGTCAGCCCGCAGCAGCCGGGAGGTGATCCCCTGGTCGGGGAAATGCAAAAACCGCGCCTCTCCTTGGAAACCGAGTTTTTGCAGGGCGTTCCGCGCTTCCTGCCGCCGCAACGCCCCCCAGCGTTGCTGATCTTCGGGGCCAATCCGCCAGCGTTTTTCCAACCAGCGTTGGGGCCACGGATTATTGTCGCCGTTGGTCACCATGAGCAACCGGGCGGTGGCACCCGAGGAACCGAGCCGCTGAATCAGTCCGCCTGTGGCCAGCGATTCGTCATCGGGATGGGGGGCGAAAATGAGCAATCGGTCGCCGGGCGGGATGGGGAAACTCATGCGACGGTGAGGGAATTGGGGAAGGAGAACGCCATGAGGAAAAGGGGGTTATCCCAGATTGGCCTCGCGCAAGCGTTCAGCGACATCCTCGGCCTGAAGCGCGCCGACCATTTCGGCGATCTCGCCTTCCATAAACCGGTCGAGGTTGTAGAGCGTCATGCCGATCCGATGATCGGTAACGCGGTTTTGCGGGTAATTGTAGGTGCGGACTTTCTCCTCGCGCCCGCCGCCGCCGATGAGGCTCTTGCGGTGGGCGGAATATTTTTCGGCCTCTTCGAGTTGCTTCTTTTCGAGCAGCCGCGAGCGCAGGATGCCGATGGCCTTTTCCTTGTTCTTCTGCTGGCTGCGCCCGTCCTGGCATCGAACGATGGTCCCCGTGGGGATGTGCATCACCTGCACGGCGGAGTCCGTGGTGTTGACCCCCTGCCCGCCAGGACCGCCCGCGCGGCAAACCTCGATGCGCAGTTCGTCCGGCTTGATTTCAAAATCAACTTCCTCCGCCTCCGGCAACACCGCGACAGTCGCCGTGCTGGTGTGGATGCGCCCCTGGGCTTCAGTAGCCGGAACGCGCTGAACCCGGTGCACGCCGCTTTCATAGCGCAGTTTGCGGAACACCGCCTCGCCCGAGGCGCGGAAAATCACTTCGCGGAATCCGCCCAGCTCCGAAGTGCTCGACTCCATCGTCTCGATTTTGAGCCCGTGCGCTTCCGCATAGCGGTTATACATGCGGAAGAGGTCGGCGGCGAAAAGCGCAGCCTCCGCTCCGCCGGTTCCAGCGCGGATTTCCACAATGGCATCCCGGTCCTCGCCCGGTTCGGGCGGGAGAAGCGAGATTTGAATCTGGCGTTCCAGATCGGCGAGGCGCTTTTCCAAATTCGGAATTTCCGCCGCAGCCATCTCGGCCATCTCGAGATCGTCGCTTTTGGCCAGCGCCTGGCTTTCGGTGAGTTCCGTTTGGGTCTTGCCAAACGCCTCCCAAGCCGCCAACAGCGCCTTGAGCCGGGAATGCTCCTGCATCACCTCGCGGGCGTGCTGCGGATTGCCAAAAACGCTCCCGTCCGCGATCTCCGCTTCGAGTTCGCGGAAGCGTTCGGTCTTTTTCTGAATCAGCGGGGCAAAGTCCATAAGGCGTGCAATCAATAGTCCAAAAAAGAAACGGTGACGCGCAATGGGCACGTCACCGTCTCAAAACTGGCGAAAAAGTAGCTACTTACGGAGAGCGGCTGTGCCGTAGCGGCGAGCGAACTTCTCGATGCGGCCTGCCGTATCGACGAATTTCTGCTCTCCGGTAAAGAACGGATGGCACGCGGCGCAAATGCCGACCTTGATGTCGCGGCGGGTGGAACGGGTGTGATAGACCTTGCCACACGCGCACGTGATTGTGGTCTCGTTGTAATTAGGATGAATGTCTGCTTTCATGGCCGGAAAAGGGATGGAAAACATACCGGCTTCGGGCCGGGGCGCAACCAAAAAGTTCGCTTTTCCACCACAACCCGCGTTTCCACCCCCGGTTTTCAGGGTTGAACCCCCCATAAACTTCGAGTTGAATGCCTCCCGCAGCCCCTCTCTCCCACATGAAACTCTTGGCATTCGTTCAAAAAAAGCTCGTCGGGCTCAAAATCTTCCTCCGCTGGAAATGGCATTGCCTGGTGGACCCCCGGCGTCGCGCGCACGCCCAAAAGCTCCTCGACGGGTCCGCCCCCCTCATCATCCGGCTGCACAGTCCGGGCGTGGGGCTCTTCGCGCATCTCAACTGGACCCTCTGGATTTCCGCGTGGGCGGAACGCCACGGGCGGACGCTGAAAATCGAGTGCACCTCGCCCAATTACGCCCCGGACTCCGGCAAGGGCGACTGGCTCCACGCCCTGCTCCAGCGCAAAGCCCCCTTCCCGGCGGGTCGCGCCCAAGTTTTGACCGTGCAACGCTGGGAATACCTGCCCATGTCCATGGAGCACGACACTCCGTTTTCCATGCAGGACGGGCGCGACGTCCTGCGCCGGAACTTCGCGATCTCCGATACGCTGGCCCAACAGCTTGAGGCGTTCAAGCAGGCGCATTTCCACGGCGATTTCCTCGTCGGCCTCCATTACCGGGGCACGGACAAAATCATCGAAGCCCCGCGCATCGCCTACGGGGACGCCGTCGGAGCCGCCCGGCGCGCCCTGCAAGCCGCCGCCGCTTCCCTCAACGGGAGACCCGTCGCGCTTTTCGTGGCCTCCGACGAAGCCCGCTTCGTGGAATTCGTGCGCGCGGAGCTACCCGAATTCCGCGTCGTCATGGTGGAAGAAACGCTGCGATCCGCCAGCGCGCAGCCGCTGCATCAAACCGGCACCGGCCAGGGATTGCGCAAAGCGCAGGAAGCCCTGCTCGACGCCTTGCTCCTCGGGGAATCCGACGTGCTCATCAAAACCGCCTCGGGCCTTTCCGGCTGGGCGCCCATCCTCGGCAAAGAAATGCCCATCGTCATCCTCTCCGAATCCTTCGAGCGCTGCGCCTGCTACCCCGACAGCGAAATCGCCAAATCCGCCTTCCCGGAAGGCAAAGAAGCCGAAGCCGTCGCCGCCGCGCTAAAAGGAGCAACACGGACTAAGAACTGACCTTTTCATTTCCATCTCTCATCCTCAATTTGAGAGCAAGCATCTCCTTCGTCAATTCGGGCATCCATTTATGGATTCCATCGAGATCAACATCTTCGAATTTTTGAATTAAATCTGCGGTGCATTTCTCCGGCCAATTTGTTTCCAATTTCCTCAAGGCATCAACGAAGTGTTGTTCACTCACAGCACATAAGGCTTCATCGACCTCAATGTTAAATTCAGTAGCAGGATCGAAATCACGCCCCATCCCTTCCCTGAATGCCTTTTCCATCCCGATGCGCATCTCGGGAGTCGTATTACCGATGAATTGAATCATCATTTTGCTGCCTTTCAAATTCCGTTCTGCAAGAAGCCAATTGCTGCGCGCTTGAATCGCCTCGAACTGATTTGTAAGAAATATCTCTTCAAGATGGTTTTTTGCACTTTGCTGAACTTTGCCGTCACCTTGAACAGCAGTCATTTGAAACCACTGAATGGCAATTGCGTCGTCCTTGGGAACGCCTCTACCGGTGGCATACACTTCCCCGAGGACATACTGAGCTTCTGCGATTCCTTGATTTGCGGCTTTTTCCCACCACTCAACGGCTTTCACGTAGTCAGTGGGGACGCCCTTACCGTTGGCATACATGACTCCGAGGTTATTCTGAGCTTTGGCGTATCCTTGATTAGCGGCTTTTTGATACCACTCAACAGCTTTCACGTAGTCAGCGGGAACGCCTCGTCCGGTATTATACATGAACCCGAGTTTATGCTGAGCATCGGCTAGTCCTTGATCAGCAGCTTTTTGCCAGCACTCAACGGCTTTTGCGTAGTCTTGAGGAATGCCTTCGCCTGCGTAATACATTTCACCAAGTTTATACTGGGTATCGCGGTCTTCTGTAAATTCATCAGGAAGAGTCATGGTGTGTAAGGCGGCAGAGTAATGTGAGCCAAAGTCGATAAGGCTGGTAGGCCTAAGCTTCTACAACTTGAGATAATGTGTATTTAGTGGCAAGCTCCTCCAATGCAGCAAGGTTGGATTGTATATTTGGCTGAATCATACAGCTTGCACCTAATACATGCTTTTCGAAAAAACGCTTTATGTCAACAAACACATTGAAGGCCGCACCTTCTGAGCATAAATCCATTATTCCGCCAGATTTAGATGTTCTTTCATCTGAAAGCATACGCAATTGCTTCTCTATAATATGATGCGTTTTTTCCGTCGCCTGATGGAAATCTCTCAGAAGCGCGTTGAATTTATTTTGATAACGCATATCTTCTTTGCGAAGATAACACCATACCTCTGGTAATAACTCAATACATTTTAGGCAGGCGCTTGCCGATTTTTGAATAAACCCGCAAGCATCGCTGTCGATCATGTAATGATACCAGCATACAATACTCTGTGGTTTCAATGCCACCAATTTATTATAGGCTTCCATTCCTTCTTCGAAAAAATCATTTCGAATCAATTCCTCTGCGTAACTCAACCAATATCGTGGGTTATTTGGAAAACGCCTCACCGCCTCCTCCTCTAGGCAAAGTGAAACAAAGGGAATGTCGTAAATTTCCGTATCGATAATCGATTGGAATCTGTCATTTCCAAATACATTGTCTGAAAATCCATGCAATAGATGCAATATATTAGTTTTTTCATCTAAACTACCTATAATTTTGTAGCTTGCCAGCAAAAAAAGAGCCCCTTCAAAGAGTAACTTCTCGTTGTTTTCATCTATATCTATTTTACTTAAACGCTTAAACGATGCAATTGCTGATGCATAATCTTCGTCCCTAAAGAAATAGATTCCCGAAAGCAACAGCAGCTCGATTTCATCATTTTTAATATTTGCCATGGCTAGGAAATGAATCGCTGCTTCTTTTTCCCATCTATTCGGACGTTCGCTCAAATAATAATTTGCTTTATTGGCGTGATATTCATAAGTGGATTCATACGGCATGCTATTCTCCTGCTTGATTTTTTCAATGACTTCACTGAGTTTAAGGTGCAGTATTTCTGTTACCGATTCTCCATATTTCATGACATCTTCACCATCCCTTCCTATATATCGCTCTAGAATGCAGAATCCAGTAATGCTGTGGTCGGCAGGCAGGATACCCCTCTGAATAAGATCATTTAGCTGATTAAGATCAAGGCGCTCTATACAGTTTCCCCCGCTGTCATAAACATCTACTCCGCCAGAACCCTCATACCACTGAAAATCCAGATTCAAGAAAACATCAATACTGCGTAATTTAGCCGGTCCATCATTTGTAGTCGTCGGTTCTATTTCCGGTTTATAAATGTCGGGTTGAGTGTCACGAACCATACGAAAAAATTCCTCAATCCCAACCGATTGACCGGAGGGGATCAGGATCAGCACCTCGCTCCATGATACATCGGGGCTGATGTCGTGATTTAATTCAAATCCTGATCGGATTTGCTTGTAAGAATGCTCTCCAAGATTCACGCCATCATTCGTGGTTACTGTGTATGTATCCATGAGTATTTAGTTTTTGGTGTAGCCGATTCTATCAAAAGGAACGGACAAATGCAGTCCTACCCATCTCCCTTCAAGCACTTTTCGGACTGCTCGTCCACCTTTTTGAGCATTGCCCCTGTTTTGTGGGAGAGATCGTTCAAGGGGCAGTCCTTTATAAGACAGTATAGGTCGCAAAATGCGGGAGGTGGGGTTGGCTTTGCCCCAACTACCGGAGTAGTTTGCCCCAATTACCGTGGTGGTTTGCCTCAACCACCGGAGTAGTTCGCCCCAATTACCGTGGTGATTTGCCCAATCTACCGGAGTAGTTCGCCCCAACTACCGCGGTGATTTGCCCAATCTACCGGAGTAGTTTGCCCAATCTACCGCGGTAAAATGGCGTTTTCCCCCGGTGAAATCGCATTTCCCCTCGGGAAAACCGGCCAATCCCGCCGGTCTGGGGCGGTTTTGTTCAAAAATAGCCAGCAAAGAGTGAAGGGGTCCGTCCTTGGTATTGATGTAAAACGAGGCTGCCCTTGGCACCCAAAACCGCGCTCGTTTAAGAAAAACAATCCTAGGTCAGCTTTCACTCACCATCGCAAACGCCCTACCGATCCGCCAGCAATTGATAGATGGCCAGCCGCGCCCAACTCTTCATCCGCACCTGCGCTGCGATGTAGGCCCGCTCCAGGCGCGTGAACCGGAGGTCGCTCGCGCTTTCGATCCGGTCCACGACTCGCAAAAAGTCCTGCACCGTTTTTTCCTGAAGCGCTTTCCCGGTGGAGCCTTTGTGGATGCGGTAATACGCCAGCGGTTCCGCAATGAAAAAGAAGTCCCCATGCAACAGGAGCCGCAGCCAGAGGTCGATGTCGGTGAAGTAGATGATCGCGGGCTCGAACAGCCCGGATTTCTGCAAAGCTTCCGTGCGGAAGAGCACCGCCACCGGATCGCCGACCGTGTTGGTTCCCGCCAGCAGCCCTTTGCGCACCGCTCCGAGCCCCGGATAGAAGCCGGTTTTCCGGTAGCAAGCGCGCGGGAACAGCGAGCGCCCATTGGAACTGATGATCTGGCGGGTGCAACTGACCAGAACCACGCCGGGATTCTTCTCCAAAATTTCCACCTGCGCCGCCAGGCAACCCGGCGTGAGCGGATCGTCCGCGCAGATCACCTTGGTGTATTTGCCCGTGGCGAACTCCAGGGATCGGTTCCAGTTGGCAGCCATCCCCAGCGGACTCGCGTTGACGTGAAACTGGATGCGCGGGTCACCCGTCTTTTCGAGAAACGCCTCGATGACCTCGCGCGTTCCGTCGCTGGAACCGTTTTCGACGACGATCAACTCCCAGTTTTCATACGTCTGCGCGAGGACGGATTGCAGCGTGGCTACAATGAACGGCGCGGCGTTCCGAGCCGGCACACAGATGGAAACGAGGGGATCGGTTTGCATGTCAGGAAGCGATGCGCACCCATTCGCGCGGGTGCCAGTCGAGGGCGTTGCGCGCCTTGTCAATGGTGAGTCCACCATGCAGGGGACGCGGCGCGGGTTGCGCAAGTTCACGGGTCGTGGGAAAATCCAGGAGGCGCTCGTCCAATGGGTATTCGCGCGCGATGTGGAGCGCGAAGTCCGAACGGCGCAGATTGGGGTTCGGTCCCGCCAGATTCCAGAGCCCGCTGGACCGGGTTTCCAAAAGGCGCACGCTACCTTCCGCGAGATCGCCCGCCTCGGTGGCGTTGCCGAGTTGGTCGCACGGAATACGCATCCGCTTTCCGGCGCGGAGATTATCAATCACCTGGCAAACGAAGTTCTTCCGTTGCGCTTCGACGCCATACACCCCGGTGGTGCGAACGATGCACGCCGCGCCTTTACACGCCGCTTGGACGGCCTCTTCTCCGGCGAGTTTCGCGCGGCCATAGACGGAAATCGGATTCGGCTGGGCTTCTTCGCTGTATGGTCCCGCCGTTCCGTCAAAGACGTAACTGGAGGAATAATGCAGGAATGCCGCGCCCCGGCGTTGGGCGGCCTCCGCCATAAAACCGGGGCTCTCGCAGTTCTCGCGGAACGCCCGCTCGGGGTCCTTCTCGCATCCATCCACCCAGCTCCACGCCGCGCAATAAACCACGGCGTCCACCGGGTGCGCGTCCAGAAAACGCTCCACCGCCGCCCGATCCGAGACATCGAGCGCAAGCAACCCATCGAGCGGGAAGTTGCGATAGGTGCCGAGCGCTTCATGCCCATGCTCCCCAGCGACCCGCAAGACATGCGAGCCGACCAACCCCGAAGCCCCGATGACAAGGATTTTCATGCGCGAAGGTTAAAAGGGCGATGCGAAGTCCGCGAACGCGGGCAGACGCCGGTCGCGCTCCGAGAGAATCGGGGCATCGATGGGCCATTCAAAGCCGAAACTGTCGAAGCGCACCCCGCAGTCGGCCTCGGGATGATGCACAGCGGTGGTTTTGTAATAGACCGAAGTCGAATCGCTCAACGCGAGAAATCCGTGGGCGAATCCCGCGGGAATATAGACGGCGAATCGATTTTTTTCGGTAAGCTCCATCGCCATGTGCCGCCCAAAGGTGGGCGAGTTTTTGCGGAGATCGAGCACCACGTCAAGAATGCTTCCGTGGATGCAGGTGACGAGCTTGGCGTGTTGATGCGGGGGCGTCTGAAAGTGCATCCCGCGAAGGACCCCCTTGGAGGAAATGGTGAAAAAATCCTCCACGAACTCATCGCCAACACCGTGCTGCGCAAACAGCTCTTGATGGTGAACCTTTACAAAGATTCCCCTGGTGTCTTCAAAGGGATTAAGGTGGATCAACCTCACTTCCCCAGGGGCGGCAGAGTCAAACTTCATGGCGATAATGGAGGGGGGGATTTAAAGCTTCCTGGTGTTGAAAAATCTCGCGGAATAATGGGCGCCGCGTTGCGACCCGTGATGTTAGGGGTTTCCCGATGGAGATCAAGCCGCTAAAGACGCAAGCGCTTTGTCGTTGCAACGCCGGTGAATCCCCACAAAATCGCCTAATCCGCTCGCTCAAAATGACTCGACATCCCTTGGAAAATAGCGGTCATTTACCCGCGATGTTCCTGGTCTCCCGTCCGCCACTTTCCCTCTTTCTATGCAAACCCTTCAACCCTCCTTCCTAAAGCGGTCGTGGCCCTATCTCCTATTGATGGCCCTGGTGGTGCTGTTTCTCGGTGATGTCTGGTTTGGCGGACGGATGCTGCTTTTGCGGGACTTTTTTTTCGGCACTGAAACGCAGTTCTTGTCTATTGGAAAAGCGCTCCGACACGGAACCTTCCCCCTCTGGTCTTCCTCGGTCCAGTGCGGCATCCCGTTTGCAGCCTCCCCCTATCACTCCGCCTTCTATCTTCCGAATTGGCTCTTTATTCTCCCATCGGCTGAACTGGCGACCCGTTTGTTGTGGACGTTCCATCTCGCGCTGGCTGCCATTTCCTTCTTCGCGCTCGCCCGCTATTGGCGGATGGGGGTTGTACCGGCTTTATTCGGGGCGGTCAGTTTCGCGTTTTGCACCTTCACCGTAACCTGGCTTGAGTTTTCGCTCTCCATAACGTGGGCGTTGGTGGCGCTGCTATTAGTCAGCCGCCTGATTGACACCACAGCGGAAGAGGTTTTCCAAAACGCCGAAGCGAAAACGCCTCTGCGCTTGTGGCCGATTTTTCTCCGTAACGCAGCTTCCATTGTGGGGTTGGCAGTCACCTTCGCCTTGTTATTGGCCGCAACCGGCGAGTTCTTTTATTACTCCGCCTTGCTGTTGGCTGCCTACGGGGTGGCACGGTGGACGTGGCACGGAAGCTGGAAGGTGTGCGCCATCTCGCTCTTGTGGCTCGGGGGTGCGGGACTGCTCACACTGGCGCTGGCTGCACCCCAGTTGTTTCTCACGATGGAATTAGTGGGCTTTTCGGAGCGCGCAGGAGAAGTGGACTCCGCAGCAAACATGGCTTCCGCGCATCCCCGCCAGTGGCTCGCGTTCCTGCTCCCCTATTTGTATGGACGACCCGGCTACCCGAACGCCTATTGGGCGCCGACGATTTATGAATTCGGGATCGGCCATTGCTACGTCGGCATCCTGCCCCTCTTGGCATCGTTCTTTTGCTGGCTGCGCTCCAAAGGAGCCGCCCTCAGCCGGGAAGCCCGCGAGTGGCGGTTTTTGACCTGGTTCTTTTCTGCGGTCTTGCTCGGTGGGATGCTCATGGTCGCCGGAAAATACACCCCGGTTTACGGTTTCCTGCACCATTGGCTGCCGGGGCTCGGGCACTTCCGGTTTCCGGTGAAATTCTATTTCTTTGTCGCCCTTGCGCTGTCGATGCTCGGCGCTCTGGGACTCCAGTCGCTGCTCGTTGCCAGTGAAAAGAACGAGGATCGGAGCCGGATTCGGCTCTGGAAAATCGCGCTGGGCATCTTTGGCGTGTTTCTTATGGGTTATTTGGTCTGTCTGCTTAGCGACAGCTTTCTGCCGTGGTTGATGGCACATCCCACAACACCGTCCGTGGCCCAAATCAGCGACGCAATGGCCGATTACACCTGGGCGGTGGTATTCACGCTGCTGGGCTTGGGACTTTTCGCCCTGCTCGCCTTCCGGCGCGGCCCGACGCGCTGGGTGCAGGCGGGAATCGTGGCCGTGGCGTTTCTCAATATGTGCGTCGTCTCGCGGCAAACGCAACCGACGGGACCAGCGGGAATCTACACCAGGCGGCCCGAGGCATTGGCGAAACGGATCGGAACCGACCCGATGTATCGTTATTTTTCGACCTACTACAGCGCTCAACAATACCTTTACGGCGATGAGCGCCCGGAGATGTGGGAATGGGCCATTGACGCCGCAGCGACGAATCACCTGCTGCAAGAAGGGCTCTGCAGCCTGACTCCGGGCGGATTATCCGTAACCCGGTATTCGCAGATATTCGGAGCGATCATGTCCGCGCCGCGTCCGATCGGCGAAAAATTCGCCGACATGCTTTCCATGCGCTACATCATCGGCGGCGCGCCGTTTGATCAAATCCTCTGGGGCAACGCCCCGCGCGAGGTCCGCATAGGTGAGCGCCCCACCTCCCTGCCACGCGCCTTTGTGGTCAGCCAGTGGTTGCCGGTGACAGATGGGACGGCCGCTTTGCAGACCATTGCCTCGGATTCCTTCGACCCGCATAAAGTGGCCGTCGTGGAACCACTGGTGGGGGAGACGGTGCCTCCCAGTAATCCAGCCTCCGCTTCCAGCGAATCCGCCGGGAAAGTGCGAGCATTCGCCGATCACGGCAATTCCGTAACGATGGAAGTCGAAGCCAAACGCAACGCGCTGCTGGTGCTCGGCGATACCTTCTACCCCGGTTGGTCCGTGCGGGTTGATAGCATCAAGCGCCCCATATTCCAGACCAACTACCTCTTCCGGGGAGTGTTTCTGGAACCTGGAACGCACCAGGTGGAGTTCATCTTCACCCCGACCAATTTTACTCTTGGACTCTGGATCTGCGCCCTAGCCGCTGCAATTTGCGGCGTGCTGGCATGGATGTCGCGGCGTTTTCGCCAGTAGAAATGGGAGAACGGCTGCACCCCCTTCTTTCATTAGCAATTCCCTCACTCCACCCGCCCGCGCAGTTTTTTGACCGCACCGCGTTTCTTTTTGTTATCGACCATGCGCCGTTTGACCCCTCGGGGCCGCGGGCGATTCTGCCGGCGGATTTTCTCCCGGTCAGAGCGTTGCGCCGCTTTTTCCGCCCGGCGCGTTTCTTCCAGCGTTTGAAGCAGACGCTCACGGGCGATCTGCCGGTTCATCGCCTGCGAGCGGGAATCCTGCACAGTCACCGCCACGCCGCTTGGCACATGGCGCAGCGTGACAGCCGTGGAGACCTTGTTGACATGCTGGCCGCCCGGCCCGGAGGAACGCGCGAAGCTCTCCGTGATGTCCTCTGCGCGCAACCCCAACCGGGCGAGTCGCACAGCGAAATCGGTTGGCGAAGCGGGGGAGGTTGGGTTCATGGGGTTTAAACTATGGAGTTCATCCACCTGTGGAGTCACCTTAGAGCCCCGCAAACTTCAGCCCAAAGGAAATCCAATACGGCATGGTGAGCAGCGCGAGGACGGTCGTGGCGATGACGATCTGGACCGCCAGCCCTGCATCGCCGCGATAGTGCTTGCACAAGACGACCGGCATCATGGCGACGGGCATTGCCGCTTGCACCACGAGGACTTGCTTGAGTTCCAGAGTGCAGGGCAGCCACCGCGCCATTGCCAGGAAAACCAGCGGCAACAGCCCCATCCTCAACACACAAGACCCGGTGATTGCCAGGGCATCGGAACGTGACGGTTTGGCTTCCCCTAGAAAATCGTTCATGATCGCCCCGGTGAGCAGCAACGCCAGGGGAATCGCTATCGCACCAAGCGTTGTAACAGCTCCAAAAAACCACGAGGGAATCAGCGGGCGGACGTGCAGGAAATTCAGCGCCACCGAAGCGAGAATCGTCACCACCGGCACGTTGAGGATATGCCGCCAGAAACTCCGGTCGGAGCGGTCAGACAGAATCAGGCCCGCGCCCATCCAGAACGCCACTTCCACACCGAGGTTGTGCGTAAAGAGCACCCCCAGCGTTTTAGCTCCGAAGAGACTGGCGACGACGGGGGTGGGGATATAACCATAGTTGTAAACCCCGGTGACATAGGTGAACGTCCGCGTTTCGCTTCCACGCGGCACCCGCAGCAACCGCGCTCCGAGCCAGCAGACAAGGAACCCCACACCCATCGTGAAAAACCCGGCCAGCGGTGGCACCCAGACGTTCGCGCCTTGGTGCAGTGCGTCGCTGCCGATGATCGTGCTGGCGATGAGGCACGGGTAGAGCAGGTTCACATACATCCGCATCAAGCTGCTGTCGGCCTCCACCGATAACACCCCGCAACGCCGGATCAAAAATCCCGCAAGGATGATGACAAAAATGGGAGCGATGGTGGCGAGCAACATGATTTATCTATAAATCTTTTCCTCGATGGAAACACTGCGTGTCAACGCTTCCAGCGCCGGAAGGAAAGGTTCCCATTGGTCACGGCTCCGCGCCCATAATTCCAAATGTACATAACCGCGCGCGCCAAGGATCAACACCACGAGGTGATCGCCAAAATAGTCTGACTGATAACGGTAAATGTTGAGCCTGCCGTGCCGAGTCTCAAAAGAACCGACCGACTCAAGACGGACATTGGGGTCCATTATATCGTGCGTTCCCTTCAAATAACTTTGCGCCAATCCCTCCTGGGTATGGGGAAAGCGAGGATCAAATCTTCCGTAGTAATCCACCGTGATTCCAGGGTCATTGCGTTGGGTCTGGTTCTTTGGAGAAAGCAGGCACATGTGCTCGAAGCCCGGCCCCGGCTTTAGAGGCTGCACAATCCAACCGCAAGGCGTATTAAAACGGATCGTCGCTCCGTGATAGTCGTGAAGCGAAACCGTGGAACAGGCACCCATGAAAGTCATCCACACAACTGAAGCAACCAGATAGATTCTTCTTTTCATCGGGTTGGGCTCTATTTTTATCCGAGCAACTCGTAGCTCAAAACGCTCAGACAATAGAGCGCAGCGGTTTCAGTGCGCAGGACGATGGGGCCAAGCGTGATGGGGCGGCAACCCGCCTCTAACGCCAGCGCGATTTCCGCCGGGGTGAAGTCCCCTTCCGGGCCAATCAGCACGAGAACGCTCGCAGGGTTCGCCTCCTTCGCGTTGCGGTAATCGGCGAGCACCGCTTTGGGGTGCAGGGAACCGGGCTGGAGCGAGGCGACAAGGAGCAAGTCAAACGCGGGGGCGCTCTTCAACAAATCGGCAAGGCTTTGCGGAGCAGGAACATTGGGAAGCCAGTTCTGCCCGCACTGCTTGGAGGCTTCCACAGCCACGGCCTGCCATTTCTCGCGCTTCTTCTCCCCTTCCCGCACGTCCACCTGGACCACGGTATGCTCGGTCAACAGCGGGACGACCGCCGCCGCGCCCAATTCTGTGGCTTTCTGGACGATGAGGTCCATGTTTTTCCCTTTCGGGATCGCCTGCCCGAGGGTGATCCGGCAAGGCAGCGGCGCGCTTTGCGAAACCGTCAGCCGTTTCAACTCGATGGCCCGTTTGCTGACAGCAGCAAACTCCACCTCCGCCGAAACGCCCTGTCCGTTGAAGACCACTGCGCGGTCCCCCACCTTCATGCGGAGGACATCCGTGGCGTGGTGCGTCTCCTCCTCGTCCAAAACAAGCTGGTCAAGGTTCCAACAGGCAGGCGGGATGTAGAAACGGGGCATGGCGAATTCGGATTAGCTAAACCATTCCCTGGCTTTCTCGAAGAAGCTCTTGTGGAGAGGGGTGTTTTCGTCGCCGCAAAGTTCAGAAAACTCTTCAAGCTTCTTGCGCTGCTCGCTGTTGAGCTTGCTGGGGACTTCCACCAGCACGCGCACGAGCAGGTCGCCCCGCGAGGTGGAATTGAGCGTCGGAACGCCTTTACCGCGCAGTTTGAACAAGGTGCCGCCCTGGGTCCCGGCAGGGATTTTGAGCGTCGCCTTGCCTTCCAGCGTCGGCACGTTCACTTCGCCTCCGAGCGCTGCCATGCTAAACCGGATGGGAACTTCGCAGTAGAGGTTCTCCTCGTCGCGCTGAAACACCGCATGCTCTTTGAGGTGGATGACAACGTAGAGATCACCGGGCGGGCCTCCGCGCATACCGGCCTCGCCGTTGCGCGAGCTGCGCAAGCGCGAGCCGTCCTCGATGCCAGCGGGAATTTTGAGTTTGATCCGCGAACGCCCTTCCACGCGCCCCTCGCCGCCGCACGCTTTGCACGGATTGGCAATGGCCTGACCGGTGCCGCGGCAGCGCGGGCAGGTCTGGGCAACTTGGAAAAATCCCCGTGAAGCGATCACCTGGCCGCGTCCGTGACAGGTCGGGCAGGTAGTGACTTTGGAGCCCGGCTCCGCGCCGCTGCCGCTGCATTTGCCGCAGGCGTCGAGCTTGCTGATCTCGATCTCTTTCTCGCAACCGAACGCGGCTTCCTCCAGCCGGATTTGCAAGTCATAGCGCAGATCGGAGCCGCGCTGGCGTCCCCCGCTCTGCTGCCCGCCGCCCCCTCCTCCACCACCGCCAAAAAATTGCTCGAAGACATCACCTCCGCCTGCGCCAAAAACTTCGCGAAAAATGTCGAACGGATCATGGAACCCGCCTCCACCCCCGCCGCGAGGTCCGGCAGTGCCTTGGGCAAAGGCCGCGTGGCCCATCCGGTCATAGGCGGCGCGCTTGTTGTCATCCATGAGGATGTCATAGGCTTCGCCCAGTTCCTTGAATTTCTCCTCGGCAGTATGATCGCCGGGATTTTTGTCCGGGTGATGCTTCACCGCGAGTTTGCGGTATGCCTTCTTGATTTCGTCCGCCGTGGCGGATTTCGAAACCTCCAGCACTTCGTAATAGTCGCGCTTCTCCGCCATTATGCCTTCCCTTTGGAGACGAAGACGTTAGCTGGACGCAAGAGTCGGTCACGCAGCTTGTAGCCTTTGCGAAGTTGCCGGACGACCGCGCCTTCCGGCACGATGTCGCTCGCTTCATGCCCCACGGCTTCGTGGAGGTTGGGATCGAAAGGTTTGCCCTCGGCCTCGACGGTTTCCACCCCTACGGAGGTCAAAAATTCCTGAAATTGTTTGGCTACCATCTCCAAGCCGACCAGGACGGCCTGGCTGCCTTCGTTGCGCGCGGCCTGGATGCCGAATTCAAAATTGTCGATGACCGGGATGAGCCGTTCCATCAGGGAGGCGTTGGCGTATTTGATGGCATCCTCTTTATCCCGGATGGCGCGCTTGCGGTAGTTCTCGAAATCGGCCTGCGTCCTCAGGGCGAGGTCGCGGAAGCGTTCCATGTCCGCCTGCAACGCCTCAAGCGGGTTTTCCTCGGGAGCCGTTTCCAGATGTTCCGGCGCGACGGGCGCAGGCGCAGCGGCCTGTTCTTTCTTCAAATGCTTTTCGTTGCTCATAAATGGTAAAATTTCATCGGCTCCTGGCTGCCTGTTTGGCGGAGGCATTCCAGAAAACGCACCCCTCTTTGCCCGGCAAACCACGCAGGGTTCCACAGAACCGCCGAAAACGTGTGACTTTATCGAACTCACCCCGACTGTCAATGCCGTGGGCTACTCCGGATGGGCCAGGTCCTGCTTGAGATATTCCAGGACATCCTTGAACTTGGTCAGGTTCTCCGGCGAAGCCTCCACCAAGGCCTCGTGCGCTTCGAGCATCGCTTGCGCCTGCGCGGCGCGGTCCGACCCCTCGGCGACGCCGATGGACTGGGCTTTGGCCTCCACCCCGTCCGGCGCAGCGATGACACAAAGGTCGATGGCGAAAAGTTGATCCAGACCCAGATTGCTCAGGAGGTCCCGGTTGCGGTCGTTTAATTGGGTGACATGCAGCGCTCCCTGGCCGATCTCCTTCAAGCGCAGGGCGATCCCAGCCAGCGTCCCCATGAAGGTGGAATCCATCACCGGACAATTACGCAGGTCCACCACGAATTCCCGGAACCCCCGGTTGATCATGGCGCGGGCGAAATCCTTCAAGCCGGAGCTGTTCAGGAAAGAGCCTTTGCCCTCAACCCGAACCCACACGACTTTGTTGGCGCAACCGACAAGAATGCTGCTTTGAGTGCTCACCTAAGCTAATTTTAAGAGGTTCCTTGGAAACGTGTCAAACGATGGACAGCGTTTCAGAAAGAAATTTAACATCAATTTCCCTAATTCCACAGAAAAGATTGGGTTAGCGCCACTACTTTTTCGTTTTCAATGAGCAGCGCCCGCCAGGCGATCACCTTGCCCTCCTGATGGTAGCTGTCGCCAACAACTTGGAATTTTGTCTCAATGGTTCCCTGAGCGGCGGGAACCTCCACTTCCTGGGCTTGCACATAAGCACCCAGGTTTTGCTGGCGGTATTCCAGCCGGACCGTCACGTTGGCAGACCGGGCGGAGCGCCACCAGAAGTCGAAATAGTGCCCCTCGCGCGCTAGAATTTCAGTGCCAGAAATCGCCCTGAAATGCATTCGTTCACGCTCGAAGTTGACCACATCGGAAGTGGTCGGCTTCACCGAGTTATCAAAGAGGAAGAGTTTGGTCTTACGAAACGAAAATGCAGGATCCAGCGCCAGCGGCACCACGTTGGCCTTGTGCAACAAGCGCGGCTTGGATTGGGGAACAGGGGCGGCACACCCGCCTGCCAGCACGGCGATCCCGAGGCACACCATCAAAAACGAACGAGTCATGATCCGGCAGACTAAGGAAGGGCCGCAGAAATCGCAAGCAAAGCCGTGCAGCCATCTTTCCGTCTTTTTAAATCGGTGGGAATCTTCAAAATCTGCACACACCATGCTCCTCGCGTTTCACAAACCCTACGGGGTTCTTTCTCAATTCACGCCAGACGGCTCGCCCAACCGTCCGCTGGCGGAGTTTGGATTTCCGTCGGGCGTGTATGCCATCGGGCGACTCGACGCAGACAGCGAAGGGCTCCTGCTTCTCAGCGACGAGGCTGCCCTCAACGCCCGGTTGCTGCATCCCCGCCAGGAACATGCGAGGATTTACTGGGCCCAGGTGGAACGCATCCCTGCACCAAACGCGCTGGCCAAGCTGGAAAGCGGCATACTCGTCGCCGGACGCAAAACCCTCCCATGCCGCGCACGGCTCCTCGATCCGCAACCCAACGTGCCGCCGCGCGACCCACCCATCCGCTTCCGCAAAAACATGCCAGACTGCTGGATCGAACTGGAACTCGTAGAGGGCAAAAACCGACAAGTGCGCCGCATGACCGCCGCCGTGGGACATCCCACGCTACGACTGATACGGGTGCAAATCGGCGACTTCAAGCTGGGCGCTCTGGCTCCCGGCCAATGGCGGGAACTCACAGCCACCGAGCGCCAGTCCGTTTTACGATAGATGCGTGTTTCGCCGCGTCGCGGCATTACGCCACCAGATTCGCGCGGATGTAATCGAAGCTCTTTTGAATGGAGACGAAGGGATCGCCAGGGCATGTATCCTGTTCGACGATAAACCATTGGCAACCGGAAGCTTTGGCAGCAGCAATGATGGCTTTGAAATCCAAATTGCCGTAGCCGATTTCCGCAAAGTAGCGTTGTCCTTCGTGATCGACTGCATAGTCCTTGAGATGAAGCAGCGGGAGGCGGTTTTTGAGACGCTCGCACCATTGCACGGGGTTGCCACCGCCTGCCTGCACCCAGAAGGTGTCGATCTCTCCCTGCAAATGAAGGGGATTGGTGCGCTCGTAAATCGTCTCCAGAACAGGACGCCCGTTGACATGGAAAAATTCGTGGGCGTGGTTGTGGTAGGTGAGCACTTGGCCCGCCTTCCGCAAGAGTTCGCCTGCGGCATCGAGCTTGGCAATCAATCGGTCCACGTGTTCGGGATTGCTGAAGTCGATTCCGCCGGGCCAGGGATAGGCGGTGTAGCGACAACCGAGAGCGCTCAGACGTTCTACGATTTTTGCTGGCTCGTTGAGAATTACATCGCTCCCCTCGTGGGTAGCGGCGATGACGAGCCCTTCCCCCTCGGCAATAGAGCGGAGTTCCTCCACGGGGATGGGGCCTACCCCGCTAATCTGGATGGCTTGATAGCCGATTTCCCTCACGCGCTTAAGCGTTGCCGCGTAATCCGAGGCGGTTTTGCAGAAATCCCTCAGTGTGTAGAGTTGAATGGCAACTTGGCTCAGTTTCATAATTTGGAATAGGAAGGGTGCATTGTGAACGAATCGCCAAAATCCTTGGCGAGCGGAGAAGCAGCTGGAATCCGGGCGAGTTTTTCGCCGCCTTTGGACCCCGCGATTTTTTCCTGGAGCAACCGTTCGTAAGCCTGCGCGTCCAGTGGCAATTCGATGGTCTGGCTCAAAAACTCGGACATCAGCATCGCATTCGCCAGTTCCACGGAGCGCAATCCCTCTGCAGCGGGCGCGATGAGCGGTTTCCCATCGAGAACCGCCTCGGCGAAGTTGCGCAGGATGCCGTTATGCTGGTCGCCATGACCGGAGACAGGGACTTCCACCGTCCAAGTGGGCGGCGTCTGGTAGCCGGACTCCGAGATGCGCGAAAATGCAGGCGTCGGCGTCTCATTGCGCCGCCACTCCATCCTTCCCTCTTCGAGCACCAAACGACCCCGATCCGCCGCGATTTCGAGCCGGTTGGTTCCAGGCGCTTCCCCGGTGGAGGTGATGAAGACACACGTCGCGCCATTGGGAAACTCCATCATTGCGGTCACATCGTCCTCCACCTCGATGTCATGGAACCGGCCGAAGAAGCACCGGGCGCGCACGCGAGCAGGCATCCCGAACATCCACTGGAAGAGGTCGAGATGATGCGGGCATTGGTTAAGCAGCACGCCGCCGCCCTCTCCAGACCAGGTAGCACGCCAACCGCCGGAATTGTAGTAAGCATCGGAGCGGAACCAGTTAGTGATGAGCCAGGTGATGCGTCGGATTTCACCCAGCTCGCCACCACCGATCAACTCCCGCACCTTGGCGTAATGCGGATCCGTGCGCTGATTGAACATCGCAGCGAAAACCTGCCGGGGATTCTTGTGCGCGGCGATGAGACGCTCCGCATCAGCCTTGTGAACGGAAATCGGCTTTTCCACCAAGACGTGCAACCCCTGCTCCAGGGCATCGATGCCGAGGGTAGTGTGCGAATAGTGCGGCGTGGCGATGAGGATGGCATCAATCTCACCGGAGCGGATCATCGCCTCGGTGGAGGTGAACAGCTTCGCCGCCGGAGCAAACACGCTTAAATCCGCCGCCGGATCAGCCACCGCCGTAAGCGTCATGCGCGGGATTTTGCCGTCGAGGATAGAATGGGCATGAACGCGGCCCATGTTGCCGAGCCCGGCGATGCCAATGCGGAGGGAATTCATGGAAGACAAGGAAAGGATATTGAGGATTCAACCCAACACGCCGCAGAAAATGGAGTCAACAGAAAACGCCATCGTTGTCTCCTTTCCAAAAAACAAGAAGGCCGGGGGTCACCCCCCGGCCTTTTTGACAAATGAATCTCGAAAACGCTTAGCGCGAGTAGAGTTCGACGATGAGCTGTTCGTTGACGATCGGTGCGATCTCATCCCGGGTGGGGATGCGCGAGACGACACCAGCGAAGTTCTCCTTGTCGAGCACGAGCCAATTCGGCACCGGAGCGATCTGCGTCAGTTCGAGGAACCGTGCCGCGAGGCTGCGGGAGGCGGGCTTGTCTTTCACAGCTACCTTGTCGTTGGGACGGACGTTGTAGGAGGAGATGTCCACCTTGCGACCGTTGACGGTGATGTGTCCGTGCGAGACGAACTGGCGGGCCGATGAACGGGAATTGGCAAAGCCAAGCCGGTAAACGACGTTGTCCAGACGGGTCTCCAGGAGTTGGAGCAGGATGACGCCAGTAACGCCACGACGAGTCAATGCGGTCTGGAAATAGCGGCGGAACTGCCGTTCGAGAACGCCGTATTGATAACGGAGCTTCTGCTTCTCGGCGAGTGCCAGAGCGTATTCAGACTGCTTGCGGCGCGATCCCTTGGGACCGTGCATGCCGGGGCCGTAGTTCTTGCGCTCCAGCGCCTTGGACGGGCCAAAGATGGCCACGCCGAAACGGCGGCTGATTTTGGATTTAGGACCAGTATAACGAGCCATAAAATAGGATATTCAGATCAGACGCGGCGTTGTTTCGGCGGACGGCAGCCGTTGTGAGGAACCGGCGTCACGTCCCGGATCACAGTGATGTCGAGGCCGATGGCTTGCATGGCACGGACGGCGGACTCGCGTCCTGCCCCCGGTCCCTTGACCCGCACTTCGACTTCTTTGAGTCCATGCCCCATCGCCTGGCGACAGGCATCCTGGGCGACCATCTGAGCGGCATAGGCGGTGCTCTTGCGGGAACCGCGGAAGCCAGCCTTGCCTGCACTCGACCAGCCGATCACGGAGCCGTTGAGGTCGGTAATGCTGACGATGGTGTTATTGAAGCTCGCTTGGACGTGCGCAATGCCGGTGTGCACGTTCTTGGCGCCTTTGGCTTTGATGATCTTGACCGGCTCGATCACATTGGGATCAAGCGAGAGGTTTTCCTCTTTCTTGACTTCGGGAACAGCGGCTGCTGCAGCGGCTGCGGTTTTCTTCGACGCCTTGGGCGTCTTCTTTTTTGCGGCCCCTTCTGCTGCCGGGGTTGCCGGTGTAGCCGCTTCGGGAGCAACCGGAGCAACAGCCTCAGGGGCTGCAGGTGTCACGGGTGCATTTGTTTCTTCTGCCATAGTGTTAAATAAAATCTCTATTTAGCGTCTTTCGCGCGCTGGACGCCGACAGTCTTGCGCGGTCCCTTGCGGGTACGGGCATTGGTGCCGGTGCGCTGGCCACGAACGGGAAGCCCCCGGCGATGGCGGATGCCGCGATAGCTGTTGATCGCCTGGAGGCGCTTGAGGTTGCTCTGGATATCGCGGCGAAGGTCGCCTTCGATCAAGAGATTATTGGCGGTGATGGCCTGGATGATCTGGTTGATCTGCTCAACCGAAAGGTCCTTCGCGCGGATATCGCCGTTGATGTTGGTTTGTTCGAGGATCTTCTTCGCCCAGGCCGGCCCGATGCCGTAAATATAAGGCAGTGAGGCTTCGATCCGTTTGTCGCCGGGGATTTCAACTCCGAGTAGTCGTGGCATATTCTAAAAATGTTTCCGAATTGACCTTGGTTTTTTAACCTTGGCGCTGCTTGTGGCGCGCATTCTTGCAGAGAACGCGAACGACGTTCTTGCGCTTCACGATTTTGCAAGATTCACACAGTCTTTTTACCGATGCTCTAACTTTCATATTCTGGCTGTTTCTAGGCTTTTCTTCTAAGATTTTGGCTGAAATTTGGGGACAAAAAATCGCCTCGGGAATTCCACTCTTCCCGAGAGCGATTTCAAAATTTAATACTTTTGCCGAAAGGTTATTCGCCCCTTGGACAAGTCGTAAGGGGACATTTCTACCATAACTTTGTCGCCTGGCAAGATCCGAATGAAATGTAATCTCATTTTCCCGGAAATATGTGCCAAAATGCGGTGCCCGTTCGGCAGTTCCACCCGAAACATGGTGTTCGGAAGCAACTCGACCACTTTTCCCTCTACTTCGATAGCGTCTTTTCTCGCCATGTGAGAATTTCTGGTTCTCGGTTAGTGATTAATACCGTGTGTTCAAAATGCGAGGATGGCTTACCGTCTGCGGTGACAACTGTCCAGCCATCATTGAGGATGCGCACACCGCAGACCCCCATATTCACCATCGGCTCGATGGCCAAAGTCATCCCCGCTTTCAGCCGCGGCCCGGTGCCGCGCTTGCCAAAATTGGGCACCTGCGGCTCTTCGTGCAGCTTGCGTCCAACGCCGTGACCCACGAATTCACGCACAACGCTGAACCCGTATGCCGTGACATATTCTTCCACGGAAGCGCAGATGTCACCCAAGCGACCACCCTCCACGGCAAAACCAATTGCCACGCGCAACGACTCTTCCGTCACATCGAGCAGCTTTTGCACGGCGGGATCGATCAGTCCCACGGGAACCGTCGTCGCCGTGTCCCCCACCCATCCACCTTTGATGACGCCGATGTCGAGCTTCACGATGTCGCCATACTGGATTTTGCGAGGTCCCCCGATGCCATGAACCACCTCTTCGTTCACGGAAATGCAAATGTTCCCGGTGAATCCCCGGTAGCCGAGAAAAGCGCTCCGCCCGCCCGATTCCAAAATGAACTGCGCCGCCGCCTCATCAATCTCCCTGGTGGTAATGCCGGGGCGGATCACAGCGGCGGTGCGCTCAAGCACATATCCGGTCGCCTGTCCGGCAATCCGCATTCTTTCAATCTCTTTGGGCGTTTTAATCGGGATCATACAGCCTCCAAAATGGATGTGACTTCGGCGAATACCACCTCAGGGCGATCCGCTGTCTTCAGCGGCCAAAGCAGTCCGCGCCGCTGATAATACTCAACCAAAGGCTCGGTCTTCTCACGATATTCGACGATCCGCTTTTCAAGCGCTTCGGGAGTATCGTCGCTGCGGCGGATCAACGCGCTACCACAATCCGGGCATTGCGATTGGTCCGACTCCAAGTGGAGCCCGATGGCAAAGCTGTGTCCGCATTGCGAGCAAGTCAGCCGATGCATGACGCGCTCAAAAATAGTCTCCTCCGTAATGTCGAAAAATAATACAGCGTCCAAAGCAGAACCCTGTTGTGCCAGCAGGGCATCGAGGGCTTCGGCCTGGGCAATGGTGCGGGGAAATCCGTCGAAAACGAAACGCTCAGCGTGATCGGCGACCCAGTTGCCGACAAGTTGGATCACCATCGCATCGGGAACCATCGCTCCGTCACGGGTTAGCCGATCCGCCTCAATTCCAAGAGGAGTTCCAGCTCGCTTTTCATCACGCAACATCGCGCCGGGCGAAGCCGTGCAAATGCCGTAACGGGCCTTGATCAACTCTGCTTGCGTCCCCTTACCGGATGCCGGTGGGCCCAACAACACGATCCGCGTCTTCACTTACCGGTAGCCGCGAGCCAGGAAAATGACAGCGGCGATGAGCACCAAGGCTGCCACGAGGACGTAAGCCCAGAGCATTGCGCCTTGCTGAACCGCTTCGCCGAGCCCCTGAGGAGTGCGTTCAAAGCGGCCCCGCAGACGGCCCTTGCGCAGGAACCCGTCGTAGTGGCGCTGGATGAGGTGCGTTTCGATCTGGCGCATCGTGTCCAGCACGACGCCGACCATGATAAGCAAACTGGTGCCGCCGAAGAAGGAAGCCGCCATGTAGGGGACCCCCAGGGAGCGGGTCAATGCCTGCGGCAGGATGGCAATAATCGTGAGAAAGATTGCGCCGGCAAACGTCAGGCGTGTCATCGTAAAGTCGAGATAATCCGCCGTCGGCTTGCCAGGGCGAACGCCAGGAATATAGCCGCCGTATTTCTTGAGGTCTTCGGCGATCTGTTGGGGTTGGAACTGCGTCGCCACCCAGAAGTAGCTGAAGAAGAAAATCATCGCCGCGTAAATCGTGTAATGCACCGGGCCGTCCACCAAGCTCGCCGCAATGCGCTGGGCCATGTCGCTCTGCTTGAGCACAGGCAACTGGGCGATCTGCGAGGGGAACATCAGGAGCGCCTGACCGAAGATGATCGGCATGACGCCCGCATAGTTCACTTTCAAAGGCATGTATTGCGTGCCGCCGCCGGTCTGTTTGCGACCCACAACGCGCTTGGCGTACTGCACGGCAATCTTTCGCTGCGCCTGGGTGACACAGATAACCGCCGCAACCACAAAGACGAAGAAGGCTATCATCGCCACAAGGGTCATCGGCTGCACAGCCTGCTGATGGCCTTCGCTCGGAATAAACGTGCGCCAAACCTGGATCAAACCTGCGGGCAAGCGGGCCACGATGCCAATGGTGATGATCAGCGACATGCCGTTGCCAATGCCGCGATCCGTAATCTGATCGCCAATCCACATCAGAAACATCGTTCCGGCGGTCAGCGCAATGACGGCGGGAAAGACAAACCCGAATCCTTCATTCACAACCAAGTGGCGCCCCAAGCGAGCAACCGTGTCGGAAATACCAGGAAGGAAGGGATTGGAAGCGGGGTTCTGGAAAGTCATCGCCAACGCGTAACCCTGACCCAAGCAAAGGGCAATGGTCGCGTAGCGGGTATACTGCATGATCTTCTGCCGACCGCCGTCTTCCTTGGAGAGCTTCGCCAACTGCGGGATGACCGCCGTCAGCAACTGCATCATGATCGATGCACTAATATAGGGCATGACGCCCAGGGAGAAGATGGCGCAATTCTCCATTGCACCGCCACTGAAGAGATTGAAGAGCGCAGCAAAACTGCTGCCGCCCGCCGACCGCTTGGCTTCAAAGTTAAACCACTCGTGGAGCACGGAGGCATCCACGCCGGGGCATGTAATCGCCGCTCCCAAGCGCACGACCACCAGCAATAACAACGTAAAGAGAATACGATTCCGGAGTTCCGGAATCTTGAACGTGTTGGTAAAGGCTGAGATCATTCAGGGAGCGCGCCGTCGCTTACTGAGCTGCTGCAGCTTCCACGCTGCCGCCTGCTTTTTGGATTTTTTCCAGTGCTGCCGCGCTGATTTTGTCAGCGGTAACAACCAGCTTTTTCGTCAGATCCCCATTGGCGAGGATTTTGACGCCGTCGTATTTACCGCGGATAAGATTCATTTTCAAAAGCTCCGCTTCATTAACGGTCGCGCCATTCGCAAACACGTTGAGTTGGCCAACATTGACGGTGGCGTAAATGGTCTTGAAAGCGGCGTTGTTAAAACCGCGCTTGGGAAGGCGGCGGATAAGGGGCATCTGGCCGCCTTCAAATCCGAGGCGGAGGGAACCGCCCGAACGGGCTTTCTGGCCTTTGTGGCCTTTACCGGAGGTCTTGCCGTGGCCGGAACTTTCGCCGCATCCAAGGCGCTTGACGCGGTGCTTGGAACCGGGACGGGGCTTCAGGGTTTCGAGATTCATGGATTAAGCTTCAATAACGGCAGGCTTCTTGAAAGCAATGCCGCGGATTTTGTAAATTTCTTCGCGAAGACGAAGCGATTTGAGCGCATCGATCGTCGCCTTGACCACATTGGCGTGGTTACTGGAACCGAGGGACTTGGCCAGCACGTCTTTGATGCCTGCCGCTTCGATGACCGCACGGACACCGCCGCCCGCGATCACACCCGTTCCGGGCGAGGCCGGACGCAAGAGCACCCGTCCACCACCGAATTCACCGATGACTTCATGAGGAATCGTATTGTTGAACACAGCCACCGTGCCGAGATCTTTCTTGGCCGCGTCGGAAGCTTTACGAATCGCTTCGGAAACTTCGTTGGCTTTGCCAAATCCGTAACCGACCTTGCCAGCCTTGTTGCCGGTGACGATCAAAGCACTGAAGCTGAACCGACGACCGCCTTTGACGACCTTGGCGCAACGGTTGATGAATACCACCTTCTCGGTGAGATCCGATTTTGGTTCGTTCGAGTCCCGATTGCGGTCGTTACGACGATCGCCTTTACGTTGATTGGGAGGTGCCATAATTAAAATTCTAGTCCGGCTTCACGCGCGGCATCAGCCAGCGCCTTCACTTTGCCGTGGTATTGAAAACCACCGCGATCAAATACCACTTTGCTGACGTTGGCGCTTTTGCTGCGTTCGGCCACCAATTTGCCGATCACCGCCGCCGTGGCACAGTTGGCGCGCAGCGAAGCGTCGCCTTTGAGGCTCTTTTCAGTCGTCATCGCGGCTGCCAATGTGCGGCCCGAAACGTCGTCAATCACCTGGGCATAAATATTCTTGCCCGAGAACCGAACCGCCAAACGAGGGCGTTCAACCGTGCCGACAATCCGTTTCCGGAGCCGAACATGGCGCATTTTAATTTTTTCAAGTGAAGCCATACGAAATTATTGAACGGTTTTGCCTTCCTTACGGACGAGATGTTCACCCGCATACCGCACGCCCTTGCCCTTATAGGGTTCCGGCGGATAATACGCGCGAATGTCTGCCGCGACCTGGCCGACTGTTTTCTTGTCGGCCCCTTCGATTTTGATCTTGGTGTTCTCTGTGACGGTCAACTTGATTCCTTCGGGAATCGGGAAGAGAACCGGGTGGGAGAATCCGAGGCTCAGGTTGAGAGCCTTGCCCTGCACCGCCGCCTTGAAACCGACCCCATGAATCTCGAGGTCTTTAACGAAGCCGGTGGAAACGCCCGTCACCATGTTGGCGACCAATGCGCGGGAAAGCCCGTGCAAAGCGCGAACGCTGCGCAGTTCGCTGGCACGTTCAACGATGAGAGTTGTGTTTTCAATCCGCGCGCTGATCTGCTTGGGAAGCGTCCATTCGAGTTTGCCTTTCGGCCCCTCGACTTTCACCCCGCCCTCAGGCGAGACGGCGACTTTCACTGCTTTAGGCAGATCGATGACTTTTTTTCCAATTCGCGACATACAAATTTATGGGATTACCAAACGTAGGCAAGCAGTTCGCCGCCAACATTCTGTTTCTTTGCTTCGCGGCCTGTAACGATCCCGCGAGGGGTGGAGAGGATGGAAATTCCGAGCCCGCCGATCACCCGGGGTATCTCCTGGGAACCGACGTAACGGCGAAGGCCGGGTTTGCTAACCCGCTTGAGCCCGGTGATGGCCGGGGTGCGGTTGACATACTTATTCTTGATGCGAATCTCGGGGAAGGCACCTTCCGTATTCACTTCATAATCAGAGATGTAGCCTTCCTGCTTCAGGATGCGGGCGATCTCGACCTTGATTTTGGAATAGGGAGCGTTCGTTTCGGCTTTCAGCGCAGTGGCGCTGTTGCGCAACCGGGTCAGAAAATCAGCGATGGGATCGGACAAATTACTCATAGTTAGGAATTAGGCGGCCGCCTTGTCAGCAGCGGGTTTCTTCGCCTTGTCGGTGAACGGGACTCCCAGTTCGGTCAGCAGCGCCTTGGCTTCCGCATTGTTGATGGCGCTGGTGACAATTGTAATATCAAACCCGATGTTTCTCTTGATTTTATCGAGTTCCACTTCAGGGAAAATGCTCTGGTCGGCGACGCCCAGCGTGTAATTCCCCTGACCGTCAAATGCCTTCGGCGAGATGCCGCGAAAATCGCGGATACGCGGAAGTGCCGTCTTGATCAGACGCTCCAAAAATTCATACATGCGAGCCCCGCGCAGAGTGACTTTTGCGCCGATGGCCTGCTTGTCGCGCAGCTTGAAGTTCGAAATGCTCTTCTTGGCGCGGGTCTCAGAGGGCTTCTGCCCGGTGATGAGGGCGAGTTCGGCTTTGGCGTCTTCGAGAGCCTGCTTCACGTCGGAAGAGGAGCCCACGCAGGTGTTCACGACCACCTTTTTGATGACGGGAACCTGGTGCAGGTTCTTGTAGCCGAGCTTCTGTGCAAGCGCGGGAACCACCCGTTCCTTATATTCTGTGTAAAATTCTACTGCCATATTTCGTATCCGGTAATGTATCCGGCCAGTTATGCCGCCTTCTCTTTCTTCCCTTTTTTCACTTTCTCAATCGTTGCCTTCTCAACGATTTTCACGTTGGAAACCTGGATGGGGCCTTCGCGTTCAATAATCGCTCCCTGGGGACGGTCCTGGGATTTGCGGGTGTGCTTTTTGATCAAGCGCACACCTTCGATGAGCACCTGGCTTTTCTTCGGGAGAATCTGAAGGACCTTTCCCACGGCACCTTTATGGTTGCCTGAGATCACTTCCACTTGGTCGCCCTTCTTAACGTGAAATTTCTGGATCATAGTACTTCGGGAGCAAGCGAGACGATCTTCATGAAGTTGCGTTCGCGGAGTTCGCGAGCGACAGGCCCGAAAATACGGGTGCCGCGCGGGTTCAAGTCTTTGTCGATGATGACGATGGCGTTGCTGTCAAAACGGAGATAGGAGCCGTCTTCACGGCGAACAGGCTGCCGGGAACGAACTACAACCGCACGGACCACATCGCCCTTTTTGACGGTGCCGCCGGGAGAAGCTTCGCGGACGTGTGCCGTGATGATGTCGCCAACACGCGCGACTTTCGTCGGCTTGCCGATGACGCCAATCATCTTGGCCATGCGGGCGCCTGTATTATCGGCGACGTCAATTCTGGATCGGAGTTGGAGCATATTTCGAAAAGGGTTGCGAGATTACACTAATGTTTGAGGATTTCAACTATCCTCCAGCATTTTAATTTGCTGATGGGACGGGTCTCCATGATGCGAACCGTGTCGCCTACTTGAGCTTTGTTCTCCTCGTCGTGAGCATGGAATTTCTTCACCTGCTTGACGATCTTGCCAAATTTGGCGTGAGGCACGCGCGTCACCGTCTCAATAACGGCGGTCTTGTTATTCTTGCTGGAAACCACCTGGCCTACGCGGGTCTTGCGCAGATTGCGGGCGGTTTCGGTTGCTGCTGTTTGGTTCTCAGTCATTTGGCTTGTGGCTTAGGCCGTTTGGGCGCTGCGCTGGGATAGGACTGTTTCGATCCGGGCGATTTCGCGACGGATGGAGCGGATTTGGCTCGGCTTCTCAAGCTGACCGGTCTGCTGTTGCAGCCGGAGGTTGAAGCTTTCTTTTTTTAGCTCCCGCGAACGGATCTGGAGCTCGTCAACGCTCAATTCTTTGATTTCTTTGATCTTCATACCGGGGTGTCTAGGCGGCCGCAGCAACGCGGTGACGGGTCAGGAATTTAGTGCGGAAAGGAAGTTTGGTCGCAGCGAGACGAAGGGACTCGCGAGCCACGGATTCCGGCACGCCATCCAATTCAAAGAGGATGTTGCCGGGGCGAATCACAGCCACCCAGTATTCGGGCTGGCCTTTGCCTTTACCCATTCGAGTCTCAGGTGGGCGGGCAGTCACAGACTTGTCCGGGAAAACGCGAATCCACAACTTACCTTTGCGCTTCATATTGCGGGTCAGCGCAACACGGGCGGCTTCAATCTGGGTATTGGTCAACCAGGCACGCTCCAAGGTCTGCAACGCGTAGGCTCCGAAGTCGATGGTCACATTGCGCGAAGCGGTTCCGGAGCGGCTTCCCCGCTGCGTCTTCCGGTACTTCACGCGTTTTGGCATCAATGGCATAGTAAATCTCCTCTAAAATTCTGGTTGCGCCGGTTAGGCATTCTTGGCTGGCTGCGCTTCAACCGGTGCTGGTTCGGGCTTGCAGAGCCAAACCTTGACGCCGATTTTTCCGTAAACCGTATTCGCTTCAGTGAATCCGTAATCAATCGGGGTGCGCAGGGTGTGCAGCGGCACCTTGCCTTCGTGATAACGTTCCGCGCGGGAAATTTCCGCTCCACCCAAACGTCCGGCACAGCGGACTTTGATGCCCGATGCTCCGAAATCCATCGTGGTCTGAACGGCCTTCTTCATGGCGCGACGGAAAGAGATGCGGCGTTCAATCTGAAGGGCGATGTTCTCGGCGACCAATTGGGCGTCCAACTCAGGGGTCTTGATTTCCTGAATGTCAATTTTGACCTGTTTGCCGCCGGACATCGAGCCGATTTCTTCGGTCATTTTCTCGATTTCCATCCCTTTGCGTCCAATCACAATGCCAGGGCGGGCGGTGAAGATGGTAACGCGCAGGCTGTTCCAAGCGCGCTCAATTACGATTTTTGCAACGGCGGCCTGGGCGAGCTTCTTCTTGACGAAGGCGCGAATTTTCAGGTCAGCGTGGAGAAAATCGGGGAAATCCTTTGGAGATGCATACCACCGCGAACGCCAGTCGCGGTTGAGGGCGAGGCGATAGCCGATTGGATTAACTTTCTGTCCCATAACTTATTTGCTCTCTTTGCTTGCTGCTTTTGCGGTCTTTACAGCCTTGGCAGGTTTTTTGGCCTTGGCGGGCTTTTCCGCTCCGGCAGTTTTTTTAGCCTTCGCAGGCTTGGCGGGCTTTGCTGCCTTGGCCGCTTTAGGCTGGCTCTTGGCAGTTTCGACTCCATCGGACACCACAATGCGGATGTGCGACGAGCGCTTGAGGATCGGGCCGGCGCTGCCACGAGCCTTCGGTTGGAACCGCTTGGCTGTGGGGCCTTCACCGATGGTCGCTTCTTTTACGAAAAGGGTATCGGCACGCAGATTGGCATTGTTCTCGGCATTGGCAATCGCGCTCTTGAGCGTCTTGCCAATCAGAACTGCCGCTTTCTTCGGGCTGAAAGCCACGATGTCAAGGGCGGCCGCGACCGGCAGTCCTTGAATTTCACGCGCCACTTCCCGGGCTTTGAAAGCCGAGATGTGCGCATATTTGGTTGTCGAATGAATCTGCATGTTTAGTTAAATTCTACCGGGCATCCACCATCAGGCGATCACCCACTTTTATTTTAGTCTTCTCTGAATCCAGACTTTGTATCACGGCTCCGCAAATTTTCTCCCGCACGTCCACCACCCGTACCGTTCCGATCACCCGATCGTCACGCACCACCTTGAAGGGCATCCCGACTCGCACTCCCTGTCGGTTGCCCACATTGGCCACCACCAGGGAAAGCTCCTCTTTGATGCTCACCACCATGCCGTCGGTCAGGCTGCCCGGCGTCGCTGCGGGTTTGGAGTTGCCGGTCCCGGAATCGCTTCCAGGTATCCCCAACGCCTCCGACACGCTGCGCAACCGCGCTTCCAACGCCATTCTCGCCTCGGCATCGGGACTGGTGGCTCCCTTGGTGTAGCGTAAAACCGCTTCACTAAGCTGCACCAATTCGTCAGCCAACTTATCCTTCTCGCCTTGAACGAGTTGGAGATCGCGAACCGCCTTGAGAAGCCGCTGCTCAAGCTTGCTTTTGTCGCCGCTGAGTCCATCGACTCCGAGCGCCGTCATCCGCAGCTTAAGCTCCGCAGCTTCCCGCCGGAAAACTTCCGCCTCGCTGTTGGATACAGCCAGGCTGTCGGTGAGCGATTTGATCGCCTCCTGCGCCTCAGCCAGTTGCCGCTTAAGAACTTCGTTCTCAGCAGTCACCGCCTGAAGCGTCACCTTCGCTTCCGATACTTCTATGTCTGAATTTGTGAAAGAACCACCCCCCGTGGCAGCCCACCCTCTTGTGAGCGCCAGGATCACCACGCCTGCCGTTAAAGCAGGACGCAGCATAAAATTACTTCGTCACCTTCGCGGTGTGTGCCCCGTGTTTCTTAAACACGCGGGTCGGCGAAAATTCGCCGAGCTTGTGACCGACCATGTTTTCCGTCACAAACACCGAGTTAAAAATCTTCCCGTTATGCACGAGGAAAGTGTGTCCGACAAAATCCGGCGTAATCATCGAGCGGCGCGACCAGGTCTTGATCGGCTTCTTGACTCCGCTTGCCATCTTGTCGATTTTTTCGAGCAAATGAAGCTCAACGAACGGCCCTTTTTTCAGTGATCTTCCCATATGCTACTTCTTGGCGTTACGACGCTGGACGATGAAATTGTTGCTCTCTTTGTGTTTGCGACGAGTCTTGAAGCCCTTCGCAAGCTGGCCCCACGGGCTCATCGGGTGATGACGTCCGCCACCGCCCTTGGACTTGCCCTGTCCGCCACCCATCGGGTGATCGACCGGGTTCATCACCATACCGCGGACATGCGAGCGGCGACCCAACCAGCGGGTGCGGCCCGCTTTGCCTGAGGAGACGTTCATGTGCTCGACGTTGCCGACTTGACCAATGGTCGCGTAGGCTTCTTCGTGAATCTTGCGGATTTCGCCGGAGGGCATCTTAATCAGAGCGTAACCCGCTTCGCGGTTGCTCAGGATGGCCTGTTGACCGGCGCTGCGGGCGATCTGACCACCCTTGCCGGGGATCAACTCGACGTTGTGAATCGCAGAACCCAGCGGAATGTTCTTCAAAGGAAGCGCATTGCCTAAGTCTGGAGCGGCGGTTTCGCCAGAAACCACTTTCATGCCGACCATCAGGCCGAGGGGAGCCAAAATGTAGCTCTTCTGACCATCGGTATACTGAATCAGGGCGATACGGGCGCTGCGATTCGGATCATATTCGATCCCGATCACTTCAGCGACCACGCCGAATTTGCGGCGCTTGAAATCAATGAGACGATACTTCTGCTTGTGACCGCCACCGAGGTGGCGCGAGGTCATCCGCCCGCGATTGTTGCGGCCACCCGACTTTTTCAGGGTGACGAGCAGGCTCTTTTCGGGCGTGGATTTGGTAATTTCCTCAAACGACGGCAGCGCCTTGAAGCGGGAAACCGGAGTAAGAGGACGGAAAGTTTTGAGTGCCATGGGTGGTGTTCTCGGTTGCGACGGATTTACGCCTTATGCCAGTTCAATCTTTTCCCCGGCCTTCAGGGTCACAATGGCCTTTTTCCAGTGAGGGGTGCGGCCCGCGTCAGCGCGGCGTTCGCGGCGTTTCTTGCCCGCATAGTTGCAGGTGTTGACCGCCGTGACCGTCTTGCCGAAGAGTTTCTCCACGGCATGCTTGATCTGGAGCTTGTTCGCGTGAGGGGCGACCCGGAAGACATACTTCCCAAGGCTGTCGCCAAGAATGGTGGCCTTTTCGGTAAAGGCAATCGTCTGAATCAAATCGTGCGGCTCGTTCATTTCTGCGTCCTTTCTGCCAGTTTGCTCAACGCGCCCTTGGTGATGACGATTTTCTTGTAAGCAAGAAGGTCTTCGGTATTCACCTCAGCAGCCGTGACCAGCCGGGTGGGCTGAACATTGCGCGCTGCCATGAAAGTGGTTTCGTCGAAATCGATGGAAACGATAAGTGCTTTTTCAACGCCAACGTTTTCCTTGACCCAGCCGATGAAGGCTTTGGTCTTCGGGGTGAGGATGGCGAAGTTATCGACCACCAGCACGTCTCCCGCGACAATGCGCGAACTTAGGGCTTTGCGAAGCGCCAAGCGGCGAACTGACTTGGTCACCTTCTTGGAATAATCGCGGGGTTTGGGTCCGAAAACCACGCCGCCACCTGTCCAAACCACAGAGGATTTGTAACCAGCGCGGGCGCGACCGGTGCCCTTTTGGCGCCAGGGCTTGGAGCCAGAAAGATTAACATCTGCTTTGGATTTCGTGCAGGCAGTGCCGCTGCGGCGGGCCGCGCGCATGGCGACGACCACGTCGTGAACGGCCTGGGTGCCGATGCCGTTTTCGATGACGGCGACATTCGCTGCCTTGGCAGCTTCAATGGAAAGAACGGTTGCGCTCATTACTTAACCTCCGCGGGAAGTGGGGATTTCTTGGCGGGACGCACAACGACATAACCGCCGTTGGCCCCGGGGACCGCGCCGCGAATCAAGAGAACCTGTTCGGCTTCGCGCACTTGTACAACTTGAAGATTTTGAACGGTGATCCGATCATCGCCCATGTGGCCCGGCATGCTCTTGTTCTTAAAAATCCGGCCTGGAGTGGAACGGCAGCCGATGGAGCCCGGACGGCGGTGCATCATGGAACCGTGGGAAGCGGGCTGCCCATCGGTATTATGTTTTTTCATAATACCTTGGAAACCCTTGCCTTTGGACTGACCGATTACATCGACAATCTGCCCGGCCTGGAAATGGCTGGCCGTCAGGTTCAGTTCGCCTTCCACCTTCTCGGTGGCCAAGAGACGAAATTCACCGACGAGCTTCTTCGGCTCGGAAGCGGCTTTCTTGAAGACGCCGAGTTGCGCCTTGGGCAACCGGGATTCCTTTTGGGTGTCAAACCCGACCTGGATGGCGGAGTAGCCGTCCTTTTCCACGGTCTTGACCTGGAGCAGCGTATTGCCGCCCACAGCGACGACGGTTACAGGGGTGACTTTCCCCTTCTCGTCGTACACTCGGGTCATCCCGATTTTCTTTCCTAACAGTCCGTATTTCATTGCGGTTCTTGGTTCATGAACACCGGTCAGATCTTGATGGTAATATCAACACCAGCCGGGAGGTTCAGCTTCTTGAGTTCGTCCACCGTCTTTGCAGTCGGTTCGATGATGTCCAGCAACCGTTTGTGGGTGCGGATTTCGAACTGATCCATGGACTTCTTGTCCACGTGCGGAGAGCGGTTGACAGTGAATTTTTCGATCCGGGTCGGAAGCGGAATCGGTCCCGCCACTTTGGCGCCGGTGCGCTTGGCGGTCTCGACGATATCCAGGGAGGATTGATCGAGCATCCGATAGTCGAAAGCTTTAAGCCGTATGCGAATTCGTTGGCCGTTTGTCATAAAAAGTTTCGGTTAAATTAGGAGCCCTTCTGGTCGAGAACCGCTGCGAGAACGCTTGCGGGGACTTGTTCAAAGTGTGATGGCTCCATGGAGTAGGACGAACGCCCGCGGGAGAGCGAACGAATGGCGGTGGAGTAGCCGAACATTTCCGCGAGCGGCACTTCCGCATGAACCGCAGAGAGATGGCCCTTGGCTTCCATGCTCTGAATGCGTCCACGACGGCGGTTGAGATCGCCCAGAATGTCGCCCTGGTATTCCTCGGGGGTAAGATTCTCGACCTTCATGATCGGCTCGAGCAAAATCGCCTTGGCTTTCTTGAAGCCGTCTTTGGCAGCGAAGATGGCCGCCATCTTGAACGCCATTTCATTGGAGTCCACTTCGTGGAACGATCCGTCGATAATGTCGATGTTGACGTCAATGACCGGGTAGCCGCCGACGACGCCGTTAAGAACCGCCTCTTCGAGGCCCTTCTTGACAGCCGGAATGAAATCTTTGGGGATCGAGCCACCCACCGTCTTGTTGTCGATGGTGATGCCCTTGCCGCGTTCGTTCGGCTTAACTCGAACGACCACATGACCGTATTGACCGCGGCCACCCGACTGCTTGACGAGCTTGCCTTCGCCAACGGCTTCGCTGGTGATGGTTTCGCGGTAGGCGATCTGCGGCTTGCCGGAGTTGGCTTCCACCTTGAACTCACGCAGCATGCGGTCGCGGATGATTTCGAGATGCAACTCGCCCATGCCCGCGATGATCGTCTGACCGGTTTCTTCGTTAGTGAAAACGCGGAAAGTCGGATCTTCTTCAGCGAGACGCTGGAGAGCGATGGACATCTTCTCCTGGTCAACCTTGGTCTTGGGCTCAACAGCCATCGAGATAACCGTGTCAGGGAAGGTCGGCGGTTCGAGAATGACGCTGTAATCCTCGTCACAAAGAGTGTCGCCCGTAGTGATATTCTTGATACCAACGATGGCGGCGATGTCGCCCGAGTAACAAACGTCAATGTCTTCGCGCTTGTCGGCCTGAATCTGGATCAGACGGCTGATACGCTCGCGCTTGTTGGTGCGAGGATTGTAAACATTGTCGCCCTTGGCGAGCTTGCCAGAATAGACGCGGAAGAAAACGAGCTTGCCAACGAAGGGATCACTCCAAAGCTTGAATGCCAGCGAACAGAATTTCGCGTTATCATCGGCGCGGACAATGACCTCTTCGCCGTTGTCGGGGTTCATACCGTGAGCCGGAACAGTTTCGAGCGGGCTTGGGAGGTAATCCACCACCGCATCCACAAGATACTGAACCCCCTTGTTTTTGAAGGCGGAACCGCCGACAACCGGGACAAATTTATTGGCGATGGTCAGGCGGCGAATGCCTTGCTTGAGAACCTCGATACTGATGGGCTTCTCTTCAAGGAAGAGCGTCCCCACCTCATCATCGAGATCGGCGACGGCGCTCACGAGTTCCTCGTAAGCTTTATCGACCATCTCTTTGTGCTCAGCGGGAATTTCCTCGATCGCGTAGGTGGAACCGAATTGATCGTTGTCGTAATAAACGATGGCCTTCTTGTTGATCACGTCCAACTGACCCTTGAGGTAATCCTCGCGGCCCAGCGGAATCAAAATCGGCCATGCATTCGCACCGAGTTTGGTGCGCATGTCGTTGAGCGCGTTGTCAAAGTTGGCTCCGGTGCGATCCATCTTGTTGACGAACGCAATGCGAGGCACACCATACTTGGAAGCCTGACGCCAGACGGTCTCGGACTGGGGCTGAACCCCGGCCACACCGCAGAATACCGCAACAGCACCGTCAAGAACACGCAAAGAACGCTCCACCTCAGCCGTGAAGTCCACATGGCCGGGAGTGTCGATGATGTTGACGCGATTCTTGATGCCCGCAAAGAGCTTGACCACGCCTTCTTCCGGACGCTGCATCCAGAAACAGGTGGTAGCGGCGGAAGTGATCGTGATGCCACGCTCACGCTCCTGCTCCATCCAGTCCGTCGCGGTTGTGCCTTCATGCACTTCACCGATCTTATGAATCATCCCTGTATAGAACAGGATGCGTTCCGTCAGAGTCGTCTTGCCAGCGTCAATGTGAGCGGCTATCCCGATGTTACGGGTTCGCTCGAGCGGGTACGCGCGATTCGGAGAGTTGGGATTGGAAGCTTGGTCAGCCACGGCGTGATAAATGGGTTAGAATCGGAAATGTGCGAATGCGCGGTTGGCCTGGGCCATCTTGTGCGTGTCGTCGCGTTTCTTGATCGCGTTGCCTTGTCCGGCAGCCGCTTCCTTCAATTCGCTGGCGAGCGCGTCCATCATCGGAACGCTCTTGCGCTTGAGGGCAAAAGTAACAATCCAGCGCATGGCGAGAGCCAACTGGCGGGGAACAGGAACCTCCATCGGAACCTGATAGGTCGCACCACCAACACGGCGGGACTTGACTTCCAGGCGGGGCTTCACGTTGTCAATCGCCTTGTTCAGCGTCTCCAACGGATCGACCGCATCGGAACCCTCGCGGGTCTTCTCAATGGCGCCATAGACAATCCGTTCTGCAACGGACTTCTTACCGCTCTCCATGATGGTGTTGATCAGGCGGGCAACCAAAGGGCTGCCGTAACGGCTGTCGAACTTCTCGGTTTTTTTGATGACTCTGCGACGACGGGACATAGGAAATTATTTCTTTTTACCGCCCTTGCCCTTGGCTGCGGCTTCTTGACCGGGTTTCGGACGCTTGGCGCCGTATTTGGAGCGGGAACGACGGCGACCATCCACCCCGAGGGCGTCGAGGGTGCCGCGGACGATATGATAACGAACACCGGGAAGATCCTTCACACGGCCTCCGCGAACGAGCACAATCGAGTGCTCCTGCAGGTTGTGCCCTTCGCCGGGAATGTAGGCGATGACTTCCTGACCATTCGTCAACCGAACCTTCGCCACTTTACGAAGCGCGGAGTTGGGCTTTTTGGGCGTACGGGTCATGACCTGCACGCACACCCCACGGCGTTGCGGGCAATTCACGAGCGCCGGCGATTTGGATTTCACCGTCACCTTATTGCGTCCCTTGCGGACTAGCTGGTTGATCGTTGGCATTGTAAATTCTTAAAAAATTATCCCGAAAAATATTCCCGATTTCCGGGGACTAAAAACCCGCCTCACAGCGGGGGATTCCACATCCACTGCTGGTTGCGGGGAGCGCGAACTTTAGACGAACAAAGCTATGGCGCAAGGATTTTTTCCGCGCCAACTGCATTTTTCGTCTCCCCGCGCCATTCAGAACTGGCCCGAACGTTGCGGGAGGGTCTTTTTACCCCAGACGCCCCTTTCCTGCAAGGGGTGTTTTAAATTATTTCAAAACGTCTGCCACTCCCGTTCGCAAACGAGCCTCAGAACTGCCTTGCCGCGCGGCGGTTCCTTCCCTGCGAGCTTGGCAAAGTCTCCTTGCAAAGCCCAATAACAAAAGGACTCACCTCCCCTGCGTGTCATCCCGAGCGCAGCGAGGGCTCCCTCAAACATCACAAAGCCGCATCGTCCAACCAGCGCGGCAGCGCCGCCCATTAGCAATTCTTTGCGTCCTTTGCGCTCTTTGTACGAGACCGCCCCCGCCTTTTTCCTGATTTCCTGAGTTCCTGATGAATTTCCCTCCGCGCAAACCATGGATTCTGAGGTTGAACGCTTGCAAACCGCCTCACCTGCTTCGATAATGTTTGTATGAACTTGGATTTGAATACGCTCCTCGAAGGCTGGCCTCACGAGCCCGGCCAAATCCGCGTCCGCAAGATCAAAGGGGACGACGGCAAGGAAAAAATTCAATTACGCATCGACCTCGGCCTCATCCAGATGGAAACGTCCGGCAGGCCCGACGGCGTGCGCCCGCACGGAAGCGAATCCCTCCTCCATTGGCACCGCAAACAGGCGGCGCAAGCCGAAGAGGAAGGCAATCCCTACACCCTGAGCGGCGACGACTGCAGCGAAATTCACCAGGAAGGCGTTCAATATTACCACCGCTACATCGCCCTTTTCCAATTGGGGGACTACCCCAAGGTCGTCAAAGACACCCAACACAACCTGGACCTCTTCTCTTTCGTCTCAAAACACGCCGAACGGGAAGAAATGGCCTGGTCCTTCGAGCAATTCCGTCCTTACGTCCTGATGATGAACACCCGCGCCAAAGCCTCAATAGAGCTGGAGCGGGACGATCTCCCCGCCGCACTTCGCCTGATCGAGCGGGGCCGGGACAAAATTCTCAGCCTGATCAAGGAACGCCCCGAGCCGCTTGAAACCTGCCCCGAAGCGGAGTTTCTCAGCGAATGGATGGAAGAACTCGGCAGCAAGCGCCCCCTCTCCAAACTCGAAATCCTGCAACAGGAAATGGATCGCGCCATCGCCACCGAAGCCTACGAACGCGCTGCCGAACTGCGCGACGCCATCCGCGCCTTCCGCGAGTCCCAGACGCAATAGCCGCACAAAAAACGCCGTGCAGTCCTCTTCATAACAGGCATAAAGTCCAAACGATGAAGATATTGATTACAGGCGCAGCCGGTAACTTGGGCTCCTTTCTTGCTCGCTATCTGCTTGCGCAAAGCACGCACAGTTTGCGACTGATGGCCTTTCGCCGTGAACCTCCGCGCGATATCGTTATGGAAGGTCGGTCTGAGGTTGTTCACGCCGACTTGGGAGCGGCGCAAACGCTTCAAGCGGCAGTCGCTGGCGTCGATGTTATTGTTCACTTCGCTGGGGTTCTCTTCAAAGCCAATCCGGGGAGTTTTCTCCCCACCACAAACACCACCTATTTTCGCAATCTCGTGGATGCGGCGTGTGCCAATGGAGTAAGGAGAATCATCTTGATTAGCTTCCCTCATGTCGAAGGGCCGACAACTTTTGATGCCCCCGCGACTGGACGGTTGGACGGCACGCCAATCTCCCATCACGCGCGGACCCGTTTAGAGCAGGAACGCTACCTCTTTGCAAAAGTGCAAGAGCCGATTTCCCTACGGGTAGGCATGGTGTATGGCCGTGGCATTCTCATGATCGAAGCCGCCCGTTGGCTTGCCATGCACGGACTCTTGGGAATCTGGCGCGAGCCGACACCGATTCATCTCATTTCCACTTTAGACTTCTGCGCAGCTTGCGCTGGCGCGATCACGCGCCAATCCGCGACAGGTGTTTACCATCTCGGAGATGAGGGTCGCGTTACTTTACAAGAATTTCTCACCATAGCCTGCCAACACTGGGGGTATCGCAGCCCGCGAGTAATGCCGTTGGGACTGATCTATGCCGCTGCGTGGATGTGCGAGCTTTACTCTCACGTAACCGGCTCGACGTCTCCCCTTACGCGCGACTTTATCGACATCGGGCGAGTCTCCTATTTCGGCGATACACAGCGGATGCGCGGAGAGTTGCTGGCGAACTTGAAGTTCCCAACGATTAAGGAAGGTCTCATCACCTTATAAAGGACGCAAAGAAGCGAGGGTTTTTTGTCTTTTCCTTTGCGTCCTTCGCGCCTTTGCGTGAGACATTCTTCTCCCCTCACTTCAGCTTCGCCATGAGCCCTCGCCGGGCCTCCGGCAACCGATGGCACAGCCGCGCCAGCGCCGCGTAAGCGTTCCCCTCATTGTGAACGCCCAGCAACCGCGCTAGTTCTCCCTCAAAGTGCAGCAAAACCCGGCGATCCGGCGTGGCGCTCTCCAAGTATTGAAGCGCCCTGCGCAGCAAATCGTAGAGCTCCGGCACGGGATGCTCCGGCTCTGTCAGCAACTCTAGCAACTCCACAAAATAAGACGCCATCTCCACCCGCCCATAATCCTTGCGCAACCCCTCGAACGGATTCTTCAACGCGCATTCGCGTAGCGTGTGAATCTCGCTCCGATGACTTCTCACAAACGCAATCTCCGTCTCGAAAAAAAGATCCAACGTCCCAGCGAACGCGCTCTTGGGACGCAGCGCCCCCCTGGCCATCGTCTTCAACTTGCCATGGTCGAGCGTAAGCCAGGTGACGATCAGGCTCGTTTCCGAAAACTTCGTTAGTCGAAGCAAAATGGCAGCAGTGCTTTCCATTGCGGACCACTTTACAGCGGCAGCAAGAAAAACGTCTTTCTTTTTTACGCTTTTTGCGGCTATCCCTCTCCTGCCTGTGACACCCTCCCCCTATCGCGGACGCCTCGCCCCCTCGCCCACTGGATTTCTCCACCTGGGCCATGCGCATACGTTCTGGATCGCCCAAGACCGGGCTCAACAAGCTGGCGGAACGCTCCTTCTGCGCGTGGAAGACATCGATACCGCCCGCTGCAAGCCGGAGTTCGCCGAGGCACTTTTGGAAGACCTGCGCTGGTTTGGATTGCAGTGGAATGAAGGCCCGGATTGCGGTGGCCCCTGCGCCCCCTACCTCCAAAGCGCGCGGCGCGAATATCACCTCGCCACACTGGAACAACTGCGAGCGGGCGGCTTCATCTATCCCTGCCGATGCTCGCGGCGCGACGTCCTCGGCGCGTTGAGCGCTCCCCACGCCGGAGACGAGGAGCCGAATTACCCCGGCACCTGCCGCCCGCAAACCTCCACTCCCATCGCACCCGCCGGGCTGAGCGATGTCCACTGGCGTTTCCGGGTGCCCGACGGCGAGCGCCTCACGTTCATGGATGGCGCACTGGGGCTGCAAACCGCCGTGGCAGGCGTGAACTTTGGCGACTTCGTCGTCTGGCGGCGCGACGACGTTCCCGCCTATCAACTGGCCGTGACAGCCGACGACGCGGCGATGGGCGTTACGGAAGTCGTGCGCGGAGCCGATTTGCGGCTCTCCACCTTCCGCCAACTCTTGCTCTACCGGGCACTCGGGCTCACCCTACCCGCGTTTTACCACGCGCCCCTGCTGGTCGATCCCGCAACCGGACAACGCCTCGCCAAACGTCACGCAGCCTTGAGTCTGCGGGAACTTCGCGCCAGCGGCGCCTCGCCGGAAGCCTTGCGGCGAACCTGGGCGGCTACAACCCCATCGGGATCGTCTTGAGACGATCTTCCCAACGGGTCAGCAAGTGGATGATCACATTGAACCCAAATTTGTAGGAGCTGAGGATTTTCGGCAGTTCCACCCCCCGGAAGTAAATTTCCCTCCGGTCGAAAATCGTGTTATCGCTATAAATCAGCTCGGGACTGTTGGGGTAACGGGTGTCGTCAACCTCTATTTGTTTGGTCTTCTCATTCTCCCTCAACGCAAGCCGCCACATGTCGCCGTAGTCGTTGGCGGTATAAATAATCGCCACCTCTCCGCCGAATCGCAGGGCATACACCGGCTCCTTGTAAAAATTCACTCCGGGCTGGGGCTGGCTGGCTTCCGGGTAATAGATGTTCTTACTGGCAAACATTGGGTAATTGGGGGGAAGCACTTCCCATTCCTTGTCTTCATCGGGAATCACCCGGCGCATTTCACGGCGGAAAGCGAGGTCAAAACGGGAACGCCGTCCCGGCAGTGAACTATCCCCCCAGATACAGCCGCCCACCTGCACATACTTTTGAAGGTTCGTCACCTCTTTTTCCGTCAGCTTGAAATCACGGTGGCCCGTAAAGAAAATGAACGGCGGTTTCTTGACGAAAATATCCTCGCTGGAGAGGTCCAGAGGCACCGGAATGGGATTCGCCTGGATCTTCCCCTTGGAAAGTTTGTTCATGAAAAAGAGCATGTTGGGCAGACTTCCCTTGCTGATCGTCTCGTTCGGTCCGTTCTTACCCTTGATGATGTTCGTCGAATCCCAATCACCGCCACGCGCCTTGTCATCGGGGTCGCCGTATTTGGCCAGGTAGGCATTAAACTCAAATTCCCGCTCCTTGATGGAAGTCCCCAAACCACCGCCCCCTTTGGCTGGTTTGGACCAATCTTTCGTGAATTCCCGAATCTTCCTTGCCTGTGCCGGGGTCAACTGCTGGCCCATGGCGAGGTTCTTGGGACGTGTCACGACTTTGCTGGGATCAATCGTCGTCGTGGGAGGCGCGGGCACAATCGTGGGAATCTGGAAAGTCTGCGGAGTCGGCGTGTTGACGGTGATTGCTTCCAAGGTGGTGTTGTTCTGGGTCGGCGTCATCGTCGGCGTCTCCTGGACAATATCGAGCGGCTTGATCGGAACCGTCTCGCTCGAAACAAATTTGGAATCGCCATCCCCGCCGGTGAAGTCCGCCGGTTCCTGCGTGTATTTCATGATGACCGTGCCGCCAAGGAAGATCACCAGCAGCAGGTGAAAGAGCACGGAGATGGTAAAAAAGCGCGAATTGAAAAGCTTGACCCGAATTTCCCGCAACGCGCGACTCTTGGATTGAATGAAGGACATAGGGAGGAAACCTTTTTTAGTTAACGGCCCTTGGCAAATTTTGCCAGTCCTTTTCGTGAAAAAGAATGTTTTCCTTGGTCTGACTAAAAGAGCTCCCCCTCCACGGATTGACTTTCAAGCGCTGTTCCCTATTTTCAATCCATAGTGAAACCCCTTCCGCGGCCCGACGCCCAGGCCAAAAACATCCCCAAGGAGATCAAGGTCGCCTTCGAACTCATTGCCACCCCGCTTGCCAGCGTGGAGGAGCGCATCCGCGCCCAGGCGCGTGAATTCGATCCCGCCGTGGAAGGCTACGTCGCCTACGCCTGCGAATCCAGCGGCAAACGGCTCCGCCCCGCCCTCACCCTCCTCTCCGCCGGAGCCACCGGCGGCATCAGCGCCCCCCACATTGATCTGGCCGTGATCCTGGAACTCGTCCATGCCGCCACGCTGGTCCACGACGACATCATGGACGGCGCCGACCGCCGCCGCAGCCAGCCCACCGCCAACGCCAAATGGGGCAGCACCATCAGCGTCCTCTTGGGCGACTGCATGTTCGCCCACGCCCTCAAACTCTCCACCCATTTCACCAACAGCGCAATCGCCCGCCATATCGCCCACGCCTCGGCGGAAGTCTGCTCCGGCGAAATTATCCAGACCCAGCGCCGCTTCGACCTCGGCCTGAGCGTGCCGGATTACTTCAAAATCATCGAAATGAAAACCGCCGCCCTCTTCGCTGCGGCCACGGAACTCGGCGCGACGCTCAACGAATCCACGCCCGAGATCATCGCCGCCCTGCGCGACTACGGCCTCAAGCTCGGCACCGCCTACCAAGTTTATGACGACTGCCTGGACATCGCAGGCGACGAATCCAAAGCCGGGAAAACCCTCGGCAGCGACCTCCAGAAAGGCAAGCTCACCCTCCCCGTCCTCTTCCTCCTCCAAAACGCTTCCGAAACCGACCTCGCCCGCTGGAGCCAGGTCATCGTCTCCGGCGAAGGCATCGAGGACCTCGTAACCGCCACCCGGCGGAGCGGCGCGCTCCAAGGTGCCATCGAAGCCGCGCGCGCCCTCTTGAGGGAAGCCGTCGAAGCCATCGAAATCGTCCCGGAAAACCCCTATCGCATCGGCCTCCAAGACATCTGCCATTCCGTGGACCGTCTCCTAAAGCAGTTCGCGTAAGAAGACGTTTCCAGGCATCTCTTCTGAAAATAGCCCAGCACTAAAGTGCTGGGCTATTTACTTAAAGGCGCATAAGCCGCAGCGGTATACCAGCAGGCACGTCGAGGCGGATCGTCCGGTCGATGCGTTCCATTCCGGGGCCGGGCGTTTCACCTTCCGGTGTCAAACAGGTCAGGCGGAATTTCTGCTGAGTCCAACTTTCAGGCAAGGTCCACTCCTTCATCCCCCCGTGGAGGCTGAACAGAAAAATGGTGTCTTCCCGCCAGGGCAGGAAGCGATTGTCCCCGCGCGCGATGGGTATTCCCTCATACCAAGCCTCCAAGGGCGGACCAAACCCGGCCCTGACGCGGGTGTTGTCTTCGTAAACGGCCTCAATGCCTATTTCCCAATCCCCGATGCGGTATTCGACCATCTTCTTGCGGCGCATAATTTCCGCATACATCCAGTCGAGGTAAAAACAGGCGGTGACATCGGCTTCGGTCTGGCCGGGCTCCGAGAGTTGCGCATTGAAAATGCCAAGGGCGTGCCCTTCGACGCGGGTGCGGGCGCAATCGCGCGCCATGCCCCCCCGCCAAACGCCCGGAAAGCGGCCATGGGTCATCAGCGTCATGTAGGGCTGAAGGAAATTGGGCAGGATCCAACCCCAGGTGTAAAGGCCGCGCTTCTCCGAAGCTGTGCCCTCAATGGATAGATCAAGACCAACCCGGCGGAATGCCTCCCGGATGGGGATCATCCCACGCTGAATCTCGCATTCGGCCGAAATGAAGGAGCCGTCTTCGAGCCATACTTCGTTGTAGGGCCGATGGGCGTCCAGATGGATGCTTTCGCGCAACGGCAGGTTTTGCATCAGTTGCGCGATGCGGCGGTCGTTATACCCAGACTCGTTCGCGAGGGTGTGACTGATGCTGTAGGTCGGGGCGTTGACCATGGTGTTGTAGAACCAGACTTTCGGACCGGCGGAATCCCGACTGAGAAGCTTCGGATCAAACTCAGCATGGTCAACATACGAATCGTCAAAGTTTGCGTGCAAAGAGACCGTGCAGTTCCACTCCCGTGCCTTCTCGATGAGTTGGACGAGGTCTTCCCGCGAACCGAGACGCGGGTTGAATTCGTTGTGGCAGGGAAAGCCCGTATCATGTCCGCGGCTTTGCCAGCCGAAGAGATGAATGATTTGCTTCAAGCCGCCGGAGATGCGATGCAGGCGCTGGATAATCGGGAGACAGTCGGCATAAGTGAAGTTGGGCTTGGGCATGCTCAGTGAGTCGAGCCATATCTTGTAGACAATGGTCTCGTGATAGAGCGGCTCGAATTTATAGGTGCGATCTCCCTCCCAGGTGGCCGCATCGGCCCAGTCGATCTTGCCGTTGCCATTATAGTCGCCGAGCATGGCGAGCCGCAGCTCGAAGGGTTCCGCGAGTGTGCCGCGCAAGCGATAATACCAGGTTCCCGCGGAAATGGAGAGGCGCCCGGCGCGGCCAGGGAGCAACCGCCCCTCCTGCGACAGATCGACCACCAACGGTTCAATGTGGATTGAGCACCAGAACGCGGCGCAGATTTTTTCATTCCAGACCGTCGCATGATAAGCGTAATGCGGGCCGAATTCGGGGGTTGCGCCGCCGACGGTGCCCCAATCTTCCCATTGAGTGATGGTGGCGGTTCCTGGGCACCAATCGCGAGACCAGTTGAGACGGCGCGTTCCGTGCCGGAAGAACGAATCGCCCGCTTTGGCAAGTCCGGATACGAGCCGGTGATCGATGAGCCTCAAGCTTTCCAAGAGGATCGGCCCATTTTCCCGCACTTCGGGGATGGTAAAAACCAGTTCCTGACCAACGAGCGCAAAACGGAAGCATATCTCCATCTGCCACTCGGGAACAGAGAGAAGATATGTGGCGGAATCAGCCTGCGAATCGATCAGGACCGACGAAAGGGACGTCTGGGAAAACAGGTGTCCATTGAGTTCGAGGTTCAAGGGCACATCCGGCTCGGAGGCGGCAAGACGCCCTCCCGTATCGTGTCGCTCAAGCCAAAAAAGCTTGGGCCAGGAATCGTCGAGTATAGCTGAAATCAGTTGATTGGAGATGGTGGGCATATAAAGGGGGGCCGTCCTTATTTTTGACGCTTTTGGTTTATTTTTCGTTACTGGCGGCTGGACCGCTCAGATTGGAAACGTAAGTCCATGTGCCTATGCTGAAGTTTTCGGCGATCCATTTCAAGCCCCCTATCGTTTCCCGGCGCAGTTGCCTTGCAAAGCCGCCATCAAAACCGCGCGCGCCCTCTTACGGAAAGCCGTCGAAGCCATCGAAATCGTCCCGAAAAACCCCTATCGCATCGGCCTGCAAGACATCTGTCATTCCGTGGACCGACTCCTAAAGCAATTCGCGTAAGGAACGCCAAACAGAAGCCATTGCCCGGCTTTTGTCGTGCCTAAACGCTTTTTCTCGATTTTCCACGCTCGCCTCTTACAGTGGGCATCGAATGCCCGCCGCCCCCCAAGAACCCGAGCGCCGAAGCGATCCGCCATCCCCATCCACCCCGATTGGCCCATGGTGGAGTTGGGCGAGGTCATCGAGAGCAAGCCCAAGAACGGTTATTCTGGTAGCCCTGTGGACCGCGCGACAAACCTGAAAGTTCTGTCATTGAGTGCTACTACTTCGGGAACAATGGACATCTCGAAGGCCAAGTTTCTTGATGAGGATATTCCGCTCGACTCTCCATGCCGATGCCGACGCGGCGACATCTATTTGCAGCGCGGTAACACGAAGGAACTTGTTGGCACGGCAGCGATGTTTGACGTGGACAAGCCGAACTATATTTACCCTGACCTGATGATTCGGGTTCGTGCCGATGAATCGAAGATTCAGTCACATTATCTCCTGACTGTCCTCCAAAGCCCTCCTATCCGGGCATATATCACTAGAAATGCCGTCGGTGCTGCCGGAAGCATGCCGAAGATCAACCAGGCAATTGTTGAAGGCATTCCCATTCCCCTCCCAC
>Ga0316232_1000343_pt1 | contig 76589 bp, 68 predicted proteins | sample TBHtaG_FD_206006 | JGI IMG/M metagenome (GOLD analysis project Ga0316232, IMG submission 206006) | Freshwater microbial communities from Trout Bog Lake, Wisconsin, USA - TBH18025_13 | ecosystem: Environmental > Aquatic > Freshwater > Lake > Hypolimnion/Profundal zone | place: USA: Wisconsin...
GGCGACCACGCTGAACACCCGTGAGACGATTCAGCGGGGCAAGGTACTGCGAGACATGGGGGTCGACGGCTTGTTTCTTGGACGTCCGATGTGGTGCGCACTGGACCAGGTCGGAATGGTGCAATTCTACAAGGATGTCGCCGAGGCGCTGCCCGAGATGGCGATTGTGGTTTACGACAACGCGGACGCATTCAAAGGCAAAATCCCCAACAAGGTTTACGCGGAACTGGCCAAGATACCGCAGATCGTGGCCTCCAAGTATAGAGTCATCAGCGCTGGCCTCTCTCCCGAGTCTTACGTGAACGACCTCAAGGCCGTGAAAGGCAACATCAAGCTCTGGCCCGTCGAAGCCGATTGGTTTTATGCCAACAAGTGGTTTCCGGAAGAGGCCGACGGTTGCTGGTCACCCGGCGCCTGCTGTGGTCCCGCTCCCATCCTGGAGTTGAGAGACGCTCTGTTCTCCAAAGACATGGTAGAGGCCGAAAAGATCGCAAATGATATCGCCTGGAGTTACGAGACGATGTTGCCGGAAGGAAGCTTTGAGATCTTCAACCGCTACAACATCCAGATCGAGAAGATTCACTTCAACGCTGCAGGCTACATGAACTGCGGCCCTTCACTGCCGCCCTACCAGTTCATCCCCGACAAGTACCGGACATGTGCAGAGGAGTGCGGAACGCGCTGGAAGTTCATTTGCGAGAAGTATTCAAAGGCACGCGCGGCAGCGCCTGCACGTTGACCTCGCAGGGTGCCGTGTGGCCTCGCCAGCGGCACCCAGGGAATTCGGATGGCCCATTCAAGCCCTCCTTTGGCTAGCGTGGGAACCGGCACCTTTCACCTCGGAAGCACTTTTAGAAGATAAAGGTCCTAATTATGGCGGGCGCTTCGCAGGCTTTACCGGCAGCAACCGAAGAAAAAACTGTCATCACCAAGTACATGTGGCTGGTGCTCATCACGACCATGCTCGGATGGGGCCTGGATGCTACCGATGGAACACTGTATTCCATGGTGGTACAACCGGCCATGAAAGAGTTGCTGGGAGCGACAGCAACACCCGCGCGCATCGGCTACTACGGAGGGCTGAATATCGCGATGTACCTCGTCGGTTGGGCGATAGGCGGCATCGCATTTGGGATTCTGGCGGATTACTTTGGCCGTGTGCGCATTCTCAGCATTGGGATTCTATGGTTCGCAGTCTTTACCGCGATGACCGGATTCGCTACGGAGTGGTGGCATATCGGGGTTTTGCGTTTCTTGACCGGGCTTGGATCGGGGGTAGAGTCAATCCTCGGTGCGAATCTGATCTCGGAAACATGGAACAACAAATACCGTCCCAAAGCGGTTTCTTTCATGATGTCCGCCTACGCGCTGGGCGCGTTCCTGGCCGCATTTATTTACCGCATTGTCGGCCCCTATGGATGGCGTTACGTTTTCTTCGTAGGTATACTCCCGTCGCTCGTTGTTCTGGTGATCCGCCGGCACATTCACGAACCAGAGGCATTCGAGAAGGTACGGCAAAGACGAAAGCTGCTTAAGCAAACCGGGCAGCGCTCCGACGATGACAAGAAGTTCCTGGAATTCACTCTGCTATCTATTTTGCGCGGGAAATATCTCAAATTCACGTGCGTCTGCATGGCGATGTCGGTTTGTGCTCTGATCGGCACCTGGGCCATCGGAGGCTGGATTCCGAGCATCATCAAGGAAGTTTTGCAGGCGCAAGGAATCGCACCATCGAAGCATCTGGCCCTGGTCGCCTACAGCAGCATGGTGTATTCAATCGGGGGTTGGGTTGGATACGTCACGTGGGGATTCATTACCGAACGCATCGGACGGAAACCTACGTTCGCCATCAACCTGGTGGGAAGCTTGATATTGTCACCAATTCTTTTCCTGTATGTTCGCAATCAAATTCTGTTCCTGTGCGGCCTTTTCGTCATCGGGTTCACCTTCTTCGGCTATTTCGGCGGCATGGCCGTCTATGTCCCGGAGTTGTATCCCCCACGGATGCGTGCAACGGCCTTGTCGTTCGTCAATGGAAGCGCTCGTGTTCTGACGGCGTTCGGCCCGTTCGTGACCGGAATGCTGGTCGCTCCCTTTGGCTCATTTGCCAAAGCTGCTGCGGCGATCTCGTCGATCTATCTGATTGGGGCGATTGCGCTGATTTTCGCCAAGGAAACTCGCGGGCTGCCACTACCAGAGGACTAAACCTGATCACCCGCAAATCGCCGTCATCGAGGAGCTTGAGCCTCTCGATGGCGGCTTTCTTTTTTTGCGGCGAATCAAATTACTTGTCGAGTTTGAGATTGATATGCGGCGATTTGCGCGTATCAAAGGAACTGAGAGTCTTCATCTGGCTTTTACGACCCTCAGATTCGGCGCGCACCTCGTAGTCGATGTTGGCCGACAGGTTGTTGAAGCGGTAGCTGCCATCCTTCTCGCAGATGAACGTAACCACCGCCAGACTTCTCGTGTTCTTAAGATAGACAACCGCATTAGGAACGACGTGATCCGATTTGTCGAAAATAGTGCCGGTCAAATTGCGCGGCGCGGAAGGATCGTCGGCCTTCTTGCCTCCAAATAACTGAGCGTAAAAGTACGTGGACAGCAACAGAACAGCCGTGCAGATCAAGACAAGACGGCGCACAATGATCACCTCCGGTTAAACCTGGGTGCCCTACCTTTCCGGCAATGCCGGAGGGATGGGTGTTCACGCCTTCTACTCCTGAAGATGAACTCCGATATCGATTCGCTCGTCGTTCTCTACGTGAATGCGCGTTTCCGGCACTGGCTTTTTGTTCGCGCGTTTCACATCGGGAACGAGAACGTAGTCGGCCTTGGCGGCCGGCACTCGAATCGCGAACTCCCCACGATGGTCTGAGATGGCTTCCCATCGAAAGCGCTTTTCGCCAGTGCGTCGCAGTTTGAGGTGAACGCCATAGACGGGCCGTTCCCCCGGACCCCACAGCGTTCCAAAGATCAGCGCATACGGCTGTGGGCTTACACCGCACACAGCCGGCGAGGCACAGGCCAGCAACCACAACAGCAAGACTGCTGGGGCCAGCCTGAGCCAACGCCGCTTAGTAATCGCCATCCTCGTCCCGTTCCTTGGCATCCTCGGGATCGACCTCCTCGGTGACCTTCGTCAACTCCAGGGGCTCGACTCCGACTACTTCAAAATCACTGCCGCACTCTGTACAGGACAAAATTTCGCCTTCATCCGACTCATCTTCTTCAACATCCAGATCGCTCTCGCACTCTGGGCATAGAACCATAATTGCCTCCGCTTTTTGTTACTTTAGCCTGAGTTGCTTGCATGCGCACGCTACCCCGCAATTATATTTAGATTCTCTTTCGTGCAGCGTCAAGTGCCGTGGGTCACAGAAGCGAGCGACATGGAGCGGTTGGATGCAAAAGATGAGGGATTTGGCTTTTTTTCTAACGTTCTATCCAACGGATACTGCACACTCCAGAGGGTTGAGGACATGTCACAGAATACTTCTTTATTGGTGGACAAGTAGGACGGAGTAGTGGAAAGCCGCCAATGGATTACCTCGCAGATACAACAGCTTGCAGATAAACCGCCAGAAGACTGTACGCTGTGTTCCGCGACGGGAACAACTCCATTTGAGCTGAATTTTACCCACAGACAAAAGATTCTTCTGACCGAAAACGGCATCGAATAGGGTGATCTGGTCAAATTTGCGGATTTGAGTACCTGGAAACGTGCTCTCTATGGGACTTGAAATCTCGGCGGTTACGAATTTCCGGATCACAGTGCCCTACTCGAAGGATAATGTTGTAGTTGTGATTTGCGCCCAAGATGTGCGCTGACAGTGCAGTCGTCGTCAAACCCGAACCTGCACCGTTTTAACGCAGAGGAGATGAATGGCACGCGGTGGACCTGTATCGACTTTTGGATTTCCCCCATTCACCCGCGCGGTGAAGAGAATCATCATAGCCAACGTGGCGGTGTACCTGGTGATGATGATCTCTCGGCTCACCGTACCCGGACTGGCGTCGTTTGCCGCTGAATACCTTTACCTGCGTCCGGTAGCAGTCGTCCACGGCCAGATCTGGCAGCTCGTTACTTATTCGTTGCTCCATGACCCGCAATCGGTAATGCACCTGCTGTTCAATATGCTGGGATTGTGGATGTTCGGCGCTCAGTTCGAAATGGACTTCGGGACGCGCAAATTCTACGAGTTCTACTTTTGGTGCGTCGTAGGTGCAGCGCTGACGACAGTTGGCGTGGGCATTTTCGGCAAGATTGCCTTCAGCCAGGTGCCGTTCCTGCTCTTTTACAAAATGGCCCAGATTTGGCAGCAGGCCACGATTGGCGCCTCGGGCGGAGTTTACGGATTGCTGATCGCTTTCGGAATTCTGAATGGCGACCGGCAGGTCTATATCTTCCCATTTCCGATTGCAATCAAAGCTCGCTACATTGTGGCGATCTGGTTGTTCATATCCTTCGTAAGCGCCTTTAACGGCGCCAATGGCGTGGCCGAGTTTGCTCACCTGGGCGGCGCATTTTTCGGCTGGCTTTATCTCCGCTTCGTGCCTCGATACGGGCTGCAGGTTGTAGCCTCGGAGGGGGCATTCGGAATTCGCAATCGCTACTACAAGTGGAAGCGCCGGCAGGCGGCGAAGAAGTTTGAGGTCTATATGCGCAAGACCAAGCACGAGGAATACTTCGACGAGCACGGGAATTATCGCGGCCCTTCGACGGACAAAAAAGATGACGACTCAGGCTGGGTTAACTGAGCGCGATCCGCATTCACCAGAACAAAAGCGCCGGGCTTTCCGGCGCTTTTTGTTGCCTTCCCTTAGGCCCCAGCAAGGATTCATGAGATGCGTGGCTTACATGCCGCTCTCAATTACATCTTCGGGAACGTCTTCCCGTGTCGAATAGAGCAGTTCAAGATCCTCATAGATGGTGGTAATTTCTCCCAATTCCGGCAGTTTCATCCAGTAGTAATGTACGTCTGGATCCTGCACTGCATTGGCGCGTGCTTCATCCGAAAGCCAGATGCGGATGTGTACGAATACTCCAGGCTGCTTCATATCGCGAAAAAGCCTATCGCGTGAGTAGCGTTTGGAATACATCATGGTGTAAAACTCGCGTAAAAACGCAATCAGCTCGACCTCTTTGCCGGGATGCGGTTTCAGGATCGCCATGGAACGAATTAGCTCACTCATTGCTAGCAGTCCTTATTGTTTGATTTTCTTCGGTGTTGTGGCCCGGTTGCTTGGCTCGTCCGCCGGGCGAATTCGATGCAGCCGGATAAAGTTGGTCGAACCATGAAGCACCATTCTAGTTCCCCCGACAATGCCCACAATGTCGTCTGTAGCAGCGCCTTTGGCGCGCCGCAATTCCACTTCAGTTGCCTCAATCATTGCTTCTACCGTACGCGGAGCCTTGATAAGAACGGGACGCACCCCCCAGAAAAGATTCATCCGGTGGCAAACGGCCGGCACAGGAGAGAAGGCATAGATCTCCGCACGTGGCCGGTACTTGGAAATCAGGCCTGCGGTAGTGCCGGTTGCAGTGAACACGGCAATACTGCCCATGCTCAATTCCTCTGCCATGTTTGCCACACTTTCGCAGATTGCCTCGGGGATCGTCAACTGCCGCTCTTCACGGCGACGTGGCGCCGTTACCTTTCGTATGTCCGCTTCCGCCTCCACCACAATGCGCGCCATCATGCTGACCGCTTGAAGGGGATACTTTCCGGCAGCGGTTTCGCCCGAGAGCATGACCGCATCTGACCCGTCATAAATCGCGTTGGCCACATCGCTGGCCTCGGCACGGGTGGGGCGCGGGTTCTGAATCATCGAGTCTAGCATCTGCGTAGCAGTGATCACCGGCTTGCGCCACAACAAAGCCCGCCGGATCACGTGCTTCTGTATTGCTGGAACCCTTTCCGGTGGAACCTCCACGCCAAGATCACCACGGGCCACCATTACGCCGTCCGCAATCTCCAGAATCTCTTCAAGATTTTCGATGGCCTGGGGCTTCTCCAGTTTGGCAATGACGGGTGTGTCGCTGCCCGCGGCTGAAATGATCTTCTTGACAGCGCGAATATCAGCCGCACCGCGCACGAAGGAAATTGCCACGACATCCACGTTTTGCGCAAGTCCGAACGCAAGATCCTTTTTGTCTTTGCTGGTGAGTGATGGCACGCTCAGGACGGCACCCGGGAGGTTTATGCCTTGGTGTTCGCCGAGCATCCCGCCGTCGATCACTTCGCACAGCACGTCTTCGCCCTCAACCCTGAGAACCTTCAACGAGAGTCGTCCGTCGGAGAGAAGGATGCGAGAGCCAATCTCGGCCTCACGAGCCAGCGTCTTGAAGGTCGTGCCCAGAAGCTCGGCCGTGCCCGGGATTTCTTTGTTCGTAATCGTAATTCGCGAACCCGCTACCAACTCTATTGGGGTGTGGTTGACGAGCGGTCCGGTGCGGATTTTAGGACCTTGCAAATCCTGTAAAATGCAGACGGTGCGTCCCAGGCTGGCAGCTACCTTGCGCAGAGTGCGAATCCGTTGCAGGTGTTCTTCATGGCTTCCATGGGAGAAATTCAGTCGGGCTACATCCATTCCGAGCAGCATGAGCTGGCGAATCTCAGCCTCGGTGTTTGTTGACGGCCCAAGCGTGCAGACGATCTTGGCGCGCCGTGAGACCAATTCCAACCGATGTTCATTCGCGAGCAAAGTCTTCAGAGGCTCAGTCATATTTCCTTTGAATTCCGTTCTCCTGCGCCATCGAGTTTGGAATAACTTCCAATCAGATACCGCGGATTGCGCAGAGCGTTAAACTCCGCCCCGATCAGGACCACCAAGGATACTATGTACAACCAGATCAGCAATGCGATGGCAGTGCCGACCGAGCCATAGATAACACCGTAATCGGCATAATGGCGCAAATACCAACCAAAAACCGTTGTAGAAGCAAACCACAGGACGGTGGCAAGCACCGATCCTGGCAAAACCCTGTGCCATGGTTGCGTGCGCGGCAGTCCGTGATGGTAGATGAGCCCGATCACCGCAATGGTAGTCACTAGTGCGATCAACCAACGCACGACGGTCCACATGGCAAGAATGTAGATAGTGAGATCGCGGTTGGAATGGAAAGCAATCCAATGTTGAATCTCGTTTCCGAAGGCCAGCAGAAAACTTGCAAAGGCCATCGGAAGACCCGCCATCAGCACCAGCATGAATGAGACCAGGCGCTCCTGACCGAGATTCCAGATCTTCGGCATCTGGTAGGCGCGGCGAAACCCGTCCATCCAGGAAATCATGACTCCGGAACCGGTCCATAAAGTAATCAGCAACGTGGTAACGATCATGCGGCCAGGTGCAGGCTCGCGTCCTTCAAAAAATGTAAGGATTGAAGGAGCCGCGCCAGAGGGCATGATTCCACCGACAGCATATGAAATTTCACGAACAAAATTAAGTGTGCTGTGCGACACGGTGAGAATCGATGAGGCAAGTAGAACGGCGGGAAACAACGTGAGAATAGCGGAGTATGCCGCAGCTTTCGCAACGGCGAACTGGTCATGTTCCAGTGTCCTCAAAAGCGCCATTTGTACCTGTTTCAGGAATTGCAACATAGAGGGCGCAGCCTAACGGTTCTCCGGGTCAGAATTGGCCATAGTGATTGTAATGGACCAACCGCAGCTTAGGAAGATTCTTCTTGTCTGGATTGCGGAATGGCGACGGGGCACGGTCGGCTTATGCTCTGACCAAATCCCTGTACCTAAAGCTGCTTCTCCATTTTTATCAACTGCACCGGCATCGTGAGCTTCTGCCGCAGTTCCTCGGGTGGCTCTTCAACCCCGGCCTCGCTATAGCCCAACCTTCGATAAGCGTCCGTCAGCGCAGTACGGAGATCGACGACCGATAGTTCCGCAAGCTTGCATCCCAGGCTGCGCAAAATCTGTTCCACCGCTCGCATCATGATACGGCCGATCCCAGAGTGCTGCTGCCGTGGATGCACAGCCAGCATTCCTATATAACCCCGCTCCCCTCGCACTTCGTAGTACACCGAAGCAATCAACTGCTCTCCATGGTAGGCGAGCAGGAAGTGTCCGCTACGGAAGTGTTCGGCAAGTTGCGCCCGATGGGTGCGTGGACGATTGACGAAGAATGCCTCTTCCTCAAACGCCGCATTCACCACTTCCATGATCGCGGGAATGTCGCTCTCGTTTGCTTCCCGGAGAGTTACTCCAGCGGGCAGTGCAGTTGGATCGATCACGACTCGTTAAACCCCCAGATCACAGGTGGCCCACATCCGCCTTCTTTTGGCGAATGTGGGAACTCAGGTAAAGCCGGAGCGTGGGGCCTTTCCAAACCATCTTATGCTCAAATTAAGGGCCGCATCCGAAGACGCGGCCCTTGTGGTTATAAGTGGTGCGCTTGCGAGCCGGGTGCGCCATCGAATGGCGCTCCGCTCGCGACGCATGGTTTAGCCTTCGGCGGTAAGTTCTTCCGCTTCGTTCTCGCCTTCGGTCCGCATAAGTTCGAGGTAGCGTTCGAACTCCTCCTGCTCCTTGCGGATCTCTTCTTGAACGTTCTCGGCAGCAGCTTCGAGTTCCGGAGCCAGTTGCACGTTGCGGTAGTACTCCATGCCGGTTCCGGCTGGGATCAGACGGCCGACGATGACGTTTTCCTTTAGACCGCGCAGGCCATCGATGGAGCCGGTGATGGCTGCCTCGGTGAGCACGCGGGTGGTCTCCTGGAACGATGCCGCCGAAATGAAGCTGTCGGTGGAGAGCGATGCCTTCGTAATGCCCAGCAGCAGCGCACGGCCCGTGCAGGGCTTGCCGCCGAGAGCAATTACGCGCTCGTTCTCCTCGCGGAAGCGGAACTTATCAATCTGCTGTTCAAGCAGGAAGTTCGTATCTCCCACATCCTCGATCTTCACCCAACGCAGCATCTGGCGCACGATCACTTCGATGTGCTTGTCGCTGATCGCTACGCCTTGCAGACGGTAGACTTCCTGAATCTCATTGACCAGGTAAGCCTGCAGTTCCTTTTCGCCCAGTACGGCAAGAATGTCATGCGGGTTGAGCGGTCCATCCATAAGCTGTTCGCCAGCGCGGATGCGTTCGCCTTCCTGCATGTTGATGTGGATACCGCGAGGAACCGAGTATTCCTTTTCGGTGCCGTCATCGGCTACCACATAGATCTTGCGCTGACCCTTGGCAACTTCACCGAACTTCACCACACCATCGATTTCGCTGATGATAGCGGTCTCGCGCGGCTTGCGGGCTTCAAACAGTTCGACAACTCTCGGCAGACCACCGGTGATGTCCTTCGTCTTGGTGGTTTCGCGAGGAATCTTCGCGAGCACATCGCCCGGTGAAACCTCGTCGCCATCCTGCACCATGAGGTGAGCACGCGAGGGCATCAGGTAACGCTTGTTGCCCTTGGCTCCCTTGATGACCAACGCCGGTTGGCGTTTTTCATCCGGGGAATCCACCACAACGTGACGCGACAGGCCTGTGACTTCATCGACTTCTTCCTGCAGCGTAGTGCCTTCGATCAAATCCTTGAAAGCAACCGCGCCACCGATTTCAGTGATGATGGAGAAGGTGTAGGGATCCCACTCGAGCAGAGTCTGCCCAAGCTTGACCGTGTCGCCTTCGTTCACGCGGAGGTGAGCTCCATATACCACTGCGTAGCGTTCCTTCTCGCGGCCCTTGTCGCCCAGCACCACGATGGAGCCGTTGCGATTCATAACCACGAGACCGCCGTCCTTGCTGCGCACAGTCTGCAGATTGACGAAGCGGATCGTGCCATTGTTCTTGGCTTCCTGACGCGACTGCTCGGAAACTCTCGATGCCGTACCGCCAACGTGGAAGGTACGCATGGTGAGCTGGGTTCCTGGCTCGCCGATGGACTGCGCGGCAATAACGCCTACCGCTTCGCCGAGTTCGACCAGACGACCCGAGGCAAGGTTGCGTCCGTAGCACTTGACGCAGACTCCGCGCTTGGATTCGCAGGTAAGCACCGAGCGAATCTTGACGCGCTCGATACCGGCAGCCTGGATACCCACCGAGAGATCTTCGGTGATTTCCTGGTTGATGTCGACAATGACGTTGCCTTCGTAATCCTTGATCTTCTCCAGCGATACGCGGCCCACAATGCGGTCACGCAGCGCTTCGATCACGTCTCCGGCTTCCACAATGGAACCGACATAGATACCGTCGGCAGTGCCGCAGTCATACTCGCTGATGATCACGTCCTGCGAAACGTCCACAAGACGACGGGTCAGGTAGCCGGAGTCAGCGGTCTTCAGTGCCGTATCGGCCAGGCCCTTACGCGCTCCGTGGGTCGAGATGAAGTACTGCAACACGGTCAGACCTTCGCGGAAGTTCGCGGTGATCGGGGTCTCGATGATTTCGCCAGAAGGCTTAGCCATCAGACCGCGCATACCGGAGAGCTGGCGGATCTGCTGTTTCGAACCGCGAGCGCCTGAGTCGGCCATGACGTAAATCGGGTTAATGACGCCAGCCTTGTCGCGCTTCTGCATGTCGCCAAACATTTCGTCAGCCACTTTTTCCGTGATGCCTGACCAGATTTCGACGACCTTGTTGTAGCGTTCACCCTGGGTAATCGCGCCGTCAAGATACTGACGTTGTACGGCGATCACCTGGTTCTGCGCGTCTTTGACCACTGCGGCCTTCGACGCCGGAATCACCATGTCGTCGATGCCGATCGATAGGCCGGAACGGGTCGCAGCCATGAAGCCCAGCGTCTTGACCTCGTCCAACATGCGGACCGTGGTCTCAAGGCCAAACTTCAGGTAGCAGAAGTTCACCAGCTGGCTGATGCCCTTCTTCTTGAGTAGGCCGTTGATGTAAGGCATCTCCGTGGCGGCGACGCGCAAGCGGTCATTCAGAATCGCACGGCCTACCGTCGTGTTGATGAACTGACGGTTGAGAATCACAGGCTCGGTGTGAATGATCTCCTGATCGTCGTACGCCGTGGTCAGATCAACCACTTCGCCGGTATAGCGCAAGCGGATCGGGGTCAAGGTTTCAACCTCGCCAGCCTCGCGCGCCAGCAATACTTCTTCAATATTTGCGAATGCGCGGCCTTCACCCTTGGCGTCCACCTTGGCCTTGGTCAGGTAGTAGATGCCAAGCACCATGTCCTGCGTCGGAACCGTGATCGGCTGACCTGACGCAGGCGACAGAATGTTGTGAGATGCCAGCATCAGAACGCTGGCTTCCACCTGCGCCTCAGGAGACAGCGGAATGTGAACTGCCATCTGATCGCCGTCAAAATCGGCGTTGAAGGCGGTGCAGACCAGCGGGTGAATCTTGATCGCCTTGCCTTCCACCAGCACCGGCTCAAAAGCCTGAATGCCGAGGCGGTGAAGCGTTGGCGCGCGATTCAACATCACCGGATGGTCCTTGATGACCTCTTCCAGGATGTCCCAAACGATCGGTTCCTGTTGCTCCACCATCTCCTTGGCCTGCTTGATAGTCGAGCAATGGCCGGTCTGTTCGAGGCGATGGTAGATGAATGGCTTGAACAGTTCGAGCGCCATCTTCTTCGGCAAGCCGCACTGGTGCAGTTTGAGGTCCGGACCAACCACAATCACCGAACGGCCGGAGTAGTCGACGCGCTTTCCGAGTAGGTTCTGGCGGAAGCGGCCCTGCTTACCCTTGAGCGTATCGCTAAGCGATTTGAGCGGACGATTGTTGGCGCCGCGCAGTACGCGGCCACGACGTCCATTGTCGAACAGCGCGTCCACCGCCTCCTGCAACATGCGCTTTTCATTACGCACAATGACTTCAGGGGCGTGCAGATCCATCAACTTCTTCAAACGGTTGTTGCGATTGATCACCCTGCGATACAGATCGTTGAGATCAGAGGTCGCAAAGCGGCCGCCATCCAATGGAACCAGGGGGCGCAGCTCCGGAGGGATGACCGGGATCACATCGAGAATCATCCACTGCGGCTTGTTGCCGCTCTTGCGGAAGGCCTCGACGACCTTGAGGCGCTTGGCATACTTCAGCCGCTTTTGCAGAGAAGTCTCCGTGCGCATCTTTTCGCGCAACTCCACCGAGGCTGTCTCCACGTCTACGCGCTTCAGTAGTTCCTTGATCGCCTCCGCGCCCATCATGGCCTTGAAGCCGGCAGCGCGGAATTGCAGATCGAGTTCGCGGAACTTTACTTCATCCTTGATGATCTCGCGCTCTTTTACTGGAGCTTCGCCGGGTTCGACGACCACGTAGGCCTCGAAGTACAGCACCGACTCCAGGTCGCGCAGAGAAATATCCAGAATGTGCCCGATACGGCTTGGCAATCCTTTAAAAAACCACACGTGCGAACACGGGGAAGCCAGTTCAATGTGGCCGAGGCGTTCACGGCGCACCTTGCTGAGCGTAACTTCCACGCCGCACTTGTCGCAGATGACGCCGCGGTGCTTCATGCGCTTGTACTTGCCGCACAGGCACTCCCAATCCGTGACTGGGCCAAAGATACGGGCGCAGAACAGTCCGTCGCGCTCCGGTTTGAAGGTGCGGTAGTTGATCGTTTCCGGTTTCGTTACTTCACCGTGCGACCAGCTGCGAATCTTCTCCGGCGAGGCGAGCTGAATCTTAATGGCGTCGAAATCCGCAATGTTGTTTCCGAGATCGAATGGGCTCGAGCGGTACAAATTGCCTCCTCACCTGGACCTTCGGTTTAAGCGTCCAGGGCTTGCGGCCTTGCGCGGCCGCCTTCGGCTTCCGGTCGTCGGTTCTCAGCCGTTGGCCGTCAGAGCCAACTGTGTGAGAACCGTAATTTCTTCCCGCAGTTGCCGGAAGCGCAACTCGCAGGTTCAACTCGTAAGAGCGAGAGAGCGGCGGACACCGACTGACGATCGGTGGCCGCCGTCTAAATCGCTAGTCGGCCGCTGCCGGAACAGGCTCAACCGGAACGCGCGGCTTAACCTTGACCAATTCCACGTCAAGGCACAGCGCTTGCAGTTCGCGGATCAGCACGTTAAACGACTCCGGCACGCCCGGTTCAATCGCCGCCTCGCCTTTGACGATGGCCTCGTAAATCTTGGTGCGGCCGTAAACGTCATCGGACTTCGCGGTCAACAGCTCCTGGAGAATGTAGGCCGCGCCATAAGCTTCCAAGGCCCACACTTCCATTTCGCCGAAGCGCTGGCCACCGAACTGAGCCTTGCCGCCCAACGGTTGCTGGGTAATCAGCGAGTACGGTCCAATGGAGCGCGCGTGGATCTTGTCATCCACCAAGTGAGACAGCTTCAGCATGTAGATGTAGCCAACCGTAATCGGCTGTTCAAAGCGTTCGCCGGTCATTCCGTCGTACAGGAACGTCTTGCCCGAGGTCGGCAGCCCAGCCCGCTCCAGCAGCGCCTTAATCTCAAACTCTTTCGATCCGTCGAATACTGGAGAAGCGAAGTAGCAGCGCTCCTGCAGGTCGCTCGCGATCTTCATGAGCTTGTCATCGTCAACGCCGTCGAAATCAGGAACGAATGGCATGTCCTTAAACAGCTCGCGAATTGCCTTGCGCGCGTTCTCGGCTCCATTGCCATACTCGGTCATCAATTCGGTCAGCTTTTTGCCAATCTCAGCGCCAGCCCATCCCAAGTGCGTTTCCAGGATTTGACCGACGTTCATACGGGAAGGTACGCCGAGCGGATTCAAGACGATCTCCATCGGCGTTCCATCTTCGAGGTAAGGCATGTCCTCTTCCGGCAGAATGCGCGCGATGACACCCTTGTTACCGTGACGTCCGGCCATCTTGTCGCCGACGGAAAGCTTGCGCTTCATCGCGACATAGACCTTAACCAGCTTGATGACGCCCGGAGGCAATTCATCGCCCTTTTGAAGCTTCTCGATCTTTTCGCGAATGATCTTGCGCAAGACGTCGATCTGGCGCGAGGTCATCTCTTCGATTTCATCGATCTGCTCGTTAACCCGTGGATCCTTGTCGTTCAGCTTGATGCGTTTGAGATTGCGAGTCGAGATCCGTTCGATCGTCTCGCGGTCCAGAACAATATCCTTGGTGAGCAGACGCTTGTTGGTCCGCTCGTCGTGCAAATCAGCCTGCACCACTTTGCCACCCAGCAGTCCGTCCAATCGCTTCAGGCGCTCGTCGGTAAGAATCCGGATTTCATCCGAAAGGTTCTTTTCCAGACGCGCGACCTGCATCGACTCAATCACCTTGGCGCGCTCATCCTTTTCCTGGCCCTTGCGCGAGAAGATTTTCACGTCAACCACCGTGCCTTCGATACCCGGAGGGCACGTCAGTGAAGCGTCACGTACATCGCCGGCCTTTTCACCGAAGATGGCGCGTAGCAACTTTTCTTCCGGCGTAAGCTGTGTCTCGCCCTTCGGCGTAACCTTGCCGACCAGAATGTCGCCAGCCTTCACGCCGGCTCCAATGCGGATTACGCCGCTCTCGTCCAGATCACGCAAAGCGCTTTCACTTACGTTGGGAATATCGCGGGTTACTTCTTCCGGTCCCAGCTTGGTGTCGCGCGCTTCAATCTCGAACTCCTCGATGTGCACGGAGGTGTAGTAATCCTCCTTCACCATCTTTTCGGAGACCAGGATTGCGTCCTCAAAGTTGTATCCGCGCCAGGGCATGAAGGCCACCAGCACGTTGCGTCCCAAAGCCAGTTCGCCGTTGTCCGTGCAAGGCCCGTCGGCAATTACCTGACCCTTGATCACCCTGTCGCCTTTTTTCACAATCGGGCGCTGGTTGATGCATGTGTTCTGGTTCGAGCGCTTGAACTTGGTGAGCTGATAAATGTCGCTACCCACCTCGCGCGAAAGCTGCATCGGATGATGTTCGCCTTCCACGCGAACGATAATTCGCTCGGAGTCCACCGAATCGATGATGCCGGAACGGCGGGCAAGAATCACTGCGCCAGAGTCGCGCGCGGTAACGCCTTCCATACCGGTACCGACAATCGGAGCCTGTGCGCGAAGCAAAGGAACCGACTGGCGCTGCATGTTCGCGCCCATCAGTGCGCGGTTGGCGTCATCGTGTTCAAGGAACGGAACCAGCGAAGCGGCCACTGAAACAAGTTGCTTCGGGCTGACGTCGATGTAGTCCACTTCAGTGCGGCTGACCAGAACAAAGTTGCCGGCCTTACGCGCATTCACCAACTCGGTGACAATGTTGCCGCGCTCATCGAGCTCGGCGTTAGCCTGCGCGATCACCCACTTATCTTCCTCCCACGCAGAGAGGTAGAAAGAGAATGGCTCGTGTTCGATGACCTTCTTCTTTTTTGTACGCAGCTCTTCGTTCAGCCGGATCAGTTCGTCCTTCTCCAGATGATCGCCAACCTTGTAATCGGCATCCCCGGCGTTGAGCACGGTCACGTGATCAATTACGCGGCCATCCTTTACGCGGCGGTAAGGCGATTCAATGAATCCGTAATCGTTGATTCGCGCATAGCAACTCAACGACGAAATCAGGCCGATGTTCGGGCCTTCCGGCGTCTCAATTGGGCAGATACGACCGTAGTGCGTGGGGTGAACGTCGCGAACTTCGAAGCCAGCGCGCTCACGTGACAAGCCGCCCGGTCCAAGTGCCGAAAGACGGCGCTTGTGCGTAATTTCCGACAGCGGGTTGGTCTGATCCATGAACTGCGAGAGCTGCGACGAACCGAAGAATTCACGAATCGCAGCCATCACTGGCTTGGCGTTTACCAGGTCATGCGGCATTGCCGTAGACATCTCCTGGTACACGCTCATCTTTTCCTTGATTGCGCGTTCCATGCGGACCAGGCCGAGGCGGAACTGATTCTCCATCAACTCGCCAACCGCACGTACACGCCGGTTACCAAGATGATCGATGTCATCGACCGAACCGATATTCTTACGCAACTTCAGTAAGTAGCGGATAGTCGCGTAGAAGTCGTCCGGTTCCAGCGTGCGGATCTTGCGATCGGTTGCGTCTTCGTTATCGAACAGCTTGATGTTGAACTTCAAGCGTCCCACGGCCGAGAAATCATACTTCCGGGCATCGAAGAACATGCCATGGAAGAGTGCGGTCGCGGTGTCCAGGGTCGGCGGATCGCCCGGACGCAGTTTGCGGTAGATTTCGATCAGCGCTTCTTGCGGCGTCTTTACGGAATCGCGGCGCAAGGTGCCCGTGATGACCGTTCCCACGTCGTCGCGCTCTGGGAAGAACAGGTGAATTTCGGCCACGCCCGCGTCGAGCATTTTCGCGAGCTTGTCGGCCGTCAGCTCATTGTTGGCTTCCAACAGCACTTCGCCGGTAGTCGTATCTACGACGTCGGCAGCCGTGAATGCGCCTTCCAGATCAGCCAGATCAATTTCGACTTCCTGGATCTGATTGGTGTGCAGGGCCTTCAGAATACTGCCAGTCACTTTGCGTCCAGAGTGGCCGACTTCTTCGCCAGCCTTGTTCTTGACGCTGTGCGACAACTTCATTCCGAGCAAATTGGTTGACTTCTCTGCGTCGGGAATCGTCCAGTACAGCTTCTTGTCCTTCAGCGCAACCCGGTCAACCGTGTAGAACGTGCGGAGAATTTCCTCATCTGTGCGCAGTCCGAGCGCGCGCAAGAAAATGGTTCCGAGGAACTTGCGCTTACGATCGATACGGACGTACAGCACGTTCTTCTGGTCGTACTCGAATTCAACCCACGAACCGCGGTAAGGAATGATCTTGCCGAGATAGTAGGTGCGGTTGTTGGCCGTCTCAAAAAAGACGCCTGGCGAGCGGTGCAACTGCGAAACAATCACGCGCTCGGTGCCGTTGATAATGAACGTGCCGTTTTCGGTCATCAGCGGAATATCGCCGAAGAAAACTTCCTGCTCCTTGATGTCGCGGATGGTCTTGTTGCCGGTCTCCACGTCCTTATCAAAGATAGTCAGGCGCATCGTGACCTTCAGCGGTGCGCTGTAGGTCATGCCGCGTTCTTCGCACTCCGGCACGTCATACTTCAATTGCATGCCAACCGGATCGCCGCATTTCGAGCAGAAGTCCGGTGTGTTCGCGTTGTATGTGCCGCACTTTGTGCAAAGCACTTCGCTGGGATGGAACGGATCGGTTACAACCGTTGATCCGCAATTGCGGCATGTGGTACGCAGGTGGTTAAGCCCTTTCAGGTGGCCGCACTTGCACTCCCAGTTGCCGATTGCAAAATCAACGAACTCCAGCTGTGAAACATTTCGAAAATCAGTGATCGGAAATACAGACTGAAAAACTGCCTGCAGGCCGGCATCATCCCGCTCGCTAGGTAGTTTGTCCATCTGCAGAAAGCGGTCATAGCTGCGCTTCTGAACTTCGATCAGGTTAGGTATCTTGATGGTTGCTGGAATCTTGCTGAAATCGAGTCGTTTGCGATTGGCGATTTTCTTCTCTGCCATTGGAACTCCTCAGGATTGCCGTACCCGTGTTTTTGCGGGCCCCGGTGTCGCGCTCACCGGGAAGGCGTAACGTGCGGCTGTTTTACCGCACTCGGAGATGCCGGATCGTGCACGGCAACCCCCACAAAACATTTCCGCCATCCAGCCGCGAACCAGACAGCGAAGACTTTCGTCAGAGAGAACTAAACTGCAATCGTGAAACTACGGAATCTTTAACTAACGGAAGTTGCAGATGGGCCACGCCTTTTGCGGCTGATGCCGCCACGGCTGATGCACAATTAATATTCAATCCTGGCATTGATAAGACACAAAAACACCGAGGGACAGAAATCCCCTCCGGCGCCGATGATAGCGTCAGCCACGTTTGCCCCACATGTTGGGGCCTCCAGTGGATTCCACCGGTACACAATTTGTAAGTTTCCCGCGCCAGTTCTAGAGCCTGTTCTTCAGCTCACCCCACCCAGGAGCCGGAGGATGATGGTGGCTGCCGCCGTTCGTCTCTAAAATCGTACAGTCTCTTCCGCACGAGACCGCACACAATTACCGCCGGGAATTCTGCGGTCCAAAAATATAGATGGCCGCTCCGCTTCCTGGGCTGTATTATCATTTTTCAGTGCGCCGCTCCAACGCACCAAAATCCTGAATTACCATCCGGACACAATAAAGCGCCCAGACGAAATTCGATATCTTCTTATATTACACCAGAAAAGTACATTTGGGGACAACGAGAGGTATCCAGATCATACATAATCTGGAACAGGGAAAGCGCCGGGGCGACCTCGCCCCGGCTTTTCTCGTTTCGGACCCGTTCAGGCTATCGGAGTTACTTAACCTCGACGGTCGCGCCAGCGTCGACAAACTTCTTCTTGATCGTCTCGGCTTCGTCCTTTGAAACTGCTTCCTTGATCGGCTTCGGTGCGCCGTCAACCAGGTCCTTTGCTTCCTTCAGGCCCAAGCTGGTGACTTCGCGTACGGCCTTGATTACATTGATCTTATTGGGTCCAGCAGCAGTCAAAATCACTGTGAACTCCGTCTGAGCCTCAACGACCGGAGCAGCCGCAGCCGCACCAGCTACTGCAACCGGAGCAGCAGCCGCAGCCGATACTCCAAGAGTCTCTTCCAGTTCCTTCACCAGCTGCGCAGCTTCCAGCAGCGACAAACCAACGATCTGTTCCTTTAAAGCAGCCAAATCCGCCATGATGTTTTCTCCATTAAGTTTCGAATTTCGTTGTAGTTCGGTTATCTCTGGCTGAAATCTCAGTCCTGGAGTTATCGGATGGCCACCACGCAATCACTGCGTTGCTTGGACCCGCGCCCCGGATTACCGGAGCTCCCCTGCCGCTGCCCCAGACAAGGCGGCGGACCGGACCTGTTTCGCACAACAGATAACACAAGCCGTTAATTCACCGGGAGGCCGACAACGGGCGGCCACCCGACTGGTGCTGGAGAGAACGAAACTCCACCAGCCCCGAATACTTTCAGAGCGCGATCAGGCCGAAGCCGCGTCGCCGCCCTGGAACTTGTTTTCCTTGACGCCCTGGTCGATCACAACTGCCAGGTTGCGTCCCACGCCGGCCAGAGTCGAGGCCAGACGTGTCGCCGGAGCATTGAGCAGGAACAGCAACTTGCTGTACAGCTCATTCTTCGACGGCAGGCTCGCTAGAACGTCAATCTGCTTCACGTCGACTACCTTGCCTTCGACGACGGCAGCCTTGAAGCTCAGCTCAGGTTGATCCTTTGCATACTTTGTAAGTGCCTTGGCCAGGGAAACAATGTCTCCTCGGGTATAGGCAATTGAGGTGCGGCCCTTCAGAGCCTTGGCCACATCTTCAAATGCCGTGCCTTCCGTCGCGCGCTTCACCAGCGTATTCTTCACCACGCGATACTTGGCGCCAGCTTCGCGAATCGACTTGCGAAGCTTGTCGTCCTGCGCCACGGTCAGCTTGCCGTACTCGGCGATAAATCCGTTGCTCACGTCCTTCAATTCGACGGCGAGCGATTCTACTTGCGAGATCTTCTTTGCTTTAGTAACAGCCATCGCTGGCTCCTTCTCAATCTTGTCTGGGCCTCGCGGCCACTCAAATCGGGTGCCCTACTCTCCGGTAAAACCGGAGGACGGGGTATTAAATTTTCACCTTCAGCGACGCTTCCAAGGCTGCGGTGTCGAGAGCAACACCCGGTCCCATGGTCGAACTGATAAAGCAGCCCTTGATGTACTTACCCTTGGCCGCAACCGGCTTGGCCTTGATCACACTGCTGATCACGGTCCGGGCATTGTCCACAAGTTTGTCGGAGGTGAATGAAATCTTTCCCACCGGAACGTGGACCAGGGCGGTTTTGTCAGTACGGAATTCGACCTTGCCAGCCTTCACTTCCGCGACTGCCTTGGCGATGTCCAGGGTCACCGTACCGGTCTTCGGGTTCGGCATCAAACCGCGAGGGCCCAGCACCTTACCCAAACGTCCCACGGAACGCATCATGTCCGGCGTGGCGATCACGGCATCGTAATCAGTCCAGCCTTCCTTCTGAATCTTTTCCACCAGCTCTTCGCCGCCGTAGAAGTCGGCGCCGGCTGCTTCGGCTTCCCGCAGCTTTTCGCCGCTGGCAAGCACGAGAACTATCTTCTTTTTGCCCAGACCGTGCGGCAGAACCACTGTGCCACGAACCATCTGATCAGCATGTTTGGGGTCAACGCCCAGGCGCAGCGTCACGTCCACCGTCTCGTCAAACTTGGCGAACTTGATCTTCTGCAACAGGACAACCGCGTCCTCGAGCGTGTACGAGCGAGCTTCTACCTGCGCGCGCGCCTTCTCGACATTCTTTCCTGCTTTTTGTGCCATTCCTGCTCCTGTCTCCCACCGCCGCCAGCTTGCCGACTCTCCCGCCAGACTTCAGCATTCTTCGAGTCCCCCGGGCCGGCGTTAAAACGTCGGGCGGGGCTGAGGACCGTGGTATCTACGACCGGGGATCCAAGTGATCCGCGGAAGAACTTCACTAACAAACTACACTCCAGCGGGTGGCCCATTCAAGCCCTTTTGGCTTTGAGTGGGGCATTTGCCGTTGCTCTTGCTGTTGCCCTTAACTTTGAAACCTTGCGAAACCTTGAAACTTTGAAACCTTTTTACCCGACTACGTCCAAACCCATCGAGCGGGCCGTGCCTTTCACGCTCTTGACCGCTGCTTCCAGCGAGGCGGCGTTCAGATCCGGCATCTTCTGCTTCGCGATCTCCAGCACCTGTGCTTCAGTCACCTTGCCAACCTTGTCCTTGTTCGGCACTCCCGAACCCTTGGCGATGCCTGCAATCTTCTTAAGCAGAACCGCGACCGGAGGGGTCTTGGTGATAAAGGTAAAGGTGCGATCGCTATACACGGTGATGACCACCGGAACGATCAGACCAACTAATTCCTTGTTCTGCGTGCGGGCGTTGAATTGCTTGCAGAACTCCATGATGTTGACCTGCGCCTGACCTAGCGCGGGACCAACTGGGGGAGCGGGAGTCGCCTTCGCCGCTTCAATCTGTAGCTTAACCGATCCTGTAACTCTCTTTGCCATTGTGAGACCTTCCTTGTTGCTTGTACCACTCCGGGTCTAGGTTTTTCGGCCCAGCTTCATTTGTGGCACACGCTGAATTACCTCGTTAACTCAGAACCTTCTCGACCTGGCCAAACTCCAACTCCACTGGAGTTGAGCGGCCAAAAATGGTCACCATTACCTTCAATGTCTCGCGATCCTCGTTGACCTCGTCCACTACTCCTGTAAAGGTTGCGAACGGCCCCTCGGTGATACGCACAGACTCGTTCTTTTCGTACTTGATCTTGAGCTTCGGCTTTTCCTTGCTATCGGCCACGCGGTAGACGATCTGCTGAACTTCATCGTCGGAGAGCGGCGTTGGCTGCTGGCCTGTGCCTACAAATCCCGTGACGCGGGGCGTGGACTTCACCATGTGCCAGACTTCATCATCCATGTCCATCTCGATAAGAACGTAACCGGGATAAAACATGCTCTCGCGCGTGTACTTCTTGTTGTTGCGGATCTCAGTGACGGTTTCGGTGGGGATCAAGACACGACCCATGCGGTCCTGGAGTCCAAATGCGAGAATGCGCGATTCCAGCGACTCCCGCACCTTCCGCTCAAATCCCGAGTAGGCGTGGATGATATACCACTTCATCCTTGGATTTCCGGTCGATTCCGGCGTCCCCGGTGCTGCCGGAGTTGCCGGCGCGCCGATTTCAGGGGTGCTTTCCGGCGTCCCTTCCGGCGATCCTTCCGGTCCTTTGCTCTCGTTCTTTAAAGTATCTTCCATAGTTTCCTTCGCACCAGCCATTGGGCGGTGCGGCGGCCCTCGCTAGTGTGTACTGAAATACTTGAACACCCAGTCCAGCGAACGGCCGATTACCCCATCAATCACCCAGAAATAGACGCCAAATATGAAAACCGTGATGATCACGACCAAGGTCGTGGCTTCCACTTCCTTGCGCGACGGCGTAGTGACCTTGCGCATCTCGTTACGGACATCGCCGTAGAACGACTTGATACGCTCAGGCAGGCCTTTTACGTTATCGAGAAAACTGGGCTGCGCGCTTACTACTATTGACTTCGCCATGCCATCCTGCTTTCACTCATGGAGCCCTTTGGGCATCCTCTGAGCCGTTTATTCCAAATTCTTTCGCCATTCTCACAAAAACAAATGGCAGGGGCGGAGGGATTCGAACCCCCAAAAACGGTTTTGGAGACCGTCGGTTTACCGTTGAGCCTACGCCCCTAAGTTGCCCCGGATTTCTACGAGGAACCCCAGCCTTGCCAGGGAGGCTTTCCGCGGGCACGTTGGCCCCGACGGACGCCTACTTCACTTCGCGATGGTCCGTGTGCTTACGGCACTTACGGCAAAACTTGCTGAACTCGAGACGTTCGGTCGTGGTCTTGCGGTTCTTAGTCGTCGAGTAATTCTTATTCTTACACGCAGTGCATTGCAGTTGAACAATTTCACGAGGCATTCTAGTGTTCCTTTCGTGTACCCGGCAGCTTCGCTGGCGGGCCTTGTCCGGGTCAAAGCCCGGATATCGACTAACGGCTTTTAAGACCGCTAGCCGAAGTAAATCAGCTCAAACCTACAGAATTTCCGAAATCGTTCCAGCGCCCACTGTGCGGCCGCCTTCGCGAATTGCAAAACGCAGTCCCTTTTCCATGGCAACCGGAGTGATCAGCTCAATTTCCAGCTGAACGTTATCCCCTGGCATCACCATCTCAACCCCTTCCGGAAGCTTCGCAACTCCCGTCACATCCGTCGTCCGGAAATAAAACTGCGGACGGTAGCCGTTGAAGAACGGCGTATGACGACCGCCCTCTTCCTTCGACAGAATGTAAACTTCACCCTTGATCTTGGTGTGCGGCGTAATCGAGCCACCCTTCGCCAACACCATCCCGCGCTCCACGTCGTCTTTGCCAACGCCGCGCAGCAACAGCCCGGCATTGTCGCCCGCCATGCCCGCGTCCAACTGCTTCTTGAACATTTCCACGCCCGTCACAACTGTCTTACGGGTGTCGCGGAAACCCACAATCTCCACTTCCTCGCCAACCTTCACCTGCCCGCGCTCGATACGGCCCGTTACCACCGTGCCGCGTCCCGAGATCGAGAAAATGTCTTCGATCGGCATCAGGAAAGGCTGATCAATCGCACGCGCCGGGAGCGGAATGTAGGAATCCACCGCCGCCATCAGCTCGTCAACGCTCTTTTCCCACTCCGGCTCGCCATTCAGCGCGCCCAGAGCCGAACCACGAATCACCGGCAGATCGTCGCCCGGGAACTTGTATTTCACCAGCAGTTCCCTGACTTCCATCTCCACCAGGTCGATCAGTTCGGAATCCTCAACCGCATCGCACTTGTTCAGGAACACCACGATCGAAGGAACTCCGACCTGGCGTGCCAGCAACACGTGCTCCTTGGTCTGCGGCATCGGACCGTCGGTCGCCGCAACCACCAGAATCGCGCCGTCCATCTGCGCCGCGCCGGTGATCATGTTCTTGATGTAGTCGGCGTGACCCGGGCAATCCACGTGGGCATAGTGACGGTTCCCCGTCTCATATTCCACGTGCGCCGTGGCAATCGTGATACCGCGCTCGCGCTCTTCCGGCGCATTGTCAATCGAGTCAAACGAGCGGAACTTGATGTTCGGATTGTGCTTTGCCAGCACCTTCGTGATCGCCGCTGTCAACGTCGTCTTGCCATGATCGATGTGTCCGATCGTTCCTACGTTCACGTGCGGCTTGCTGCGGTCAAATTTCTCTTTCGCCATTGCTTTCGAGCTCCGTCTTTATTTATCTCTGCTGGCCGTTGCCCGGCCGCTTCGGCCTGAACATCAGGCGCTGTGCGTCGCGCATTCCACCCGCGCGGCGCGGTTAAACGTTATCTGGTCGACCTGCCCTGCGTTTTGGCCACAATCTCTTCGGCCACTGAACGAGGAGCTTCTTCGTAGCGGGAAAAATGCATGGAGAAAGTTGCGCGGCCTTGCGTGTTCGAGCGCATATTGGTCGCGTACCCGAACATCTCAGCCAGCGGAACCATCGACTTGATGACCTGTGAACCGGCGCGATGCTCGATACCCTCGATGCGTCCACGGCGGCTGTTCAGATCACCAATAATGCTACCCATGTACTCTTCCGGAACGACGACTTCGACCGACATTACCGGCTCCAGCAGAACTGGACTAGCCTTGCGCGCAGCTTCTTTAAACGCCATTGACGCCGCGATCTTGAAGGCCAATTCGTTCGAATCCACTTCGTGATAGCTTCCGTCATACAGCGTCGCCTTGATGTCCAACATCGGATAGCCGGCCAGTACGCCGCCTTCCATTGCTTCCTTGATGCCCATCTCGATCGGCTTTATATATTCCCTTGGAACCGAACCACCGGTGGTCGCGTTCTCGAACTCAAAGCCCTTGCCGGCTTCATTGGGCGCGAGGCGAATCTTGACGTGACCATACTGCCCATTACCACCCGTCTGACGAATGTACTTGCCTTCGGCCTCCGAGTTCTTACGCAACGTCTCGCGATAGGCCACCTGGGGTTTACCAACATTGGCCTGCACGTTGAACTCACGCATCATACGGTCAACGATAATCTCCAGATGAAGCTCACCCATGCCGCTGATGATCGTCTGAGAGCTGTCCTCATCGGTGTGAACCCGGAACGTCGGATCTTCCTGGGCGAGTTTGTGCAGCGCAACGCCCATCTTTTCCTGATCCGTTTTGGTCTTCGGCTCAACAGCGACGTGAATTACCGGCTCTGGAAATTCAATCGTTTCCAGCAGGATCGGCTTCTCTTCGTTACAGATTGTGTCGCCCGTGGTCACGTTCTTCAGTCCCACGCAGGCGCAGATGTCACCCGCCCGGATCTCGGTGATTTCTTCACGTTTATTGGCATGCATGCGAAGCAGACGGCCAATGCGCTCGTGCTTCTGGCGGTTGGCGTTGTATGCCATGTCGCCAGTCTTCAAGACACCTGAGTACGCGCGAATGAAGGTCAATTGCCCAACGAACGGATCAGTCATGATCTTGAAGGCGAGCGCCGAAAATGGCTCATCGTCCTTCGCATGACGTACTTCTTCTTTGCCGTTGTCGGGATTCTTACCCACAACCGGAGGAACATCCAGCGGCGAAGGAAGAAAATCAATAACCGCATCCAATAGCGGCTGCACACCCTTGTTCTTGAAGGCCGTGCCTAGCACTACCGGGAAAATCTTGATTGCGATGACCGACTTACGCAGCGACGCCTTCAGCGCCTCCACATCGATCTCATCGCCTTCAATCCACTTTGCCATCAACTCGTCGCCATCGTCATTTTCCACGATGGTTTCCACCATCAACTGGCGCATCGCCTGGGCTTTTTTCTTCAACTCAGCCGGAATTTCATCGACCTCGTAATCGGCGCCCATGGTTTCGTCGTGCCAGTAAATGGCCTTCATAGCAAACAAGTCGATACAGCCTTTGAACTTCTCGGCCTGCCCAATCGGCATCTGGATCGGCACCGGCTTGGCGGCCAGGCGCTTGCGAATCGTATCGACGGCGTGATCGAAATCAGCGCCCATCTTGTCCATCTTGTTGATGAAGCAGATGCGCGGCACCGCGTATTTGTCAGCCTGGCGCCATACCGTTTCCGATTGCGGCTCCACGCCGTGCACTGCGTCAAACACTGCTACAGCTCCGTCGAGCACGCGCAATGAGCGCTCTACTTCGGCGGTGAAATCGACGTGACCTGGCGTGTCGATGATGTTGATCGTGATGTCTTTCCACTCGCACGTGGTCGCAGCAGACGTGATCGTGATTCCACGCTCCTGCTCCTGTGCCATCCAGTCCATGGTCGCCGTACCTTCGTGCACTTCGCCAATGCGGTGCAGTCGGCCGGTATAGAACAGAATGCGTTCGGTCGTAGTCGTCTTCCCAGCATCGATGTGAGCCATGATGCCGATGTTCCTGCAACGTTCTAATGGAACCTGTCGAGCCAAAGCTTCTACCTATTCCCTTTACTCTCATCGCACAGGTGCTGGGGATGCCTGTACTGGTTTCTTGTTGATGGCAAAACCCGCGGGAATTACCCGCGGGAATGTCTTACCAGCGATAGTGCGCGAAGGCCTTATTGGCCTCTGCCATGCGGTGTACGTCTTCCTTCTTTTTCATTGCCGCGCCCTTACCATTGGCGGCGTCCAGCAATTCATTGGCGAGTTTGTCGATCATGCCCTTTTCAGGACGGCTGCGCGAATACGAGATCAGCCAGCGAATGGCCAGCGACGTACGCCGCTCGGGATTCACTTCCACTGGAACCTGGTAGTTAGCGCCACCAACCCGGCGAGTCTTTACTTCAAGCAGCGGTTTCACATTCTCGACCGCCTTCTTGAACAGCTTCAGGGCCTCATCGCCGCCCTTGGTTTCGAGCTGCGTCATGGCCTTGTAAAAGATGCTCTGCGCCGTGCTCTTCTTGCCGTCCCACATTAGGTTGTTGACAAACTTATTGGCCAGCGTCGAGCCGTAAATCGGATCCGGCATCGGCTCCCGCTTTGCAATATGGCCTTTTCTAGGCATTCAAAAACTCCTCTTCCCTGCCAGTTCGGCGGTACTCCCGGGCGCTTCCCTATCGAGACGCCGGGTGGTTGATAATTCGTTAGGACTTCGGCCGCTTAGCTCCGTACTTGGAGCGGCTCTGTCTGCGGTTCGCAACGCCCACCGAGTCCAGCGTTCCACGAATTACGTGGTAGCGGACACCCGGAAGATCTTTCACGCGGCCGCCGCGAATGAGCACAATCGAGTGCTCCTGCAGGTTGTGGCCAACGCCGGGGATGTAGGTCGTTACCTCGATCCCGTTCGTCAGGCGCACACGCGCAACCTTACGAAGAGCCGAGTTCGGTTTCTTTGGCGTCTGGGTATAGACGCGGGTGCAGACTCCACGCTTCTGCGGGCATGCCTGCAGAGCAGGACTCGCCGTCTTGTAGCGGGGCGCCTTGCGGCCCTTACGCACCAACTGATTAAACGTAGGCACTCTTGCAGCTCCTTTTATTCGGACGCACTCTGGCGCCAATTGCGGCACACACACGTAAAACGCGGGCACCGCCGCTCAGAACCCATTTTTCAGGGCTGGTCAAGCAAAATCCGCTCGCGCGGCGCCCAACCATACTCTCCGCAATCACAAACCGCGGGGAACTGTACGTTTCCTGGATAGAGGCAGCGACGGTGACGCTTGATTCCCGTGCAATCGCCAAAGCATTTTCAGCTCAGGTTTCCGCCGGGAGCATTCCGTATCGCAACCTTGAATCTGCATACCCTGCAACAAAGCGCTGCAGGTAGCGCAGATCCGTTTCAGCGAGGGAGCCCTTGCTTCAAGCGCAGTGACGCGCCATCGGGCTGAGCAAACAGTAAAAGCTCGACTAAAAGTACAGACAAGCTAGACAGACTCGCAGAACCTCTAAACTATACCAACACGCCCGCCAACCGGTCAACCAAAAGTCTTTCCAATGCACAACGAGCTTGAACGAGGAGCTGTTTCCAACACAAATCCGAACGGGTTTGAGACAGCAACTCCCAGACGCAGGGCCAAATGCTGAGTATGTAACCCAAATCACGCCGCGCGGGGAGGAGCTACCGATTTGCGCCAACCTCTATCCCTCCTTTGGCACCCAATGGTTAAGTGTCGGGATTAAAGTCTGACACACAAACGAAGTTGGGCCGAGGATCCGTTTATGCTTTGGACGCTGTTTGTTGTATTGCTGGTGCTCTGGCTGATAGGAGTCGTGAGCAGCTACACGTTGGGTGGGTTTATTCACATTCTACTGGTGCTGGCAGTGGTGGCACTGGTCTTCCAGTTGATCTCTGGACGAAGGACGGTCATTTAGGAGGTTCGAACGAGCAAGACGGCCGTTCGAGGAAGATCTGACTGCCTAACTAACAGGAGAATGAAATGGATAAGGATCGCGTGGAAGGAAAGATGCAGGATATAAAGGGCCGGATCAAGCGCCAGGTAGGAGAATGGACTGGCGATGAAGAGACTCAGGCAGAGGGAGCTAAAGATCAGGCAGAAGGAAAGATTCAGAACGCTTGGGGAAAGGTCAAGGACGCAGGCCGCGACATGCTCAATCGCGATAAAGAGCCTGAGAAACCTGAGAAAGTTGATCCAAAGATAGACAAACCCGCAGCGTAAAGGATTAAACATCCGGACACCCAAAAGGCGTCCTCATCACCGGGATAGGCAGACCGATGGATTCTGGATCGTTAAAGTACGGTCCAGATCGGTCCGCTGGTTTACCGATCTGGTCACCTTCCTAACCTTGGAAGCAATTCCCTCCACTCTCTTCGGCGTTCGTTCTGCAGTGCTTTCTTAGACGCGATTAGCGACATCTGCCTTTCGCATCTTCTCGGCACGTCGGATTTCCCGACGATGTCCTGCATCCTCAAAGCGGCGAATCTCTTCCGGCGCCTCTGGAACCACGGGCGCAACCGGAATCTTGTGGCCTTCGCGATCAACCGCGACGTACGTGAGATAAGCGGAGCTGATATGACGGCGCTCGCCCGTAAAGTAGCTCTCCACCCAGACCTTGATTCCAACCTCCATCGATGTATTAAAAACGCGATTCACCGACGATTTGAAAATTACGAGATCGCCAATTCGCGCTGGGGTCAGAAAATCCAGGTGGTCAGTGGAAGCGGTCACAACAAAACCGCGTGAGTGACGATACGCGGCCAGCGCGCCGGCGACATCAATCCAGTGCATAAGTCTTCCACCCAGCAAAGCCTGCAGCGGATTCGTGTCATTGGGCAACACCAGTTCCACCATCTCGGAGATCGAGTCGGCGACAGGGCGCGGGTTCAGCTTTTCAGACGGCTCCATATTCCTCTTCTGGCTGCCAGCGCGTAACACAGCACGCACCAGGCACTCGATTGATTGACTACAACAGAGCTCAATCCGTCGCAATTTTAATCTTTAATCGGTCGATTCAGTGTGCCACATTGAGTGCCGACCTGTGCACATGCCTGGCGATCCACGCACGCACAACCGCCTCTGCAAGTTCCAAGAGCCTGGCATCGGGTGGTTCCATCCAACTCATTGAAGATTGGTCATAGAGCAGCGCACCGGCCAACGCGGGTTCGTGCGCAACCTCACAAGCAAATTGAATCCGCAGAGTAGTCGAGCTGTCACTCTGAACCTGAAAACGTACGGCATCGAATTCGCGCTGGGAGGGTAGATGTTTGCAGACCGCGTAGCCAAGATTGCACTGGGAGCGCAAGGTTTCGTCGTCGCAAGGCGCTTCCGTGACGCCCGCGCCGCAGCTTCCCGCAAAGCCATCCCCGAGCGGAAGCCGCTCGCGATGCGGCCAGAGCTCACGCTCGTGCGGTTCAGCCGGAATGAAATAGGGACAAGCCACCGGGTGCTCTCCTCGCCAAAACCTATTCTATCCTTTGCAAACACCGCGCGAATCGTCAGTTCCAAGAACGTTGAAACTTTGAAACCTTGAAACTTTGCACTTTGCCTGTGTTATGTTTTGCCTATGTCCGTTGAGCGAATGGCACAACTAAAATCGATCCTCGACCAGGAACCCAAAAACACTTTCGCCCGCTATGCGTTAGGCATGGAATATTGTTCCGCAGGTGAAACCGATGCAGCGCTCGGCGAGTTTCGGACGCTGTTGGAGGTGGATGCGAACTATGCCAACGCTTTTTTCATGGGAGCGCAAGCACTGCAGCATGCCGAAAGAATTCCGGAGGCCGTGAAGTGGTTGCGTGACGGAATCGCATGCGCACAACGGGTGGGAAATCGACACGCAGAGAGCGAGATGCAGGCGCTACTGGATGAATTGGAGTCTTAATTTGTCTTCGCTCGATCCATCCTGCGCATCATCTTGAGCATGCCCCAGTTGATGAGGCCGGGCAGCACGCGATAGATGTAGACCAGAAAATTTCCACTCCACGGCACCACCACCTCGCGACGGTTCGCACGGTAGCTTTTCCATACAGCATCGGCAACCTGCCCGGCGGTTACTCCGCGCTTGCGGTCACCCCCCAGACGCATGCTGTCCGTCCCGCGCACTGCACGGGCATTGAATTCGGTTCTAACCGGTCCCGGACAAACCGTATTGACATGAACTCCATAGGGAGCAAGTTCCAGCCGCGCCGAGCGCGAGATGCAGTTGAGCGCGTGCTTGGTAGCTCCGTAGGCAGCCATATAGGGGACGCTCACAATTCCGGCCAGGCTTGATATGTTGATGATCGCGCCAGACCGCTGCTGCTTGAGCACTGGCGACACAACCTGCATGCATTCGATGGCGCCAAACAAATTCGTGTCAAACATTCGGTGGCAGGCTTCCATGTCCATGCGCTCCACCGAATCCATCAGGCCATAGCCAGCGTTGTTCACCCACACATCGACGCGTCCAAAGCGCGCTAGCGCAGCGGCCAGCAGCGCCTCAATCTGGGCGCGCACCGTCACATCACAAGCCATGGCAAGCGTTCGCTCCGGTACCCCGGTGCGTTGCCGTGCAGCCTCTATCCGAACCGCATCACGCGAGGCAAGTACCACCGACGCACCTTCGCGCAGAAATCGATGGACGATGGCCTCGCCGATTCCCATTGAGGCGCCGGTCACCACTACAACTTTTCTCGGGATGCTCATGCACGAATCTTTATCGACGCACCAGGCAAAGTCAAGCCGACCGATATACCCGATAAAAGCACGCAACGTTTCGCGGGCAATCCGCGTCCAATGGGCATCCCTTGACATCGCCGCGACGATGGCTCGCAAATCCAGAGCGGCCCTGGCAGAGGTATCTGGAGGCATCATGTCAATTCCCCGTACCTTGGGCGAACTCCGTAACAGCAAATTCAGCGAGCAGCGGATGCTGCGCCGCGGTGTGAAAGACGAACTACGGGAAAACCTGCTCACGCGTCTCAAGGGAACAGAGCCGATTTTCGCCGGAATTGTCGGCTACGACGATACCGTAATTCCGCAGTTGGTGAACGCCGTGCTCTCTCGACATAACTTCATTCTGCTCGGGCTGCGTGGACAGGCGAAGAGTCGAATTCTGCGCGCCCTTACCAGTCTGCTTGACGAACAAGCTCCGTATATTGCGGGTTGCGAAATTCGCGACAATCCTTATGCCCCCATCTGCCGGCGCTGCAAAGACCTGCTCGCGAGCGAGGGTGACCGTGCCCCCATTGCGTGGATGAAACGCGAAGAACGCTACGTTGAAAAGCTTGCCACGCCCGATGTAACGATCGCGGATCTGATCGGTGACATTGATCCCATCAAGGCGGCACGTGGAGGCCATGAACTCGGGAGCGAGCTAGTCATCCACTACGGGTTGTTGCCGCGCGCCAACCGGGGCATCTTCGCGGTGAACGAATTGCCTGACCTGGCAGGAAAAATCCAGGTTGGACTGTTCAACATCATGCAGGAAGGCGATGTGCAGATTAAGGGATTCCCGGTGCGCTTGCCCCTCGACGTGGCCTTGGTGTTCAGCGCCAACCCGGAGGACTACACCGCTCGCGGCAAGATCGTAACTCCACTCAAGGACCGTATCGGAAGCGAGATCCGCACCCATTATCCGGCGACTGTCGAGGAAGCCATGGCTATTACCGAGCAGGAAGCATGGTGTGAGCGCGAAGGTCCCGAGTTGATTGTGCCGGCATACATTCGCGAGACAGCAGAGCAGATCGCATTCATCGCACGCGGAGACAAACGAGTAGACAAGCGAAGCGGCGTCAGCCAACGGTTGCCGATCAGCGTTCTGGAAAACGTAATCTCCAATGCAGAGCGCCGCGCCGTGCTCGAAGGCTCCAATCTCGCCGTACCACGCATCTCTGATATTTACGCCGCCATGCCTTCCATCACCGGAAAGTTGGAACTGGAATACGAAGGGGAAATGAAGGGTGCCGACACGGTGGCCAGGGAGGTCATCCTCGCCGCTATTGCTAAAACATTCGACCGCTACATGGGTCCCAATGATTTAAAGCAGGTCGTGCAGTGGTTTGAATTGGGCGGCCAAGTGACGTTGACCGATAGCACCACTACTCGCGACGGTCTCAAGAACATGGAGAAGATACAGGGTCTGCTGGAGAAAACCGAAATGGTGGGAGTCGGGGAAGGTGAACCTGCGGAAGCTATCGTCTCTGCCGCTGAGTTCATGCTTGAGGGACTGCACGCGCACAAGCGTATTGGGAGGACTGAGGATCGCGTCTTTACCTCCGGCGAGAAGCAACCCAAGCGTCCAGAGCGCGATGACACACGCGAGGGCTTTGAAGCAGAGTGGGAACAGCGCAGAAAGAATCGCCGCCCCTTCAACTAGAAGATTCTTGAGTTTTGTCTTTGTGTTTTGATAAGGGTCATTCTGAGCATAGCGAAGAACCCCAGCACCGCTTAAATGCCCCTGAAAGTGTGCGAGGCACTTCGGCTAGAGCCGTCCAGTTATCAGATGGACAGCTTGGTCGCTGGACCGAACAGGAGTATCGCAATGAAGCGCGTCAAGTACAGCAAGTACATTCCGAACCTCGCCGAGGAAGTAAGTCTGGACGACTTGATGGAGGCTCTCTCCGACTTTCTCCTTGAGAGCGGATTCGAAGACGAACTCGGACGTCTGTACCAATCTGGGGCAGGCGACGATGCACTAGATGCGCTGCGAGAGGCAATTCGCGAGGCACTGTTGAACTCCGACCTCTTCGATGAAGATATGCGCCAGCAGATGAGTGAACTACAGGGTGAAGGACAGATGGATGAACTAATCGACGAAGTCATTGGGCGCATGCAGGAGGAGGGCTTTGTGACTGTCTCTCCCCCACACGACCCAACACGAATGTCCACAACGGGTGGCAGCGTAGGACAGGACCAATCGCGCCAGAAGCCCACAAAGTTTGAGGTCACGGATAAGGGATTGGATTTCCTTGGCTATCGGACCCTGCGTGACCTTCTTGGCTCGCTGGGGCGCTCCAGTTTTGGACGTCACGATACACGCGATACTGCGACAGGTATTGAGACCAGCGGATCAAGCAAGTTGTACGAATTTGGCGACACCATGAACCTCGATATCAACGCGACCCTCTCTTCGGCGATTCGTCGCGAAGGGCTCACTCTGCCATTGAAAATGGAGTACAGCGATCTGCACGTACATCAGTGCGAGTATCAGTCTTCTTGCGCAACCGTGCTCATGCTGGATTGCTCACACTCTATGATTCTTTATGGGGAGGATCGCTTTACGCCTGCGAAGAAAGTCGCCATGGCGCTATCGCAATTGATTCGCGCCCAGTATCCCGGAGACACGCTTTCGCTTGTCCTGTTTCATGACTCTGCCGAAGAACTGCCGCTATCGCAATTGGCCAGGGTTCGCGTCGGTCCCTATTACACCAACACGCGCGAAGGACTGCGCCTGGCACAACGCATCCTTCAGCGCCAGCGTAAGGACATGAAACAGATCATCATGATTACCGACGGCAAGCCCTCGGCAGTTACTTTGCCGGATGGAAGAATCTACAAGAACGCCTTTGGATTGGACCCACTCGTAGTAAGTCAGACCCTTGAAGAAGTCGCTAAGTGCAAGCGCGCCGGAGTGTTGATCAATACCTTCATGCTTGCCTCTGATCGCGGACTGGTGCAGTTCGTGCAAAAGGTAACTGAGATGTGTCGAGGCAAGGCATACTTCACCACGCCTTACACACTCGGACAGTATCTGCTAATGGATTACATGAGTCGGAAAACCAAAACCGTGCACTAACTTGGAGGGTAACGTCCGAAACGTTGGGTGCCCCAGGTTCGCGCCGGTGCCTTCCCGGCGATAACCTGGGAAGCAACGCACTCCACCTCTGAAGTTTTTGATTATGCTTGCTCTGCGAAACTTCCCTACTTCTGTTCCTCCGCACGCACTGCGGCTTCCGCGGCCTGGAATCCTACCTTTGAATGAGTACCATCGCAAAACGGCTTGTTAACGCTGGCTCCGCAGCGGCATAAGGCATACACAGCTTTGCCGGTCATATCGTATGGAGTTCCACTTGCATCTACTAACTCGATAAGTCCCTCTGGGTCTTCTACACGGTAGGGACCATTGGAACGAACAGTTATCTTTACTTTCGCCATTCTTCCTCCAAACAAGATCGGGTCTTATTTTCGCACATACGTCAGTTTCTGAATGCCACGTTGACCAGAAGCTTGCCTCCAGAGATGTCGACAACGTTGCAGAACGTGCGGTGATCTCGCCGCGTGAAGTCAAGCCCAACGCGCGAATTTCCAATCCTCAAGTTGCGAATATGCAGATGCCCCAGCCACTCAGGGAGTTGGGGATTGATGATGTTGAGTTCGTTGCGATGAGCTGACGGCCGAATTCCCAGCACTGACGAGAGAATAAGAAACAGCGCCCCCGATGCCCACGCCTGCGGAGAGCAGGAGACGGGATAGTGCACGGGTTCATCGAATGGCCGGCGTTGCACTCCGCAGAAGAGCTCAGGCAGGCGATTGTCGCGAAACTCCAGCGCGGCATCGAAGAGTGCGCTGAGAATACGCAGCGCGGGTTCGCGAAATTCGTTCAACGACATGCCATGCGCAATCAATGAATTGTCATGCGGCCACACCGAGCCGCGATGGTAACTGAGAGGATTGAATACCTGCTCCTGCTGCGACATCGTCCGCCATCCCCAGCCACTGAACATATCCTCTTGCATCATGCGTTGGGTAACCACTCGGGCGCGCTCGCGACCGATAATCCGACTCCAGAGAAGATGGCCGGGATTCGACGCAATTACTTCGAGTGGCTTCTTGTCCGCATCCAGCGCCATGGCGTAAAACCCGCGCTCCGGGCTCCAATACTTCTTATCGAATCGGCGTGCAAGATCATTCGCTTCGCGATGACATTTCTCGGCCCGTTCATGGTCGCCGAAAAACTTCAGTAAGGCTGACATCCGATACTTCGCGTCATAAACGTATCCCTGTACCTCGCACAGTGCGATTGGCGGGACAGCAACCTGTCCATCACGATGGATATTTGCATCCCAGGAATCCTTCCAGCCTTGGTTGATGAGGCCTTTTGGCGAGCGGCGCAGGTACTCCACGAATCCATCGCCGTCGATATCTCCGTACTTGTCGATCCAGTCCAGGGCGCGATACGCGTGTGGAAGCATATCGCGCACCAGTGCTTCGTCGGAGGTCCAATTAAAAGTCTCGCTCAGCAGTACCAACCAGAGTGGCGTCGCATCCACCGACCCGTAATAAGGACCGAATGGCATCTCGCCACATTGCGTCATCTCTCCTTCCCGCGACTCGTGCAAAATCTTTCCCGGCTGCGCGTCGCGCCAGTCGTCGACCTCGCTGGCCTGATAGCGCGCCAGCACGCGCAATGTGTCCTTGGCGAGTTCGGGATTCAATGGCAGCGTTTGGTAGGCGGCAATGATCGAATCGCGACCAAAGATGGTGGCAAACCATGGAATTCCTGCGGCAATCACATGCTCATCGCCAAACGGAATCCGCAGGGCATGAAAGTCCCCCATGGCGCTCCTGAGCAGTGCGTCGAATACTGAATTGGAGCTGGAAAAACTTGTGGATGCGGAGGCAAATTCCTGAAATGCACCGCGGCGCGCCTGCAACTGGGCGTCGAGGTCGTAAAGCTTGGCCCTACTCTCCTTGTGCTCAACGCACGGGGTCACCGTGATCTCGAACGCGGTCTTCCGCAATGGCTCCAGCCGAAGCTTCCAATGTGCGGTTAAGCCAATGATTCCAACTGGCGCGGGATTCATGCGGACCACGGTCTGGCGAAGTATTTCGTCACGGCCCCGGTAGCTGAAGATAAGGCCGTCACGTTCAACTACAGGCTGGAAGTATTGGCCATGGTCGGCACGAGCTACTCCGCGAACCTGGAAGACATCCACAAAATCCGCGTTGAACGAGATCTCAACCGTGAACTCAACCTGGCATCGATTGAAGTTCTCGAAGGTGTAGCGGTCAAACAAAATGTCGGAGGCCAGCAACTGTTCACGCCGGATATGCACAGTGTTTTCGGGAAGGTCGAAGGAATCTCGCAGAGTAATGTTTCCCGTCGTGAGTTCGATCTGCGAGACAAAAGTTTTCTCGGTACTGCTTGACAGCACGACCGAGCGCTGACCATCGATCTTGAATTCCAGATGTGAGAGAAACCTGGTGTCTTCGTGAAAGAATCCGACGTCGGGTGCCCCGGGTGGAACGATGTCTCCAGCTACGCTTGTGGCGAGGAACGTCTTGCCATCGATCAGTGTAAGGTTATTTACCTTGCGAGGTTCTTGCGCCTGATGAGCCAGGCGCGGCTCCAGATACGGAGACTCAATGGGTACGAGTTGCTCGAGATGAAGCAGTCCAGACACACTCATGCCGCAGCCTGACTCCCAAAACTACGATCTCCATCAACCACTATCTCCTCGTAGATCCCGCGATACAGCGCAAGGTAGTCCTGAACCATGCGCTCCATTGAGAAGTGCTGCTGGGTGTAAGTGCGGACCGCGGCGGGACTCATTACCTTTAACTCGCGCATCCGGGTAACTGCGTCGTCTACACCATCGCAGACAAAGCCGCTAACGCCGTCGCGCACGATCTCTGCTACCGAGCCGCCGCCAAAAGCAATCACCGGTGTACCGGTCGCCATCGACTCCACCATCACCAACCCAAACGGCTCATCCCACTCGATAGGAAACAGCATTGCCATGGAATTTCCAAGCAATTCATTTTTCATTGCGAGATCAGCTTCGCCAATATACTCAATGAATTTTCCGTCGATGTGCGGCCTGATGCGGGATTCGAAGTATTCGCGAAACATTGGTTGAACTTCCCCAGCAAACTTTAGAGGAATGCCGCTTCGTTTTGCGATTTCAATTGCGGCGTGAAGTCCTTTCATCGGCGCAATCCGCCCCAGGAAGCTAAGGTACTCCGCCTTTTTCGTTTGCAGATGATACCGGCTAAGGTCGATACCATGATGGATCGTGCGTATATTTCTGAGACATTCTTTATCTTTTTGGAAGTTACTGATAGAGACAAATTCCACGTTCAGGAAATTCCTATAGAACGCCGTAAGTTCGGGCAGGTGCGGATGATGCACGGTATAAACCCAACGAGGACCGGGCAACCGTGAGAATGCAAGCCCGGGGGCATTGTTCAAGTGAACGATATCTGCATCGCGCCAACAGTCGGTCACGGACCACGAAGTGTGATTCAAGTCTTTCAGACTCGCGTACATTTCGCCTTCGATCGGCCAATCGTCGGTGGCGTACAACCACCGCACCTCCGCATTTACGCGACTCTCCCCGTTTGCATACACAACCACATCAATACCAAGTTGCGTAAGGCCCTCGGCCAAGTGTGAAATAAACATTTCCGTACCACCATATTTTTTCGGCGGAACGCTGATAAACGGAGAGGCAATCAAGGCTATGCGCACTGAGACTCCCGAGAAAACTCTCAATCGTGGAAAGGGGATTCCCCCAAGCTATATGGTGTGATGCTCACCGGTGGTCGTCGGTTACCGCAGCAGCTTTGGAATGGTAAGTCTCTTAGTGGCCGACCTCTGAGTTAGCGAGCGAAACGCGCTCATTGCGCTGCGCATTCTCCACTTCGCGCTCGAACTCTATGGCACGTTGCTGACTGGTGTGTGACGTGAGCACTCGATCTTGTGCGGCTCGCCCAATCAGGCGTAGTTGATGCTCATCCAATTCGCGCACATACCGAATGAGCTCCTCCGCACTCGGAGGCAAAAGAATCTCACGGCCGGGCTCGAAGAAAGAATCGAGGCCAGGCCAATTGTCACTGACGATGGCGGCACCGCAAGCCGCGGCTTCGAACAGACGCACCGACGGCGAATAGCCAGCCACCACCATATCCCGTCGCGTCAGGTTCAGAGTGAGTCGCGAAGATGAGTACAGGTGAGGATGCCAACGCGGATTCAGATGCATGATGTGGCGCACATTACTCGGCCAGCGAACCTCGCGCGGATACTGCGGACCAGCCACGATGAACTTCTCTTCAGGTAGCGCCCTGGCAGTACAAAACAAAAAATCTTCAAGCTTCTGCTGACGGTCGGCAGCGTAGGTTCCCATGTAGCTCATCGCGCAAGCAAATCGCTGTGACCGGGGATAGGTGCGATATCGTTCGGGATCGAAGCTGCAATACAGCGGAGCAGCGCGACGAACTCCGAAGCGGCTCTCCAACTCGCCAAGTATCGGACCTCCAGTAAAGCTGAAGTAAATATCCAAAGCCGGGAGTTGATCCTCGCGCACGTATTCGCTGGCGCCGCGTTCCCGCAGAGCCGCAAGGGTGATGGGAGTGTCGATGTCGTAAAAGGTGCGTACCGCGGCCTTTGAATTGAGCATCTCCTCCACGGCTGCAATGCCATCAGGAAAATAGGAACCAACCATCGCAACATCCGCTGATGCAAGTTCGCGACGGACAAGGGGTAGCGCATCCGCCCAGCGGTCATAAAGTCTAAGGTCGCAAAATTCCGGCTCAGACAGGTCGCGATTCGACGCATACCACTCTACATTCTTCTCGAAAAACACAACGCGATGCCCACGTGCGTGGAGCGCACGACTCAAAGCGCGAAACGTGGTCGCGTGACCGTTCCCCCATGAGGATGTAATGGACAGGCCAAAGATCACAATGTTCAATTCAATCCCTGCCTTTCCGCACTCAGACGTGCCCCTCGGCTGTTGGCGCCGCCATTGGGTCCAGCGCGCTAGGGTGGCGGTCAACCCGCGCCGCACACAAAATCTTCTCCACCTCGTCGGCGCGCTGTGCATACGTATGCTCACTCAGCGCGCGCAACAACATCGCATCGCCAATCGAGCGAGCCGCTGACTCTGACGTGCCACGCAGGAATGCCACAATCTCTTCAGCGTTTTCAGCCACGAGAATTTCCCGTTCAGGTTCGAAGAACTTCTCGATGCCACGCCACTTATCTGTAATTAGGCATGTTCCTGCGCCAGCAGCTTCAAACACACGCGTAGGAGGCGAAAAACCGACATCGGCCATCGAGTCGCGATTGATATTCAGCGCCATTTTCGCCGAGGCGTTAATGCGATTGTGTGAGCCGGTGCCAACATGGCCAATCCAGCGCACATTGGCAGGCAGTTTCTTACCACCCCATCCTTCGCCACCTAAAATAAAGCTCTTCTCTGGTGCGAGTTCGGCGGCGCGAAGAAAGAACTGTTCTACTCGATGCTCGCGATCGGGCAGGCGATTGCCGACGAAGACCAAGTCACAGGCCAGCGTTGGGTCGACCGGTTCCCGATGATGAGTGTCTGGGTCGAGTGCGTTGTAAATGGGATGGCAATTCCGTGCTCCCAGTTTGCGATAGCGCTGAACCACCTCGGGGCCGCCGCCATAGGTGAATATAAAATCATAAGACGGAATGCAGTTGCGGAAGGGGTCAAGCAGATCGACTTCCACACGTTGCAGTGTCGCCGGCGCATCCACGTCCCAGAATGCAACCTGGGTGTGCGACGAGCGACAATCAAGAACTCGCCGCTCCAGCAGGTCGTCATCGCCCCCGACACCACTGTGTTTGATCACAAGGTCAGACGTACACGCCAGTCCCATCAGTTCGTCGATGTCGCGCGGGGTCTGATAGACGATCACCTTCGCGTACTCGACCTCGCTTAGATCGCGATTCTGCTGACGGTTAAATATGTCAGGTTCTGCAAAGGTAATCTCGTGACCCAGCGCAGCCAGGCTTTTGTAGATTCCTCGATAGTAAGTTGCGGCACCGTTCCAGTAGCTCGATGTAATGCTTGATCCAAACACAAAAACTCTCATTGCCTGATTTCCCCGAAAATTTCCATCAACTGCTCGGCACGGTGCCTGCAGGTATGATGTTGTCGAATCGTTTCCAGTCCGCTGGATGCAATCTGTTGGCAAGTGGCTTCGCTCGCTAACAATTCTCCAAGCAACGCGCGCATTTCTTCGCCGTTGCGGGCCAGCACAAAGTCCTGTTCTGGGCGGAATAGCCCTTCCGTATCCGTCCACGGCGCGCACACCAGCGGGATGCCACAGGCCAGCGCTTCAAAAACTCGAATCGTCGGCACGCCGCTTAGTCCGTTCGCATACTGGCGGCGAGGCACGTGCAGTGCCAGTCGGCTCTGTGCATACGTCTCTGGAGCACTCAGGTTCGGCAGGTAGCCGCGATATTCGATGCCGGAGTCCTGCAGTGTATTCCTTGCCTCCTCCGGATACCGCACCCCATGCACCAGAACTTTTTTATTCTTGGCGGTGATCGCTGCAGCCGGGGCTACCAGGAATTCCATTAACTCCTGCGTGCGTTCCTCGTCTCCCCAGTTGCCGATCCATACCACATCGTTTTGCTTCGGGAGATCCATTGGATGAAAAACACTGATGTCAGCTGCCTCATGAAATATCCATGCTCGTGCAAGGCCAAACCCGTCCAAATAGATCTTTCGAATTGCCCCGCCGAAAGCGAGCACTCCATCGAAGAGGTCGAGATGTATGCGTAGTATCTGTTTTGCGTCGCTGTATGCCCGATGATGGGTGTCGTGAAACAAGGCGCGAAAACCAAGGCGCTTTTTGTGCGCCAGAATCTCGTTTACTGCGTCCGGCTCATTCCATTCGTGAACTATGACAAGGTCCGCGCCGGCGAGTTCGCGTTCGAGAAACTCCGAAAAGCCTTCGCCACGCCGGTAGAAACGAATGTCGAGTTCGGGGTAGGTTCTGTGGAATTCATTGATCGAGGCTGCCCCTGATATGCCCTCTTGAATAAGGTTGTTTACCGACCAGGAACCCTTCTCCTCATAACAGCGAACCTCGTGCCCCATCCCCACTAGTTCGCGCGCCAGACCGCGCAGAAAATGCGCATTGCCATGGTTCCAATCACTGATCCAGGAGTGCGCAAAGATCCGGATGCTCAGTGCAGAAGTCATGCGGCTGAGACCCGGCGCTCCAGTAGAGCGGTATAAACCTGCAGGTACTCTTCAACCATGCGATCCGCCGTGTAGCACTGAAGCGCGTGCTCGTATGCGCGGTCCGCGTAAGTCATGCGAAGCGTCTGGTCGCCGTGCAGAAGGCCGAGGGCTTCTCCCAACGACTTTGAATCATCACTACGAAAATACAAGGCCGCATCGCCCCAGATTTCGCGGAAGCTCGGGATATCGCTCGCCAATATGGCACAGCGCGAGAGTGCAGCCTCCAACGGGGCAAGGCCAAACGGCTCGTACTTCGAGGTAGCTATGTAGATTGCGGCACGGCTTAGCAGCTCTCGCATCTCGTTTTCAGATAGTTGCCCCTTGAACTGAACGCCCGGAGTCCCTCCAGTCCTTCCCGTTTCGTCGACGGAGTGGCTCGCGGTCGCTGCACCAGCAAGAAAGATCGGTAGCGGCGGGCTCGCGAGTTGCATGAGTAGGCGCGATTGCTTGCCCTCGTCCCACAACCGACCGGCACTCGCCGCGTAATTCTGCTTCCTTACCGATGGGTTAAACAAAGCAGGCGTTCGCCCGTTGTAAATAACCCGGCAGCGCTGCGGCAAAGAGTAGCAGCTTTCAATGCAACCGAGCATCCAGCGCGATGGCGCAATTACCAGGCTTGCTCCCGCCAATCCGTTTCCCACAATCTTCCGATAACATTGGGCCCACGAATCGTTCGGTTGCGTTCCACGAACCGACTGGCTCCAGCTCATCACATCGCTATGCGCCACCACGATCTTCGGCAGCATTACGTCGAGCGAGCCATAGCAATACTGGCTCAAGTGCAGCAGGTCCGGCTTGCATTCGTCGATGACATTACGCAAATAGCGCATCGATTCGAGAACGTCTTCGCCGGCATCCTGCATCCACTCCAGCCCGTAGCCGGTAGGAAAATATGTCACCCCGGAAAGCCCATCCAGCCACGCTCTACGGCCACGCGACGGAATGCCTCCGAAGCTGACCAGCGTGATGCGGACTCCGCGCGATGCTAGTCCCGTGACCAGTTCCCGCGTGTACGTCCATACCCCGCCAATCGTATCGGCCGTGACCAGGATGTGCATTCCACTCCATTCAACCGCCCGCGACTGTTCTTGCTTCCTGTGTCGGCAGGCTAAAACTTGGCGCGAGCAAAGTGCAGCTATGCATCTTGCTCTGCGCCCCCGTCATCCTGGCAGGTTCTCCAAGGACGGCAAACTTCAAGCTGTCAAACCAAACTCAACCAGACGGCTCGACGCTTCCTCCACGCGATCCACCGCATGTTGTGAGCGCAGCCATTCTACCAACTCTCCCACGGCACTTTGTAACGGGTGGCGGGGGGTATAGCCCAGTAGCCGGTGTGCCAGTGAGATGTCTGCGAAACAATGCCGGATATCCCCAGCCCGATACTTGCCCGTAACTTCGGCAGGCACCTCGACACCAAGCGTCTCCGCCAGCGCCTCCGCTATTTTGCAAATGGTGACCGCCTGGCCAGAACCGATATTGAGCGCCAGTCCATCGGCATTGCTGTGCTGCATCGCCAGCAGATTCGCGCGCACCACATCATGCACGCTCACAAAATCGCGCAGCTGCTCTCCGTCCTCAAAAATCATGGGGGCGCTGCCGTTCAATAATCGCGACGCAAAGATCGCGGCAACTCCCGTGTAGGGATTTGAAAGTGCCTGACGGGTGCCGTAGATGTTGAAGTAACGCAACGCTACCACGGGCACGCCATAGGTACGTCCGAAGAGCAAACCCATCTCTTCCTGGTCTTTCTTGCCCAGCGCATAAATTGAACTACATTGCAACGGTTTGCTCTCGGCGGTGGCGCTCGGCCTCAGCGAACTCCCGCATTCCGGGCACCCAACCTCCCACTGCCTGGCCTTGAGTTGCGTCGCCGGACGTGGTGAAGGTGCAACGCTTCCGTGCTGCTCACACTGGTATTGCCCCTCACCGTAAATTGACATCGAGGATGCAACGATCAATTTCTCAAGCCTGCCGGTTCTGTCCAGTAGTGCCTGCAGCAGGTTCGCCGTCCCCTGTGTGTTGACCTCCATGTAGCGCGCGATCTCATACATGGACTGCCCGACGCCGACGGCGGCGGCAAAGTGATAGACCACATCTATATCGGAGGTTGCCTTTCGAAGCGCCTCGATATCCCTTACATCGCCGCGCACAAATTCAACCTCGCTCACGAACTCTCTTGAAAGATATGCAGGCAGGCTGCCACCGTGAACCTGGTCGCTCAAGTTGTCAAAGACTCGAACCGAGTGCCCCTCGCGCAGTAGCGCGTCAACCGTATGCGAGCCCACGAAACCGGCGCCGCCAGTCACCAGAATTTTCCGCTTCATAGTTCCTTTGCTCCCATAACGATCTCGCGCTCTCCCGGAGCGCTCACACCGGAGGTGCGCCCGCGCGGCGCATAGCGCTCTACACACCAGCGGGCAAACTCGGCAAAGTCAGCAGGATCTTTTGCAGGACTTGTGTAGTGAGGAGCAACACCCAGGTGTTCCGGCGTGAAACACAACGTGATCGTCGTATCAAACTCATCCAGTGCCGCCATCTGACGATCGAACCAGACCTCTGAGTTCGGCCGGAACCGGTCCGCCCAACTAATGCCGGTCCTGACCGCACGCACCCCTAGCTCGCGTAAACGTTCAACCCCGAGTTCCAGTCTGTGGTCCTCAAAGTGAAACCATTGGCAGACACCCAGGCCCGTCGGGAAATTCGCCGCCGCCAGCTTCGGTGACCCATCCTCACGAAACAGCCCCATGTAGTAGTGACGGTAGTACGCGCTTCCTTCGGCTTCCTTGTGGCGGGTCGTGGCGGTCCACGTCGCAGGGAGATCGAAAAGACTGTACCAGTGAACACGCTCCGCCCTGGGGAGCAACAGTTCCGCCGATCTCTCCAAACCGAAGAGTTGCACCTCCTCAGCACCAAACGACGAGGCGCCTGCCTCGCTTACCCAGATCGCCTTGCCGCCCGCAACTGCACGAATCTCTTCCAGTTTCTTCGGCCACTCGGAAATATTCCAATGATTCCAATCAAGCGGAAAACCGTGTACGGCGATAATGTCCACCGACTCCAGCACTCCGTAGCCGGCCAGCAGTTCGATGAACCTGGGGTCGATCGGCGAGATACCGCCGAGCACAATCTTAATGTCCGGATTCACCTTCCGAATCGCCTTTGATCCGGCATGAACGAGCGCTGCAAATTGCTTCCACTCTGGGTCAATGGTGAAGTCCCAATGGGAGAGATTGTTCGGCTCGTTCCACAACATTACGGCTTCAACCATCAGCCCTGCACCTCACGACACCGCACGCATTTCTTTGCGCACGAAAATGATGAATGTCTACAACGTTCCGTCCAACTCCAAGTGATGCACAAAATTGCCCCCGCGTGAGCGCGCATCCGGCGTGCAAATCCAGGTCTCGCTCTCGGGGTGCGACTCAATTTCCAGACCGGACGAGCGCAGCATCGCCTCGGCACCGGCGCGATTAGGAATCCACCAATTCGTCTGGTCGTTCGAATAGCTTTGCTCCACAAAGTACATCTGGGGCCAGCTCGGGTCCGCAAACATTTCCTTACGCCAGAAATCGTAATCGCGCTCCCACGGCTTTACTTCTTCTGAGCCTCGAATCATCGTCTGAAATACCAGCTTGCCGCCAACCTTGGTCACCACTTTGTCCAAGGCATAGAGCGGATAACGAAGGTGATACAGCACTCCCATAAAAATCACAAAGTCGAATTGTCCGGCAATCTGCTCGACCTCGTACACGCTTCGTTTTTCCAACTCAATTTCCAATCCAAGGGTGCGCGAGGCAAGACGCGCCTGGTCAAGATAGCGGTCGCATATATCGATGCCGAGCACCCTCTTTGCACCCCGCTTCTTCATCTGCAGGGAATAGAAGCCGCCATTGCAGCCGATATCCAGAACAGTGGCTCCGCTCAGGTCCTGCGGAATGGCTTCGGCAATATGCCGCCACTTTACATTCGGGAAATCGCCAAGAAAGTGATTGGGCGCGGTCTGGATCCCATGTAGATCAATATTGTGGAACCACTCTCCAAGTTCGGAAATCTGTTGGGCGAGCGCGTCAGGGGAGTGATCCGTGTACACGGATGGAAAACTCTGCAAAGGTGACATCAGGCCTGTCCGGCAGCGAAAGCGAATAAAGTAATTGGTCGCTGTCCTGCGACCTTTAGAAGCCACGGCATCTACTCGGGATGCCTCCCCGGAGCCAAAGATGCGGTAGATGCAGTCGCAAAGCTAGCCATCTGAACAAATCACTATACCGCACGCTTCCCGGTCAACATGCTGACGGCCGCGATGATCACCGCGATCACCAGCAGCAAGTGAATCAGAGAACCTGCAACGTGAAAGCCCCATCCCAGCAGCCAGAGCACAAGCAAAATGGTAAAGATCGTCCAAAGCACGTTTCCCTCCCCACAAACACCGACTCTTGTTGCCGCGCCCGTATTTGAGAATGCAGCAGCATAGGTGGAGTTGGCCGGAGTAGAAGAAGAATACTACGCACTCAGGAGCGCCCGCGCAACCCATTGAGGGTTACGCGTCTGAGTTGAGAACGGCGGGAGAGAGTCTCCGCTGGCAAGTATGCTGCGCCCGGAGTGATCCGATGGACAGCCCACTGCCGGCCCCTTTTTGAAGAAAGCTAGTTTACGCTCTCAAGCCGCGAACGGATGTTGCTGGCAAGCTGGCATACAGAGGTCAGCTTTTCGATTGTATCCGGATGCATCTCTGGAGCACGCATCGCCAGTTCGGTAGAAAGCAATATTCCCGTTACCGCATCGCGAATCTCACTGCGCAACTGGGATTCGGCCGCTCGAACGGCGATCATGCGGGACTCCCGATTGCGCCGCATGGCTAACCGCAGCTCCCGGGTGATGCGCTCCGCATTACTGATAGCCAGATTCACATAAACGGGAACAGCCAGCCCGAGATTATTCAGTAGGGCGTCCAATGCGTCACCCTCGGCTTCCACCATTGGATCGTCCATGATAACCGCGGAATACTCGTTACTTCGTAGCATAGAGACCGCTTTGCGAACTGTTTCGCAGGTCTGAACCGACTCTCCAACTGCGTGTTCCAAAGCTTCGCCGCATTCAACGCGGCGGTGGCTCGACGTCACTAATAAAATCATGTTTTCCTCTCTGTGGCCCACGCAGGGCATGGGCATGGGCGCAGAACTCCCGCCCACGTTTCATTGCAGGTGACCGCTCGTCTACTGGAGAGCGCCGTATTCTTTGAGTTTGCGATAAAGGGTGGTTTTGCCAATACCCAGCAGCCGCGCCGCTTCCAGCTTGTCACCGTGAAGCAGGTCGATTGCGCCCAGAATGGCCAGCTTCTCCAACTCAGCAATCGGCATGATGCCGCGCAGTGGGACTGCTCGATCGGTCGTCGGCTGGGACTGTTCCCGCCAGTTCTGAATCGAGGTGGGCAGATCGGCTATGTGGATCGTAGGACCGCTGGTCAGAGCACAGGCGCGCTCGATGCAATTTTCCAGCTCGCGGATATTACCTGGCCACTCGTAGCTGAGCATCAGCTTCAAGGCGTCATCGCTGATGTTTCGCTGCACCCCGGTTGAACGGGCCTGGCGCTCCAGAAAATGCCCGACCAGCAGCGGAATATCCTGTTTGCGCTGCCTTAGCGGAGGAATTCGTAGGCTAAGGACATTCAAACGGAAGTAAAGATCCTTCCGGAATGTGCCCTGGGCAACTGCCTGTTCCAGTTCGCGATTGGTGGCAGCCAGCACCCGAACGTCAATCGAGATTGACTTGGTGCCGCCCACCGGACGAATTTCTTTTTCCTGCAGGGCACGCAACAGCTTGGACTGCAAATCAATCGGCAACTCACCAATTTCATCAAGGAAGATCGTGCCGCCGCCAGCGGTCTGAAGCAATCCATCCTTGTTCTTGTTCGCGCCGGTGAAAGCGCCCTTCACGTACCCGAATAACTCACTTTCAATCAGTGACGGAACAAGCGAGCCACAATCGATGGCTACAAAGGGCTTGTCCCGATAGGGCCCGGAGAAGTGAATCGAGCGCGCCACCAGTTCCTTGCCTGTACCGCTTTCGCCCAGGATCAAAACCGGGTGCGAGCTATGCGCTGCCTTGGAGATGATGCGGTAGAGCTTTTCCATCTCGGGCGAACGTCCGATGATTGCGCCAAAGCCTTCCTTGCTCTTTACCTGCTGGCGCAGGATGCGGTTCTCGTTCGAAAGTTGGAGATGTCCCAGCACCCGATCCAGAATCAGGCGCAACTCTTCAAGATTGAAGGGCTTGGTCACATAGTCGTAGGCACCCTGCTTCATCGCGAGCACCGCCGACTGCACGCTGGCGTACCCGGTCATTACGATGACGACAGTTTCTGGGCGACGGCGCTTGACCTCTTTCAGAACCTCCAGGCCGCCAAGGCCCGGCATACGCAGATCCAGCAGCACAACATCGATGCTGGTGGTGTCCAACACTCGGAATGCATGTTCCGCGTTGTCTGCAATGTAGGTGGAATACCCAATGCCTTGGGCTACGTCGCGGCAGCCCTCACGGATGGACCGCTCATCGTCACCGATGCGCAGGTTCAGCAGGTTCGCCTCCGCTTTGTCGCGATCTGGTTCCATGGCTAGCGCACCCATGATTGTAGTGAATGCCAATCCTGGAATAGAAGTACCCGCATCACCCGTCAGTGTGCCGTGGAGCACGTTAGAAGTGTGATTGCCCCCCCGCTCTGGAACCCTGTTCATGCTCGAATCCATCATCACCGTTGCCTCCTGCCCGCCTGTGTTCCCTGCGAGTTCTGTTGCTGTGTCACTGAATCAATCCGATGGGGGTTGCCATTCGGTGCTTCCACCTCGCCCTGAGCGCCCAGCAACTGGCTGCGTATCTCTCGCACCAGCGCACAGCCACGCTCACTGCCCTCGCAGATATCCGAGGCGTAATGCTCCAACGATCCCCCTTCCAGATATTGGGAGAGCAGACCGCCGGCAATCATGACTCCAGTAAACGCGTTCGCCAGCTCGTGCAACCCATGTCGAATCGATCGGACCACGTCACCGTTCAAGATGACCTCATCACCATCATTCATCGCCGGATCACTGCTCGCATTTGGCTGGTTCATTTCGGAGTTCACACCATTATGAAAAGCAATGCACCTGCCAAATTGGATTAGAAATCGCAAACCTATTCATCAGAACAACTTACAGACACATTGGCGTCCAACGGCACCCAACGCTCTGACCTCACCAAATTCCCAAAACAGAACGGTACGTCCGTTAATTCGGAGCAAGTATCCTGCATTCATTGAGTTACCGAGTTAGGAAGTTTTTCCGGAAAAGGAACACCGTTTGTACTAAGGTCGCACTGACCGTGGACGGCGATACACCAGGGCAGCAAGACTGCGGCGAATGGTATTTACGAGCAACTAACACCAAATTGCATGGCAAAACTTACACAGAGCTTAGTTTCTGCATCTAAAAGTACATCGTGTTGCCAGTGTCGGAGGGCTAGTACAGTAGTTTTTGCCTTGGAAACAGTGAAGGGACTACCTGGAATGGGTTGGGAAAAAGTACTGATCGTCGAAGATGAGGAACACGAACGCTCAGGCTTGGCTGAACTGATTGCTGCCTGGGGATACCGCACTGAAACCGCGAGAGATGGCGTCGAGGGCTTCGAGATAATCGAGTCTTGGGAGCCGGGGATCGTTGTAACAGACCTGAAGATGCCCCGCATGGATGGTATGGAGCTGCTTGAACGTGTCTCCCGGACACCGCGCGAGCTCTCATTCATCCTGCTCACCGCCCAAGGATCCATTGATTCCGCAGTGGCCGCCATGAAACTGGGCGCTTACGATTTCATTGAGAAACCGGTGAATCCCACCCGTTTGCGCAACATTCTGCAAAACGCCGCCCGGCAGCGCGGCACGGATCGCGAGCTCGAAGCCACCCGTCGCCTTCTGCGCGACAGCGGCAGGCTCGGCTCTCTGGTCGGTGCCTCGCGCAAGATGCAGGAGATTTTCCACCTCATCGAGTTGGTTGCTCCCAGCACTGCTTCGGTCCTCATAACCGGCGAGAGCGGTACCGGCAAGGAGCTGGTTGCCCGCACCATACATGAACTTTCTCCACGAAAGAATCGGCCCTTCGTCGCCATTAACTGTGCGGCGATTCCTGAAACGCTGATCGAGAGCGAAATCTTCGGCCATGAGAAGGGAGCCTTTACCGGTGCACTGGAGCGCCGGACCGGCTGCTTCGAGCTGGCCGAGAGTGGCACCCTTCTGCTCGACGAAATCGGCGAAATGCCGGTTGGAACCCAGGCTAAATTGCTCCGTGTGCTGGAAGACCGAAAGCTTCGCCGCCTCGGTAGCAAGTCAGAGACTACGGTCGATGTCCGCGTTCTGGCCGCAACCAACAAGGTTCCAGAAGAGGCTGTTGCCCGCGGACAGTTGCGCAACGACCTCTACTACCGTCTGAATGTCTTCAATATTCACATGCCGCCCCTGCGCGATCACAAGGAGGACATTCCCAACCTCACTCATACTCTGATTAAGGACATGAACGCCAAGCACCAGCGCAACGTACGCACTGCCAGCGACCCTGTCATGCAGATGTTTGACGCTTTCTCCTGGCCTGGAAACGTGCGCGAGCTGCGCAATACTCTAGAACGAGCCGTCATTGTCTGCGATTCCAGCGTGATCGAACCGCGCCACCTGCCGCCCGCGTTTGGGACCAATCCTCTGCGCTTCCCTGCCAGCGAAGCCGATTCAATCCACGTGGGTGTCGGCACCACGGTGGATGAGGCAGAGCGTCAGTTGATCGTAAAGACCCTGGAATCGACACATAATAACAAGACACGGGCAGCCGAAATTCTCGGCATCAGTCTAAAAACGTTGCACAATAAATTGAAGGAGTACGGGACGCAGGGGCAGGTCAACGCGATCGCGGGGCACGAGAACGGGAGCTAGCGCAGCGGTTCCTCAGGTGGCCCATTCAAGCCCTTATTTGGCTTGAGTGGGATGAACAACTCAACCCCCGTCGCCTGCCAACTCTGCCCGCGATATCAATGCCGCGGCTTCGACTCAAAACCAAGTTAGTGCTGGCAATCAGCGGGATGGTCTTTGCCCTGGTTGCGACGCTCTCCTGCGTCTACGTCTCCCAGATTCTCCGCCAGCGCATCAACGAGAGCTACGAAAACGCCGATTTCATCGCTCATCAAGTGCTCCACGCCGCCCGTCAGGCCCTTGAAACCGAGCTGTCTACCCCAAAACCCGAGCCCGAGGATTCCACCAAGGCCCGCGACGCAATCGCCGCGATTCTGCAGCGGGATAACGCAGTTGGCACCCTTCTTCAGTCGGTCGTCGGCTACAACGCCGAGGTCTATGACACCGCGCTGACCGACCAGAATGGCATTGCGCTTCTCGATACCGATGCCGACTCGCTGGATAAACCCGTACCCCGTCGCCGCGCTCTCTCCGGTCTCCGTGATGGTGGCTTCCTGCAGCAACTCCGCGCTGTGTATGGTCCCGCTCGAGTCTATGAGGTTACTTTGCCGGTGCAGCGCCAGGGAACCCCATTCGGCGAGATTCGTGTCGGGCTCTCCACCCTTTTTCTCAAGCAGGAATTGGTGCCACAACTCAACCGGGCGCTCTTTCTCTCGGGTGTGGCCGTGCTGTTTTCTCTCATCATCGCCGCAGCCCTCTCAAACCTGGCCTTACGTCCACTGGAGGCGATTGCCCGCCGTCTGGACGCGATGACCACCGAAACCGAGAAACCCGAGCCTGAGACGGAGCGGACGGACGAATTCGGCGCGGTAACCCACCGCATCGATCGGCTTGGCCGCCAGATGCACGATGTCCGCGAGGTCTTTTCGGCACTCAAGGAAAATCTTGATCAACTCATGTCCACCCTGCAGGATGGGCTGATCCTGTTCACCCGCGACGGCCATATTGTGCTGGTTTCAGCCTCCGCGGAGCGCTTTATCGGGAGGCCGCGTGGCGAGATGCTCGGTCGCACGGTCGAGGAAATCTTCGACGATTCCAATCGGCTCGGACGTATCGTGCTCGATGCTTTCGCCCTGCGTCAGGAAGTACCTTCGCGCGAGATCGAGATCGAGCACGGACGAAGGGTTCAATTCGCGCTTGATTTCATCTCTGAGCGCGGCGTTCCTATCGGCGCGCTGCTTACCGTGCGCGATGCAGAGTCGGTACGCCGCATTGAAAATGAGATCGAACTCTCGCGCCGTCTTGCCGCCATCGGGCGCCTTACCTCAGGGGTCGCCCATGAGGTCAAGAATCCCATCAACGCCATCGTCATCCATCTGGAGATTCTTCGCGAGCGGATCATCGAACTCGACCCTGAGACGCGACGCCACATGGATATCATCAATTCGGAAATCCGTCGCCTCGACCGAGTTGTTAAAACCCTGGTGGATTTCTCCCGCCCCGTCGAGCTCAAGTTAACTGCGCTCGATCTGCGCGACATGGCCGCCGAGGTGATCGCCCTCGCCGCGCCGGAGGCCAACTCTCACAATGTTGAAGTCGTACAGGATTTGGGGCAACAAGCGCTCCCTGTGCACGTTGATACTGACCTCATGAAGCAGGCTATACTCAACGTTGTGCTCAACGGCGTACAGGCTATGACCGATGGCGGCACTCTTACCATTCGCGGCTTCGCAGCCGCGCATGCCGCAGTCCTTGAAGTGCAAGACACCGGTCCTGGAATTTCACGGGAGATTCGCGATAAGATTTTTAATCTGTACTTTACTACCAAGAAGTCTGGCAGTGGGATCGGTCTCGCCTTGACATATCGCGCAATGCAACTGCACAACGGTGCGCTTGATCTTGACTCGGAAGCCCGTCAGGGCACAACCTTTCGTTTCATGCTTCCGCTGGCTGAACCGGAGACTCCTGCGGAGAGAGTTCCGGAAGCGCTGCACGAGACCATGATTCCTCCGCCGCATTTATAAGATTTGCAGAAAGAAAAATGTTCGCTTTCCGTTTCCACGCTCACCTTATTTCGACCGGTTCATTGACGGGGGTGGCACTTTGTCTCGTGCTGCTCGCCTCTGGATGCCAGAAGAAGCCCGTGCACTCCGTCCCTACCGTGCTGGTTCCTTCTATCGAGACTCAGCCACAACCTGCTCCACCGCAAAATCCCCCCGACGAGAAAGCCACCGCCACTCCAGAGACCGCCCCTGCAAATACTCCACGGCCTGACGAGCAGAAGGCAAAACCGAAGCCGCGTAACACCAAACCTGTCACCAGAAAACCGGCGCAACCCTCGCAGCCCGCGCCCGTAATCACCGAGGTTCCAAAGCCTGAGCCGGCAAAACCCGACCCCGCAAAACCTGCCGTCCCCGATAATTCAGTACAGATCACAGCTGACGTTCCCCGCGCCGCCGTCCAATCACAGAAGCAGAACACAGAGAACCTGCTACGCAACTCCGAGGGAAAGCTCGGCCAGATCAGCCGCAGGCTCACCGATGGTGAGCAGGGAATGTTGCGTCAGGCCCGCAACTATATCGCTCAGTCCAACCAGGCGCTACAGGGCGGAGACGTCGAGCGCGCCTACAACCTCGCAGTCAAAGCCAATTTGCTCGCCAACGAATTGGCAAAATAATCAGTCCGCCAGTTTGAATTTTATGCGCGTGTAAGCAACGCGGAATCCATGGCGTTCGCCGTTCCGTTGCGAGGCACTTCCGGGCTCTGCGCAAAACATCGCAAGATCACACCCGGCTTTTTTTGCGTACAGCAAGCGGCTCTCCAGCAGAGCGTTCTGTGCGCCTCGGCGACGCCATTTCGGCACGGTACTGGCTCCTGCCAGAAGTGCAACTCCATCGTGAATTGCCAAGTCACCCGTAGCGATCGGTTGCCCATCCAACTCCACTAAAAACGGAGTGCCGTTTTCCCGGTAGGCCACAACCCGTGCCAATTCATGCATCAAGTCGGCATATTCAGCAAATTCGCTCCATCCCTCGGCTGAGGTCCGCGCCCAGACATCGCGTTCGTGCGCCTCCACAGCCCGCGTATGCAGGCCCGCGCTTCCAAGTGCCGGGGGATCCCAATATTTGAGTGCCTGGAACATTACATTCGTAAACTCGACGGGCTGATAGCCCCTGGCATTGAGAACTTCCAACAAAGCTTTGTCCGCGAGCGGGCTCACCTCGTGAACCACTGGAGCATTTCGCTCCCGAAAGAACAATTCAATCCTGTCCATCTCCGCGACCGTCGGCACTGCAAATAAGCCGAGACCAAACGTCTGTGTACACGGCGAGCAGGGGCCATCGAACATTGCATATGCGCCTGCCACTTCGATCCATTCCGCGCCTGAACCGGGATACAGACGGGCGCGGGCATCCACCATTCCCGCATTGGCTGTGGCTTCGCTCCTCTCCAGCCTGCACGCCAGAGGATGACCCGTGAGTACTTCGGACATGAACCCTCCACTTCTTCGTTTTACTTAGCGGTAAGGTTCGCCATTACGTCGTTAAATCCCTGGAAAACCGTATCGTAGCGGCCGCTCTCTGCCGCAAGACGAAGACCCTTCACGTTCTCCACGCAGATTTCTGTTATCGAAGGCTGCGTCTTCAGAATCTCCATCACCTCCGTGATGAATTGATCCAGCGGCATTGCACGAGGGTCGCGGGTTCCGCCATGCATCAGTTCTGTTCCCACGTAGGGAGGGATAAGCTCCAGCACCTCCGTCATGCTCCCCTTCAATTGATAACGAAGCGATTGTGTGTAGGAATGAATTGCTGCCTTGGTCGCGCAATAAGTAGGCGTGATCGCCATCGGAACGAACGCCAACCCTGAGGAGACATTCATAATCGCCGAGTAGGGTTGCTTGCGCAGCAGAGGCAGCAGCGCCGTGGTAAGACGGATTGGGCCCAAGAGGTTTGTTGCAACCGTGGCTTCGGCATCGGCAAGGTCATCTTGTTGAGTTAACAGATTCTCCGCCCGCATGACCCCTGCGTTGTTGATCACCACGTTTAATTCCGGACAGTCCCTCGCAAGTTGTGACGCTACCGCGCGGATGCTCATCCGGTCCTCAATGTTGAGCGCCACGGACCTCATCCCCGGATTCGCATTTGTGGTTTCGTCCAGTACCTGCTTGCGTCGGCCAGCAATGATGACATGGTTTCCTAACGCATGAAATTTCTCTGCAAGCCCGCGACCGATGCCCGACCCGCCGCCCGTGATAAGCATTGTGTTGCCAGTGATCTTCATGTTGCTCGCGCTCCCAATCACATAAATAGTTTCGGCGTTATCACGCCATTGTCCTGTTCTCAAGCGTGTCGCGCACTTTTTGTGCTAGCGCGTTCAGGCTAAAAGGTTTCGCCAAAAAGGTCGTACCGAGTTCCTGAATACCGTGCCGCAGCACAGTGTCGTCTGTATAGCCAGATATGTGGATCGTTTTCAAACCTGGGCGCAGACCCACGAGCAATTGCGATAGCTCACGTCCACTCATTTTAGGCATCACAACATCCGTAATCAAAAGATCGATGTGAGCCTGCTGGCTCGCAATTGAAAGCGCCTGTTGACCTGAGCCGGCAGCTAAAACCGAATAGCCCAAGCCTTCCAGATACTCACATATCGCCTCCCTCAGCGGCTGTTCGTCTTCGACGAGTAACAGAGTTTCACTCCCCTTGAGCAGCGCTTCGGAACTTGTGGGCAGAACATTGACAATCTCCTCTTTTGACTTGGGCAAGTAGACGGTGAAACAGGCGCCTTGGCCAACTTCGCTATCGATCAAAATATAGCCGCCACTCTTTTTCACGATCCCATAAACCACGGCAAGTCCCAATCCGGTTCCTTTGCCGACCTCCTTAGTCGTAGAGAAAGGCTCAAAGATCTGCTCCTGTACCTCTTTGCGAATGCCCGTGCCCGTGTCGGTGACCGAAAGTTTCACATATTCCCCAGGCACCACGTATGGAGGAACGCCAAAATGCCCTGTCTCAACCACCGCATTTCCCGTTGCGATCGTGAGAGTGCCACCCTGCGGCATTGCATCCCGGGAATTCACACAAAGATTCATCAGAACCTGACCGATCTGATCTGGGTCAACCTTTACCGCCCATAATGATTCCGCCGAGTCGACCCGGAATTCAACATCTTCACCGATGAGCCTCTGTAGCATCTTTGCAGTCTCAGCTACCACCAGGTTCAGGTCGAGCACAACCGGAGAGATGACTTGCTTACGGCTAAACGCCAGCATCTGGCCTGTCAGACTGGCTCCACGCTTGACAGTCTTGAGAATCGCCTCCGTTTTCGCCTGGAGCGGGTCGCGGGCCGGGAGGCTCCTGTGCATGATTTCCGTGTAGCTTTGGATCACCATCAGGATGTTATTGAAATCGTGAGCAATTCCGCCGGCAAGGCGACCGATGGCTTCCATCTTCTGCGCTTGATTTAATGCCCGGTTCGTCGACGTCAGTTCAGCTTCGTAGCGCTTCCGCTGGGTAATCTCCTCCGCTACGCCGACAATCCGAATCAATTGGCCCTCTTGGTCGCGAATAGGAAAAGCTCGATCGCGTATCCATTTCTCCTGCCCGTCCGGAGTTCGAATGCGGTATTCAGATTCGACAGGTTCTCCCTTTATTTGCCGTGCAAGCGTCGAATGGGCCCGTTCCACGTCATCAGGATGGATCGCTTCCGTCCATGACATGGGTCTCTCGTAGAGGCTGGCACAGGTTCTGCCCCATACCTGTTCGTAGGCAGGGCTGACGTATAGGATTTCATCGGTCGACGCCGGCATGATCCAAAACACCTCACAGATGTTCTCTGCCAACTGGCGAAACCTCTCCTCGCTGCTCTGCAAGGCTCGCTCGGCTTGTTTGCGAGCACTGATATCTCGAAAGAACCACACCCGCCCCAAGTACTCACCATTCTGATTCCGCAGGCCAGTCGAGTGGCGTTCGAGAGTCCTGTTGTCCTTCAATCCAATTTCGCAATCGTCCCATGCATCTGGCTGGTTATAGAGCTCTCGAACCCGATTCAAGAAAGCCTCAGGATCTTTCACCCGATTGACGACCTCTGCCAGGAGTGGTTGATAAGGAACACCCACAACGGTATCGGCGAAACCATTTGGAGCCGTGGAGGACGGCACCTGCCAGATATCGAGAAATCTCTGGTTGTGCGACACAACAATACCGTGGTCGTTCACCACAAGGATTCCGTCGAGCGAAACCTCATTTATTCCGCGGATCACAGAGAGTTGAAATTGCCGATTGATTGCTTCTGCATCAACTGCCGCTTTCGCTTCAAGCAGAGTTGAACTGATCCGGCGCACAACAATGAACGCCCCTACCGAAACAAGAGACGCCAGCCCCAATAACGCAAACGACACGAAGCGATCAAATCGGAACGTATTTGCTGCGGCCTCCTTACTCTTCTCCAGAAACGTCATCTGGATGTCCTGGAGTTTGTCCGTGATGTTGTCCAGGACGTGATAGATGGGCATCGCCTTATCAGCTTCTAGATGGCTGGCTGCTTCCACATTTCCATTGGCGCCAAGTTGCTCAATCCTTTGGAGGAGGCTCTGCCACTCGGCAGTGCCGCGGACCACTACATCAATGGCATCACGTTCCTCTTGGCTTGAGGCCAGCGGCTTGAGTTCAGCAACGTCTTTTTCAATCAGTGCTACCCGATCCGTGAAAAGCTTCTTACTGGCTTCAACCCCGGCAGCATTTTTTTCGTGTGTGTACAACAAGACGCCGCGATCTGCCGCTAGCATGTCGCTCACTGCCATATTAATGTCGCCCGCTAGCCAGATCTTGCGGGCTGTTGAATCGACAGCGACCTCAAAATTGCGGTTCATGGACGAAAGCCCGCGAACCGACATCCAACTTTGGATCGCAACCATGATGAATATCGCCGCGAAACATGAGGTAATCTTCCGTTCAACTGTCCAGAAATTCATATAAGTCCAGTCATGGAACATAGTGCGATTGCGTTATGCCAACTTGCCAGAAACAGCCCGAGATTCTCTATTTCGTCGGATGTGAAGCAAGCCCTGCGGGATCAAGCCATAGCAATTCTTCGCGATTGACCTTCCTGGAGGAACGTTTACCTGTTTTCCAATTTCTCTGAAACTCGAAAAATAGCACTTTCCATAAGTCTAGCGCCCCGGCGCTCCCCTGACATAACAAAACCCGCCGGTGAAGGCGGGTTTCGTTATGAATCGGGGAATGAATGGATGAAGCCAGCTCCGCTAAAATTTTGGATCAGTTACAGGTTTTCAGTTTCCTTTAAAGAGCGAACTAGCACTGCAAGAACTTCTTTGCAGTTGGCACCTGATTTCAGTGCCTTTTCTGCCGGTTCAAATATTCGATCTACTTCCAGGCTCATGGATTGGCGAATCTTTGCGCATTCCGCCTCCCAAGCCTTGTTATGGAGCAAGCGTAGAAACGTGTGCTCTGCACGGGAGTTGAGGTGCTGCTCCTTGCAGAATTCCACGAACTCAATGCAAGCTCCCCTTTGCTGCTCAACGACGGGCAATTTCTGCCCTTCAATGGCTGCGGCGGGCGGGTCGTGAGTTATGGTCGTCATAAGGACTACAAGATACTCAGCTTTCTGCCATATCGATGTGATATCACTCACAAATCTCCGTGACTTTTTGCCCTAGTTTCTAACCCCGATCGCGGTCTGAAACTTCCAGTTCTGGCTGCTGGCTGCTATTCTTTACGTACGGATCCAATCTCGGTTTTACCATTGGGGAGCTCACACATAGATGGCAAATAGCCTGGAAGGGCGCGTGGCCGTTATCTTTGGCCTGGCTAACAAGCGCAGCATTGCCTGGGCCATCGCCCAGAAATTGCAAGCTGAAGGCGCACAGATCGCAATCACCTATCAGAACGAGCGGCTGCGCCTCGAAGCCGAAGAGATGATCAACAGCCTTCCCAACGCGCAGGGATTCCAGTGCGACGTCACTAAGGATGACGAAATCTCCGAGGTCTTCCAGCGGATAGGTGAAAGGTACAACGGTAAGATTCACACGCTGGTTCATTCCGTAGCCTTCGCCCCGGCAGACGAGTTGAAGAACGATTTCCTGCTGACCAGCCGCGAGGGCTTCCGCATCGCCCATGACACCAGCGTCTATTCGTTGATTGCACTGGCCCGCGGCGCTGAACCGCTGATGACCGAGGGCGGCAGCATCATCACCTTGAGCTATTTGGGCGCTGAGAGAGTGATGCAGGGTTACAACGTGATGGGTGTGGCCAAAGCCGCGCTCGAAGCTACCGTGCGCTACCTCTCAGCATCGCTGGGAGCCAAGGCCATCCGCGTCAACGCCATCTCCTCTGGCCCAATCAGAACCCTGGCAGCCCGAGGCATCGGCAGTCTGGGAGACTTCCTGAAACAGGTCTCCGAGCGCGCTCCGCTGAAGCGTAATGTCGATCCCGCGGAAGTCGCTGAAACCGCAGCCTTCCTTGCCGGCGACGGAGCCTCCGGAATCACCGGCGAGGTGATACACGTGGATTGCGGTTACAACGTGATGGGCTACTAGGCTCGTAGTCAAAGAGAAACTTGAGGGTGCCCCGTTCCAGCCTTCCTTGGGCTAGGGCGGGGTTTTTAGTTTAGCCGCAGATTGCAGAATCGGTGTATCCGAGACCTGCGCAAACCCACATTTGCTAACTACGGCAAATAGGGGGCACCCTCGGGACACACCCACTCTGAAAGCAATTAGCTAACGCCGATTGTCAGGCGCACTTTGCGTTCTTCGTGTCCGACGCGGTCAATGACAATCTCGGCGTCCTTTAGCTTTAGAATGCGCGGAAACTTCTCTCCCCACTCAATCAGGAGCACGTTGCGTTCTTCGAGCATCAGGTCTTCCAGACCAAGCGATTCTACTTCGCCAGGCTTCTCCAGGCGGTAAAGATCGATATGGAAGACGTTCTTGTCAGGCCCGTGGTATTCGTGAATCAGGGTAAAGGTTGGACTGGTGACGTCGTCTGCCTCGGCAGCCCCAAAGCCCTCCGCTATTCCCTTGACGAGGGTAGTCTTGCCAGCGCCCAGATCGCCTCGCAGCAATACCACACGGGCATGTTGCAGTTGACCCGCCAGTTGGCGTCCGAGTTCTATGGTTTCCTCTGCGGAGTGCGAGGTGAAGTCGCGCGTCATTGCCCCAAATATAGCATTGCGGACAAGTGCATGCAGGTGGAATGCGTCAGCAGAGACGAATGTTTTTCCGCTTGGCGCGCTGGCGCATATGCCGGAATGCACTGGGCAGATATCGCAACAGGTCGGTCGCAAGCATGGATTCCTCTCCAATGTGCTTGCAAGCCATGTCACCCGCTAGCCCATGCAGGAATACTGCAGCCCGAACCGCCTCCTCAATTTTGCCCAGAAACTGACCTATCGCTCCGGCGATCATTCCGGTCAGGACATCGCCAGTCCCCCCGGTCGCCATCCCTGGATTCCCCGTCGCGACTACCCAGACCTCGCCGTTTGGGTAAGCCACTACCGTCCGGAACCCCTTTAACACCACGATGCACCGATGCCGGCGTGCAAAGTCGCGCGAGGTGGCGACTCGATTCCCTTGGATATCTCCGACTGTGCTTCCGGTAAGCCGGGCCATCTCCCCCGGGTGGGGGGTAAGGATGAGTGGGCGTCCGCCTCCTTGCAACAAATCGGGAGAAGCAGCGAACGCATTCAAGCCATCCGCGTCCAGCACCGTGGGAGCGTGAGCGCCTTTCACCATGCGATGCACAAACCCGTCTACACCGGGGCGCTGCGATAAGCCTGGACCGATAGCCATCACATTGCGCGATTTCGCAAGTTCGAGGCAGTGAGTGGCATCGCCAGCAGTGGCGCATTGAGAACCAGCATCACCGAGAGGCTCGGTCATGAGTTCAGGCGCAAATCCTGCAACCGTAGACAGCACGGAGGAAGGAGTCGCCACGGTCGCCAATCCTGCGCCAATGCGTAAGGCGGCCATGGCGCACATCGCAGCAGCTCCGCTCTTACCCTGTGAACCCCCAATAACGAGTACGTGGCCAAAACGTCCTTTATTGCTATCCAACGCTCGCGTTGCAAACAACGCGGCAACCTCCTGCGGAGTCACGGCGTAAAGATTTTGGGTTGAGACAATCGCGCTCTCGGGCGTGCCGATTGGAGCTACGACGATCATGCCTCGAGTCAACTGGCCAAATAGATGCGCAGGTTTGGGAGCCGTAAAGGTAATTACCGCGCTTGAGCGGCAGACCAACGTTCGCAGTTCGGCAGCGCTTGAGGTGATATCGGCGTCCCACCCTGACGGTAAATCCACCGAAAGCACCGGGGCCGACGCTTCATTGATCGCGGTGATTGCGGCCTCGGCCAATTTTTGTGTGGGCGATGCGTCCTGGCGCGACTTGTAACCGGTACCGAAGATCGCATCGATGATGAGGTCGGCGCCAGCCAGACTGCGCGCATGCTCACGCGCAACATCTTCCCCACTGGTCAGTACGATTGGACGAAGCGGCAGGCGCGCCAGCATGTTGGCCGCGTCCGGCTTCAATCCCTCCACTGGGCCGAGCAGTAGAACCTCCACCACTTTGCCTGCTCCGTGCAAGCGCCGGGCCGTCACAAATCCATCCCCGCCATTGTTGCCCCGGCCACAGATCACCGTGATCCGGTTGGCAACCGGCCATTGCTGAAGCACAAAGTTTGCTACTGCTGTGCCTGCGTTCTCCATCAGCGCCAGTGAGTGAACTCCGTATTCCTGGCTGGTGGCGCGGTCAATCGCGGACATCTCGGCAGCGGTGGTGATTTTCACTTCTTAGCTCCGGCCAGCACTTCCAACTTTCGCAACTCTGCAGGCTCTCCCATCACAATGAGATGGTCACCGGCGCAAAGAAGGGCATCTGCCGACGGACTATACTTCATCTCCTCACCCTCGCGCTTGATCGCCAATACGGTAATGCCGAGGTCCTGACGAATCCCGGAGGAGCGCAAGCCTTGGCCTACATAGATCGAAGATGGTTCGATCGTCAGCTCCTCCAGTTCCAATCCCAGCTCTGAACTGCGCAGCAGTGCTACCTCGAGAAAGTTGATGACGTGCGGACGAAGGAAAGCCTGCGCGATGCGGAAACCCGCAAAGCTGTAGGGCGAAATTACCTGGTCTGCGCCGGCGGTTCGCATGTGTTTCTCTGCGCCCTCTTCACTGGCTCGTGCAATGATTTTCAGGGTCGGGTTCAGACCGCGCGCGGTCAACACGATATAGGTATTGGTGGCGTCGGTCGTAGAAGCTGCGACTAGCCCGGCGGCCTTGTCAATTCCCGCAGCGAGCAGTTGCGCTTCCAGAGTTGCGTCGGCGTGTACGACGAGCCACTTTGTTTCCTCGCGAATTCTGTCTGCTTTGGCCTGGTTGTTTTCCAGAATGATGAACTGCGCCGGATTGCTCTCCAGTTGGCGAGCCACGGCGCGGCCGACTCGTCCGGCCCCGCAGATAATGTAGTGCCCGTTCAACCGCCCGATCTCTCGTTCCATTCGCCGCCTGCCAAAGTAGTTATTGAACTCGAATTCCAGTAGTGCCTGGCCCACCGCGCCAAAGATCAAAAATACCAGCCCAACTCCCACAAGGATAAGACCAACATTGAAGTATCTTCCTATCTGCGAGAGCTGATGCACTTCCTGATAGCCAATGGTGGTCAGGGTGGTCAGCACCATGTAGAAGCCGTCAAACCAGCTCCAGTGCTCAATATAGTGGAAGCCCGCCGTGCCGATCATGACTACGCACAGCAAAGCTGCCGACAGAAACTTTAGATTTCGAAGTGCTCGCATAGGTGCTCTGGCCGCGATTGTACTCGGACAGGGGCAGGGACTCCAATATCATCCACTCATGTGAGGAAGCAATAGTGTCGATTGTCGCGTGGGCTGGTCACTGACACGCGCGGCTGCGGGTGGCATCTTCGGAGGCAAGTGAACGGGGAGCGCGGGCGACTGGATTGTAGGCGTTGCGATTGAATCAGCTTCATCCTCGCGGCTGTCACAGTGCGGTTCGGCGCAGTCACGGCAATCATCTTCGCATTTTTCGTCACGTTCATCGCTGCCGATGCAATCGTTGAAGACTTCTTCGTCGTCGCTGCCAATCTTGTCGATTTGCGGTCTGTCGTCGGCTGGAAGCGGTTTGAGGTTGCGAATGTTGGAGCTGGCGAGTTGGAGCGAGTAGAGGAGAAGTCCGGCACGCTTGTTGTCGATGCGGCGGTCGAGGATGGCCTGCATGATCTCCTGAATGGCGACCTGAACGGCGTTGGCGTCTTCCAAAAGTGGCAGTTCGAGGCCGGAGTTGGCTTCCATGCTGATCGGTCCTCCGATGCGGACATATCGGCATCGGCGAGCGCGAGCTTTGTGATGCCAATAGCAGAAATTGGAGTCGCGCATGGGAATGGCGTTACAGACTTGACCGTTGGTGAGAATGTGATTGCACTGCTTCTTTTTGGTTCGCATAAATAGGAAAACCGCGCACAAAGGCGCGGTAGGTACCCCTCTATATATTCATGTAAAAATTTGAAAACAGGAGAGTTAGGCAGGAGCAGGTTTCAAGGTTTCAAAGTTTCAAGGTTTCAAGGTTGAACCCTGGTTCGCTTCCCTCTACTTTCAGGATATCAAGTTGCGGGGGCGATCCCCTCAGTTGAGGGGAAACTCTATTCAGCTTGGAATGAGGGAGTTGGGAGAAATGCGCGAGAAATTTCGCTTGACAGGGTATGGGGTGACCCCCTTGAGTGAGACAGTTTGAGTTTTTACAGTTCGACAGAATAGGCAAAGAGAAAGGCAAACACAGCGGCAAGGGTCAAAAGCCCCACTCAAGCCAACAGCGGCTTGAATGGGCCACCGTCACGGGGAGAACTCCGACCAACGCAATGACTACCTGCAGCCCTGGATGCAGTATTACAACTTCAACCGGCCCCATGGTAGCCTCAACTACAAGCCGCCCATCAGCCGAACCGATCCGACTGGTACAACGTCTTGATAATCTACAGGTGGCCCACATCCGCCTTCTTTTGGCGAATGTGGGGATGCAGCCAGCTACATAACTGCGGCATTTCTTTTGTCCGCCGTCCATTGCGATTCAATTTCCACGCCGCATTCCTCGTGGAGTGCGTAATGACGCAAGCTGCTCCACTTCCAGTCCTCGGCCCGTTTTGCCAGTCCACGTTTCACGGGATTGCGATGAAGATACTGCAGCTTTTCGACGAACTCTGCATAGTCGCGAATGTTGCGATCATAGTAGCGTTTTTGCCACAGCGGAGATCGCGATTCTGAGCCGTCGCGGGTGCTGGTGGTGCGTAACGAGGAGGAAATCTTCAAGGCTTGGACCGCTTTGGCGATGGTCCCAGTCTCGGGCTCTGAAATGAGCAAATGAGCATGCTCGGGCATCGCTACGAACCCATAGACACGGAACTGATAGAGTTTGCGCGCTCGCTCCAGGGCGATGGTAAACGCCTGTCATCCGCCAGGTGAGGGAGCCTGTGGTAACAGGTGAAAGTCACAAAATGCGACTGCCCGGAGTGATGAAAGCGCTTGAGTCCGCTTGGCATGAAGATAGTTTAAGGGAAAAAGCCTGCGGGGGTAAGCTTCATCGTCTCCCACATTCGCCAAAAGATGGCGGATGTGGGCCACCGTCGTCTTGATCATCTACAGGCACCCGGCTTTTCTTGTCTGCCAATCAACTCCCCACTCAAGCCAAAAGGAAACAAGGCTTGAATGGGGCACCCGCTTGCAATCCCTCAGGGCTTCTTGATGGTTGTATCAATCGGAGCAGCGGGACTGCTGGGTGGGGCATCAGGGTCTCCTACGGCAGGCGCGCCAGTTCCATGGGCTCTAATTTCGTGTTCCAGGTGGCGCTGCTTGGCCATGACGCTGTGATGGCGTCCGTAGAAGTAGTAGATGGCGAAGCCGATCAGCAGCCAGATGATCAACCGATACCAATTGCCTACAGGTAAGGAGAACATCAGCAGCAGGCACATCAGAATGCCCAGAATGGGTACCAGCGGCACAAACGGCGCACGGAATGGCCGGTTGGCATTCGGGTTCGTTTTCCGCATTACCATTACGGCAGCACAGACGATCACGAAGGCAAACAAGGTGCCGATGTTCGTCATTTCAGCCAGAATGCTCAGGGGCAGAAAAGCCGCTGCCGTCGCGACAAAAACACCCGTCAGGATCGTCGATTTCCAGGGCGTGCGATAGCGCGGGTGGATCGCGCCAAAGAAGCTGGGCGGTACCAGGCCGTCGCGCCCCATCGCCAGCAGCACACGCGGCTGGCTCAGCATCATCACCAACAGCACCGAGGTGATTCCCGTCATGGCTCCGGCAGCCACGAGATATTGCATCCAGGTCAGGCCTACGCGCCTGAATGCGTCCACGACTGCCGCATCGCGATTAATTTCAGGGGTCGGCACCATTCCGGTCAGCACAGCCGAGACGGCGATATAAAGAATTGTGCATACAACCAGCGAGACGATGATACCGATGGGAATATCGCGGGCAGGCTTGCGTGCTTCTTCAGAGTGCACGGAAACCGAGTCGAAGCCGATGTACGCGAAAAAGATGATTGCCGCACCGGCGAACATGCCCAAAGGCTCGCCTCCAGTGCCGGTTTTGCCCCACAGAGCGTGGCCGAAGAAGCTAACCCCCGAGTAGCCGTAAGGCGCAAACGGATGCCAATTGGCGGGATTCACGTAGAAGGCGCCAATGCCGATTACCATCAGTACGATGACCAACTTAATGGCAACCATCACGGCGTTGAATCCGGCGCTCTCCTTGATTCCTTTGACGAGAACCACCGTCAAAATGAACGTGATCACAATCGCGGGCAGATCGAAATACGACCCCGTCGCTACAAACTGCCCGGTAGATGGCACGTAATCAATTGGGGCGGAAGCGAAATGTGGCGGCACATGCAAATTGAGCAGGGGAATGAATTCCTTGAAGTGCGCCGACCAACCATGGGCAACCGTTGCGGACCCAATCGCGTACTCGAGCACCAGATCCCAGCCAATGATCCAGGCGAAGATTTCGCCCAGGGTGGCATACGCGTAGGTATACGCCGAACCGGCCACCGGGACCATGGAAGCAAACTCCGCGTAACAAAGCGCCGCAAACACGCAAGCGATTCCCGACACGACAAATGAGAGCATCAACGCCGGACCGGTGCGGTCATGAGCCGCTTCGCCGGTAAGGACGAAAATGCCGGTTCCAATAATCGCGCCGACCCCGAGAGCGCTTAGTTGCACCGGCCCAAGTATCCGGCGCAAGCGGTTTTCGCCACCCATTTCTTCCAGCAGCATGCTGAGCGGTTTCGTTGCAAAAAGTTTGCTAGCCAATTAACGCTCCTCCAATCCCTCGCTCTTGTTTCCGTAACGCCAGATGTAATAGACCGGGATGCCAAGTAGAACAATTACGAGGCCTGGCCAAGTATATTGAGGCTTGTATATCAACAAAACTATATCGATGAACAACGCCATCGCGATGTAGATCGCGGGCAGCCACGGATAGCCCACGGCACGGTAGGGACGCGGGGCATCTGGACGCGTGCGGCGCAGGACGAAAATGCCGACTAACGTCAGCACATAGAAAATGAGAACGGCGAAAATTGTGTAATCGAGAAGTTGACCATAACTTCCGCTCAGACATAGAAAGCTCGCCCAAATCGCCTGCACCATGAGAGAGAGATGCGGAGTTTTGAAGCGTGGGTGTAACCGGCCCACCGAGTGGAAGAAGAGCCCGTCCCGGGCCATGGCGTAATACACGCGGGAGCCAGCCAGAATCAGACCATTGTTGCAACCGAAGGTGGAGACCAGGATTGCCAGCGCCATCAACTTGGCGCCGCTCTGTCCCATGATCTGCTGCATCACGGCCGTAGCAACGCGGTCTTCCGAAGCATACTGGATACCCCGTCCGACGGTGGTCAAGGAATAAGCTGAACCCCACAATGGAAGCACCAGCATGTAGATGAAGTTCACTGCAATGTAAATCAGAATGACCGAGCCGGTTCCAATCGCCAGCGAGAGCGGCAGGTTACGTTGCGGATTGCGAACCTCTCCGGCGGTAAACGTGACGTTGTTCCAGGCATCGGCGGAAAACAGCGACCCGACCTGCGCAACGGCGACAACGGTAAGCGTCGAGACTAGCGCAGTGGCTCCGCTGACTCCTACTGGAATCCTATGTAGTGCGCCGAACCCGGCATTGCGCCAGAAGTTCGCACCGAAATTTGCGCTTAGCGCCTCGGGAGTGCTCCCGATCCAAATACCGAGCACGATCAGTCCCAGCAGCCCGGCAATCTTGGCAGTCGTAAAAACTACCTGAACAAAGGCCCCGGTCTTCACACCAAAAATATTGACGATTGAGAGCAACACAATCGTTGCGATGGCAACCAGATTCTGGGTGTTAAGGCCCACCTCCATATTGCCCAGCACCATCGGTCCGAGATGAATTGCGGGAACCTTCCAGATGTGCACAATCCAATTGGACGAGGAAACCGAGGGAAGAAAGACTCCCAGAAATTTGCCGAAAGCAACAGCAACCGCCGCGATCGTGCCGCACTGGATTACGAGGAAAAGCGTCCAGCCATAAAGGAAGCCCCACAAGGGCCCGAGGGCCTCGCGGAGGTACACATACTGGCCACCAGCCTTTGGCATCATCGCCGCCAGTTCACCATAGGAGAGCGCGGCTACGATGGTCATGAATCCAGTCACCAGCCAGGCAGCAATCAACAATGCCGGTGAGTCCACAACTCGGGCGATATCGGCGGCCACAATAAAGACACCCGACCCGATCATCGAGCCCATTACCAGGGTGGTGGCGCTGGTAAGCCCGAGGCCTTTTACAAACTCCTGATCTTGTCCGGAATTGAATTCCTTTGTGAGCTGACTCACCGCTCTCCTTGAACACAGGAATGATCTGGGGTACTCAAGCTTTGCAATACGTGACCGCCAGGAATGGGCACAGTGAAGGTTGACTTCGGCCATCCCGGTTGAACAAAACTTTACATCATTAGGAGAAAAAATTCGCGTGGTGAACCGGAAATGCTACTTTTTCACGATGAATCGTTCCATGAAGGTCGTATCAAAATTTCCGGCCACGAAGTCTGGGTCGGCCAAAATGCGCTTGTGAAGTGGAATCGAAGTGTGGATTCCTTCCACGATAAACATGTCGAGAGCGCGCTTCATACGAGTAATTGCCTCTGCGCGGTCTTTGCCTCGAACGATCAATTTTGCGATCAGGGAATCATAATACGGAGGCACCACGCCTTCCTGATACTGTGCGGTATCTACCCGGACACCAACCCCGCCGGGGGCGTTAAAAACGGTGATCTTGCCCGCTGAAGGCGTGAACTTTTCAGGATGTTCCGCGTTGATTCGGCACTCAATGGAGTGGCCTCGCGGAACGATCGGCTGCTGAATGATATCGGTGAGCCTGGCCCCGGCGGCAATCAGAATCTGACTCTTCACCAGGTCAACATCGGTGACAAATTCAGTGACCGGATGCTCGACCTGAATCCGAGTGTTCATCTCGATGAAGTGAAGGCTGCCATCCTCATCCATCAGGAATTCGACGGTTCCGGCATTGACGTAGCCAATCTCCTTCATCGTATGTTCCAGGATGCCGTTGATCTTCTTACGCAGTTCCGGGGTGACGGCGGGAGAGGGTGATTCTTCGACAAGTTTTTGATGGCGGCGCTGGATTGAACAATCGCGTTCCCCCAAGCTTAAGACGTTGCCATGCTCATCGGCCAATATCTGGAACTCGATGTGGCGGGGACGCTCGATGAACTTCTCCATGTATAGGTCGCCATTGCCAAAAGCGGATGCCGCCTCCGAGTGCGCCGCGCTGAACATGTGGGGGAGTTCCTCGGCGGAACGGATCACGCGCATTCCGCGTCCGCCGCCGCCCGCCGAAGCTTTCACAATCACGGGAAAGCCAACCTGCTGCGCCCATTCCAAGGCTTCTTCTTTGGTGTTGATTACTCCATCAGAGCCGGGGAGGATTGGAACTCCGCAGAGCTTCATGGCCTGTCGCGCCTTGTCTTTTTCGCCCATCATGCGAATGACCTCCGGAGGGGGTCCGATGAATTTGAGGCCGGAGGTTTCGCAGACATGAGCGAAATTCGCGTTTTCGCTCAGCAGTCCGTAGCCGGGATGAATCGCGTCCACATTGGCGATTTCGGCGGCGCTGATGACCGCAGGAATATTGAGATAGCTCTCCCCGGCACGCGCTGGACCGATGCAAAGCGCCTCGTCGGCAAAGCGCACGTGGAGCGAGTGACGGTCCGGTTCGCTATAAACCGCGACAGCCTTGATGCCCAACTCTTTGCAAGCGCAAATAATACGGAGCGCGATCTCTCCGCGATTGGCAATCAGGATCTTATTGAACATGCTTCAGTGCGCTCTCGTTTACGTAGTGCGAATCCTGAACAGTGGCTGACCGTATTCGACCGGTTGTCCGTTGGAAACCAGGACCTTTACAATCTGTCCGGCCGCCTCGGACTCAATCTCATTCATCAGTTTCATCGCTTCAACGATGCAGAGTACCTGGCCCACCGCAACCGTATCGCCCTGCTTCACAAAGGCGGGCGCGCCGGGCGACGCAGCCTCGTAGAAAGTACCCACAATGGGAGACTTAATAATGTCGAAACCCTCTTCGCCGTCAACGGCGGGAGTGGCGGCAGACGCAGCGGGTGGCGAGGCTGTGACCGGCGACACAGGCGACGCAGCGGGGACAGGGTAAGAGGCGGCCACGACACTTTGCGGTCGCTTGATTCGTATCTTGACATCGCCGCGTTCCAGTTCAAACTCGGCAATATCCTTCTCAACGAGAAATTCGATCAGTTCTTTGATTTCTTTCTGATTCATTGGATACCAGAAGGGTCGCGCAATCCGCGACGCAGTTGTGGATTATTATCCTTGTGAATTTACTCGTGACCCTCACGTCTCAGTTCAGTTCGACAAACCCTTTGCTCACTGGAGTCAAAAGCTCGTATCCGCTTTCAGTCACCAGTAACATGTCTTCGATCCTGATGCCGCATCTCCCCTGAAGATAGATGCCGGGCTCGATGGTGATGACCATGCCAGGCTGCAAAACTGTTTCATCGCCCGCCGCCAGCCTTGGTGACTCGTGAATGTCTAACCCCACACCGTGCCCGGTGGAGTGGGTGAAGAATCGATCCAGCTTTGCACGCTTAAACTCCAGACGCGCTGCCCGATCGACTTCTCCAGTAGTAGCCCCGGGACGTACGGCGCTGATCGCCGCGAGTTGTGCTTCGAGGACGGCCATGTACAGCGCACGCGACTCCGATGGAGCCTTGGCAAGATGCACGGTGCGCGTCATGTCGCTGCAGTACCCGGCAAGCACAACCCCGTAGTCTAACACTACGAATCCCGACGAAGGCAGTTTGGCGGCAGAAGCCACACCATGCGGAAGCGCCGAGCGCTCACCCGAGGCAACGATGGTTTCAAATGACATTCTGTCCGCGCCAGCTTTCCGGGCCATGTATTCAAGCCTCGCAGCAATCGCAGATTCGGCAACGCCGGGCCGCAAACTCTTTAACAACGGCCGGAACAGCCGCGACGAAAGCTCTACCGCTGCTCGGACTAACTCAATCTCATCGGCATCCTTCAGCGCGCGCAACTTCTCTACCGCGCCCTCGAGCCGGATGACCTTGACCCCCTTGCCGAGCGACTGTTCAAAGGCGTCCAACTGGGCCACGGTAAGATGCTCGGATTCGACCGCCACCCGCTTGAGTCCCAACTTCGTGCAGGCGACGGCCGCGGCTGCCAGGGCCGGGCCTTTCGCCACTGAAACACGGGCGCCCTCAACCTGCGTAGCGGCCTGCTCCGCATACCTTCCATCTGTAATGAAAACAGAACGCTGGGCCACCAACAATATTCCGGCACTACCGTTGAAGCCACAGAGATAACGCACATTGGGTAAATGCGCGACCACGAGCGCATCCACTTTCCGTAGATCCAAGGCTTCGCGTAGTTGCTTTTGTCTCCGTCGAAAGTTCATGGATATGATTGTAAATGCACCAAAGGAAAGCGGGCTCCCGAAGAAGCCCGCTGAATACCGTGCCAATACGCCCACTAAGTCTGGATGATTTTGGGCGTGATGAAGAAGATCAACTCATCCGTTTCCGTCTTGACGAAGCGCTCCTTAAATAGATTGCCGAGCCAGGGGATATTACCCAGAATCGGTGTCTGAGTGGTGCTCACCGAGTTGGTTGTCTGGATGACGCCGCCGATCACGACCGTACCGCCGTCGGTCACAAGGACCTGAGTGGTAGCCTGTTGCGTTGTCATGATGTAGTTGCCAAGGTTCTGGCCGCTGGGCTGCGTGTTCTCCACGTCTACGGTGAGGAAGATCGTGTTATCCGCAGTGATTTGTGGGGTTACTGAAAGCCGCAGAACAGCGTCGATATAGGAAACAGTGGCAATGGAGTTGCCAGTTCCGGCAGTTGCGACCGGGAGTTTAACGCCTTGTTTTACCTCTGCCTTCACGTTGCTTTGCGTTACCACCCGAGGACGTGAGAGAACCTTCGCCACGTTGTGACTCTCTGCCGCCGTCAGGATCGCATCGATCCCATAGGATTTCGTGAGGTTGCTAATCGAGAAGCCGGTGGTTGCTCCAGCTGCAGGGAGATTTGAGAAGAGAGGCACGGAATTGCTTGGGGCAGTGGTCGTGGTTGTACTGGTCCCAGTGGTCGAATTTGTAACCGTTGTGGATGTACTCCCGTTTGGATTCGCGCCGGCAATTGTGCTGACGCCATTGCCCCAGTTAAAGCCGAGTTGGAAACCAAGGTCTCTGCTGAAGGAGCGCGTCGCGGAAACTACACGCACCTCAATCTCTACTTCCTGGGTTTTGCGGTCCAACTGCGAGATCAGACGGTCGAGGTTGGGTAGAACGCTCGGAATGTCTGAGATGATCAGTGCATTCGTGCGATCGTCAGAAATGACATCGCCGCGCGCCGTCAGGAATTTCTTGATCGTCGGAACGATGTCCTTGGACTTGGCGTAGCTAAGGAAACGCGTGATGGTCTGCCGATCCACCGCAAGGGCAACCGCCTCGGATTGGGCACGGCGATCCACTGCCTCACGCCGCAAGGTGTCGGTGGCCGCGATCCGAAGCACATTTCCCTGCAGTTCGCGATCCAGCGCATTATTCTTCAACACAATATCCAGCGCCTGGTCCCACGGAACGTCGTCAAGCACCAGGGTCACAGTTCCCTTCACGTTTGGATCAAGGACAATGTTCAGGCCGCTGATCTCGTGAATCAGGCGGAAGAAATCCTTTAAATCCACATCCTTCAGGTTCACCGAGATCGGCTCACCAGTGTATTTAGGGGTAGCAGAAGAAACCGAGTTTGCATTGCCTTGAAGTTGCCTCTGTGACGGCAGATTCGAGCGTGCAGGGTCGACCGTTTGCTCACTCAGCGTTGACGCTGCCATTGTCTCGGCAGCTGCACCTGCCCGCATCGCGGGGTCTCGAAGCGGCAGATTGCGAACTTGCGCGGTGCTGTTGTCAACAGGCTTTGAGACTTCCTTTGTCTCGACCTTTACCGGGACCAGTGCCACTTGGGGTTGATCACGGAGTTGCGAAGCACTATTGTCAATAGGCTTTGAGACTTCCTTTGTCTCAATCTTTACCGGTGCCAGTGCCACTTGTGGTTGATCACGGAGTTGCGAAGCACTGTTGTCAACAGGCTTTGAGGCTTCCTTTGTCTCGACCTTTACCGGTGCCAGTGCCGCTTGGGGTTGATCACGAAGTTGCGAAGCACTATTGTCAACAGGCTTTAGCGGTTCCTTTGTCTCTACCTTTGCCGGTGGAGTTACCAGTGCGGCGCGAGTTTGATCGCGGAGTTGAGTGGCGTCCTTGTCGGCAGGCTTTGAGACTTTTTTTGTCTCGGCTTTCACTGGTGCGCCCGTCGGTGCTGCCTCAACTTTCTGAACCGGCTGCTCGGCAGAGGGTACTTTTGCTGAAGCCAGGGCCGGGGCTGGCGCCGGCTTTGGCGCAGGCACCAAGATCGCTGTTTCCTGCGCTTTAACCCTCACCGTCACTTGCTTGCCCGCGGGCACTACATCAAAAGTACGAGGGCCGCTCAGGTCAATGACAACGCGGGTAACCGGCGGGTCCACCTGGTAGCGGCCCACTCGGACCTGAAGCACGTCCTTGGTATGCACCGCGATGTTTTTCACCGACGGCCGCGCCACGGAGTTGCTGAAATCCAACACCAGGCGATCCGGATCTTTCAAGAGAAACGGTTGGGCTGCGCTGGGTCCATCGATAATAATGTCCAGCGTACCGGGTCCGCGCTGCACGGAAATACTGCGAATGATCGTGGGCGCACTGGTCAACGCCGCAGGCGGCGCCGGACGTTGCGCAGGTTTTTCGACGACCGGCGCGGGGACAGCGAGTGCTGCGACTTGCTTCGTGTCCGCTTTCTTTACGATTGGCGCGGCAGGTTGCGGAACTGGCGTGGACGACTGGGTCGCCGATTCCTTTCGCACCGGCTTCGGTGCGGAATCCGCGCTGGCGGGAGGAAAGCTGGCCGGGGAGAAGGCCGCCGCTGATGGAGCCGAGGCTGCCGCCGCGTTTCCACTCAGTAGAATCTGCAAGCCATCACTCTTGTCGTTGACCTCTACGCTCACGCCGTCTCCGAGTGCCAGTTCAATCCGGGTCACTTCGCTGCCCGAGGCACTCGTATAGCTGGAGAGTTTGTAGCCCTTCAGCACTGCTGATTCCAAGGTGACAGCACGCTCGACCGCAGGGGCTGCGGTGACGCCCGCCAGATCCACCAGTATCAGATGCTGATCTGGCCTGTATTCCTTGTGGGCATACGAACCGGTGGTCCGCAAGGTGACTGTCATCGTGTTTGCTTTTGGCGTCACCTGCACCGAATTCAGCTGGGAAGCCGCCATCGCCGTGCCGGCACTTAACAGCGCCATGAGTCCTACCATCAGCAGTCGCATAAACTTCATCGTAAGTCTCCCCGCTTTGCTTGTCTCCAAGCTTCGCGCGTCCATCCCAGTTACTTGCTTTCCGGGTTTCGGGCCCATCTTTAGACTTCGTTGCAAACCCAGGTGTCCGCTCAAGCTGGCGGCACTCCGAGCCTTTTGGTAACTTCGCGCATCACCGGTCGTCCAAATACATCTGACGAACGTTCACGCAATATGATTGCATCCTTGGTGATTCGCTCCACTGAGCCGTCGGCCAGCGGATCATTTTCACGCAAGAAATAAGTATGTTCACCGTTCATTACCACCGCGAGAAAACCGCTGGGGGAATGAACCACGCCGTGCAGGCTGATCTCGCCTATGACCAGGCACTGCTTCCCGCTGCCGCTACAGCTAGCCACTCGAATGCGATCCACAACCGGACTGACAAACGGATCGCGTCGACCGTTCATCCTGGTTGGCGCGCGCTTGCCGTCCGCAGCCACCGCAGTCTTGGAAGAGGATGACTTCGCGCGAGGTTTCGTTGTGCTCGGTTTCGTTGCGGCGAGTTTCGCCGTGGCTGGAGCACTCACCGGAGTCTTCTTCACGTCATTCCGGGGCGCTGCGGGTGGCACTGTCTTCGGCGCGGTGGGTGTAGAGGACGGCTTCGGCGACGACGCAGAATGTGACACCGTCTGCGAGGCGCCAGGCTTCGACGCGATGGGGGCATTCGCCTGCTGCTTCAGCGGCGGTGTTTGTGCCCACGCGCTTACCCCGAGCCACAATGCCAGAATAAGTTTGCTGCTTTTCATGGCCCCTCCTACTTCTTTACCGCGACAGGCACCGGTCCGCCCTTGGAATTGCTATAGAACGTCGTAACTAAACAACTGGCCGATACTGTCTCACTGGGCGACCACTTGTAAGCTTTTTTTACTGGCGACTTTCCACCCTTTAGCGCGCCCATAGTGAGGCGGTTGACGGTCACGATGCGTTCTAGTTTTTGAATGCGATCATAGAAATTCAAAACCGAATAGTAAGGACCGTCCACATCAATCTCGAACGGTACTTCGACGTAATAGTCCTTTACCGTGGTGTCCTTAGGTGTATAGCGGCGAACTTCCACGCCGGCAGCAACAGACTCGCTCTGCACTAGCGTAATGAACGCCGGAACTTCTTTTTCTTCCGGCACAATTTTGCGTTGCGCTTCCATCTTCGCCTTCAGGGTTTCGGTCTGCAGAATCAACTCCGCCAGCTTCGCTTTGTAGGGAGTCAACTGCGCAACCTCGGCCTGTTTGCTCTTGAGTGTCAACGCATCTGCCTGGTTCGCCTTCGCTAATGGCTCAAGAGCAAACATATATGCCCCCGCCGCGAGCAACACGACGACCAGTGTCACCAATCCGATTTGAGCCACATAGGGCAGTTCTTTAAAACTTGTCATGACTGTTAAGCCTTCGTCTTTTCACAAACCAGACTGAAACTGAATGTTTGCAGCTTTGGATTGTCTTCCTGACTTGTGTCACGCAATTCAACGTTCTTGAAATACCCGGAGTTCCGCAGATTCGTCATCAGGTGTGCGACTGCATTCGGCCCCAGTGCCACTCCATCCAACGAGATGCTTGGTCCATCGTCCTTCATGTTCAGCAGCCAGACACCATCAGTCTTATTGACTGTCTCGCTCAAGTTCGTCAGCAAAGGCACTGGCCCCGTTTGCGAGGCGCGGAGTTGATCGATGACGTCAAAGCGCCGTTTGAATGCGTCGTAATCTCTCTGCCGCTCCAGGAAAGCCTGTTTCACCTTTGTCATGGAAGCGATTGACTTGTTGGCTTCCACAATGGAGGCTTGTAGTTTCTCGTGCTTGCTTTCCAATTGCAGGTAATAGAAATAGATTCCGGCGCCTGCCACCACCACGAGCGCCAGTCCCGCAATCGCTGGAGAAGGGCCGTCCGTAGTAAGCTGCGGCATTGCAAAGAGGCGCCGCCCCTTCTTCCCTTTCTTCGGCTTCGCTGAACCCAGCAGATTGATCCGGATCATAATTTTTCAAAGCTCCTCAGGGCCAATCCCACGGCCACTGCCAATTGGACCGAATTCCGTTCAATCAGGTCTGCACCTTCGCCAATGGGCGGGATGATTTTAAGGAATGGATTCATCGGGTCCACGGGAATCGAAAACTCCTGCCTCAGAGCCTCTATCAGTCCAGGGACCTGGGAGGAGCCTCCCGAAATGTAAATTCGTTCAATGTGTTCTCCGCTGGCGGTTGCACGGAAAAAATCGAATGTCTTCTGAATCTCAAGAACAATGATTTCGGTGACCTGCTGCAGAATCGGCAGTTTGGCGTCTTCACTTACCGTCCCGACCTTCTTACCCAGCTTCAGCGCTTCCGCATCCTCAGAACTCAGATCCAGCTCTTTCTGCAGCGAATCCGTGTACTGGTTACCACCCACACTCACATCGCGGGTAAAGAGGGGAACCCTGCCTCGCACAATGTTTATGTTCATTACGCTGGCGCCAATGTTCAGCAACGCCACGGTCGAGTTGGGAGCGGGATCATAGTTGTATTCGTAGCAGTTCTGCAGGGCAAATGCGTCGATGTCGACGATCGCCGGTTGCCGCCCAGAGAGTTGCAGGGCGTTGGTATAATTCAGGATTTTGTCCTTCTTCACGGCCACCAGCAAAACATCGATCGTCGGACCGTCAAGGCTGTCGCTGAGGACCTGGTAATCGACATTCACGTCATTCATGTCGAACGGAATGTACTGCGCGGCTTCGTTGCGTACGGCATCCCCCAGCTCAGGTTCGTCCATGGTCTGCATCGAGATCTTTTTGACGATCACTGAATGGCCACTGACTGAGGTTGCGACCTGCTTGGCTTTGAAGGCGTGCTCGGCAAAAATCTTACTGATAGCACTCGCCACGCTTCCGCTATCCACGATCATCGAATCAACCACGATGTCACTGGCTAGAAGCTCCATGCCCAGATGGCTCACCACTACTTCGCCGCGATTTCTCTGCAACTCGACGGCCTTGATACTGTTGGAGCCGATGTCCAAGCCAACAATCGATTTGTTTGAACCAAAAAAGTTAAGACCAAACATAAGCGGACACCCTCTTTACCTCACTGCGGCACGAATCGCTCGCGGCTTCTTCTTCAGCACGCCTTCTCCGACGCTACTTTTGCTCTCCATCCAGCGGTCGAGTAAAGCTTTCTTGAACTTCCATCGGTTACCTAACTTGAACGCCGGTATCTTGTCTTCGGACACGTACTTGTACAGTGTGTCCGGGCTCACGCCCAGATATTCAGACGCTTGGCGAATATTCATCACTTCAGGCGAATCCGACATAATACCTTTTGCCCTTTCTGGTACCGAAGCTTGCGGAAATCATGACCGAGTACAATCCCGAAATTCCGGGAGATCACGCGATCACCGCACCTTAGTACCTCTCTGCTGACAGGCGCACAACGCCCACAAGGAGACACCTTGATTTCTCGGGGAATGTCTACGCGCTGGTTATAACAGAGTTCAGGGAGGCTAAGTCAACCAAAACTTCCGGCAAAACCCGGAAGATAAACGGTATCTTCGGCCTATTCCGGTACTGAACCGGCCTCTATTCGCCATACTGTGTAGCTATGCTGAACATACACCACAACATGCTGGGGCAGTAATGCAAACGATGCTGGACCCCGTAGCAGGGATTACGAAGGGACGTAACCCTCTTGAACTAAGACGAGAACGCCACGGGACTTTCGCGGGATGACCCCATGTACAGGGTCATCGACCTTTCGCTTTTGTGCTTTCGGGGTGCCCGACCCCGGAGCTGAAATCGCTCCTCTGAACCTGAAAATCGGGATCACGCGAGCAAGAAAAAGCCCGCCATCTCTGACGGGCTCAT